>Ga0126384_10001562_pt1 | contig 13609 bp, 10 predicted proteins | sample PanSoiMetPlot_36_FD_92543 | JGI IMG/M metagenome (GOLD analysis project Ga0126384, IMG submission 92543) | Tropical forest soil microbial communities from Panama - MetaG Plot_36 | ecosystem: Environmental > Terrestrial > Soil > Tropical forest > Bulk soil | place: Panama | collected 2016-02-17 | reverse complement strand
TCGCCCGGAATACCTGCATAGTAGCGCCGGGCCGCTCGGATCGCTCGCCGACCGGCACGGGTACGTGCGCGCGCATGGCGGTCTTGCACGCACGCGGAGAACTCAAGACCGGTGAGGGGCTGACGCACGAAAGTCTAATTGGCTCCCGTTTTGTCGGCATCGTCCGTAGTGAAACCAAGGTTGGAGGTCTTCCGGCAATTCTACCAACGATAGAAGGACGAGCGTGGGTTACCGGGTTCCATCACTACGTGGTCGATCCCACCGACCCTTGGCCCGACGGCTATCGCCTCTCTGACACCTGGGGCACCAGTGATACTGCAACGCAATTCTAGGTGGTGCCTATTTAAACCGGCTCGGGCGGCGCCAGCGCCGGTACCGTGAGTCGCGACGAACGCCGGACTTGCTGTGTGCCACCGAGCCTCTCAAGGTCGAGCCAATGCTACGGATGTTTGCCGCGATGGAGAATGTGATTGACCGTCTGCGGAGGCTCGTGGCGGGCCAACATCAACGCACGCGAAAGCGCCATTAAAAAGAGACTGGCGATGGGCAATACGGCGAACTGTGTGTAGGGAGGCACGCGCGCGCAGCGGCTCCGCGTGGCAGCTATTCGGGGTACAGCGGACTAAACTTTGGGCGCAATTCTACTTAGTCTGACGCCCGTTTCCTGACCCTGAGCCGACTCCGGGTGGCTATTCACTGCAGCAGCGCCCACCACCACCGTTGCGCTTTCGGAACTTTCTAGCGCCCAGTCGTAGCCGACCAGCGGCGTCAGCGTTTGCCGCTGCCGCCAGTTTCCTGGAGTTTCGCCAACACTTGGTCGAGCGAGAAGCTGCCGGGCTTCTGACGGGGCGGGAAAGTGGCGTAGGTTTTCAGATGTTCGCTCACCAATTCCTGCGCTGGGACAAGCGCGAAGAGGCGTTCGGCGCGCCACTTGACGTAATCACCTGACTCGGCCGGAGCCCGCTCGAAGGGATCGGCGCGCATGTCCATAAGTTTCGGCAAGCGAAGTGGCACAAGCGGGTCCTGCCACACATCGAGACCAATCGCGCGCTGCTCCAGGAACAGCAGCTTCCAGCGGTCATAGCGCAGGGCGGCAAGGTTGCCTTCATCGGTCCAGTAGAAAAACTCCCTGCGCTTGGTTGGACCAGTGTCCGCCAACAAATCACGCTGGTCGTAGCCGTCGAGGTGGACCTTGAACGTCTTGCCGGCCGCTTGGTACCCGGTCAGGAGTTTCTCTTTGACGTTCGGCTCGCCGGCTGCTGCCACCAACGTCGGCACCCAGTCTTCATGCGACACGAGGTCGTTGATCTCAGTGCCAGGCTTGACGACGCCCGGCCAGCGAATCATGCCGGGGACGCGGTAGCCGCCCTCCCAACTCGCATTCTTTTCGCCGCGGAATGGGGTGGTGCCGCCGTCAGGCCATGAGAAGACTTCAGCACCGTTGTCGGTCGTATAGATGACGATCGTGTTGTCGGAGATGCCGAGATCGTCAAGCTGCTTGAGCAGCTGGCCGACCATGCCGTCGTGCTCGACCATGCCGTCGGCCTCAATTCCCAAGCCAGTCTTGCCTTTCGATGCCGGCTTCAGGCGCGTCCACACGTGCATGCGACTCGAATTGAACCAGCAGAAGAAGGGTTTGTTGGCTCTGCTGTTCTTCTCGATAAAGCCCATGGCGGCACCGAGGAATTCTTCGTCCACGGTCTCCATTCGCTTTGAGGTGAGCCGACCAGTATCCTCAATCTTCTGCTTGCCCACCCGACCAAACCTCGGGTCCTCGGTCGGATCATCCACATCCGTCGCAAAGCTGTGGAGGACACCACGCGGGCCATACTTGGCGAGGAATGCGGGGTTCTTCGGGTAGTCCGTATTCTCCGGCTCGTCCTCCGCGTTGAGGTGGTAAAGATTGCCAAAGAACTCGTCGAAGCCGTGTACGGTCGGAAGGAATTCGTTGCGGTCGCCGACGTGATTCTTGCCGAACTGGCCGGTGGCGTAGCCCTGCGGCTTGAGCAGTTCAGCGATCGTCGGGTCCTGGTCTGAAAGCCCTTCCTTTGCAGCCGGGAGACCCACCTTGAGCAGTCCTGTACGGAAGCAACTCTGTCCGGTGAGGAACGCGGCACGCCCCGCCGTGCAGGACTGTTGCGCGTAGAGGTCGGTGAAGATCGCACCCTCTTTGGCGATGCGATCGATGTTGGGCGTTCGATAACCCATCATGCCACGGCTGTAGGCGCTGATATTCCAGTAGCCTATGTCGTCACCGAAGATGACGAGAATGTTCGGCCTGCGCCCCGATGGCGCCGGCCCCTGCGCTTGTGCCTGCGCGACTTGGATCGCGGCACCAGCGCCGAGGGCGGAAGCGGCCGCGAGCGTGGTGCTCCCCAGCAGAATTTTTCGCCGGTCGAGTGCCTGTTCCTTGGTCTTCGACTTGTTTGGGTTTTCTTCGGTGTTCATAGCGCGCTTCCTTTTCGCAAGATGCAACGAAATCCGACATGGCTCGTGGACGTATCTACGGGCTCGGCGTGACGTGCGGCCGGTCGGTAGCGGCGGCAATAGTTGGGCGCGCACAGGTGTGAGCCGCCCTTGAGCACCTTTCGGGGAATTTTGATTTGCGGTTGGCAGGGATCGTAGCTCGCGGCTTCAAGGCCGCCGCGTGGGTTCTCCGGAATGCAACAAGTCTTGGATACCTCCGCATCATGCCTGGTGGACCACCAGTCGGTCGTCCATTCCCAGACGTTGCCGATCATATCGTGCACGCCGTAGCCGTTAGGTGGAAACGCCGTCACCGGTGACGTGCGCGCGTAACCGTCGCTCGCAAGATTTTGGCGCGGGAATTCGCCTTGCCAGGTATTCGCCATGTGCTTGCGACTAGGAGTAAACTCACCGCCCCAGGCGAACTCGGCGCCATCTAAGCCGCCGCGCGCTGCGAACTCCCATTCAGCTTCCGTCGGCAGCGCCTTGCCGGCCCATTTTGCGTACGCCTCCGCGTCGCGATAGGCGATGTGCACGACCGGGTGATCGTCGAGCCCGCTGATTGAGCTGCGCGGTCCGTAAGGACGCCGCCAGTTGGCCCCAAACTTGAAGGTCCACCATTGACTCCAGTTGCGCAGATCGACGGCATGCTTCGGCGGTGCAAAGACTAGCGACCCGGCCTTCAACATGTGCGGCAGAGCGCCTGGATAATCTTTCGGGTCTGGCTTGATCTCAGCGAAAGTAACGTAGCTGGTCGCGTTGATGAATTTGCGGAACTCGCGATTGGTGACGGGAACGCGGTCGATCCAGAAGCCGTCCACCGTGACCCGGTGTGCTGGCGCTTCTTCGGGATAGTGATGGTCTGATCCCATGCGGAAGGTCCCGCCAGGGATCCAACGCATGTCGGATCCAGCACGCGTCGTTGCCTCGGACGGCCAGCTTTCCACTATGACGCCGTGAGACACGACCTTCTCCGCCAACAGGCCCAAGCCTGCGCAGCAGCCGGGACATCTGTTTGAATATTCCCAGCCCCCGGCCTAAGGAACATCAGGTTAAACCCTGGTTCGAAGGTTGGCCGCTGGAATTGGCCGACATGGTTGATGATCTGCGCAATGACGGCTATTGAGATAGCTGGGTCACCAAAGCCGGAATGTCGGCTTTTTTTGGCGGCGATCTCTTCAAGCTCGTAGCGGATGCGCGCGAGCTCATCCTTCGTCACCATCCTTTCGGCGACGGTGTGGGGGGAGAATACGAGCTGCGAGAGGTCAAGGTCGTGCTCGCTCGTGGTCCACCGGCCGTCAAAGCCGCTGCTCACTGTGTCGGGCATGGGAGGCACGGGCACCAGGCCGTACACGGCTACACCTACAAGCGTTTTCATGGCTGTCCTCCCTGTTTCAGTCGGATGCCGGCGACACAGTTGTCGGGCCGGGACTTACGCCAATGGGTTAGCCTTGGCTGTGCCGTAGTTACAGAACACAAGAATCGCGAAGCTTGGACCCGGTGGGAAAACCGAGATCGCGTAGTCGCTTGACGAAGACGCCGAGGCGATGGCTATCGACCGTACGCGTAGCGGGTCCGAGATATCAAATGGTCGGCAGCTTCACCTGCTGCGCGCGCGCATTCAGATCCTGTGCGTCTGGTGCTTCGATTTCATGGAGCTCGATGGCGAGAACTTGCCCCCGCTTTCACTGGTCGCTCGAAAGCAGAAGCGTGGGCGCGCTCCTACGATGGAGCGATCATCCTTACCTCCGCCATTCCGAGCCTTTCAGCAACGGCGAGCAGCTACTTGCGGAACGTTAAGCACGGGATCTCGAGGAGCGCCCGGAGGTGAAATTCCTCCGGGCGACTCGCCAAATACACTCCAATGCAGAGGTTGCTGTCACCAGCGTGTGTCGTCCGAAGCACCTCCGATGCCGGCTGTGACCGAGGAAGCGAGCCCGATCTATTGCCGCTAATGACCCCAGCCACCAAAATTCAGAAGTGCGTCCGCTGTGCCCCTGACGGTCCCTGATTGCCGAGCAGCTCCGGCGCCCGGTTTGCGACGCTGCCGTGGTAGGGTTGGCCGGTGGAGTGGCCCTCGCGATCGAGCGCTTGCATGGCACGCTTGACGTTCTCGATGTTCTAAGCCGCGTGAGTAGCCTCGGCGGTATATCAGCACGACTAGGCACCGACGAGGAGCACGGCCGGGTAGTTTCCTTCCAAGAACGCCCGGAGGCCGTTTAGCTCGGCGTTACGTCGAAGCCTTCCATGCCTTGCCCTGGGTATCGAAAGGCACCATGGGCCTTTCCGGGTTCCACCTGATTACCCCTTAGCGCCGGCTCATATCAACGTGTGAGCCAGGTAATCGATCGTGTGATTGGTCTCGAGGACCGTTCCGATCACCGTCACCGCCGAAGCTGGCCATTCAGGCCTGGGCCCAGCTGAAGCAAGCAGGTTGCGCAAGCCATTGTAGCACCAGTGCCGCACAGGTGCAGGTGCTGGCATTGCTCAAAGGTTCTGGCGAGCCGAAGTGGGCCACATGCATGCAGAAAGCCCAATAGGGAGAGCAGGAGTGAGAGAGCCGCTGGGCATAGAAGAGTTTAGACAGGAGCGCCTTAGGTTCGATCGAAAGTTGCGCTGGCTTTACGCTTTCATTTTCGTTCTTGTCACCGCACTTTCAGCCACCGCTGCCGCCGCGCAGGGCTCTCCACCGGCACCGGCCGTCTCCGTGGTGAAAGTAGGCACGCGAGTGGTAACTGAGACCGGCACCTTCATCGGTCGCGTAACGGCGATAGACAAGGTCGACATTGTCGCGCGGGTGCCAGGGTTCATCGAGGAGCGCACATTCGAGGAGGGCCAGAACGTAAAGAAAGGCGAGCTGCTGTACCGAATAGAGCAGGCGACCTACAAAGCTGCCGTCGAACAGCAGCGCGCGAACTTGGCCAAGGCCAAGGCCACCCAGGTCAACGCGAAACTGCAGTTGGAACGGGCCAGAGAACTTGTCCGCAACCAAAACATTTCACAGGCAACGCTCGATCAACGCGCCGCCGATGAAGCCGCGGCACAGGCCAATGTGATGGAGGCCGAGGCACTCCTGAATCAAGCACAAATCAACCTCGGCTACACCGAGATCCGCTCACCGATCGATGGACGAATCGGACTCGCCAGTTTTACCGAGGGAAATCTCGTACAACCCTCATCGGGCAAGCTTTCGACCATCGTGCGGCAAGACCCCATCTATGTCATCTTCCAAGTGAGTGAGCGCGATGTGCTTGAATACAAGCGCCGAGTCGCCGAATCGGCAGACAAAAACCCGCACGTAACCGTGCACCTAAAGTTGCCGAACGGTAGCGCCTATCCACACGCCGGCACCAGTAACTTCATCGACGTGCAGGTCGATCCCAATACGGATACGGTGGCGGTGCGGGTCGAAGTGCCAAATCCCGAGAATATTTTGATAGCCAGCGGAATTGTCGGCGTAACCGTGGAGCGCGGCGGCCCCAAATCGGTTCTGGTGGTTCCGCAGGCTGCCGTTCTGCTCGACCAGGCCGGCAGCTATGTCCTCGTCGTCGACCAAGCAAGCAAAGTAGAGCAGCGCCGTATTGTCACCGGAATTGAACAGGGCCGGGACATCGTCGTGACCAATGGACTGAGAGAAGGAGAATTAATTATCGTCGAAGGTATTCAGAAAGTGCGCCCTGGGCAGGTGGTTGCTAGCACCATGCTAGGGCGGTGAGCATGTTCTCTGCCATCTTCATCGACAGACCACGGTTGGCTGTCGTGATTGCCATCGTCATTACCTTGGCGGGGGCCATTGCCGTTAGCGTCATTCCTATCGCGCAATTCCCTGACATCGTACCACCTCAGGTGTCGCTGACCGCGACCTATCCGGGCGCGGACGCGGAGGTCGTGGAATCAACCGTAGCCCAACCCTTAGAGCAGCAAATCAATGGCATAGATAACGCACTGTATTATCAATCGGCGAGCGGCGCCGACGGCACCTATTCACTAAATGTCACCTTCGCACTGGGGACCGATCCGGACATCAACACGGTCAACGTGCAGAACCGGGCCAGCCTCGCGGCACCGCAACTGCCACAGGAAGTCACGCGCTCAGGTCTGATAATCCGCAAGAAATCCGCGGCGTTGCTGCAGGTCATAAATCTCTATTCGCCAAAAAACACATACGACGCGGTCTATCTGAGCAACTATGCCACCATCAACATCATTGACGCCATCGCCAGAATTAAGGGCGTCGGTCAGGCAACGCTGTTCGGACCACTCGACTACTCATTGCGCATCTGGCTTGATCCCGACAGGCTGACCCAGCTCAACCTGACGCCAAACGATGTCATCGCCGCGGTGCAGAATCAGAACATCCAGGCGGCGCTTGGCAGAGTAGGTGCCGCGCCGATAGGTCCGGATCAACAGGTACAGATCAACATCAAGACCAAGGGACGCCTATCGCGGCCGGAGGAGTTCGCTGGCATTGTGTTGCGCGCCGATGCGGATGGGTCGGTGGTACGCGTCAGGGACGTCGCGCGCGTGGAGACGAGCGCCAGATCTCAGGACCGCTATAGCCGGTTCAATGGAGCACCGGCCGCTGCAATCGGTATTTATCAAACTCCCGGGTCCAATGCAGTAGACGTTGCACGCCACGTGCGCGAGACGCTCGACGATCTTGCCGCGCGCTTTCCGGAAGATCTCGCCTACACGGTTTTCTTCGACTCCACAGTCTTTGTTAGCGCGACGATCGAAGAAGTCATTCGCACGCTCGTAGTGGCGATCGCACTCGTAGCGCTGGTCGTGTTTCTGTTTCTCGGCAAGGTACGCACTACGTTGATACCTCTGCTTGCCGTACCCGTAGCGATCATTGGCACGTTTGCCGTGTTGTTGGTCATCGGCTATTCGGCCAATACCGTATCGTTGCTGGCCCTCGTGCTTGCTATCGGTATCGTGGTCGATGATGCGATCGTCGTCGTTGAGAATGTTGAGCGGGTGATGGAGGAGAATCCCGACTTGCCTGTGCCCGAGGCCTGCAAGAAAGCCATGTCGGAAATCTCCGGTCCGATCATCGCCATCACGCTTGTCTTGCTTTCGGTGTTTGTGCCGGTCGCATTCATCCCTGGCATCAGCGGTCAGCTGTTCCGCCAGTTTGCGGTGGCAGTCTCAGTATCCATGCTGATATCAGCGCTCAACGCCCTGACACTGAGCCCTGCACTTTGTGCCGTCCTGCTGCGACACGGCCAAAGGAGTAGCGGCCTGATGCGTTATATTCTCAGCGCAATCGACCGCGCTCGCAGCGGCTACGTGGGTGTGGTTCGGCGGCTGTCACGCATCGCGATCCTCGGCGTGCCCGTTGTCGCCGGCACGCTCGCCCTTACGGCATGGCTGTTCACGCGAACGCCGCAAAGTTTTCTACCGGATGAGGATCAGGGCGCCATTTTTGCCAGTTTGCGCCTACCCGAGGGTGCCTCGCTCAACCGAACCCAGGACACAGTTAAACAGGTAGAGGATATCGTGCGGCCCATCCCGGGCGTGGAAGGCGTGCTGTCTGTGGTGGGACTGAACTTCATCGACTACATTGCGTCTGCGAACCAAGCTTTCTTCGTCATTCGACTCAAGCCTTATGAGGAACGGACGGATCGGCAGCAAAGTGCGGGAGCAATCATCGCTCGCCTGCGCCCACAGATGGCAGCGATCAAGGGTGCGATCGCGTTTCCCTTCAATTTGCCGCCGATCCTTGGGCTTGGCAGCACCGGCGGCTTTCAATATGCCCTAGAGGCGTTGCAAGGCCAGTCGCCCGCCGACATCGCCGGTACGCTTCGTGGGCTGATTGTTTCAGCCAACGCTGCGCCCGAGCTCGCCGGCGTGTTTAGCACCTACGCTGCGGATACACCTCAAATCTATCTCGAAATCGACCGCGACAAGGTGCAAGTGCTGGGGGTCAAGATCACCGACATCTTCAATGCGTTGCAGTCAACGCTCGGTAGCTACTATGTGAACGACTTTAACCTGTTCGGTCGCACATGGCAGGTCAACATTCAGGCGGAGGCGCCTTTTCGAGATAACATTGAGGACATCTACAAGGTCTACGTGCGCAACGCGCAGGGTGGGATGATCCCGATCCGAGCGGTGGCCGAGGCGAAGCTCGTACAAGGGCCCCAAACGGTCGTGCGCTACAATGGTTTCCGGGCTGCGATCGTCAATGGCGCCCCGAAACCCGGCTTTAGCTCGGGCCAGGCGCTTGCTGCCATGGAGCACATCTCCGCGACAACGTTGCCGACCGGCTACAGCTTCGAATGGACCGGAACTGCCCTGCAGGAAAAGGCGGCGAGCGGACGCACAGGGATTGTGCTCGGACTGGCCATCCTGTTCGCCTACCTCTTTCTCGTGGCTCTCTATGAAAGCTGGAATATCCCGATATCAGCACTTCTATCGGTCAGCGTCGCGGTGCTCGGTGCAATGCTTGCGCTGGTCATTGCCCGGCTTAGCTTCGATGTCTACGCACAGATCGGATTGGTGGTGCTGATCGCGCTCGCGGCCAAAAACGGCATTCTGATCGTCGCGTTTGCGGTCGAGCAGCGCCAGCTCGGAAAGGAGATTCGGCCGGCCGCCATCGAGGCGGCGGACTTGAGGTTTCGGCCTGTCATGATGACCAGTTTTGCGTTCATCCTTGGATTGTTGCCGCTGGTGATTGCGCAAGGAGCCGGCTCCCTCACGCGGCAGGCAGTAGGTACGCCGGTGTTCGGCGGGATGATTGCCGCATCCGTGTTTGGCATCTTCGTCATTCCACTGCTCTTCATCACCGCCGAAAGCCTGCGTGGGTCGCGTCGTTACCGGTCGCACATGAGCAATTACCTGATGTATGTCAAGAAAACGATGGAGGGGACCATTCGCCGCCGGTTTTTTTGACGACGCCGTCCCTGAACTGACCGGTCGAGATCGGGCGTGCGTGCCAGGTGAGCGGTAATCGATCGCGCTGGCCGAAGTGCAGCTCCTCATCGATCGATGCGCTCGGTGGGTTCTTGGGGCTGAAGAAGCGAAGCGTTCCGCCGGTTTTCTGGGCCGCAGCGGGCCCGCTGGATAGCACCGTCGCAACGGTATGCAGGACTGCCCGTCCTGACCAGTCTAAAGACACCGTCGTCATCCTCGGTATCGACATCGGCAAGAACACCTTCCACTTCGTCGGCTTCAACAAGCGCGGCGCCATCGTTCTGCGCCAGAAACTCTCCCGCCGCCAACTCGAAGCCCGGCTTGAAACCTCCCTCCCTGCCTTATCGGCATGGAGGCCTGTGTCGGCGCCCATCACTTAAGGCGCCGGCTAAAAAGCCTTCGGCCACGACGCCAGACTGATGCCCGCCAAGTATGTGCGAGCATTCCTCAAGGGCAACAAAAACGACTACCGCGATGCGGAGGCCATCGCCGAAGCGATGCAGCGCCCACCATGCGCTTCGTCGCCACCAAGACCGCCGAACAACTCGACTTGCAAGCCTTACACCGGTGCGCTCCCGTCTCGTCAGCGAGCGCACGGCGATTGCCAACGAGATCCGCGCCCTCCTGCTCGACCGCGGCATCGCCGTCTCTCAAGGCTTGCATCGGCTGCGAGAAGCGCTCCCCGACATCCTCGCCACCCGCACCGACCTCCTTGCTCCGCGCCTGCCGCACATCCTCGAGGACCTCATCGGCGACTGGCGACGCCTTTATGGGATGGTGAGCCCGGGCGCCTTGGCCGTCTTGAGATTGATCAGCAGCTCAAACTTGGTGGGTTGTTCGACAGGTAGGTCGGCGGGTTTGGCACCCTTGAGTATCCGAGTGGCGTAGACGCCGACCTGACGATAAGTATCGTTGAGGTTAGTGCCGTAACTCATCAAACCGCCCGCGTCTACAAACTCGCGCCATTCGTAGATTGCCGGAACGGCATGACGCGCGGCGAGAGTAACGAGTTTATCGCGACCATCATTGAATGCCGGGTCGGCAGCAACGACAATAGCATCCGCATGTTTTCTCACGAGGTCCGCGAACGCGGCTGCAAATTCGTCCTGACGAGAAGCTTTCGAGAACATCACCAATGCTCCGCGGGCCGCCACACGCTGAATGATCTGGATGCCATCGAGCATCGGCGGCTCGAGACTGGAGAGTCGGCAAGGTCGATTGCCCGGGATTTTAATTGCCATCACGCCATCGTTGCGCGGCTTCGGCTGGCTTAGCCCGGGAGGCGATCTCGGCATCGGAGCAGCACGCTGATGTCGGTCACAGCCCAACAAGCGGCCGCAACGGCGTGGCTGGCGGCTGGGGCAGTAGAGTGCCAAGAGACCCTCCGCAGATCAATCAGAATCGCGAGTTAAGAGCACCGTCTCTCCCACGCGCAGGTTCTCAGGCGGCCAAAGCCCCTTGCAGGGGTGGGTGTGTGCGTCCCCCGGGCGGGTGGCACTTACCGGCTATTGCGATGCGTTGCGTTCCGCGCGGGCACTGTTGCCTACCGCTGGCGGTCCGGCGTCGTCGGCTTCGATCAACACATCGATTTGCTGGCCGGGCAGAATGGCCGCGCCGTCGTCGACGATGGCATAGATGAGCTGCATGACCCTCGTGTCGACGCGCTCGGTCGTCAACCCCGACAGGGCTCGCTTCGGGACCACCAGCGGCTCTGCGCGCACGAAGCTCAGTTGCAACTTGCGCACCGAGTCCCCACGCAGGGATGCGATCGCCCGGGCGCCATGCCGATAGCGAGAAATGTCGGCCTCGTCGATATCGATCCGCACGTGCATCGGATCGGTTTGCCCCATGACAATCAGCGGCTGCGCGACGGTGCCCGCCAGCGCGAACTCGCCCGTGTTGATATTGACGCGCAGCACCTCGCCATCGATCGGCGCGCTCACCGTTCTGAGCTCGAGGTCAGTCTGCGCCAGCCGCAGGCTTGCCCGCGCCTGTTCGGTGGCAGCGAGTTCGATCGTGATATTGGCCCCGCCCATGGCCTCATCGTAAAGGGCCAAGTTCGCCTGGGCTAGGGACAGGCGGGCCGAGGCCTCGGCATACTTGGCCTCCGCCATGCGCAACACATTGCGTCGCCGCGTTATCTCGCGTGCCGAGATCGTGTTGCCGGAGTTGAGGTTGCTGGCGATCCGCACCACGTCGGCTGCGTCATCCATTTCGGCGCGTGCCGCCTCGACCGCTGTCATCGCGGCCTGAACCTCCGCCTGCAAGCCCGGTACCCGGCCACGCGCCAACGCCAGGCGCGCTTCGGCAGCCGCCTGGTCCCGCAGCCGCTGCATGAAAACCGCCTCGGCGACGCGGGAGTCGAGCACGAACAGGGGCTCCCCCTTCTTGACCCGCACTCCCGGAACCGCGAACACATTGCTCACGGTGCCCGAGATTTCCGTGCCGATGCTGATCTCCCGGCTCGAGGGTTCGACCAGGCCGACGGCGCCGATTTGTGACGTCGGCGGCGGCAGCGTGCTGGCAGCCGTCGTGATCGGAGGCGAAGTCTGTGCTGTCTGGGCCGCCAACCACGGCTCAATGGCGGCGCGCAGCTGACTCTTGCTGCTGATGGAAAAGGAAGCGCCAAGCCCGGCGACACCGGCAATCGCGCCCAGGCCGTAGGCCAGAAGCGGCAGACGGCGGCCCATCAGGCGGCCTCCCTTTGCCCAGGGGTATCGATGCGGGTGATGCGCACGTCGTTCATGGGGATGATAAACGGGAAGATGCGATGATCGAGCGTGGCGACCAGCGCGGCGCAATCCCTTCTGAGCGTTGCTTGACGCAAGAGCTGCATCACCAAACGACCCGAGGCCGCATCGAGGGCGGCGGTTGGCTCATCGTCTTGATGACGACGTTCAGCATGATGGCCTATTCGGCGGCCACCGCCGGTATGCGCATGGTCAGTCCAAGCTCGTCCCACAGCGTCGCCAAGGCCTCGAGCAAGTGATCGATATCCTGGTCGCTGTGCAGGGGCGAGGGACAGAGGCGCAAGCGCTCGGTACCGCGGGGCACGGTGGGGTAGTTGATGGGCTGGATGTAGATGCCGAAGCGGCTGAGCAAGACATCGGTCAGCCTTTTGCACAGCACCGGGTCACCGATCAGGACCGGCACGATGTGGCTGGGATTGTCCATCACCGGGAAGCCCGCCGATGTGAGGCGGTGCTTGAGCGTGCGGGCGCGCTCCTGGTGGCGGTCCCGCTCGAGGTTGCTGGCCTTCAAGTGCCGGATGCTGGCGATCGCCCCGGCGACGATGGTGGGGGCCAGCGAGGTGGTGAAGATGAACCCCGGGGCATAGGAGCGGATGGCGTCGCAACATTCGCGGCTCGCGGCAATGTAGCCGCCCATCAGGCCAAAGCCTTTGGCAAGCGTGCCCTCAATGATGTCGACCTTGGCGCTGACCCCGTTGCGTTCGGCGACGCCACCGCCGGTTGGCCCATAAAGCCCGACCGCGTGCACTTCGTCGAGATAGCTGATGGCATTGTAGCGGCGTGCGAGGTCGCAAATTTCGCCGATCGGCGAGATGTCACCGTCCATGGAATAGACCGACTCGAAGGCGACGATCTTGGGCGCATCGGCAGGCAGCGTTTTGAGCTGCCGCTCCAGATCGACCAGATCGTTGTGCCGCCAAATCCGCTTCGGGCCGCCGCCATGGCGAATGCCCTCGATCATCGAGGCATGATTCTTGGCATCGGAGAAAACTGTGGCCTCGCCCAGCAGCCGCACCAGGGTGGACAGCGTCGCATGATTGGCAACGTAGCCCGAGGTGAACAGCAGCGCCGCGTCTTTGCCGTGCAGGCTGGCGAGTTCTGCCTCGAGTTCAACGTGGTAGTGGGTGGTCCCGGAAATGTTGCGCGTGCCGCCGGCGCCGGCACCAACGCGATCGATGGCCTCGTGCATGGCGGCCAACACCTTCGGATGCTGGCCCATGCCAAGATAGTCATTGGAGCACCACACAATGATGTCGCGCACGTCGCCATCGTCATTGAAATGCTGCGCCGTCGGGAAGCTGCCTCGCACCCGACCAATATCGGCAAAGACGCGATATCGGCCTTCCTGTTTGAGGGCGCCTAGCGCCTCGCTGAATTTCTCTAAATATTGCACCCTCGTCCCCCTTCAAACGCCACGCGGGATTGGGCCCAGACATACCGCCAAGGACACTACGGCCGATGCCAAGTGTACGAGCGGG
>Ga0126384_10001560_pt1 | contig 13622 bp, 9 predicted proteins | sample PanSoiMetPlot_36_FD_92543 | JGI IMG/M metagenome (GOLD analysis project Ga0126384, IMG submission 92543) | Tropical forest soil microbial communities from Panama - MetaG Plot_36 | ecosystem: Environmental > Terrestrial > Soil > Tropical forest > Bulk soil | place: Panama | collected 2016-02-17 | reverse complement strand
TGCCTGGGCGACACCGACCAAGCAACAGATGAAAGCATGACAAAAGTAAGATGTTGAACAGCAACTGCGTAAACAAAGCGAAGGAGCCATGGCGCCAACCGCAACCGCTCCTTGAACTGAACCTTCTGACGAAAGGCTCAATGACTACCTACCGCACGTTGTTGGTGGCCCGCCCTTGGTGAGGAGCTCGGCTGGTCCTGGCCGCGCCAGGAGGGTGGGATAATCGGTTCGCTTGTTTCGGAAAGGTCAACTCGACATCAAGCCCGATGCGACGTCCACTGCTGCGAAAAAGCTCAAGCCAAAAGTCAATAAGCTTGATCTCTGCTTTCCCTCCAACAGCTCGCCGCGATGACGGCTGCTGGGTGACGACCGGCTGAGGCGGGAATAGAGTTAGCCAGATTTTTCTGCTAGCGCGGAAGCCCCTTGTGAGAATTCTTGGAATCGTAGCCGAAACTCATGACGCAGGTATTGCCCTCCTTGAGGACGGCATTCCGATAGTGATAATCGAGGAGGAGCGGCTCAATCGCCAAAAGCACACCCGCGAATTCCCAACGTTCGCGCTCGAGGAAACCTTCGATGAGGCAAGACGCAGCTTTGCTGACATAGACGTCATTACGACGCCCTGGGACATGAACCGCCTCCGGCGCACCGTACTTCGAGCCGTTTTCGGTCGGTTACCCGCAAGCCTGAGCTTGCTATTGCCATCCGCCCAGACCACGCAGGATCGTGGCATCGTGCTCTTAAATTTCTTGCTGCGGTACAATTTGAAGCGGCAATTCCGCGGCCTGCGTCTGCCCGAGATTGTCAACGTCGGCCATCACGAATCACACGCTGCGATCTTCTTTGCCTCGCCGTTTGATGAGGCCAGCATTCTCGTCATCGATGGCTATGGTGACGACGCCGCGACCAGTACTTTCACGGGCGCCGGCAATGTCATTGAGCGGAAGTGGCATGGTCGCTTCTTCGACAGTATCGGCATGATCTACACGCTCATTACCCAGTACCTCGGATTCCAGGCCTTCGAGGAGGGAACAGTGATGGCGCTGGCAGCCTGCGGCGACACCACTTTTGTGGACGGTATGCGCAACATTGTGCACCTCGAGCCGGCGGGGCGATTCTCGGTCAACATGGATTATTTCAGCCACGACAAGTACGGCATGCTCAAGCCCTTTAAACGCAAGTTTATAGAGGCTTTCGGGCCGCCGCGTGCACCGGGTGAGACGCTCACCGACCGCCACCGTGACGTGGCTCGCGCGCTGCAGGGGGTGACCGAGGATGTGCTGCTGCACGTCACCAGACACCTGGCTGCGAACCATCCCTCGCGGAATCTAGTGCTGACAGGCGGCGTGGCCCTCAACTGCGTCGCCAATGCGCGCATTCTGGGCGATACCCAATTTCGTCACATATGGGTGCCGCCCTGCGCCTCCGACACAGGTGCCCCGCTAGGGAGCGCGCTCTGGCACCATCACCAGACGCTTGGCAAGCCGCGCGGGTTCGAGTTGACACATGCGTTTTATGGATCGGCCTACAGCCCGGACCAGATGCGCGGCGCACTTGTCCGGGCCGGGCTCGAGTTCCAACAGCTTGACGAAGCCGAACTTCTTCACCGCGTCGCTCTTGACCTCGCGGAGAACCGGATCGTTGGTTGGTTCCAGGACCGCTTTGAGCTGGGCCCGCGCGCACTCGGCAATCGCTCCATCCTCGCCTCGCCGCTGCGGCGCGAGATTCGCGACGTGATCAACGTCCGGATTAAGCATCGCGAGCCCTTCCGACCGTTTGCGCCAGCCGTGCTCGCGGAATATGCAGCCGATTATTTCGAGATAAACCAGCCGGATCCGTTTATGACGCTCGCGCCGCGTGTCCGGCCCGACAAGGTGGCTGTCATTCCGGCGGCCGTCCACGTTGACGGGACCGGGCGCTTCCAAACTGTCGACCGGCAATCGAACCCGCGCTACTACGGCGTTATTGAAGAATTCATGAAGTTAACCGGCGTACCAGTTATTCTTAATACCAGCTTCAACAAACATGAACCCATCGTCGCCAGGCCGGACGAAGCCGTTTCCTGTTTTCTCAGGACTGAGATGGACACATTGGTGCTCGGCAGCTTCTACACGCGTGACCGTCCGCCCGCGGCCGTTGCGCGCGCCCGCGACGCCTTCACTGTCTCCAAGGCGAACATGAGCGGTGGGGAGTAAGCCTGTGACTTCGCACTACGCTCTCCCCTTGGGAGTCGACCCACCAATACTCTCACTTCATGGGCGCCCGCCAACAACGAGGGTCTATCAACCGAGAGGCATCGCGGCCAAGCGGCTCTCAGTTCCAGTCAAGTTTGACAGTGAGCGCACTGACGACTGGCGTCCAAAGGCGTAACCTTGCGACACCAGCACCGTGAACACGGGCCGCGACCCCATAGATGGCAACCGTTCCTTCGAGCAGCGGGCGGCACGCGCTGGTCGTTGCCGGCGGCACCGGAAGCTTGGAACTTGGGCATCCGCTTATCCTCTGGCGGGACCGCTTGCGCTCTGTTTATTTCCCCTTGATGCCCGCAGCCCGTACCGCTTCGGTAATGCGCCGAGTCTCGGCCTGCAGCGCGCCTGCAAATTCTTCTGGCCCGGCGCCCGCGGGCTCGACGCCGACGACCGCCAGCTGTTGAATCACAGCGGGATCGCTCACGGCCGCAAGGGCCTCGGTGGCGATCTTCTGAACCACGCCCGGTGGCGTGTCGGAGCGCCCGAAAATGCCGATCACCGGCGCGCAGTCGAAACCTGGTATGAACTCGGCCAGCGACGGCAGGTTGGGCGCCTGCGCTGAGCGCTGGGCGCCGTTGGTCGCGAGCAGCCTGACCTGGTTGACGTCTGCGGCGCCGCTGAGCGATGGGTAGGCTGAGAATAGCACGTCGATGTGTCCGCCCAGCAGCGCCGGCACCGATTCACCGGTTCCCTTGAACGGGACGTGGGTCATTGTGAGCTTGAGCGCGGCATTCATCGCCTCCATGGTGAGATGGTGCGTGCTGCCGACACCGGACGAGCCGTAGTTGATCTGGCCAGGCCGCTCACGCGCATAGGCGATGAACTCACCCATGGTCGCCGCCGGCACCTTGGGGTGGATGGCGAGGAAGAGCGGCGCGCGCGCCAGCATCGTGATCGGCAGCAGATCCTTGGGATCGTAGGTGAGGTTGGAAAACAGCAGCGGGTTGATGGAGATGATCGCGCCGTCGGTGACGAGGAGTGTGTATCCGTCAGCCGCTGCGTTCAGGAGCGCGGCGACCGCGACCCGGCCGTTGGCCCCGGGTCGGTTCTCGACCACCACCGATTGCTCCAGCCGCTCCTGCAGCCGCCGGCCGACGATCCGCGACACGGTGTCTGGCAAACCGCCCGCGGGATTTGGGACGATCAGCTTGATTGTTTGGGTCGGATAGGCGACCTGGCCCTCAGCGGGCCATGGTGCGAGCGCGCCAACGAGCGCGCTTACCAATGTGATCAACGCTGCAGCTGAGGACAGGTATGTCATCCGCTTTCCCTCGCCAGGCGATCGGTGCTTCCTCTGCCGACGTCCCATGGATGACCCCTCGTTGGCGCCACACGCGAGAACCGTCGCTGCCACCAGTCGAAAATTTGTGGGGAGACTTGGCCAATCTCTAGTTTGCGATCATCCCGACCCCGTTGCCGACCTTAACATGGCTGGCCACACAAAGGGCAGGCGCGGGTCATCGGGCGTCGAGCTCGCCTTAGTTTGGACCGGTTCAGGGCCGAGCCAGGATTGCGATTAAGGCGCCACGCAGCGTCGCGGCGGGATCCCTCGTCAGGGAGGGGCTGCGCCAGCCCACGTAGCCATCGGGCCGAACGAGCACGGCGCCATCCTCATCCACGCCATAGACCGCATGCCACTGCCCGTCGGCGTTCTCGATGTCGCCGTCACCGATGGTGTGCGCGCCGAGCGTCAATCCCATGTCGGAGGCCAGCTGCCGCGCGGCCCCTACCCAGGCCGTACCCCTGCGGCCGGCCAGAATCACGAAACCGCCGAGATCGATGGTGGAGATGCGCGCTCCGTCGCACTCGAGCCAGACATGTGGCGCGCGGGCGCCGGGCCGAGCCGAGGGAAAATAGTCGGTGACAGGATTGGCAAGCGCCGATTGAGGGGTGCCGTCGGGCACCACCGCGCTCGACGTGTAGGTAGCGCCGAAGATCATGCCCTGCTCGTTCAAATATTCCGGCCGAGCGATGGCGGTGCCCGAGCCGCGTCCGCCAATCCGTCCCATGGACTGGGAGTTGTTGAGGCTCTGCTCGGTGATGGCCCGGCCGACGGGCTGGCGCTCGTCATGATAGGTGCTGAGCAGAGCGGGTCCGGCCGCACCTCGCAACACCGCCGACAGCTTCCAGGCGAGATTGTGAACGTCCTGGACCCCGGTGTTGAGGCCGAAGCCACCAGTCGGCGGCATCTCGTGGGCGGCATCGCCGGCGAGGAAAATGCGGCCGTGGTCGTAACGCTCCGCCACGTGGGCCGAGGCGGTCCAAGGGGCGATGCCCAGGATCTTTACCGCTAGGTCGGGCACGCCCGCCGCCAGGCGGACGAGCTCGAGTGAGCGCTGCGGCGTGAAGCTGGAGGCCGTGTAGCCATAGTCGGAGAGGCTGTTGACCAGGAAGCCCCAGCGGTCGCGGGCATTGATGGTAAGGAAGGTCGCCTTGATCTGCGGATGCTCGACGAAATAGAGCGCCGCCGGGCGGTGTTCGGTCCATGGCCGCAGGTCAGCATTGAGGAGGATATTGACGCTCTCGTACACGCGTTCGTGCCCGATCATGTCAACGCCGAGCCGGCGGCGGATCCCGCTCTGGGCACCGTCGGCGGCGATCACGTACTGGGCGCGGACGCGGCTCTCGCCGCCGTGCACGCGATCCGTTAGGGTCGCGACGACGCCACCGTCATCCTCGAGGAAGGCGCCAACCTCGGTGCTGAAGCGCAGCTCGCCAGGCCCCTGTTGCTCGGCGAAGGCGCGCAGCACGGGCTCGAGGTCGTCCTGCGCGCATAGGCAGTTGCGCACTGGGCTGACGGCCAAGCTCTCCGGCCCAGCGCGCCAGGGAACGCGGCGCTCGATCTCCTCGCCGGCCAGCGATCGCGTCCAGACGACGAGGCCCGTGTGCTCGGGCCCCAGGCCGGCCTTGCGGATGGCGGCCTCGACGCCCAACTGGCGGTACATCTCCATGCTGCGCGCGTTGATCGCACGTGCCTTGGGATGGACGGCGGTGCCAGGGTGGCGCTCGGCGAGCAGGGAGCGCACGCCGTGCCGTGACAGGAGGATCGAGGCGGTCAGGCCAACCGGGCCGCCACCGACGATGAGCACGGGAATATTCTGTGGGATTTCAACTCGCCCGCGCGGCATGATGATCCAGCCTTCCCGACAATCGCCCAGCAGTAGCACCGAGAGTGCCAGGATGACCAGTCCGTCAGGGTGGGCTCGGATCGTCAGTTGGTTGACGCTGGGGCAGCGCCAATCCATAGTCGAGCGACCGCTCCCGTTGCGATGCCTTCCGCTCGGAGGGTCCTATGACCTCATTGCAAATCCTGCGCTTGCTTCGCATCTTTGGCCGCAGGCTTCTCGGCGCCGCTGTCGCCCTACTCGCGACCGCTGTCGCGACCACCGTCGTCGCGGCACCGTCGGGCCGCGCGGTCATGGCTTTTCACGTGACGATTTCGCCGAGCTGGTTTGATCCGTCCGCTGCGCCGCCACAGATAACGCCGTTCGGTGTACTCTATGCGATCCACGACGCGCTGGTGCGTCCCTATCCCGGCCACAAGATGGGCCCCAGCCTCGCCGAATCGTGGACGGAGAGCCCGGACGGCAAAACCTATGAGTTCAAGCTGCGCCCCGGCCTCCGGTTCCACAACGGCGATCCGGTGACGACGGAGGACGTGAAGTTCAGCTTCGAGCGCTACAAGGGTGCCTCCGCCAGTGCGCTGCACGAGCGCGTTGCCGCGATCGAGATCGTTGATAGCCAAGTGGTGCGTTTCCATCTCAAGGCGCCGTGGCCCGACTTCATGACGATTTACGGCAGCACCGCCAGCGCAGCCGGCATAATCGTGCCGAAACAATACCTCACGCGTGTCGGCGATGACGAATTCAGGAAAGCGCCGATCGGCGCCGGGCCCTACCGATTCGTCAGTCAGAAGTCGGGCCTGGAGGTGGAGCTCGAAGCCTTCCCCGACTACTGGCGTCGCGTGCCGAGCGTGAAAACTCTGGTGCTAAAAAGCGTGCCGGAGGCGACCACGCGTGCGGTGACACTCAAGACCGGTGAGGTCGACATAGCCTATGTCCTTGACGGTCCCGACGCCGAGGCCATCCAGAAGGATCCGCGCCTCCAAATCGTCGCCTCCAAGCATGCCTCCATCTTCTGGATCGAGTTCACCGAGCAGTGGGACACCAAGTCACCGTGGCACGACCCGCGCCTGCGGCTCGCGGTGAACCTGGCCCTCGACCGTCAGCGCATCAACGAGGCGGCGTGCCTGGGCTTTTGCCCACCGGCAGGCGTCATCGTTCCCCGCGTCATGGACTATGCTCTGCAGGTCGAGCCGCCGCCTTACGACCCGCAGAAGGCGAAGCAACTTCTGGCCGAAGCCGGCTACCCCAACGGCATCGATGGCGGCGAGTTTGCGGCCATCCCGGGTTTTCCGACTGTGGCCGAGGCCGTGGTCAATGACCTCAAGGCGGTCGGCATTAATCTCAGGATGCGGCCGATGGAGCGCGCCTCGTTCCTTGCCGAGTGGAAGGAAAAGAAACTGCGCGGCCTGGTCATGGTCGCGGTCGGCAATTCGGGCAACGCCGCGAGCCGGGTGGAGGGTTTCATCCAGTCCAACAGTGCCTATGCTTATGGCGGCTATCCGGACATCGACGAGCTCTTCAAGCAGCAAGCGGACGAGCGCGATCCCAAGACGCGCGAGGCGCTGCTGTACAAGATCCAGCAGCTGACGATCGATCGCGTGATGTACGCGCCGGTAATGGACCTGCGCGCGTTGATGGGCATCGGCCCGCGCATTGCCAAGCACACCATCACCGACGTCTGGATGAGCCCATTCCCCTCCTACGAGGACATCGAGCTCAAGAATTAGGGTCTGGGGCAAGCTCAATTGGCAGCTGAGCAGGCATCGCGCCTTTGATGATCTTGTCAGCGAGGATGGCAGCGCGTGGAAAGTAAAGTTCACACTTGGGTCGAGCTCATGCGTGTGTCAGCGTTGGCCTGGGGCTTGTAGAACGCGATCGGCTCGTGTTGCTTGCAGCTATTCTGTGGATAAGCGCGGTGACATGGCTGGCGATTGAGCGCGCATCCAGCCTAATCAGCAGCGGGGGGTCTGACAGTCTTGGCCGGCCCATCTAGCCTCGCGGCCGCCCCCTAACGCAAGTGATTAAAGGTCAGACTTCGGTGCTAATGAACGCCGTTTCAATGCGACATCAGTATAAGCACTAAACCACTTACAGATCGCCGTTGTTTTTCGCCCGAGCCAATCCACCAACGCCCGGCCCAAACACCGCCTCGTTCTACGAGCTCCTGTTCCGAATAGCGCTCGCGCAGATAGCGCGTTCAAGTGGTACCGGCCTTCGTCAATACACCACTGTTACCAAGCAAATTCGCCGCACAATAGAAAATGAAGGTGAAAGTTTTTTCTCTTGCGGAGGTACTAGACCATGCAGGTTCATTGCAGAGTCGTCGATTTGAGTCATCACGATGGTGGCACCTATGATTTCGCGGCGGCCAAACGTTCCGGCGTTTGGGGCGTCATCTACAAAGCAACCGAGGACACCGATTACGCCGATCCAACCTATGGCGCCGCGAGGCAGCAGGCGCAAAACGCCGGTATGCTGTGGGGTGCCTATCACTTCTTTCGGCCGGGCAACGTCATGGCCCAGGTTGATCATTTCTTGCGCCATGCCAATCCAGACCAGGCAACACTGCTGGTCCTCGATCACGAAGATGAAGGATGCAGCCTGGATGACGTGAAGCAATGGCTTCGCGCCGTGGAAGAACGCACGAGGCAGAGGCCAAGTCTTTACTCAGGCAGTGTTTTGAAAGAGCAAATCGGCAATCGAAAGGATGACTATCTGGCCGAGTGCCGCTTGTGGTTGGCGCAGTACGACAACGATCCGGAGTGGCCTCCAAACTGGGAGAGCATATGGCTTTGGCAGTATACGGACGGTGAAGTCGGCCCGATGCCGCATAGTGTGCCTGGGATTGGAAATTGCGACTGTAGTTCCTACACCGGCAGCGAACAGGATCTAAAAGACAGTTGGGCCGCGGGTACTAGGCCAGTGCCACCGGTGGCAGCGCTTGGCTGAGATGTAGAAGTTTGGATTGGCTCTGACGTACCTCGTCAATCGGGGGTAGCCGGATTGCGTCCATGCGGGGACGGTGCACAGCGTACCCGGCGGCCCTCGCCGCCGTTCATTTCGGATGCCAGCGAGGAGGCTCGGGGCTGCACTTCAGCGGACCCCATGCCGTACCTTCGCACAGCAATTATGCCGAGGACTTATGCTGGCATCGCAACCGCAAGCTTAACGTGAGACGCGTCATTGGCGATTTCTGCATCGCAATGGCGATTGTGGTGCCACTCTTTAGTCGTATGCGGACCGATTGGCGCCGTGGCAGTATTGCTTTATGGTTGCCGGTGGTACCAGGCCACAATGGGGAGGTCAACACATGAAGGGAAAGTTTGTTCTCCTGTTGCTCGCCGCAGGCTTGGTCGTAAGCCTGACGTCGGGTTCCGGATTTGCTCAGACCGATCCAAGAGTCGCCAAGTCAATGGATACGTTGAAGGCGATGACCGCAAAATTGGGAGCTCCAAAGGTTGAGGGCAAGGAGGCCGTCGGAGGCAAGGATGCTCCCGCCCTCTACTTCGGCACAACCAAGATCAACAACAACTTCGACATCGTCGATGCTGTCGGAAAAGAGGATGGCCAGGGCATGACGGCCACGCTCTTCGTCAAGGGGGGCGACGAATTTATCCGTGTATCGACAAACGTTCCGAAGCCCGACGGTAGCGGACGAGCTATCGGTACTGTTTTGGCCGGACCTGCGCTCGAGTCCATCAAGGCGGGCAAGGCACACTACGGTGAGGTGCCGATCCTTGGGACGCCTTATATGACAGGCTATGAGCCCATCAAGGACAGTTCGGGCGCAATCATCGGTGTGTACTATGTCGGTTACAAGAAGTAGGTAAGCCGGTTGCACCACCGGCAGTGCTCGCAAAGTGGCGCTTTCTCGGCCGCATCCGGCTAGGTCGACGTATTGATCGCCCTGCCGCCAACCAAGGTGCCTGGCACGGCATAGCGTTTGACGTCATCGGACGATGGGAGGGGTCGCGATAGATCCCCCCGTCGAAACGTCTGTAATGCCGACCGCACCGATCGGGCACCAGCGCTTTGGTTCGGGGGCGGTCGGTTGACGAGACCCTCCAGCACCCGGTGTTGCCACACCACAACGACGGCAGGCCCTGTCAGCGCCAGGGCAACGTTTGGCCAAGGCGGCTCGCTCTTCTGGCAACGATCTATGCCCGGTCAGTGACTTGGCGATCACGAACCAAGCAGTGGCAATGTGAAGCGAACGACCGCCCCGCCATGTTCGCGATTTTCCGCCCAGATCTTGCCGCCGTAGGTTTCGATGATGGTGCGTGCGATCGATAATCCAAGGCCTGTGCCATGGTCCTTGGTCGTATAAAAGGTGTCGAAGATCTCGCTCAGCTTATTGTCGGGGATGCCGGTTCCCGCATCGGTTACCGACACCTCAACGCGAGAACTGGCAACCGCGGCGGTGTCAATGACAAGCAGGCGGTTCCCCGATGCAACGTCGGCCATGGCATCCATACCATTGCTGGCGAGGTTCAAGATCACTTGCTGGAGGTGAATCGGATCGGCTCGCACCGGCAAGGCCCGCTGGTTGCCAGTGCGGCGCAGCGCAATGTTTCGCTTCCTCGCTTCGGGTGCAAGGATGTGCGCGGCATTGGCAATGACCTTGTTGAGGTCGAACTCTTGCAGTTCGAGGTCGTTCCTGCGCTTGACCAATTGGCGTAGGTGCCGAACGATGTCGACGGCGTGCTGGTCGGCGTTGCGAATATCGGCAAGGATTTCCTGTACCTTCTCAACTTGCGGTGAACTCGCCTGCAGCAGCCGCTGCGCATTGGCCGCACCAAGCAAGATGGCTTCCAACGGTTGGCTCAACTCGTGGGCAAACGAAGCCGACAGCGCCCCCGCTTCGGCGGATCGGTTGAGATGAATGACCTCCGCCAAGCGGTTGCGGGCGTCAATTTCGGCAGTGCGACGTCCGTGACGTTCAATCAATAGCCAGGTGATCATGATGCCTTGCAGGGCGAGCGCGACGAACATGGCCGCCAGCTGCCAGCGATATCGCTGCCACGTGGTCGGCTCGCGGAAATAGACGACGCTGCCGGGCGGCAGACGAGCCTCGTCAATGTTCCAACGTTGCAGCTCGCGCCAATCATACATTGGTGCCTTGAGTCCCAGCGGTGGCGTGCTGATGCTGGCCGGTGCCTCGCCGCTGAGGATGCGGATGGCGACGGTGGCGGTCTCACGACCGATATCCTGGGTTGAGACATGCGGGCCGCCGACGATGCCATGGCCGAAATTGATGTCGGCATAACTAAAGATCGGCGCATTGGCGGCCGCACGCAGCATCGCAAACACGCGATCCTCCTCATGCGGGACACCCTGCGCATCGGCGCGGACACCTGCGTAAAAGATGGTTGAGTGCGCCGGCCGGGTCGCAGCCCGGTTCACCATCTCATCGAGTGACGCCTCGTGCAACCACTCGAAGGTCACGCGGCTTGCAAATGCCTGCGAGGCTTGACGCAGCTCCTCAACCCAGAGTCGCTCCAAGGGAGAGGCGCCAATTGCAAAGGCGATGTTGGTCGTATCGGGCAGCACCTCAAGCATGTTTTCGATCAGTCTCGCCAAATCTATTGTGCTGGCGACTGCGGTGTCATTCTTCGTCATGATGGTAGCGTCGAAGAATCGTGCGTCGGTGCCAGTGATGAGCAATGGCGTCGAGGCGAAGACTTGCTCGCGATAACGCTGAACGAAACGGGCCGCGGGTGCACCCATGGCGACGACGAGACTTAGGTCGCGTCCAGAGAAAAGCGAGCGCAAATATTCGACAAAGGGTATCTCGTCGGGAGCTTGTGCCAGGCGTGCGGTCTCGAGGGAAGCTTCATAGAGATCGATGGCGTTTGGCGATCGCTTGATGAGCTCTTCACGGAAGCGTCCGGATACGACGCTCCAGGGTGCAAAATGCGGCCCATAAGAGTGCAGCAAGAGAACGCGCTGTGGTTGACTGTGGGCCACCTGCGGCAGCGCGGACACAATGAGCGCGATCGCTGCCATCGCAATTCTGCAAAACCAGATCATCCCCAACACCCCCCGCACGCAGGCCGATGGCCTCGGATGCCTGCGTAACATCTGCCATCCGGCGAAGAAAATACGGGAAAACCCTGTAAAATTTACCAATGCCAAAGGTATTTGCGGGGATAGGTCGGCCCCTGACGATCTTGGGACGATAGATCGTTGGCAGCGGTAGGGGTCTGGCTTCATAGCCGCCGCCGTTAACCGAGCGCTTGCGCGTGGGCGGGCAGCTGCACGCTAGGCCTGTTGCTCCGCCACGATCGGGCACGCCGGGCGGCGCCGGCAATGTTCGGGCGCGGTCTGACGCTCTGGCTCGGCGGTTGGCTTCGGCAGTGAGCTTGGTTCAGACTCTGACCGGTGCGCGGCATCGTGCTTATGCGCAGCATCGTGCTAGCGCGGGTTCAGATCGCGGGGGCCGATGCTTATGCGGCGCGCGTGCCAGCGTCGGCGGCGGGCAGCATTGGCGCGCGATCGTGTTGAACCCGTTCACCCAACAATGGCGCAATGCAGATCCGCAGGCCCGTCATTGCTTACAACGCTCGGCTGTGGTCGCGCTTTTGCCAGGCAATGGCAGTTCGCCCGCGAAATCCATCCTCGCCACGGCTCGATTGCGCCCGCCGCCCCTTCCTCTGCAACGCTAGGCTGCGGCGGCGCTATTGCAAGGCAGTGGCAAATGGCGACCCTGGTGCGCAGGCGCGTTCAGCGGCATTGCGCTCACCCGCGATCGCTACTATCTGACGCACACCGCCTATCTGCGGCATGGGCCGACCAACGCCGCCGACCGCTCACTGATGTGGAGCCACTGATGCAACGGGGCCAAGACGGGAATCCAGCGAGTGACGCCGCCGTTGCGGTGACGCCGGCCGGTCAGCAGTCAGCGGCGCCGCAGGCCGCGGCCACCGGCAGCAGCTCCGGGCCAATCCGCATTGCCGTCATCGACCCCTACCCGATCTTTCGCACGGGCGTCGTCCAGACCATCGCCCGACATGACGGGCTGTGGCTTGTTGGCGAGGGCGCAACGGTGGCCGACGCGCAACGAATTGCGCATGAGTTCGCGCCGGATATTCTGCTGATCGACATCAGCATGCCCACGGATGGTAAGTTGTTATCGACGCTCGCCATCACCAACGGCAGGCTTGGGGGCAAGCTGGTGGTGCTCACCGCCCTCGATGATGTGGTGAGCGTGTCCGAGGCATTGGCAACCGGGGTTAAGGGTTACATCCTCAAGGGCGTTTCCGGAATTGAGCTGGTTGCGGCCATCAAGACCATTCACGCAGGGTTGCCCTACGTCACGCCCGACCTCGCATCTCGATTGCTAACGCAGACCAGGGGCGGTGCCCTGCTGCCGAAGCGTGAGGCAAAGCTTCAGGACGCACTCAGCTACCGCGAGAAGCAAATGCTCGATCACGTGTGCAAGGGGCTTACCAACAAGGAGATCGCCGCTCGGCTCGGTCTCACGGTTGGTACCGTCAAGCACTACGTCGGACATCTCTACAAGAAGATGCGGGTGCGCAATCGCGTCGAGGCGGTCGAGCGGCTGGCGCGAGAGGCCCAGCAGCTGGGCCGAGCGTAAAGCTAAGGCTGCGCTCAAGATGACCTTTGGGTGTGCGCCGGCCGCGGTCGTTGCGGCGTCGGCTTGCCGAATGCTTTTTGCCGCTAGATGACGAGCACCATCGCCAAGGCAACGGCAAGCCCGGTGCCGAGGATCGATAGGGCACCGATCACCGATGCCAGCCATACGATCTCGCGCAGCTCACTTTGCGCAGACGTCCACATTGTTCTCTTCCCACAGATTGTCGGCCAGCCCGCGGTCTCAATCCAAACCGCGCGCAAACCATAGTCGGGGAGGGGTGCTGCCATCGCCCATCCGTGTAATCCCGCAATTGTGCGCGCGGACTTCACCGAGCAGGGGGGCCGGCATGGTTAAAGCGGCCGTCGCGGGCACCGTGGCCTAAGCTTGACGGGGGAGGGCGAGGTTCGGGAGTTGCCGCATCGACCCTAATAGGATCGCGGCAGCCCCAAGACGTGTTGGGCAACGTAGGCAAGGATCATGTTGGTCGAGATCGGCGCGGTTTGGTAGAGACGGCTCTCGCGCCATTTGCGTTCAATGCCGTACTCGCGCGCAAAGCCGAAGCCGCCGAACGTCTGCAGACAGGTGTCGGCGGCTTTAAAGGCGGCATCGGCGGCGAGCATCTTGCCCATATTGGCCTCCGCACCGCAGTCG
>Ga0126384_10001559_pt1 | contig 13625 bp, 13 predicted proteins | sample PanSoiMetPlot_36_FD_92543 | JGI IMG/M metagenome (GOLD analysis project Ga0126384, IMG submission 92543) | Tropical forest soil microbial communities from Panama - MetaG Plot_36 | ecosystem: Environmental > Terrestrial > Soil > Tropical forest > Bulk soil | place: Panama | collected 2016-02-17 | reverse complement strand
TTCGGCCTTTCGTGTAATCGACTACGCAGTCGTAACATGCCATTGCCGCTCCAATCGCGCCCCACGCAATTCCGTAGCGGGCCTGATTCAGACACATGAGCGGCGACTTCAGGCCGTTAGATTTCGGCAGCAGATTGCACGTGGGCACACGAACATCCTGCAGCGACAAGCCCGAAGTTACCGATGCTCGCAGAGACCACTTGCCATGAACATCCTGCGCGGAGAAGCCGGGCCGATTCGTTTCGACGAGGAAGCCGCGAATTTTGCCGCCGTGTTCTTCACTCTTGGCCCAGACGACGGCAATATCCGCGATCGAGCCCGAGGTGATCCACATCTTCTCCCCGTTCAGAACATATTCATTGCCCTGGCGGACTGCCCGCGTGCGCATCCCGCCGGGATTCGATCCGAAATCCGGCTCCGTTAGCCCGAAGCAGCCAAGCTTCTCGCCGGTTGCGAGTTTCGGCAACCACTGTTGCTTCTGTTCCTCGCTGCCGAAGGCATAGATCGGGTACATCACGAGTGCCGACTGGACACTGACGAAGGAGCGTACTCCGCTATCACCGCGCTCCAGCTCCTGCATTACCAGGCCATACTCGACGTTCGACATTCCGGCGCAGCCATATCCTTTGAGGCTGGCGCCGAAAAATCCCATTTCTCCCATCGGCTTTACCAGCTGGCGGGGGAAGCGTCCTTCCCGGTTGCATTCCTCGATGATCGGGATCAGGTTTTCTTCGATGAACTTGCGCGTGTTGTCGCGCACCAGGCGCTCGTCGTCCGAGAGCAGGGAATCGAACTCGATGAAGTCAACGCCTTTGAACTTGAACGGAGGCATTCAGAATCTCTCTTTACGCCGGTAATGCTGGATGAAATCGGTCTGTTGGGAAAACAGATTAGGGTAACAGACCGTCGGTACTTCGAGGGTGACCTCGAAGACCGTCGCACTATTTACGTCTGTCATCCTGAGGCCCTCTTTTGGCCGAAGGACCTCCCGGGATGTTTCGGACGTAATTGCTGTGTCCTGGCTTTTTCACCAGCATTGCGTGGGAGTGCCTTTAACCAAAATCTCGGCCAAGAAGCCCGGACAGTTCATTCGGATCCGGGATATCGCGGGAGGTCCTTCGGCCAAAAGAGGGCCTCAGGATGACAGCTTTTTAAAGTCTTCGGGCATCTTGAGAAACGATTGCTGCAGCCTTGTCGCGTTGAACCGTCCCCCACCTGCGTGTTAATTTCAAAGGTTACCCAGCACGTTCTGGGCGTCACCTTCCGCACTGCAAATTAAGGAACACCGTTGAGTCCTACCGCCGAAGTAAATGCCGGGCTGCGCAAGACTGCCTTGAATGCCGTCCACCGCAAAATGGGCGCCAAGATGGTCGATTTTGGCGGCTGGGATATGCCCGTCGAGTACTCAGGCCTGATCGCTGAGCACATAGCGGTTCGGACTGGGGTTGGCGTCTTCGACGTCAGCCACATGGGCGACATTCTTATTCGCGGACCGCAGGCATTGGCCGCCGTTCAGCACATCAGCATGAACGACGCCTCGAAGCTGCAGCAGGGGCAGGCACATTATTCTGCACTGCTGTATCCCCAGGGGACGTTCGTTGACGACGTGATCGTTCACAAGCTCGGCGAGAACGACTACCTGCTGGTCATCAACGCAGGCACGCGAGAGAAGGACGTGAACTGGGTTCGCCAGAACGTGCGCGGCTTCCGCTGCCATGCCGATGACCTGAGCGATTACTACACACAGCTCGCGATTCAGGGCCCCAAGGCCGTAGATGTTCTGCGCAAACTGACGAACGTTGATCTCTCCCCAGTCAAGAATTACTGGTTCACCTACGGCACAGTCTGCGGACTCCCGAACACGATGATCGCCCGCACCGGTTATACCGGTGAAGACGGATTCGAGATATACATTCCCTCCGACGAGCCGACCAGCGACCGTGTCTGGTACGAAGTGCTTGGAGCAGGCAGGGAATTCGGAATCCTGCCCTGTGGCCTTGGCGCTCGCAACACGCTTCGCCTTGAGTCGAAGATGGCGCTATATGGTCACGAAATCTCCGACACGATCAACGTCTGGGAAGCTGATCTTGGACGCTACTGCAAGATGGAGAAGGGCAATTTCATCGGCCGCGAGGCGTTGGAAAAAGCCAAGGCTGAGGGACTCAAGCGGACTCTCGTCGGTCTCGAGATGATCGAGCGCGGAATTGGCCGCGACTGCTACAAGGTCTTCAGCGAATCAGGCGAGCACATCGGAGAGATCACCAGCGGCTCTCCCGCTCCGTTCCTCAAGAAGAACATCGCATTAGCGTATGTGCCCCCGCAGTATTCCCAGATCGGAACCGTAGTTCTGGTCGAAGTGCGCAGTCAGAAGGTAAAGGCGCAAGTGGTTCCCACGCCCTTCTACAAACGTCCTAAGAAAGAGAAATAGCAAAGGAAGACAGCATGGCCTTTCCCGCAGATTACCGCTACACCAAAGAACACGAATGGATCAAGGTGGACGGCAATCAAGCCACAATCGGCATCACTGACTACGCCCAGAATTCCCTCGGCGACATTGTCTTCGTCGAATTACCTAAAGTAGGAGATGAGCTCACAGCGGGCAAGACATTCGGCAGCGTGGAGTCGGTGAAAGCGGTCTCTGATCTGTATGCGCCTGCGTCGGGCAAGGTTGTCGCCATAAACGATACGCTGGCGACAGCTCCGGAGAAGATCAACTCCGACGCTCACGGCTCGTGGATGCTGCGCATTCAGCTTAAAGATACCGGTGAGGTCAACAAGCTGCTTTCAGCGGACGATTACGACAAATTCGTGAAAGAAGAGGGTGGGCACTAGTTGCGTTATCTTCCCAAGTCTCCCGCCGATCGCGAGACGATGTTACGCGAGATCGGCGTCCGTTCGGTTGACGATTTCTTCAAGGCAATTCCGACTGAGTATAGGCTGAATCGTGATCTCAGCGTTCCCCGCCAAATGGCAGAATCGGAGATCATCGATTACTTCCGCGAGCGCAGCCAGGAGAATGCGGCTGGATATGCGGTATTCCTCGGCGCAGGCGCCTATCAGCACTACCGGCCGGTGATCATCGATGCTCTAGTGCAGCGCGGCGAGTTCCTGACTTCGTACACGCCGTACCAGGCAGAGATTTCTCAAGGCACGCTGCAGGCGATCTTCGAGTTCCAGACGATGATCTGCGAACTGACGGGAATGGAAATCGCCAATGCCTCGATGTACGACGGCAGCACCGGCGCAGCCGAAGCGATCCTGATGGCAATGCGCGTCACAGGACGCCACGAATCCGTGATTGCGCGGACAGTTCATCCGGAATATCGCGAAGTGATCCACACCTATCTTCACCATCGCGACATGCCCATGACCTTCGTCGGCTACGAGGAAGAAAGCGGCGAGATGAAGCTCGATGAACTCGAGAAGGCGGTTACAGATCGTACTGCCTGCGTTCTGATTCAGAGTCCCAACTTCTTAGGCTCGATTGAGGATGTCGCAGCAATCGCCGAGATCGCGCATCGCAAGGGCGCACTGCTTGTAGTCTCGATCGCGGAAGCACTCTCACTGGGTATTGTGAAGCCTCCAGCTGAAGCCGACATCGTGTCGATGGAGGCGCAGTCTTTTGGCGTGCCGCTCGGATTCGGCGGTCCCTATGATGGTGTTCTCGCTGCCAAAGAGAAATATGTTCGCCAGATGCCTGGTCGTCTAGTCGGGGAAACCAAGGACAAGAATGGAAATCGCGGCTACGTGCTCACGCTCTCCACTCGCGAGCAGCATATCCGCCGTGAAAAAGCGACCTCGAACATCTGCACGAACCAGGCGCTCGTTGCACTGATGTCGACGATTTATATGGATGTCTATGGTCGCGAAGGTCTCAAGGATCTGGCAAAGCAGAATTTGGCGAAGGCACACTACGCTGCAAGCGAGTTTGGCAAGAAAGCGAAAGTCTTGTTCCCGCGCGGAAAACGGTTCAACGAATTCGTGGTCCAGAGCAAAGAAGATCCGCACGGCATCAACGATCGCCTGCTGGAGAAGAAGATCGTCGGTGGACTGTCGCTGAAGAAGTTCTATCCCGAATTGGGCAATGCTTCGCTCTGGTGCTGCACGGAGATGAATACACGCGAGCAGATCGATGCCGCGGTCCAGGCGGTGCAGGCGTGATCCGCAAAGTTTCGCAGCACGTGAATCAGAATGAGGGATTGATCTTCGAGAAGTCCTCCCCGGGCAAGAAGGCGTATAAGTTGCCTCCTCTAGACGTGCCTGAAGTCGATCCTGAGAGGCTTCTCGGACAGCAGGCGCGCGAAGACCTCGGGCTAATGCCGGAGGTAAGCGAGATTGAGATCATCCGCCACTTCACTCGGCTCTCGACCTGGAACTACGCCATCGATCTTGGCATGTATCCGCTAGGCTCATGCACGATGAAGTACAACGCACGCGTAAACGAGTTCGTCGCGAGACTTGAGGGCATCGGCAATGCGCATCCTTATCAGCCGGAGAAGATTTCTCAGGGGGCGCTGCGCATTATCAAGACCTTGCAGGAGTGCCTGTGCGAGATCACAGGCATGGACTGCATCACACTGCAGCCAGCAGCCGGAGCGCACGGCGAGTTCACCGGCATCCTTCTCATTCGTGCGTATCACGAGTCAAGAGGGAACCCGCGCAAGAAGATCATCATTCCCGATTCGGCTCACGGCACAAATCCGGCCACCGCAGCGATTTGCGGATACGAAATCATCAACCTGAAATCGAACGCAGAAGGCATGGTCGATGCCAGTCTTCTGGCCTCAGTCGTCGACGAAACCGTCGCCGGGATGATGCTCACGAATCCGAGCACGATCGGTGTCTTCGAAAAAGAGATTCACCGCATCGCCGACGTCCTGCACGATAAAGGCGCGCTCCTTTACATGGACGGCGCGAACATGAATGCGCTGGTAGGGAAGACTCGGCCAGGCGATTTCGGCGTCGATGTGATGCACCTGAACCTGCACAAAACCTTTTCGACGCCTCACGGCGGCGGAGGTCCGGGATCGGGTCCCGTTGCCTGCAAGAAGATCCTAGAGCGATTTCTACCGACTCCAGTGCTGACTACGCGCACAGACGGTAAGCTCGGTTTCGAGTACAACCGCCCGCAATCGATCGGACGGGTGCGTGCCTTCTACGGAAACTTCGGCATGTTCGTCCGCGCTCTCGCTTACATCTTCGCCAACGGTCCTGACGGTCTGCGCCAGACCACCGAAGACGCGGTGCTGAACGCGAACTATATTCGCAAGAAGCTCGAAGGAATTTACGATCTGCCGTACAAGACCGGATCAATGCATGAAGTCGTTTTCAGCGATCGGCTGCAGACGCAAAACGGCGTGAGAACCGGGGATATCGCGAAGCGGCTCATCGACTACGGCTTTCATCCCTACACAACGTCGTTTCCGCTGATCGTTCCCGGGGCATTGATGATCGAGCCCACAGAGAGCGAGTCGAAGGAAGAACTCGACCTGTTCATCGATGCCATGAAATCCATCGCTCAGGAAGTACAGGATGATCCGCAGCTTGTAATTGGCGCTCCGCACAACACGCGCGTTGCTCGCATGGATGAAACTACGGCAGCGCGTAAGCCGATCCTGCGCTGGAAGCCCGAGCAGAAAGGGCAGGCCGCCGCAGCCCCGAAGCCCGAGTTGGTCGAGACGCGCTAGTTATCTGCGACCAATCAAGCTTTTCCCAGTTTCTCTCCGTGTTCTCCGTGTCTCCGTGGTGAAATAGGTTCAACTATGTCTGTCTTCGACGATCACAAGGAAGAAATCGAGAAGCACGAGTTCATGATGGGCCCGGCTCGCGGTCGCCTTGCAGTGACCATGGACCTCCTCACCGACGCCCTCATCTTGGTTGGGCAGCACGGTGTGTATTGCACGAGCAATCGCAATCCCAGTAAACCGGCGATGGATATTCAAGGAGTGCTCTCATCTCTGAGCGGAGCCAAGGAACTGGTTTCTTCCGTGATGGAGGAACTCCGGAAGCAACGCGAAGCAGAGAAGACAAACTGATTGCCTCTCGGGCACCGACCGCTTGCCGCGATTCCGGCGGCGCCAAGCAGACTCAAACTTCAAACGTGCTCGCACGAATGAACTGACCGTCTTCTGATCTAAGCTCAATCCATGATGACAATTTTTCTGCTGACAGTCTCGAACGTCTTCATGACATTTGCCTGGTATGGCCATCTTAAGCATCGGCAGGCTCCATTATGGGAAGTTACCCTGATTAGCTGGGGAATCGCTTTTTTTGAGTATTGCTTTCAGGTGCCCGCGAACCGAATCGGCTCGTATGAATTTACGACTGCTCAACTGAAGATCATTCAGGAAGTAATTACCCTGATCGTGTTTTCGGTCTTTTCTGTGCTCTATCTCAAAGAGCAGCTGAAATGGAACTACGTTGTGGGTTTTGTATGTATCGTGTTCGCGGTCTTCTTTGTCTTCAAGCGCTGGTAGCGACGTACCAATGCTGCGTCTGTACCGTCCTCTGCTGGTGTAATCTATTGATGACCCACCGTGAAGCGCGCCCGTAGCTCAGCTGGATAGAGCGAATGCCTCCGGAGCATTAGGTCGGGAGTTCGAATCTCTCCGGGCGCGCCATTTATTGGCAGATCACTTATGGCTTCGGCGGTTCCACTGCATCGTGGAACCGTAAGAACAGCTTCTCCGCCGCGGCGACGACGTTGTCTTCTTCTGCCTTCTTCTTAAGTGCTGACTTTACTTTTTCAGTGCCTGACCACAGCTCGCGCCCCATCTTCGCTTCGATAATTTTTAGCGTTACCGAAGCTGAAGAAAAATCCTTGCGCGCGCCAGTTGATTGCCGCGGCTTGCCGTCAGGAGTTGCATAGTCGGTTGTACTGCCGACGGACACAGAGCCGCTTCCATAGGAAGTAACTTCAGCGATGAAGTCTGCATTCGTTTCTGTATTCAACATAACGAATCGACCCCAACCCTGAATATCGCCATTAATTACCTCAAAGGGAATGTTGCCACCATGTTCATTCTTGACGTACATAGACTTCCCAAAAGCAAGGCGCTCAGAGAACGTGGCCGAAAGAGCCTTGGGGTTGGGGGTAGCTTGCGGAGCTGCGACGAGTACGCTTTGACCCAGAAGCTGAATTGCCATCATCTTCCGCAGAAGAATTGAAGGGTTCATAGAGTCCCCGCGTCGCTCGTTCAAATTGTCTCAAATAACTGGGTGCGCAGAGTTACCTTACTGATAGACCCTTAGGATTTCTCGCGTCAGCGCTGGTGTGGGCACTTCGTCGATGTTCGCCATTACCGCTACTGCGATCTTCCTGTTAGGGACTTCGAGCATTGCCGTGCTGCACCCCTGTTGGCTGCCTGAATGCCCGATGACTTTCTGTCCATTCGATTCTTGAACGGAAAACCCTAGTCCATAGTTCGTCGCTTTGCCGTCCTTCAGCTTTAGGGATGTCCACATGGCGTCAAGCATCGCCGGTTTCAGCAGCTTGCCATCGGTAAGTGCCATTTCGAAGCGAACGAGGTCCTCCGCCGTAGTGACTAGTCCGCCGCCGGGAACCTTGTAGCTCGAGTCCATGAATCCGGCGTTAATGATCTTGAAGTCCTTTTTCGAATAGGGCCGTGCTCGATGGGCAATGATCTTCCACCGGTCGTCTATGAAGGTGTGCGTCATACCTGCAGGCTGCAGCACATGCTGCTCGAGGTAGTCGGCGAACTTCTCTCCCGAGACGCCCTCGATCACACAACCGATGACTGTATAGCCGTACGTGCTGTATTGGTACTTCGTGCCCGGCTCGAACAGCAGCGGATCGTTGGCGAAGATGGCGAATCCACCGCTCATGTTGTCGTAATGACGGGTGCTGTCCATCTCGCCTTCTTTGTAATGACGGATTCCTGCGATGTGTCCAAGCACCTGCCGCGTAGTCACCGTCCACTGCTTCTGTGGGAACGCTGGACAGTACTTCTGGATCGGGGCGTCGAGGTCGAGTTTGCCCGCTTCAGCGAGCGTCATTGCTGCCACAGCGCTGATTGGTTTTGCGATGGATCCCGTCCGTATCAGCGTCTCTGGCGTTGCTTTCACGTCATTCTCAATATCTGCCTGACCAAAGGCTTTTGAGTAAACCAGGCGGTCATCCACTTCAACTGCAACTATGAGCGCGGGTACAGGTTCTTCTTTCATGAATTGTTGAACCAGAGCATCGACGCGGGCAGCGGCGTCGGGGGACGGCTGTTGGGCAAGACATGCAGGGGCTGGCAGCAAAATGAATACCGCTAAAAACGAGAAAAGGCGCTTCATGGCGGCGAAGCTTACCGCATCCGGAGTCGCACGTGGAAGAGTAATTCGGAGTTCTTGTTTGCTATACGCCTAATTTCTTGAGGGCTGAATTTGCCGGAGCGAAGTCGCTTGCGCTTGCGCTTGCGGTTTGATAGGCCTTCTTAGCCCCGGAAGTGTCACCCATTCGTTCCAGAACTTGTCCGAGGATGTACTGCGCTCGAAAGAGAGGGGCGTCTTCAGACTTCTCGCCCTGATTGATGTAGCGTTGCAAGAGCGTCGCCGCTAGAGGGAGGTTCCGATTCACTCGGAGCAGAAGGGACGCGGAGTCGACGAGAGCGGAGTCATTTTTGGTATTTAATTTTGCCGATTGCTGGATGGCTGCTTCCAGATCGTCCAGACGATTCACGCGCCGATAGAACGAAGCAAGGTCAAAAAAGCGTCTAGGTCCAGGATCGACTTGCAGTGCCTTCTTGTAGTGCTGCTCTGCCTCGCTGTTCCGCTTATCGTGCTCGGCGATGCGAGCTCGGATCCAATAGGCTGTCGCAGGCTCCAGCTTCTCGATGACATTGGCTTGTGTGGCGGCCTTGTCGGTTCCGCCACCAAGAAATCCTGGAGCCTCAATGTAGTACTCGCTCAGGTCAGATCGCGCCTCTACGTTCTTTGGGTCCAATTCGACCGCTTTTTCAAATGCAATGCGAGTCTTTTTCGCAAGGCCAATGGCAGTAAACCAACTGGAGTGATCCGCCTTTTCTCCATACGCTCTCCCGAGCCAAAGCTGGTTCAGGCTGCTGTTTGGATTCAAGTTCGCAGCGCGCTCGCATTCGGAAACAGCAGCGTCCCATCGCTCCTCCGCGTAATGAACGCGGCACAGAAGGTTGTGTTCTGCGGCTCCTGAAGGATTCGAGCTCAGGGATGTTCTCAATGCCTGAATTGCGGCATCGGCCTGGCCATTTACCAGCAACTGGTGGACGGAATCGAGTGGTGCGTTCGCAGGCGAGACCGTAGGCATCGCTAGTACGAACGCTAAGATCAGTGAAAAGGAACGGAAGAAGGACATGTAGGAATTTACCGAGCTCGAACCTCTAGGCCCGGCCGCAAAGGCGTGGTCGGATTCATTGTGTTGAGAGCGATCAGTTCTCCCGGCTGGACACCATTCATGATTTCCACACGAGTGTTGTTTGCGATGCCGGCTTCAACGGGCTGGCGCTCGAGACGACCATTCCTGATGACATAGACATAGCGACCATTCTCGTCTTCATGCAGGGCCTCGCGTGCGACGGTCACGACCTCTTTCTTGTTTGCTATGCTCACATTCACAGTGACGTTGATGTTCGGCAGCAGGCGGCTGTCCTCGTTATCAACGCCGGTTAGAACCTGGCCGACATTGCGGGTCCCGTAAGTCGTAATCGTGTAAGGCATCTGCGTAATTTCGCCATGCCATGTCTTTCCGGGAAGAGCGTCCCAAGTTACCGTGACCGGCTGGGAGACGGCGAGCTTTCCCAATTCGGGCTCGTCAACAAACGCGCGCACCTGTACGCGGCGAAGATTCGCTAGCTGAACGAGGAGTTCCCCCTGTTGAACATATTCGCCCTGTTTGATTGGAACGGAATACACCGTGCCTTCAAACGGCGCGCGAATTTGGCTGTGTTTTAGCAAATCCTGAGCTGCTATAAATGAGGCACGAGCTTGCTCAGCCTGAGCTTGAACGCGATTTACTTCGGGTCGAGAGTAACGATCCTGCTGCTTTTCCTGTAGCACTTTGAGCTGTGCCTGAGCAGCCGTCAGACGGTTTGCGGCTTCGCGCACTTCAGAAGGAGCTGCAGCTCCGGTTTGAGCCAGTTTCTGGAGAGCGTCGTAATTTTTCTGTGCAGCGTCGCGCTCAGCTTGAGCTTTCACTAATTCCGAGCGTGTATTTAGCACTTCTTCCTGAGTACCGCCACTCTGAATCGCATGCTGATCGGCTTCAGAAGCTTTGACTTGCGCCAAAGCCCGCGCTGCCTGGGCGCGAGAGTCAGCATCGTCCAATTGCATGAGCAACTCGCCCTGGCGCACGTGTTGACCCTCACGTACATAGATTTTTCTAACCGTGGTTGCGGCAGGAGCGTGAGCTTCGAAGTTTTCGATGGGCTCGACCTTACCGTTCGTGGAAATCGTTGTAACCAGATCTTGCTTGGTTACATGGTCAACCCTGACCGGAACTTGGCCTTTGCGGCTGGAAATAAAAGCGGCCAGACCGATAACAGCAAGAATGGCGATGATTATCCCACGCCAAACGTGCTTGCCATTGCCGTTGCTTTGTCTGGTTTGCTCTGCCATCAGGAAAACAAACTTAAAGTATATCGGAGCGAGTCAGTGGCCTTGTCGTGCAGCTTGGCTCGCCCTCATAAGGCACTTGATGCCCCTAATCTGATGCCCGAGGGACGAATCTCGGTTCAGCGACATCTCAACGAATCCCGATTCCATCTAAATCGCAGATAACAGCTTACGTCTATATACGTTTAGCCGATGCAAATTGGACTGCGGAGAGCCAAGGAAGTCATCCTTGCCGCATACAAAGAGGTGCAACGCACCCGTGTCCTGAACATGGCGGCAGGACTTTCGTACTACTTCCTGCTGTCCCTTTTTCCACTTCTCATCGTATTAGCCACGATGCTGGGCTATCTGCCGATCCCTAACCTCTTTGAGCACAGCATGGATTTCGCCGCACGCTTTGTTCCCTCGGAGGCTATGGGCCTCGTGCGAAGGATCCTCCAAAGCGTACTAACCCCAAATCGCGGGGGATTACTCTCTATCGGGCTGGTGGGAACGCTGTGGGCAGCCTCCGGCGGCTTCGCGTCGATGATTGACGCGCTGGACATCGCCTACGACGCGCGCACTAGTAGGCCGATGCTCAAGCAGAGGCTGCTTGCGGTCGGGCTCACATTCATGACGGGCGGGCTTATGGCCATCGCTATGCTACTCACGATTGTTGGCGATCGCGCCGGTCATTTCCTGAGCAATGTGATCCATCTTTCCTATGTCTTTGAGCGGAGTTGGCCCTATCTCCGCTGGAGCATTATTGGGCTCTGCATTGTGCTGTCGATGGAGCTATTGTACTTCTTTGGTCCGAACGTGAAACAGCGCTTTAAGCACACTTTGCCGGGCGCGGTGGTTGGGACGTTGCTGTGGGTCCTGATTTCTGCCGCTGTAAATGTCTATGTCTCGAACTTCGCAAACTACAACAAGACCTATGGGACCATTGGGGCGGTCGTCGCTTTGATGTCCTGGCTTTACGTGAGCAGCATCGCGATTCTGCTCGGCGCAGAATTGAATGCGGAGCTGTTGAAGGCGGAAGGCAAGAAGCTGCAAGGACAGCAGCGCATTGTGCCCGGCCAAGTAGCTGAGATGCCTAAGGCCGCGTAACGTCCCACAGACTGCTGGTAACTGGCGTCGGTAATGACTGTATTATCACCCCGCCCGCTACAATAGGAGAAATGTCCCGGGCTCCCGCATACACGACAGAACACGCGAAGTCGGGTCTGGACTTCGCCTTTCCCGAAATTGAGACTTGGCCGAATCAATTTCCTGCCTACGAAATCGAGATCGACATACCGGAATTTACTTCAGTCTGTCCTAAGACTGGTTTGCCGGACTTTGCAGTTCTCACTTTGCGCTACATGCCGCGGGAACGTTGCTTGGAGTTGAAGTCGCTCAAGGAATATCTCACCTGTTACCGCAATCTGGGGATTTTCCAGGAGAACATCGTGAACCGTGTGCTCGAGGACCTGGTGAGTGCTGCCGATCCGGAATGGGCCGTGGTGCGCGGCGTTTTTCGGCCGCGCGGTGGGATTGGCACGACAGTTGAAGCGCGATGGCCGCGTCCGACTACTGCTCGTAAGGATCGCGCATAAGAATGCAGCGCGCGACGCGGCCGCTCCTCGCGCTTGGACTACTCACCGCGCTCAACTTTCTCAATTACATCGATCGTTACATCCTGCCCGCAGTCCAGCCGTTGATTAAGCAGGAGTTCCATCCGTCTGACACGGCGCTGGGCGCTCTAACAACGGTTTTCTTTATCTTCTACATGTGCTCCGCGCCAGGCATTGGTTTCCTGGCAGACAGAAAGTCGCGTAAGGCCATCATTGCAATTGGCGCTCTCGTTTGGAGTGCCGCGACACTACTCACCGCAGCGACGTACAACTTCACCTCTCTTCTGATTCGCCACACGGTTGTGGGAGTCGGAGAAGCTACTTTTTCCTTGATCGCGCCCGCCTATATCGCCGATCTCTTTCCGGAAGAGAAGCGCGGGCGAATTTTGTCATTGTTTTATCTCGCCATCCCGATGGGTGCAGCTTTGGGATACATCATCGGCGGTGCTCTCGGAACGAAGTACGGCTGGCGGCATCCTTTTTATGTCTGTGCCATTCCTGGATTCATCGTTGCCATCTGGTTTTACTTCGCTACCGATGAGCCTCAGCGAGGCGAGCGTGAGGTCGCACTTCATACGATCGAGCGCACGACATTCCGCGGACTATTGCGCAACCCGGCGTTCTGGACGGCCACACTAGGAATGGCAATGATGACGTTCGCGATAGGTGGTATCTCAGCGTGGATGCCAACGTTTCTCGAGCGCGAGAGAGGGATTCCTCTGGATCGCGCTAATTACTACTTTGGGCTGATTACTGTCGTAGACGGCCTGGCTGGAACAGCCGTTGGCGGCTGGTTGGGAGATCTGTGGCTCCGGCGATCTCGAGGAGCCTATTACGCGATATCGGGACTGAGTGCATTGTTGGCTATTCCTGGGGCGCTCTATGCATTTTACGGACCTCCATCAATGCTCTTCGTTTCGTTAGCCGTCGCCGAGTTCTTTCTTTTCCTCAATACCGGGCCACTAAACGCTGCAATCGTGAATTCGGTTGCGGCGCCAATTCGGGCCACAGCAATTGGGATGAATCTATTCACCATTCATCTTCTCGGTGACGCCATCTCTCCCACGCTCATCGGCGCAATCTCCGACCGGAGCAGCTTGCGCTTGGGATTCTCTGTCACATTGATTGCAATGGTTGTCTCGGCTCTGATCCTGTTTCTGGGTACACGCTTCGCGCCGCCGAGAGCGCAAGAAGTTAAATTAGCGGGAGCATCAGCTTGAGTATTTGGGTATGGCTGCTGGCCGGTGTTCTGCTGGGAGTTGATTGGCTGCGACGATCACTTCGCACAGCGTTTGGCATGAAACGTCTCGTAGATGTGACTGGACCAGAATGGGACAGGCAGCCTCGACGAGATGGCCCACAGCCCAGCGTTGCCGTCGTTGTCCCGGCGCGGAACGAGGGCGGCACGATTGAGCATTGTCTCCGCTCCTTGCTGGC
>Ga0126384_10001558_pt1 | contig 13629 bp, 9 predicted proteins | sample PanSoiMetPlot_36_FD_92543 | JGI IMG/M metagenome (GOLD analysis project Ga0126384, IMG submission 92543) | Tropical forest soil microbial communities from Panama - MetaG Plot_36 | ecosystem: Environmental > Terrestrial > Soil > Tropical forest > Bulk soil | place: Panama | collected 2016-02-17 | reverse complement strand
CGGCAGCGGCACGTTGGAGCCGATCTCCTCGGGCAGCATGTTGGCGGTGATCACCGCATCGGGATCGCCGCCCGACAGGATCAACAGCCGCTCGATGTTGTTCCTGAGCTCGCGCACGTTGCCCGGCCAGTCGTGCGCCTGCAGCACCGCGGTGGCATCCTCGCCGATACGCCGCGGCGCCAGGCCCGAGGACTGCGCCACTTGCGCCACAAAGTGATGGATCAGCAGCGGGATGTCGTCGCGGCGCTCGGCCAGTCCCGGCACCCGCAGCGGCACCACATTGAGGCGATGATAGAGGTCCTCACGGAAGCGCCCCTCGGCCATGTCGCGTTCCAGATCGCGGCTGGTCGAGGAGATGATGCGCACGTCGACCGAGACCTTGGGACCGCCGCCGACGCGCTGGAATTTTTGCTCGACCAGCACGCGCAACACCTTGCTCTGGGTCTCGACCGGCATGTCGGCGATCTCATCGATATAGAGGGTGCCGCCGTGCGCCTCCTCGAGCGCTCCGACCTTGCGCGGCCCGACGTGGTCCTCGGTGCCAAACAGTTCCTCCTCGACCCGATCCGGCGCCATGGCGGCGGCGTTCAGCACCACGAACGGCCCATCCTTGCGGTGCGAGCTGGTGTGCATGACGCGGGCACACAGCTCCTTGCCGGAACCGGCGGCGCCGCGAATGAGCACGCGACTGTTGGTGGGCGCCACCCGCTCGATCGCGGCCCGCAGCTGATTGATGGCGGTCGATTTGCCAATCATCTCGAAGCTGACGGCCGACCGCTCGCGCAACTCGCGCACCTCGCGATGCAGCTTGGAGGCCTCCAGCGCCCGCGTCGTCACCAACAGCAGGCGATCGGCCTTGAACGGCTTTTCGATATAGTCGTAGGCGCCGCGCTTGATGGCCGTCACCGCCGTCTCGATGTTGCCGTGTCCGGAAATGATCACCACCGGCAGTTCCGGATGCGCGCGCTTGATGATGTTGAGCACCTCAAGACCGTCGAGGCGGCTGCCCTGCAGCCAGATGTCGAGAATGACGAGGTGCGGCCGGCGTTCTTCTACCGACTTCAGCGCCTCATCGGAATCGCGAGCAACGCGGGTGCGGTGTCCCTCGTCTGCGAGCAGACCGGCGATGTTGTCGCGGATATCTGCCTCGTCGTCGACGATCAGGATGTCGGCAGCCATTTAACACTCCTTGCCTGGTTGGAGACTATGCATTGCCGGATGCGGCAGCGCGTTGGTGTGGGGGAGGGGAGGTCTGCCCGCCGGCCGGCGGGCCGAGCGGCAGGCTGATGCGCAACAGTGCCCCGTGCGCGCGCCCCGGGGCTGCCGGGGCATCTTCCAAAGCCAGGGTGCCGCCGTGCTGTTCGACGCTCTTTTGCACGATGGCGAGGCCAAGCCCGGTGCCCTTGTTGCCCTTGGTGGTGACGTAGGGCTCAAGCAACCGATTGCGGTTGTGCTTGGGCAGGCCGGGGCCGTTATCGATTACCTCGATGTCGACCCGGTCGCCGTTGCGGCGGACATGGGTTTCGATGCGGCCGGTCCAGCCCGGCTCCTTGTTCGGCCCGTCGGCAAAGGCCTGCACCGCCTCTTGCGCATTCTTGACGAGGTTGGTGACCGCCTGCGAGATCAAGCGCCGGTCGCAGCTGACGATGATCGGGTCCTTGCCGACTTTGGTCTCGAACACGATATCGGCGCCCGACATCTGCCGGTCGAGCACGGCGCCGCGCACCAGCTCGCGGATGTCGTGGTCCTGCATCTCCGGTTTCGGCGTGCGCGCGAACGCCGAAAACTCGTCCACCATGCGCGTGACATCGCCAACCTGGCGAATGATGGTCTCGGTGCAGCGGTCGAAGACGTCGCGATCCTCGGTGATGGTCTTGCCGTATTTGCGCTTGATGCGCTCGGCCGCCAGCTGGATCGGGGTCAATGGATTCTTGATTTCGTGGGCGATGCGTCGGGCGATGTCGGCCCAGGCCGCCGTGCGCTGTGCCGCCACCAGTTCGGTGACGTCGTCGAAGGTGATGACCGAGCCCTCGCTGCCGCCCGGCTGCTCGCGCGGCACGCGCACCGAAAACGTGCGTTCCTCGCCCCTGATGGCCAGCGTAACCTCGTGCTGCGGCCGGCTCTTGTGATCGCGGGCCTCGGCAACCACCGTGGCAAACGCCGGTAGCGCCTCCGCCAGATCGCGGCCGACCAGCTCGGATCCCTCAAGCCCGAGCAGCTTCTGGGCGGAGCGATTGGCAAGCGTGATGCGGCCGGCCTGGTCGAGGCCGACCACGCCCGCCGACACCCCCGACAGCACCGCCTCGATGAAGCGGCCGCGTTGCGTCAGCTGGTCATTGGCGCTGACGAGCTCGCTGCGCTGGCGTTCGAGCTCATGCGTCATGTGATTGAAGTTCTGCGACAGCCGTCTGAGGTCGCCCTCGCCGCGGCGGATCGGCAGCTGGACTTTGAGATTGCCGATCGCAACCTGCTGGGCGGCGCCGATCAGCCGCCGGATCGGGGCGACAAAGCCGCCGGCAAACCACAGCCCGATCCAGATCGCCGCCAACAGCGCGGTGAGCGAGATCATGAAGTACATGAGCCCATGCGCCAGCTTCAGGCCGCCGCTGCGGGCGCGCAGCTGCTCGTACTCGGCGACGCCGGCCTCGGTGCGGCGCAGGTGGCCGACCACCTTCGGGCTGACGCCGCGCGCCACGTAGAGGTAGGCGTCGGGATAGTTGTGCAGCTTGGCGATCGCCGCCACCCGAAAGGAGTTGATCGGCATCAGCAGCGGCACCTGGCCGCTCTCGGCGGCGCGGATGAGATGCTCCGGCGGCGGAATGTAGGGGATGCGTTCGTCCTCCAACGCCGCCACCTTCACCGCCCCCTTGGCATCGACCACGTAGGCCACCGGCAAATCACGCAAGCCGGCCTGCGCGAATACCAGCTCCCTGAACTTGCGCGCATCGCCGGCCAGCTGCGGCGCGGCATCGTCCAAATCCTTGGCCATGTTGACGATATCGGTACGGATTACCTGGCCATGCTCCTCCAGATAGGCGTGGGCGACATCGAGCGAGCTGATGACGATCGAGGTGGTCTGGCGATTGAACCAATTGTCGAGCGCCCGCGAGAAGGTCATGGTGGCGCCGATCGCCAGCAGCAGCGCCGGCAGCGCGGCGATGACGCTGAACAGCGCGACAATGCGCGCGTGCAGCCTGGCGCCCGCCACCTTCCGCTTCCAGGCGCGCCACAGTCCCGCCATCTGCACGGCGATGACCACCACCATGGCCACCACCAGCAGCAGATTGATGAACAGCACGCCGAGCACGACCTCGTTGCGCGGCACGATCGGCGTCAGCCCGGTCAGGATGAGGTAGGTGGCAAGGCCGAAGATCAAGGACAGGCTGACGATGATGAGGCCAATCCAAAAGGCGCGGCTGCCGGTGCCGGGCAGCGGCGCGGCGTTGTCATCGAATAGGGGATCGTTCACCGCCGGCGCCCCAGTTGGCGGTGGGGCGGACCCCCGCACCCTGAGCTGCGCCAGCCGCTGCCGGGCGGCAGCGACCGCCGCGCGCAGGCGATCACGTAAAGCGACGAGCATGTTCTGCTGGCTGACCTGTTTGCACCCGTTCAGGGCCCTGATGACGCGCCACAACCACACTGGCGCACCCCAGTGTGGCATTTTCGCGACAATTGGGGCTAGCGCATTTGCGAGCTCAGCGTCAAGCGCTCCGCCCACGCCGGCGGGGTCGGGTGAGCACCCCACCGACCGCAGCCAGGCCGCGGGCCGGCCACAGCCGGCCGCGACCGAAGCGGGCGGGAGTAAGGGGCCACCTTTCCGCCACCATACTGTGAACACCTCAGCCTCCTCAATCAGCGGCGCCTTTGGGCGGGCGACGCGGACCGAGAAGGGGAGGCGCTGCCGCCCCGGGGGAGAGAATGCGCATTGTCGGCCGGTATATCCTTCGGCAAGCTTCGGGCGCTCTGCTTCTGGTTTTGGTGTCGCTGACCGGGATCACCTGGATCGGCGTGGCGCTGCGGCAGCTTGAGCTCATGACCAACCAGGGCCAGGACGTGTGGCGCTTCCTGGCGATGACGACCTTGGCGCTGCCGAGCATGCTGGCGGTGATCGCGCCGATCGCGCTCTTGATCGCCGCCATCTACGTCCTAACCCGGCTCAGCGGCGACAGCGAGTTGATCGTGATGACCTCGGGCGGGATGGCGGTGTGGAGCCTCCTCAAACCGCTCGGACTGTTGGCACTGGCGGTGGCGCTGCTCGTTGGCCTCGTCAATCACCTCGTCGGGCCGGCCAGCCAGCGGCTGCTGCGCGACCTTGCCGCCCAGGTCCGCACCGATCTGATGACGCAGGTCATTCAGCCCTGGCGCTTCACCTCGCCCGAGCCCAAGCTCATGGTGCATATTCGCGATCGCGCGCCGAGCGGCGAATTGCTGGGCTTGATGATGCACGATGCGCGCGATCCCAAGGCGACCGTGACCTACCTTGCCGAGCGCGGCCTGATCATCAAGCAGGCCGGCATGGCCTACCTGCGCATGGAAAAAGGCCATATCGTGCGCCGGCTCGAGAGCGACCCGACGCCGCAGATCATCGCCTTTGAACGCTATGCGGTCGACTTGAACCAACTCGAGCAGCGGGTCGACCAGGGTACCTCGTTGCGCCCGCGCGAGCGCACGACGCCCGAGCTGTTGTGGCCCGATCCCGAAGATGCGCTCTATAAGCAGAGCCCGGCGCGCTTTGCCTCCGAATTGCACGACCGCATGGCGAGCCCGCTCTATGCCTTCGCCTTCGTGCTGTTGGTGGTGGCCGCCCTCGGCCACGCGCAAACCACGCGCCAGAACCGCAATCAGGCCGCCGTCATCGCCTTTGCGCTGGCCATCGGCTGCCGCATCGGCGGGATCGTGGCCGCCAACGCCGCAGCGGTCAACTTGCGCGCCGTCCCGCTGCTCTATGGGGTGCCGACGGCAACGGTCTTGTTGGCGTTGGTCGCCATTCATTGGCACGCCCATCCGCGCCGGCCCTCGCGCCTGGCCCAGCTCTTGGCGCGCCTCGGGCACCGGGGCGTGAGCGAGCTTCCGGGCTTGGGCCGATCCGCCGCCGTCGCGGCGCCGCGGGGCAGGGGGTAGGGGAGATGTTCGCCGCCCGCACCCTCCGCTACTACGTGACCCGGCGCTTTTTGCTGGCGATTGCCGCCGCCTTTATCGTCTGCGCGGCGCTGATCTTCATGATCGACATGATCGAGCTGTTGCGGCTGTCGCGGCGGGCGGTCGACCTGTCGGTGTGGGCCTTGTTCTATATGGCGCTGCTGCGCTTGCCCGCCTTCTCCGAGATCCTGCTCTCCTTTGCCGTGCTGGTTGGCAGCATCGTGGCGCTGTTGACCCTCAATCGCAAGTCGGAGCTGGCGGTGATGCGGGCCGGCGGCATGTCGGTGTGGCAGTTCCTGCGGCCCGGCATCACCTTGACCGCGGTGCTCGGAGTTGTAGCGGTCACCATCTACAATCCGTTGGCAGCAGCGGCGCGTTCCGAGGCCGAGCGCCGGGTGGCGGAAGCCTTCGGCCGCGAGGCGGGGTTGCTCGCCGCCTCCGGCGAAACCGGCTGGCTGCGGCAGGACGGGGCCGACGGGCAGTCGGTCATGACCGCCAGCGCGGTCGCCGATCAGGGTTTGGCGCTCGCCGGCGTGACGGTGTTTCAGTTTGACGCCAAGGGCAGTTTTTCCGAGCGCATCGACGCCGAGCGGGCGACGCTCAATGACGGCTACTGGGAGTTGAGCAAGGCACTGGTGTCGCGACCCGACCGGGAGGCGGAAAGGTATGACACCTTCACCCTGTCGACGCACCTTACCCGCGAGCGTGTGGGCGATGCCTTGGGCTCGGAGATTGCGGTGTCTTTTTGGCAGCTCCCCGACTTGATCGAAGTCGCTGAAAAAACAGGGCTTTCTGCCGACCGCTACCGCATGCAGTACGCCCAGCTGCTGGCCCGTCCGGCGCTGTTGATAACAATGGTTATTTTGGCCGCCACTGTGTCCCTGCGGTCATTCCGCTCTGGCGGCATCCAGACTATGGTCGTGACGGGGATGGTAGGGGGGCTCGGGTTCTTCCTGCTGGCGGAGGCGTCGCGCCAGGTCGGTATGGCCGGCTTGGTATCGCCTATGGCAGCGGTCGGGGTACCCATTGCCGTCGCTTTGCTTGTCTCACTGACCGTGTTGCTGCACCAGGAGGATGGCTGAGTGATGCGTCGAGCGCCGATACCGCACGCCGTGTGCGGGGAAGCGCCGGTCTGCAGTCGTCGGCGTGGACGGCTGTGGCTCGCGTATGCGCTCGCCCTCGGTGTGGCGTTGAGCGGCCTCAGCGTGGTGTTCGGCTCGGCATCGGCACAAGATCCGAGCAAGCCCGCCAACGCGCCGCCGCCCAAGGCCTTCCCGCGCCCCAGCGGCGGCATTTTTGGCCCAGCCCCCAAAGTCGATCGCGCGCAACCCCTCTACCTGCAGGCCGACCAGCTGATCTACGACAGCAAATCGACCCGGGTGATCGCCCAGGGCAATGTCGAGATCTACTACAACAACTTCATCCTGACCGCGGAACGGGTGATCTACGACCAGAGCGTCAACAAGCTGATCGCGGAGGGCAACGCCCAGCTCAAAGACCCCAACGGCAGCATCACGCGTGCCGATCGCTTCGAGGCGCTCGACGATTTCCGCGATGCCTTCGTGCAGTCGCTGAGCGTGGTGTTGCGCGACGACACGCGCATTGCCGCCGACCGCGCCAATCGCCGCGAGGGCAACATCACCGAGTATGAGAAGGGCAAGTTCACGCCCTGCAAGAACGATCCCGGCGTGCCGCCGCTGTGGTGCATCAGCGCTGCCCGCATCATCCACGATCAGCGCGAAGCCACCATCACCTACCAGGACGCCCAGTTCGAGCTGTTCGGCGTGCCGGTGCTCTACATGCCCTATTTCCAGCACCCGGACCCGTCGGTCAAACGCCGGTCGGGCTTCCTGTCGCCCAGCTATGCCAACTCGACCACGCTCGGTTTCGGCATCGAGGTGCCCTACTACTTCGCGCTCGCGCCCAACTACGACTTCACCTTCCATCCCCAGTATTGGTCCAAGCAGGGCGTGCTGTGGCAGGGCGACTTCCGGCACAAGCTCGCCGACGGCCAGTACACGGTGAAGGTTGCCGCCATCGACCAGGGCCGCGACGAGTCCGGTGCCACCATCGGTGGCGACACCGGCTGGCGTGGATCGTTGGAGACCAAGGGCCAGTTTTCGCTGTCGTCCTGGTGGCGCTACGGCTGGGACATCACGGTCGAGAGCGACGAGACGTTTCGCCGCTTCTACAAGCTCGATCCGATCCTGCAGACCGATCGCGTCAACACCATCTATCTGCAGGGTATGAGCGAGCGCAACTACTTGAGCGCCAAGCTCTATCAGTTCGGTGGCCTGCTGCTCGACGATTCGCACCAGGCCGATGCGCTGGTGCATCCCGTCATCGACTACAACTACATCTTCGACCAGCCGGTGCTGGGTGGTGAGCTGAGCTTCACCGGTCACGCCCGCTCCATGACCCGCAACGATGGCGGCACCGACAGCACCCACGCCGTGGTCGAGGCCAACTGGCGGCGCAAGATGATCGATCCGGTCGGCCAGGTGTGGACGCCGTTCGCCAATGCCCGCGGCGACGTCTACAATTATTCCGACGCCTTGAGCCCGTTCAGCTCCACGCCAACCCCGCTCCCCAGCGATACCGCCTTGCGCGGCGTGGCCGCCGCCGGCCTCCTCTACTCCTATCCGTTCGTGGCCCACACCGCCTCGGCCTCGCACGTGATTGCGCCAACCGCACAGATCATCGTGCGCCAGAGCAAGGTCGACCAAATCATTCTGCCCGACGAGGACGCCAAGAGCCTGGTGTTCGACGACACCTTGCTGTTCGATATCGACAAGTTCTCGGGCTACGACCGCTTCGAGACCGGCACCCGCGCCAACGTTGGACTGGTCTATACCTTCCAGGGCAACGACGGGGTCTATGCCCGGGCGGTATTCGGTCAGAGCTATCAGCTGGGCGGCAGCAATCCGTTCGCCAATCCGGGTTTCGATCCGCTCAGCTGCCCGCCGACAACGCCGGGCTGCCCCGCCACCAATTTCAACCCCCAGAGCGGTCTGGAGACCAATCGCTCCGAGTACGTGGCCGGTCTTTACCTGTCGCCCTTCGCCGGCTTCAGTGTGGTGTCGCAAAGTCGCTTTGATGAGACCGACTGGTCGCTGCGCCGGCAGGACGCCATGATTAACGCCAACTATGGGCCTGTGACGGCCTCGGTCGCCTATACCTTAACCCGCTTCGACCCGCTGACGGGCGTGCAGGACACCCAACAGGATGTGACGCCCTACCTGGGCCTCAAGATTACCAACAACTGGAGCGTCGGTGCCTCGATGCGCTACGACATCGATGCCAGGGAGCGCATCCAGGACTCATTGCAGCTCAAGTATGCCGACGAGTGCTTCGTGCTGACCGCCAGCTACATCGAGACCTTCATCGAAAATCAGCCGCTCGATTTGCGCCCGGACCGCACCTTGATGGTGCGCTTCGAGCTCAAGCATTTGGGCGAGTTCAACTACAAGACCGACGCCTTGAACCATGTGTTCGGGGACAGCAACCAAGGTCCGCAATAGCCGGCGGCAACGGGGGGAAACGCGGTTCCTCGCGCACACGGCGCCACCAGCGGTGCGCCCGGCGCCCGCCTTGCCCATGCCACGGTTGTCTGTGGATAAAGAGGCATCGCCGCCGAACGCTCGGCGCTAGGATCACGCATCGAATCGCGCACCGGCACGCCGCAACACGCTCATGCATCAGCTCGCCCGACCATCGTTTTCAGTCGCCGTGCTCACCGCCCTGCTGACGGCGTTCGGCGGTGCCCAGGCCGCCGCCGCCGAAGCGGCCAAGGCGCAGACCGCGGCGGTGGAAAAGCAGGCCGCAGCGGCCGCCGCCAAAGGCAATGGCCAAAGCATCGTCGCCCTCGTCAACGACGAGCCGGTCACGGCCTACGAGATCGAACAGCGCGCGCGCTTCCTGTCGCTCAGCTCCAACATCGGCGACAAGGTGAAGGAGAACTTCAAGCGCCTGGCTGAGCTCGACAGCACCAATCAGCAACTGCGCCGCATCATGCAGGAGGTGATGGAGGGCAATCCCGGCAAATCTCCCGACCAGTTGCGGGCGCTGTTTGAGGAACGCAAGAAGCAGTTCAGCATGAACCTCGAGCGGCAGGCGATCGAGGGGGCGCGGTCCGGCCTCATCCCGCAGATGCGCAAGGGCGCCCAGGAAGAGCTGATCGAGGAGCGGCTCAAACTGCAGGAGGCCAAGAAGAACGGCATCGAGGTCACCGACGACGAGGTGGGCCGGGTGTTCAAGGGCCTGGCCGAAAGCAACAAGATGACCGAGGACCAGTTCGTCCAGCACCTGAAGGGCCTCGGCGTCGATGCCAACACCTTGAAGGAGCGCTTCCGCGCCATGCTCGGCTGGCGCGAGCTGATCCGCCGCCGCTTTTCCGCGCTGGTGTCGGTGAACCAGCGCGATATCGACCGCGCGGTGTCCAGCGAGGGCGGCGAGGAGAGCGTCGAGTTGCACCTACAGAAGATTACCTTGTCCCTGCCGACCAGCTCCGATCAGGCCCACATGGCCAAGCGCTTTGCCGAAGCCGAGACGCTGCGGCGCAAGTTCGGCGGCTGCAAAAGCATGGCGGGCCTCGCCAAGGACGCGGCCGGCGCCAAATACCAGGACATGAGTTTCGTCAAGCCAAGCAGCATTTCCGAACCGACGCGATCGCTGCTGCTCAGCGCCAAGGATGGCGATATACTGCCCCCCAGCGCCATGCCAGGTGCCATCGATCTGCTTGCGGTTTGCGCCCGACGTGCCGTCAAGGCCGACGAAAAGCAGCGCGAGAAGGTGCAAGAGGACCTGCGCGCCAAAGAATTCGAGATGCTTGCCAAGCGCCATCTGCGCGATATCAGACAGGATGCCCACATCGAATATAGATGAGCCGGTCGGGCGCCACGGCGCCACCCGTGAGGCATCGCAAGCCCTCAACTTAGCTCTTCCGCTGGCGGTGACGATGGGGGACCCGGCGGGGGTCGGGCCAGATATCACCTTGGCCAGCTGGCACCAGCGGGTCGCGCTCGATCTGCCCGCGTTCGCGGTGGTGGGGGATCGCGATGCGCTCGCCCGCCGCGCCCAACAGCTGGGCCTTGCCGTGCCGATCGCACCCATTTCCGAGTTTGCCGAGGCGGGCGCGCTGTTCGCCCGTGCCCTGCCGCTGCTGCCGGTCGGCGGCGGTGATGCCGGCGCAAAGATCGTCGCCGCCATCGAGCGGGCGGTGGCCGCCGCCATCGCTGGCGAGGCGCTGGCGGTGGTGACGAACCCGATCACCAAGAGCGCGCTCAATTTCGCCGACCTCGCCTACCCCGGGCACACCGAGTATCTGGCCGTGCTCGCCGTCCGCCACCTTGGGGGCACGCGGCCGCGGCCGGTCATGATGCTGGTTGCCGACGAGCTCAAAGTGGTACCGGCCACGGTGCACGTGCCGCTGGCGGCGGTGCCGTCCCGGCTGACGGCGGCGCTGATCGGCGACACCATTGCCATTACCGCGGCGGCGCTGCGGGAGGATTTCGGCGTCGCTGAGCCGCGCATCGCCGTTGCCGGCCTCAACCCCCACGCCGGCGAAGGCGGGCTCATCGGCAGCGAAGAGGCGACCATGATCGCGCCGCTGGTGGCGGCATTGGCGGCGGCCGGGCTGGCGGTCAGCGGCCCGTTTGCCGCCGACACGCTGTTTCACGCCGAGGCCCGCCGCAGCTACGATGCCGTGGTCGCCATGTACCACGACCAGGCGCTGATCCCGCTCAAGACCTTGGCCTTCGACCGCGGCGTCAATATCACCCTTGGCCTGCCGTTCGTGCGCACCTCGCCCGACCACGGCACCGCGTTCGCGCTGGCCGGCAGCGGTCAGGCGCGCCCCAATAGCTTCATTGCCGCCGTGCGCCTCGCCAGCGAGGTCGGCCGGCGGCGGCTGGCAGCGGCGGTCGGCGCGCCATGACGCGCGAGCCGTCTGCGGCCACGCCCGACGGGCTGCCGCCCCTCGGCGAGGTCGTGCGCGGCCTGGAGCTGGTGGCGCGCAAGAGCCTTGGCCAGAACTTCATTCTCGATCTCAATTTGACGCGCCGCATTGCCCGCGCCGCCGGTGCCCTTGCCGGCCATACCGTGGTCGAGGTCGGCCCCGGCCCGGGCGGACTGACGCGGGCGCTGTTGCTCGAGGGCGCCCGCGACGTCATCGCCATCGAGCGCGATGAGCGCTGCCGCCCGGCGCTGGCGGCGATCGCCGCCCGCTATCCGGGCCGCCTCACGGTCAGCTTCGCCGATGCCCTCACGGCCGATTGGGGCAAGCTCGTTGCCTCCGCCGCCGGCGAACGGCCGCTGATTGCCGCCAATTTGCCGTTCAATGTGGCAACCGTACTGCTGATCTCCTGGCTCGAAAGCGAGCCGTGGCCGCCCTGGTATCAGCGCATGGTGCTGATGTTTCAGAAGGAGGTGGCCGAGCGCATCGTCGCCCGGCCGCACACCAAGGCCTATGGCCGGCTGGCGGTGATCGCGCAATGGCGCACCCGGGCACGCTTGTTGTTCACCATCAAGCCCGAGGCGTTTACGCCGCCGCCGGCGGTCGCCTCCGCGCTGGTCGAATTCGTGCCGATCGATGAGCCGCTGCCGGCCTGTCGGGTGACCACCTTGGGCCGCGTCACCGCTGCCGCCTTCGGGCAGCGGCGCAAGATGCTGCGCCAGAGCCTCAAGGCGCTGGTCGCCGACAGCGAGGCGTTGCTGGGCGCCGCCGGCCTCGATCCGACCTTGCGCGGCGAGGCGCTGAGCGTTGCCCAGTTCGCGCGGCTCGCCTACGTCTTGGAGCGCTGGCCCGCAGCTTGAGCGGACCGGCGGCGGCCGGCCTCACAGCTCGCGCAGCACGCCATCGACGAAGGCCTCGAGCCCGATCAGCCGCATCCGCTTCAAGCGCTCCGCCGCCAGGATCGCGCGCAAGCCGGCGAGGCTCGTCTCGAGGTCGGCGTTGATCAGGACGTAGTCGTAGTCGCGCCAGTGGGCGATCTCGGTGGCGGCCGCCGCCAGCCGGCGCGCCACGACCGCTTGGCTATCCTTGGCGCGCAACTTGAGGCGCCGCTCCAGGCTCGCCGCGTCCGGCGGCAGGATGAACACTCCCACCATGTCGGCACGGCAGTGGGTTCTGAGCTGTTCGGCACCTTGCCAATCGATGTCGAACAGCATGTCTTGGCCGCGCGCCAGCGCCTCCACCACCGGCGCCTTCGGCGTGGCATAGGAGTTGCCGTGCACTTCAGCCCATTCGATCAGTTCGCCCGCTTGCTTGCGGCGTTCGAAGTCTCGGCTATCGATGAAACTGTAGTCCTTGCCGTCGACCTCGCCGGCGCGCGGCGCGCGCGTCGTCACCGACACCGACATGCGCAAGCTCGGATCGCTGCCGACCAAGCGGCCGGCGAGCGTGGTCTTGCCGGCGCCCGACGGCGAGGACAAAACCAGCAGCAGGCCGCGCCGCAGGATTGGGGGTTGCCCCGCCTGTGGGCCGGTCTCACTCAATGTTCTGCACCTGCTCGCGCATCTGATCGATCACCGCCTTGAGCTCCAGGCCGGCGCGCGTCGTCTCCTCGTCGTTGGATTTGGAGCACAAGGTGTTGGCCTCGCGGTTCAGTTCCTGTGCCAGAAAATCCAGCCGCCGTCCGGCCGGCACGCCGGCGCCGATCAATTCACGGGCGGCGGTAACATGGCTGATGATGCGCTTGAGCTCTTCCTCGACATCGGCCCGGGCCGCCAGCATCGCCGCCTCCTGGTAGAGACGCGTCTCCTCGAAATTGCTGTTGACCTCAAGCAAGCGCGCGACTTGCTCCTTGAGCCTGGCGCGAACCGCCTCGACCGAGCGCGCCGGCAAGGCGGCAATGGCCAAGGTCAGGCGTTCGATGCCCGCCAGCTGATCGTTGACGATTGCTTCGAGGCGCTGGCCTTCCTGACGGCGCACCACAACCAAGTCGACCAGCGCCGCCTCAAGATCGGCCAGCATGGCAGCGTTGCGTGCCGCAGCTGCCTCGGCGCTGTCCTCCGGCTCGCTGAGCTCGAGCACGCCCTTGATGCCGAGCAAGGCTTCGGCGCTGGGCGGAGCCACCTCGACCAGGCGCTTCAAATTTTCAAGTGCCGCCAGCACCTGGCGCAGCGCCGGTTCGTTGAGCTTGATCTCGAGCCCGCCATCGGTGCGCCGCGCGCTCAAATTGACGGCAACGCTGCCCCGCGTCAGGTGCTTGCCCACCGCCTCGCGCACGCGCGGCTCGAGGCCCTCGAAACCGGGCGGCAGGCGCAGGCGGATGTCGAGCCCGCGGCTATTGACCGAACGCAACTCCCAATGCCAGGCGGCCGCGCCGCTGAGCCCGTCCCGACTGGCAAATCCGGTCATGCTGTTGAGGGTCATCGAGCCGTTGGGAGAGAGCCGGTGCCGGCGCCAGCGCTTCAAACGCCCGAGACATTAGCCGGTGCGGCGCACGCCAACAAGAACGCTGCGGGCGGGCGACGCGCCGGCACCCGGGG
>Ga0126384_10001556_pt1 | contig 13630 bp, 5 predicted proteins | sample PanSoiMetPlot_36_FD_92543 | JGI IMG/M metagenome (GOLD analysis project Ga0126384, IMG submission 92543) | Tropical forest soil microbial communities from Panama - MetaG Plot_36 | ecosystem: Environmental > Terrestrial > Soil > Tropical forest > Bulk soil | place: Panama | collected 2016-02-17 | reverse complement strand
TGGGGCTCAACTTCCAGTTTTCGATCGGAGTGCACCTGATGGCGGCGCTCGCCGAGCGCGCCAACGAGCGAGTGCCGTCGCGAGAGTTAGCCAGCAGCGTGAACACATCACCCAGCTTTGTCCGCCGCGTGCTGGCGAAGCTGTCGAAGGCGGGTCTGGTGCGTACCACGACGGGAAAGTCTGGGTCCTGCTCGCTGGCGCGGGCTGCGCGGTCGATTACCCTCCTGGAAATCTACCGCGCGGTGGAGCATCCTATTCCGTTCGCGATCCACGACTACCCGGTCCAAAGGGACTGCCTCGTCAGCTGCGGCATCAAGTCGTCGCTAAGGAAAGTCCAGGACCAAGCGCAACAAGCGCTGGAAGACTGCCTGCGCCAGACTACGCTCGCACAGGTCGTCGGCGAGATCGTAGAAGCCGGTGCGTGATTATTTTTTTTGAGCTTAATTGCGTCCAACAAAGTAACTGAATGAGGAAAGAGCAATGAGCCAGAAACTTGACGGGAAGGTAGCGCTCGCCGCAGCCGGCAACGACGAGGTGAATAATGCCAGCGGCCGGTTGCGGGGCGGGGAACAGGGTCGACCGCCCAGCACACGGTCGCTGGCAAAGGAAGGGATCGTGGTTGGGATAGCGGTTGCCGCGATCGGGAGCGGATGGTTCGCCTATTCACGTCACCAAGGTCAAGCTGTCGCCAACACCCATCCGAACCCGATCCCCCAAGTGGTCGCGAGCCGACCTCTCGTCCTTGAGCTCGACGCGAGACGAGGATTTCTTGGCCAATTCTCGGCAGTCAAGCAGGTTGAGCTACGCGCTCAGGTCGGAGGCACGTTGACTGGAATACATTTCAAGGACGGAGATCTCGTCCATCAGGGCGATCTCCTCTTCAGCATTGATCCTCGGCCTTACGAAATTAGGCTGGCACAGGCCACGGCCCAGCTTGAAAGCGCGACCGCGCGGCTCGAGCTTGCGAACCGCGAACTCGCCCGCGTCCAGGTGCTGCTGCGGAACGAAGCCACCACGGTCCAGAGCGTCGACCAACGCATGGCTGATCAGCAGGCTGCCCAGGCTGGAGTGAACGATGCGAAAGCCCAGATCCGCGACGCACGGTTCGACCTGGAGCACTGCCGCATTACGGCGCCCTTCAACGGACGGATCGGCACCCACCTTGTCTCCGTGGGCAACCTGATCGCCGGCAGCCGCGCCGCGACGAGTCCAACGACGCTGCTTGCGACCCTGGTCTCGCTCGATCCAATTCACCTGGACTTCGATATGAGCGAGTCCGATTTCCTGGCCATTTCAAGGGATCGGTCCAAGCTCAACGGCAATCTTGCCGACAAGGTCGAAATCGCGCTCAGCGACGAAACGAAGTTTGCGCGTCAAGGCAAGCTCGATTTTGTCGACAACGTGCTCGACCGATCGAGCGGCACCATCCATGCTCGAGCTACCGTCCGCAACTCTGATTTGCTTCTCACACCGGGCGAGTTTGCTCGGGTGAGGCTTGCCGTCGGCACGCCGGCACCGACACTGCTGGTGCCGGACTCAGCCGTAATCCCTGACCAGTCGCGGCATCTGGTGATGACGGTCGCAACAGACGGCGCCGTCACTCCCAAGCAGGTCGAAATCGGCGACATCCGCGGGGGCCTACGCGTCATCCGATCGGGCCTGACCCCGGACGACCGGGTGATCATCGACGGGCTGCCCTTCGCAACGCCGGGCTCAAAGGTCGATGCGCACGACGGAGCGATCCGGTACGCAGCGGCTGGTCAGGACTAAGGACGGATCATCCGATGCGCCTGACACATTTCTTTATCGATCGCCCCCGCTTCGCGACTGTTCTTAGCACCTTCATCACGTTGCTGGGCCTGGGTTCGCTCAGCGTGCTGCCGGTTGCGCAGTACCCAGAAGTCGTCCCTCCAACGGTGCAGGTCACGACATCGTTTCCCGGTGCTTCGGCGGAGACAGTCGCGCGGACCGTGGCGACACCGCTCGAACAGGAGATCAACGGTGTGGAAAATATGCTCTACATGAGCAGCCAGTCCACAGGGGACGGCAATCTCACCATCATCGTCACCTTCCGGATCGGAACGGATCTCAATGTCGCGCAGACGCTGACTCAAAACCGGGTCCAGCATGTCCTGTCTCGACTTCCGGTCGAGGTCCAAAACCTAGGCGTCCAGGTCCGAAAAGCAACACCCACGATTCTGCTCGCGATTCACTTCTACTCGCCGGAGAATTCTCACGATCCGTTATACCTCTCGAACTACGTGACCCTGCACGTCAAAGACACTCTTGCTCGACTGCCAGGGGTGGGCGACGTTCAGTTCGTAGGCGGTCGCGAATATGCGATGCGAATCTGGCTCGATCCGGACAAAGTGGTGGCACGCCAGCTGAGTGCCAGCGAGGTCCTGGCGGCGCTACGGGCCCAAAACCTGCAAGTTTCAGCCGGGGTTCTAAATCAGCCCCCGGTGTCGACCAACGCGGCATATCAAATCAACGTCGAGACCCTTGGTCGCTTGTCCACGCCAGACGAATTCGCCGACATCGTCGTAAAGTCCGACAGTCAAGGGCGAGTAACGCGGATTCGGGACCTTGGTCGAGTCGAGGTTGGCGCAGCCGATTACGGCTCCACGGCCTTCATGGATCGTAGCGACGCGACGGCTCTGGTGGTCTACGCCGAGCCTGGAGCAAACTCGCTCGCGGTGGATCAGGAAGTTAAGTCGGCCATGCGCGAGCTCAGGAAAGACTTTCCGCAAGGCGTTGACTACAAGATCATCTACGCCCCCACGATCTTCATCGCCAAGTCGATAGACGAGGTGATTAAGACCATCTTTGTCGCAATCGTCCTTGTGATGGGCGTGGTGTTCCTCTTTCTCCAGACTTGGCGCGCGGCGATTATTCCCGTGATTGCGATTCCCGTTTCCCTCGTGGGGACCTTTACGGTTCTCGCAATACTCGGAATTTCCCTCAACAACTTAGCGCTGTTTGGCGTAGTTCTCGCCGTCGGCATCGTTGTCGATGACGCCATCGTCGTCGTCGAAAATGTCGAAAGAAACATCCGGTTCGGAATGTCGCCGTTGGAAGCCGCGCATAAGACCATGGATGAAGTCGGCGGCGCGCTGATCTCGATTGCCCTGACGCTCTGCGCAGTGTTCATTCCGTCCGCCTTTCTGTCCGGTATCTCCGGATTGTTCTTTCGGCAGTTCGCGGTGACCATCGCCGCCTCGACGGTCATCTCTTGCTTTGTTTCGCTCACACTCAGCCCGGCCCTCTGCGCGCTGCTCTTCAAGCCCCACGACGCCCACGCCAGGGTGCGGTTCGGCGTCTCGGGTCGTCTGCTACAGGGTGGATTCGAGCGCTTTAACCGAAGCTTCGAGTGGCTGTCCGGGAGCTACGGCAACGTCACTCGGCGCATCCTGCGAGTCGGAGCGATCGTGCTCGTGGTCTATGTCGGCCTAATTGGTCTTGCCGGCCTCGAATTGTCCCGCGCGCCTACCGGTTTCATTCCCGAGCAAGACCAAGGATACTTGATCACCGTCGTTCAGCTTCCGCCTGGCGCAAGTCTTGCCCGAACCGAAAAGGTCGTGAAGGAGGCCACGGACATCATCCTCAAAACCCGTGGGATCGAACACGTCGCCCCGTTTGCGGGCTTGGAGGCCACGACCAACACCGTCGCCTCCAATGCGGGAACAATTTTCTCTGGATTGCCCTCGCTCTATGGCCACTCGCTTCCCGGCGTGACTGCGAACTCGGTCCTGGCCGACCTCCGGAAACGCCTGTCGGTGATTAAGGATGCCTACGTGCTCACCATCCCACCACCTCCGGTCCAGGGGCTGGCCAACGCCGGCGGGTTCAAGATGATGCTGGAGGACCGCGGTGGCCTTGGCTCGGAAGCCTTGGTAAACGCCGCCAGGGCCCTCGTTGCAGCGGCCAATAAAGACCCCAATTTCGCGGGCGTGTTTACGCTCTTTAATGCGGGTTGGCCGTCGGTTTACGCTGACATCGACCGCGTCAAAGCTCAGAAGGTCGGGCTTACTCCGACCGATCTTTTCTCAACGCTCCAGCTGTATCTCGGCTCACAATATGTGAACGACTTCAACTACCTTGGCAGAACCTACAAGGTCATCGCGCAGGCAGACGGCCCATTCAGACAGACCTCGGAGGACATTGCGCGTCTCAAGGCGCGCAACACATCCGGTGAAATGGTGCCCATGGGAACGGTCGCGCAGTTTACCGACCGCACCATTCCCTATCGCGTGCCTCGCTACAACCTCTATCCCGCGGCCGAGGTCCAGGGCGTTGTTGCCCCAGGCGTGGCGTCGGGAATTGCTCTCCATCGCATGGAGGAGCTTGCCCACCGGGTTCTGCCGACGGGCATTAGCTTCGAATGGACTGAGCTCGCCTTTCAGCAACAGCAGCGCGGAACGCCAACACTCCTCATCTTTGCGGCGGCCGCCCTCTTCGTCTTCCTGGTACTGGTCGCTCAGCACGAGAGCTGGAAATTGCCGCTCTCTATCGTTCTGATTGTCCCGATGTGCCTGCTCGCGTCCGTCACTGGCTTGCTGGCGCGGGGCCTGCCGATCGACCTCCTGGCGCAGATCGGCTTCGTCGTCCTCGTCGGTCTAGCGGCTAAGAACGCAATTCTGATTGTGGCGTTCGCAAGACAGAAGGAGGGCGATGGCGTAACGGCTGGTGAGGCCGCGGTGTATGCGGCTCGCACGCGTCTGCGCCCGATCCTAATGACCTCCTTCGCATTCATTTTGGGTGTCGCTCCTCTGACCGTGGCGACTGGTGCAGGAGCGGAAATGCGCCAGTCATTGGGAACGGCTGTGCTCTTCGGCATGCTGGGAGTCACCGGATTTGGCCTGCTGTTCACCCCGGCCCTCTACACCTTCGTCCGCCAGCTCGGTTGGAGGAAAGGCGCGCCATCGGCAAGAATCAGCGCGGTTTCGGAGCGATAGGGCCCGGTTTCGTCACATTACTCCAACCGAAGTTCTTGCCTATGGCTTGGATCAGACTGACGCCGCTCTCGCCCGCATGATCGCCTCGCATTCCCCGAGTGGTTGCAAAAAACGAAACAAACCTGTGGAGCTAACCGGGATCGAACCGGTGACCTCTTGAATGCCATATAAACGCAGTTGCTGTCATATCAACCACTCACGGAGCAAGTCCTGCAACCACCACGTGAGAGGAAGTGCAAGGAAGTGCATCCGAGTGCAAGGAAGTGATCGGTGGTTGCAGATTGAAATGGGAGTTGACCAGCCCCCGCCACCTTGAAACCCGATCAGCCCGAACGGGCACCAAGCCGCGTTTGGGGATCCCAAGTGCTTATGACCGCAGACCTACTCCCCATCGGGCGCAAATGCCAGGGCCGCGCACGAAGATAGCTGCCGAAGTTTTTCCGCACTCTTCCCCGGTGGGAGTTTGCTCAGCAATACCGCGTCATCGCCCGTCAGGACGTACGAGCAACTCTCGGCGCCAGCGACGGACAGCCATCTACCTCGAAGTTCTTCGTTGATTCGCCTACTGCTTCGGTCGCGGATCACCTTGAACGCTCTGGCAACCGGCTGCAGCTTGACGAAGCGTTCACGAAGAGCCTTGTCTTCGAAAGGCTTGCCATCTTCACCAACCCGACCTCGCCAGTCATGTACACAGCCAAACGATTTCCGGTGTCCGTCAACCACAATACCAATGTTCGGACCACCGCAATCGCTGAAATAAATGGAACCGAGTGCATCGAGCGCGACCATATTCCGTTTCATTTGACTACGAGTTTCAGAAATCAGCTTCGCGTCTTGCCCCTCTACATCGGCGTCGATGGTAATGACGATATCTCGGTAAAGTTGCGTAACGTCTTCAGCCTTTGGATAGCAAATCATGCTGATCTGTTTCCAGTACCGCCAGGACGCGCCACCGGTTACAAGCGTTTCCTTCGCATGGGGTGGCCGACAACCACTGGCATCCGCGTAGTCGAAATCGGTGACAAGCGCTGCCTTCGGTACTCGAGCTCCTTTCGCATTCGTTTCGTTTGGTAAAGGCGCGTCACCCTTGCACCAATCGCGGCGCAATGCTTCCCCGGATTGTCCGCCGGGCAGGCGACTCTTGATAACTGCGTCGTCGCCCGACAGGAAGTACAAACAGCCTGGTGTAGTTTCAAATGACTTCCATCTTGCGCCCAGTTGATGATCCACTATTGGATCCTCAATGGACTTCATCGCAATGTACGTATCAATGTACGTATCGCGGATGGCTGCAAATCGTCTGCCCCGCTGATCGGTCGGCTCCTTCGTCTCACATCCTTTGATGCAGAGCGACACCGAGGAGTATGAATCGCCGAAGTAGAATCGGACGAATTGTTCCGCTTCCTGCGTCAGGGAGACTTCGCGCACAGCCTCAAACTCGGATCTAGTAAGCCTCAACTGATCGCGAACGCGTTTGAGCAGGGTGGTATCTGCTTGCATGGTCTGTCCCGAAAGCTCCACCGTCACGCCCTCGCGCCCGACGGTCCCTCCGGTTGGATAACAACGCATAGCCACCGTCTTTTCGTAAGACCACGAATCAGCCAGAACGTGGAGAGACTTGATCGTTCGTCTCTGCGCGCACGCTTCGCGTTCGTAATAGTCGAACCCCTTCACATCCTCAGGAGACCCGCCGTCGGGTGAAGACTGTTCGGCCCTTGTTTCCGCCCCGCAAAGGCCTGATATCACCAGCAGAGAAATTCCTAATGCAATTCGAAGGCTCATGAGGGATGTCAGGCATGGGCCTTACGGCCTGGGTAGATCGCGACAATCCTAACTTAGGCTGATCCAGATTCAAAACCGTCCGTTTACTGGGACCGACTTACAGTGGAGCTGACCTGAAACCCCGAGAGTAAGCCGAGTGGGAGGTGGTTTCCATGGTTCTTCTCACTCCGTGGTGGGTGAATTTCCGAAATAGGAGAGAGGCATAGCCCGGCAAGTGCCGGTACGGTGTGGGTGTCAACGCCTCATCGCACTGGAGATGCCAAGCTATGCCCGAAAGCAGCTTAGTCCGAAGACTCCTATTGCCCGAGCTTCATTTAACAAACTCCTCTTACGCCCCGTCGTGTTCGCGCACCCATCTGGAGGTGGAGAAAGTCTCCCCATTCGAAGTCTGTCCGCGCTGCGCCCAACCTTTGAGAAGCGTCTACGACCGAAGAAAGGTGGTGGTGAAGGAGGATGCATATTGGACGCGTGCCCGCGCGTCTCTGCCAGAACGACGGTCGGCCACAACGGGCCAGCGAAGTCCTAGCCCTTATCTTCTGTCGCTTTTGCGAGGGGCACGAAGGGCCACATCTGCGAGACGCGGAGGAGTTGCTGGCCGTGCTGAACCGCGACCTGAAGGTGATCTCGCAATAGCGCGCGGCAGCGAACCGCGCCCGCGCCCTACCGCCTGGCCAACCAAGAAGATGATGCTCGCAAGCGGCAGCCGCGCGCCGTCGTTCGCGAGTTCGCGCGGCAGAAGTCCGCGAGCGGCGAGCAAATCAGGCGTCACGAGGCCGGAAGGTGGTGTGACGTGGACGCGTTGCGCGAACCTCCGGCGGAGGACGTCGCCCGCCTGCGTGACTGCATTAACGATCTGGTCAGCATCATGGCGCAGCCTGCTCAGTGGACGGGCGGCGATTCCGACCATGCGTCACGCGTGATGATGTTTCGCTGGGCCCTTCACGCCGCGTTGATCGCGGGACAATCTGCCCGGCAAAGCCGCCCCACCAGCCATTTGGCCTCCCTGCGAATGTGATTGCAGCCGGGGCCATCTTGGCGCAAGTTGAGCGGACATTTCAGGTAAGAACGCACTGGGAGGTGGCGTGAACCTATCGCAGTACGTCCTCGAACCTCTCCGCAGGGATGAGGAGTTCGTCCTGTACCGCGCAGAGCACTCAAGTGAGCGCGGACTTCCATCAATTCTCGTTCTCGCTCCTTCCTCAGAGCACCCTTCGCTGGCGACGCTGAAAAAGATCGAGCGCGAATACGCTTTGCGCGACCAGCTGGACTCAGCCTGGGCGGTTCGGCCGCTGGCGCTCTCCGAGCAACGGGGACAGAAGATGCTGGTGCTCGAAGATCCTGGTGGCGATACTCTCGAGAAATCTCTTTCGGCATCGATGGACACAGCGCAGTTCTTGCGTGTCGCCATCGGCCTCGCGAGCGCTCTCGGTTGCCTGCACGGAAGACGACTGATTCACAAAGATGTGAAGCCGGCTCATGCGCTGATCACTCCTGCGACGGGTCAGGTTCGGCTCACAGCGTTCGGAATCGCTTCCCACTTACCGCGGGAGCGGCAGGCGCTCCAGCCTCCAGAGACGATCGTGGGCACGCTCGCCTACATGGCGCCCGAACAGACCGGCCGAATGAACCGGTCGATCGATGCTCGCAGCGACCTCTACGCGCTCGGCGTCACGTTCTACGAGATGCTCACCGGATCGCTGCCATTCACCGCGGTCGATCCGATGGAGTGGGTGCACTGCCATATCGCCCGACAGCCGATGCCACCCAGCGTCCGGATGCCGTACGTTGCGGCGCCGGTGTCCGCGATCATCATGAAGCTCCTCGCGAAAACGGCCGAAGAGCGTTACCAGACAGCGGCCAGTCTGCAGCGCGATCTCGAACGCTGTCTGGCGCAGTTCGAGGCCGAGGCTCGCATCGACGTGTTCGCGCTGGGCGAACACGATACGCCCGACCGGCTGCTGATCCCCGAGAAGCTGTACGGACGCGCGCGCGAGATCGAGATCCTGCTCGCCGCCTTCGACCGCATCGTCAACGGCGGCGCGCCGGAGCTGGTGCTGGTCTCGGGCTACGCCGGAATCGGCAAATCGTCTGTCGTGCACGAACTGCACAAGGTACTGGTGCCGCCGCGTGGCCTGTTTGCTGCGGGGAAGTTCGACCAGTACAAGCGGGACATTCCCTATTCCACGCTGGCGCAGGCCTTTCAGGATTTAGTGCGACCGCTGCTCGGAAAGAGCGAAGGCGAGTTGGCCCGTTGGCGTGATGCGCTGCGCGAAGCGCTCGGTCCGAACGGACAGCTGATGGTGGATCTGGTCCCCGAACTGAAGCTCATTATTGGTGACCAGGCGTCGGTCCCTGAGCTACCTCCCCGGGACGCGCAACGACGGTTCCAACTGGTCTTTCGGCGCTTCCTGTCCGTCTTCGCGCGGCCGGAGCATCCACTGGCCCTGTTCCTCGACGATCTCCAATGGCTCGATGCGGCCACTCTCGATCTGCTCGAAGACCTGGTGACCCACCCGGAGGTGCGGCACCTGCTGCTGATTGCTGCCTACCGTGATAACGAAGTCACGTCCACCCATCCGCTGATGCGCACGCTGGATGCAGTCCGAACTGCAGGAGCGCGTGTGGAGGAAATTCGCCTTGCGCGCCTCACCCACGAGGACGTGGGCCAGTTGATTGTCGATTCGCTCTATTGCGACCTCGAGCGCGCGGCGTCGCTGGCGCGCCTGATCGTCGAGAAGACGGATGGCAACCCATTCTTCGTCATTCAGTTTCTTTCCGCGATGGTCGAAGAGGGATTGATCACGTTCGATCACGGCGACGGGCGCTGGTCCTGGGACCTGACGCGCATTGACGCCAAGGGGTATACGGACAACGTCGTCGAACTCATGGTCGGCAAGCTGACCCGCTTGCCGACGACGACGCAAGAGGTCTTGCAGCAGTTCGCTTGCTTAGGCAACACCGCGGCGTGTGCGGTTTTGGCCATGGTGCGCGAGGATTCAGAGGAGGCGGTGGCCGGCGCTCTGGAGGATGCGCTTCGCAGCGGACTCGTTCTTCAGTCGGAAGGCACTTATCGTTTCCTCCACGACCGCGTCCAGGAAGCCGCGTACTCCCTGATACCCGAAGCGCAGCGCGCCGAGGCTCATCTCCGAATCGGCAGACTGCTGGTCACGAAGACCGCTGCCGAGAAGCGGGACGAGACGATCTTCGACATCGTCAACCAACTCAATCGCGGCGCTCCCCTGATCACCTCACAAAACGAGCGGGAGCAGCTCGCTGAATTCAACTTGATCGCCGCTCGGCGCGCGAAGGCGTCCACGGCGTACGCCTCGGCGCTCACGTATCTCGCCTCGGGGGCGGCGCTGCTCCCAGAGAATGGCTGGGAGCACCTTCATGACCTCACGTTTGCGCTGGAGCTGAATCGGGCGGAATGCGAGTACGTGACGAGCCTGCTGGGCCCGGCCGAGGAACGTCTGAACGCGCTCGCTGCACACGCCGCAACCCTCGTCGAGCGAGCGGCAGTCGCCTGCCTGCGTATGGACCTGTACCTGACGCTCGATCAGTCCAGCCGCGCGGTCGCCGTCGGTCTCGACTGCCTGCGGGATGTCGGCGTGGAATGGTCAGCCCATCCGAGCGACGAGGAAGTGCGGCACGAATACGAACGGATCTGCTCGCAGCTCGGGACCAGGGCCATCGAGGAACTTGTCGATCTGCCCGTCTTGAGCGACCCGTCATCCCGCGCCACGCTGAACATCCTGACGAAACTCGGAGTCCCTGCAGTCGCCACTGATATCAATCTCGCGGTCCTAGTGAACTGTCGCGCGGTGAATCTCAGCCTCGAGCATGGCAACTGCGAGGCGTCGTGCTGTGCCTATGTCTGGCTGGGAGCCATCGCCCGTGCTCGGTTCGGCGACTACAGGGCAGGGTACCGCCTCGGTCGGATCGGCTATGAGCTGCTCGAGAAACGCAGATGGAACCACTTCCAGGCTCTAACCCATTCGCTCTTCGGATCCGCTGTGATGCCTTGGGCGAGGCCTTTCAGGGCCTGTCGTGATGTGTTCCGTCGGGCCATCGAAGAGGCCAACAGCATTGCCGATGTAGTGATTGCGGCCAGTACCGGGTGCCATGTCAACACGAACATGCTGGCCGCGGGCGATCATCTGGCCGAGGTGGAACGCGTCGCCGAGCGTCATCTGGAAATCGCACTGACCGCGCGGTTCGGTCTGGCCGTTGCCTGGATTGAGACGCAGCTCGGTTTGATACGGACACTGCGTGGAGTGACCTGGAGATTCGGATGTCTCGATCATGGGCAGTTCGAGGAGCCGGCGGCCGAGCACCGATTCGCCGGAAACCCAAATCTGCAGTCCGTCGAATGCGTGTATTGGATCCGCAAGCTGCAGGCGCGCTTCTTTGCTGGCGACTATACTGCCGCCCTCGAGTGCTCCTCGCGTGCGCAGCGGATGCCGTTATCGGCATCGGGATTGGACTTCGAGGCAGCCGAATACCACTTTTACAGCGCGCTTGCTCGCGCGGCACACTGCGACTTCGCAGCGGCCGACGAGCGCGTACAGCATTTGGAAGCTCTGGCCCTTCATCAGCGACAACTCGATATCTGGGCGGAGCATTGCCCGGAGAACTTCGAAAACCGCGCCGCACTGGTTGGCGCTGAAATTGCCCGGATCAAAGGCCGGGAGCTGGTTGCCGAGCGGCTGTACGAAGCAGCCATCGAGTCAGCGCGCGAGAACGGCTACGTCCACGTCGAGGCGCTCGCCAACGAGCTGGCCGCTCGCTTCTACGCGGCGCGCGGGTTCGAGACCATCTCGCAGGCATATCTGCGGAATGCCCGTTACGGCTATCTCCGCTGGGGTGCAGATGGAAAGGTCAGGCAGCTGGATCATCTCCATCCGCAGCTGAGAGCCGAGGAGACTAGCGCAGCTCGGACCGGGACGATCGAAGCCCCGCTCGATCAACTCGACCTCGCGACCGTGATCAAGGTTTCGCAGGCCGTCTCGGGCGAAATGGTGCTGGAAAAGCTGCTCGACGCGGTGATGCGAACCGCGATGGAGCACGCAGGCGCCGAGCGAGGTCTCTTGATAGTTCCGCGAAGTGACGAGCTGCAGATAGATGCGGAAGCGACCACTAGGGGAGAGGACGTAACCGTGCATCTGGTAGACGGCGCCCACGCTCCAGCCGTACTGCCGGAGTCGCTCGTTCGGTATGTAATGCGCACTCAAGAGATCGTGATTCTCGATGACGCATCATCTCAGAATGCGTTTTCAGCCGATCCTTATATCGTTCAGCGTCGCGCTCGTTCCACTTTGTGTTTGCCATTGATTAACCAAGGGAAACTCATCGGTATTCTCTACCTTGAAAACAATCTGACGCCACACGTTTTCACTCCTGACCGGGTAACGGTGTTGAAGGTGCTTGCGTCGCAAGCGGCAATCTCACTCGAGAATTCGCGGCTTTATCGCGATCTCGAAGATCGCGAAGGGAAGATTAGGCGTCTGGTCGACGCCAACATTCTGGGGATCTTCATCTGGAACCTCGAAGGTGCGATCGTCGGAGCCAACGAAGGGTTTCGGCGCATGCTGCAATACGGCCGTGACGATCTCCTCTTCGGCAGAGTGCGCTGGACCGATCTGACGCCGACGGAGTGGCGCGAGCGCGACGAACGCGCCCTGGCAGAACTGAAAGCAACCGGGACTGTTCAACCATACGAGAAGGAGTTTTTTCGGAAAGATGGCAGCCGCGTGCCCGTGCTGGTTGGAGGGGCGCTGTTCCAACAAGAGGGAAACGAGGGTGTCGCATTCGTGCTCGATTTAAGCGAACAAAAGCGGGCCGAAGCTGAGATCAGGGCGCTAAAGGACCAGCTCTACAGAGAGAATCTGGCGCTGCGGGACGAGGTGGACCGGGCCTCGATGTTCGAGGAAATTGTCGGTACCTCAAAGCCACTGCAGGCCGTTCTTTCCCGGATAGCCAAAGTCGCTCCCACCGACTCCACTGTTTTCATTACGGGTGAGACTGGCACGGGCAAGGAACTCATCGCTCGCGCTGTCCACAAACGATCCCAGAGGTCTGGACGTGCCTTCGTCAGTGTGAACTGCGCCGCGCTTGCACCAACGCTGATTTCCTCAGAGTTGTTCGGCCATGAAAAGGGAGCCTTCACGGGCGCCACCCAGCGCCGGCTGGGACGTTTTGAACTGGCCGATGGTGGAACGATTTTCCTGGATGAAGTGTGCGAACTTTTACCCGACACGCAGGTCGCGCTCTTGAGGGTGCTGCAGGAGCGGGAATTCGAGCGAGTCGGGGGAGCGCACCCTATCCATGTCGACGTTCGCGTCATCGCTGCCACGAATCGCAATTTGAAAGCGGCCGCAGCCAATGGGAGCTTCCGCCAGGACCTCTTTTATCGGCTAAACGTGTTTCCCATCGAGGTGCCACCCCTCCGAGAGCGGAAAGAAGACATCTTGATACTGGTCGAGTATTTCGTGAAGCGCTACGCCAACCGGGCGGGCAAGAATATCCGCTCGATCGACAAGAAAACGCTGGACCTGTTGCAGTCCTATGAGTGGCCAGGCAACATCCGTGAGTTGCAGAATGTCATTGAGAGGTCCGTGATTCTAAACTCCGGTGAGGTTTTTGCCGTCGACGAACTGTGGCTGTCCAAAGAGTCGGCTCAACCGGCATCTCGGGTTGAACCGTCCCCCCCGTTCCAAGGCAAGCCGCTCAGCGAGCTGGAGATTATCGAGGCTGCGCTGGCCGAGAGCAGAGGACGGATTTCTGGACCGTCAGGAGCGGCGGCCAGGCTTCGAATTCCTCCATCCACTCTTGAATCCAAAATCAAAGCCCTGAAGATTTCCAAAAGCCAGTTCAAGTTCCGCTGAAGCGGTCAC
>Ga0126384_10001555_pt1 | contig 13633 bp, 8 predicted proteins | sample PanSoiMetPlot_36_FD_92543 | JGI IMG/M metagenome (GOLD analysis project Ga0126384, IMG submission 92543) | Tropical forest soil microbial communities from Panama - MetaG Plot_36 | ecosystem: Environmental > Terrestrial > Soil > Tropical forest > Bulk soil | place: Panama | collected 2016-02-17 | reverse complement strand
ACTGCATAGTGCCTCCAAAAACTTTTTGGAGACTAAGCAATGAGCGTCGTCAGTCACATTGAGCGGCCGACCTAAGGTGATTCCGAAAGGACACTGAAGTGGATCGTAAAAAAACAGAAACATCCGTTGCGCCAGCGCGCTATCTTCTACATTTCAATCTTGTATTTCGTCTTCCAAGTCAGCCTGATACCAGGGTTAAGGTCGCGAAAACGATCAGGAATTCACAAGCTAGAAACAGGAGAGCCACTGCGTGGGATATTGGTTTTGGTCCGGCTACTTCGCGCTGTAGATCTGATCAATGTGGCAGTTCCATTATGGGACAAAAAAATCCCTGCGGAATCTCTGATATTTCTTGGGAAATCGGGGCGAATCAGGGTTAAACCAATCCAAATCAGACGGATGGAAGGAATTGACGGGAATTTCCTGTTAAGTCCCTGCCTCAAAACCACATTTGCAGATTTTGGGCAGAATTCGATGATTTTTCTCGTTGTGCGCAAGAACGCCCTGTAGCCCTGTAATTGTCCCTGTTTCTGCCGGGAGCGTTGGAGTTGTTCTGCCTTTGACCTAATCTCAGTGCAATTTCCTAGTTGTGAGTCAGGCACTTCCCAGAGAGTCGAGCACTTTAGTCATCTACTTTTCCCCCCGGAACCGTGGCAAAGTCGGCAATTGCAATCCACCTTATTTCTGTAAGCCACCGAGGGGAGAATGAATTTCCAATCTAAAAAGAGATTAATGCTCACCGTGTGGGCTCTCGGGGTAGTGTCCCTACTCACAGTGAGCTCGTTGTATGCCGCGCAACCTACGATCGGACCCGAGGGTGGCGATGTGCGCACCTTTGCTTACGATCCACAGAATCCGGATCACATCTTGCTCAGCACCAGCGCTGGACAGATGTATTCGTCGAATGACAATGGCAAGACCTGGTCGCGTTTCGCCCGCATCGGCGAAGCCGGCGACTACGTACTTGACCATATCTATTTTCATCCGAGCGATTCGCGCATCATCTACGTTGCCGCCTGGAGCGTAAACGGTGAGAACGGCGAACTGTTCCGCACCGAAGATGGTGGCCGCAGCTGGTCTTCGCTGAAGGATATGAAAGGGAAGTCGATTCGTTCGCTGACGATTGCGGCGTCGAATCCGAAGATGATTGTTGCCGGCGCGCTCGATGGCGTGTACCGCAGTGACGATGGCGGCAAGAAGTTTGCCCGCATCTCTCCCGACAACATCCGTAACATTCAGTCGCTTGCGATTGATCCGAGCAACACCAACACGATCTACGCCGGAACCTGGCGCCTTGCCTACAAGACCACCAACGGCGGAGAAAGCTGGCAGAAGCTTGAAAAGGGTATGGACGAAGATTCCGACGTCTTCTCGATTGCGATCGATCCCAAGACTCCCTCGACTGTCTACGCCAGCGCCTGCACCGGCGTTTACAAGAGCATCAACGGAGGCATGACCTTCACGAAAGTTGAAGTCATCCCTGTGGATCAGCGCCGCGTTCGCGTGATCAAACAGGATCCGAACAACCACAGCGTTGTTTACGCAGGCAGCACCACTGGCCTGTGGAAGAGCGTTGACGGTGGACTGAAGTGGCGTCGCGTTTCCGCGGCCAATCTGATCATCAACGATCTGATGGTCGATCCGCGCAACTCGAAGCGCGTTCTTCTGGCGACTGATCGCAGCGGCGTTATGGCCAGCAACGATGGCGGTCTGACCTTCGCTTCCTCGAACAGCGGATTTGGTCATCGCGCGATTCAGGCTCTGCTCCTCGACAAGTCCCAGTCTGACGTGATGTATGCAGGCGTGATCAACGACAAGTCGTTCGGTGGCACTTTCGTCTCGAGCGACGCTGGCGCACACTGGTCGCAGCTCAATCGCGGACTGAACGGCAGCGATGTTTTCGCGCTTGCCCAGGATGGAAACAACCAGATCATTGCAGGTACCAACAACGGAATCTTCCGTCTTGAGCCTGCAAGCCGCACCTGGACCAGCGTGTTCACGACTTCGGTATGGCGTCCGTATGTAACGGATCTTCACATCGAAGGCGACAACTGGTTCGCCGGCACGAGCTCCGGCCTGCTCTATTCGCATGACGGTGGACGCTCATGGCAGGTTCAGCGCAACAACGGTAAGGAACCGATCACGATGGTCCGCAGCGCCGGCAGCCGCATCGCCGCCGCCGGATATCGCACGCTCCTGACCTCGCGCGACGAAGGCCGCAACTGGGGCAAGATGCCATCGCCTTCTGTTTCTCTCATGACCGGAATGATCCTCGATCAGGACGAGCGGCTCTGGGTCTCCTCGCCGCAAGGACTATTCCATGAGAAGGCCGCAGGCGGATGGGATACGGTAAAAACCAATCTGCCGGACGGCAATATCAAGGCGTTGACCTACGACAATCGTATGCACCGCATGTACGCCGTCGTGGATTCGTCGAACGAAGTCTTCGCCAGCACCGATGGCCAAAACTGGACTTCGGTGTATGAAGGCGCATACGCGGTCCACGAAGTTGTGCCCGCGGGCGATAGCCTGTTGGTGGTCACCAAGTACGACGGCATCGTGAGCTTCAGCGCTCGCGACCTCAATGCGAAGCTGACTGCCTCAAAGTAATTTCTACATTGCCCATAAACAGAGGCGGGACTAACCAGTCCCGCCTTTTTCATTGCGCCTGATCGCGGCGAACAAAGTACTGCCATTTGTCGATGTTCGCTGGCACTGCGAGATCGAAGAACCCAACCATCATTTCTTCGTACGTTTGCCCACCCCACTGAACGGTCTGTTCCGGATCGGGATTGTGCGTATTGTTCTTTGAGTTGTCGAACCAGGCGATCGCCTGCAGCTTCGTGCCGGATCTCAAAAATCGCGGCTCCGCCAGCTTGTAGCTCATCTGCCAGTGAAAGTGATAGTTCACGCGCAGCAGCGTCTCAACCGTACGATCCGGATGCACGATGTCGTACTCGAATCGCTTACCGCGGAGGTGCATATGTGGGAAGAAGCTCAGTAGAGTCGCATCGTTCGGGAGCGTGCCGAAGACCTCAACGCGAAAGTTATCGGCTCCAGGCGGAATGACGAAGCTGTGGTTGGTGAGCTGTAGAGTCAGGACGCGCTGCTTCGGCGGCTGCTTCGCGAAAACCATGCCGATACTGGTCTGATCAGTCGTGGCATGGCCGTTCGTTGTGTAGTGCATCTGGAAGACGAGGTCTGATCCAGCTGGAATGCACTTCGCCATTCCGTCAGGCCACTGGTCGGGCGAGCTTCCAGGTGCATAGACGAGCAGCATGTCGCTGTCGGTGAAGAGCGCCTGGCGAACATCTTCGTCGGTGGTCATATCTGATGCTGAGAATGGACGCCCTACCGGCGCATTGCGTAGCCACTTCGAGCTTGGCGGACGGATGTAGATAACCGCATGATGCACATGTTCGCGACTGGTGGGACGAATCTCGGAAGCTTGTACCCACTTGTCTTCGGCAAATCCTGTGGAAACGATTTCGTATGTGTATTCGACGTCGCCACGAGCAGGGAGGGCAACTGGCTTAGGCATCCCGATCACCAGATCCGGTTCGGAAATGTTCCATCCTTTCGCCCAGTGCGGCGAGGGAGGAGCGTCCTTCGAATTGCCTGCAGGTGCTCCGCCGTCCGCCCAGGATGCGATCGTTGCTATCTGCTCGGCGGTAAGCGAGTTGTCGTTAGAGAAGCGTCCAAAGCCTGGATCGGCAAACCACGGAGGCATCCTCTTCGAGCTTGTCATCCGCTTCATCTTTTCTGCATATTCGTGCGCTTGCGCAAATGTGATGAGAGGCATTGGCGCGATCTCTCCTGCACGATGGCACACCTGGCAATGCTGCTGCAGGATCGGCAGAACGTCTTTGTAGAATGTGGGAGCCGATGTGCTTGCCAGCACTGAGCGATGCAACCCCAGAAAACCCAAGACGACGATAACCGCCGTGCAACAGGCAAGTCTTTTCTTCCGGAATCTCGTCTCCCCCATATGAGTTTGATTTTAAAAGGAGGCCATTCTGTGACCTTCTGCAGACTGTCTCCCACCTGTCCCACTTTTCTCCAAATTTTCTCGCATCGCTATTCGACACTCTGACATCGAGAACAAGTCATCTCTTCCCAAGTCTAAGAATTTTCTGGGATACCCGGCCCCGCTGTAAAGGCAGTGGAGGAGCAATCCCCACCCCGCAATTTCGAGAAACTGGAGATTTGGATCAGGGTGTCCACGCTGAATCCAGAGCGGTGGCAGCAAATCAGTCCTCACCTGGACTACGCGCTCTCCTTATCAGAGTCCGAACGCGGCGTTTGGATGGATTCATTTCGGGAAGACAATCCGGAGCTGGCTGGAATCCTCGAAAATCTTCTGGCAGAGCATGATGCCGCGGAGAATGAACAGTTTCTCCAGCGGTCGGTGCTGGACGCTGCGGCCTCAACGCAAGCAGGGAGAACCTTGGGTCCGTACAAGCTTATTTCGCCTATCGGGCAAGGGGGAATGGGTGTTGTTTGGCTTGCGGAGCGAAGTGATGGACGTTTCGAAAGGCGCGTCGCCATCAAGTTCCTCAAATTCGCCCTGGCTTCCAGCGCAATTGAGGAGCGGTTTCGCCAGGAAGGCCAGATTCTTGGTCAGCTGACACATCCGAACATCGCGGAGTTGATCGACGCCGGCGTCACTTCCAGCGGAGAGCCATATCTGGTTCTCGAATATGTGGATGGAGAACAGATCGATCAGTATTGCGACATACGAAAGCTGGATGTCGAGGCTCGCATAAAGCTCTTTCTCGATGTACTTCGGTCCGTTGCTCACGCGCACAGCAACCTGGTTGTACACCGCGACATTAAGCCTCCGAACATACTGGTGAGAACCGATGGCCAGGTAAAACTGCTCGATTTTGGAATTGCGAAGCTGCTAGCCAATGATGGCAATTCTCCAATTACTCAGCTCACGCACGAAAGCGGAGGAGCCCTGACTCCTCAGTTTGCCGCTCCGGAACAGATAACCGGCGGCAAGGTCACAACCGCAACGGATGTTTACGCGCTGGGCGTTGTCCTCTACATGATTCTTACGGGACAGCATCCTGCCGGAGCCGGGCCGCATTCACCGGCTACGCTGGTGAAGGCGATTGTCGATACAGAACCGACCCGCTCCTCCGAGATGGTCACGACTGAAGTGGGAAGGAGAGCGGCGGAGAAGCGTGCCGCTACTCCTGAAAAGCTTCAGCGTCAGCTTCGCGGCGATTTAGACACCATTCTTGGTAAAGCTCTAAAGAAGAATCCACAGGAGCGTTACGCTTCGGTTACCGCGTTCGCCGATGATCTTCGCAGATATCTGAAGCATCAGCCGATCAGTGCCAGACCAGACAGCATCACCTACCGGGCAGCGAAATTTATCCAACGTAACCGCGTGGGCTTCACTGCAGCCAGCCTGGCACTCATAGGCATCCTTGCCACAAGCGGCGTTGCCATCTACCAGGCCAGGATGGCGCAGAGACGTTTTGAGGATGTGCGCAAGCTCGCGCACACCTTTGTGTTTGATCTGCACGACGAAGTAGCCAGGTTAGAAGGATCGATCAAAGCGCGGGAGATGATGGTTCGCACTGGCATGGAATACCTGGATAACCTGTCCCGCAACGCCGGCGGCGATCTGGAACTGAAGCGCGAGATCGCGGCAGCGTATATGAAGATCGGGGACGCTGAAGGCTACCCTACGAAAGCCAACCTCGGCCGCACTGCAGATGCGCTAGCGAGTTATGCGAAGGCCGGTGAAATATACCGTGATATCGCCGCACTTGACGTCACATATGTTCCGGATCTTGCGAGGTTCTACCAGAGCTATGCCGGTCTCATACGCTTCACGCATGACTACAAGCAAGCTAGAACGATTTCCCAAACCGGCATTGACACTCTAGACCGTTTCCGCGCTTATCGGCCGCTTGAAGGGCAATTGGCGATCGACTACATACAGGCATGGTGCACGCTAGGCGACGTCGACGAGGATATGTTTCAGTTTCATCAATCACTCGCCGAATACACACATTGTCGTAACCTGGTAACTGCCGAACTCAGTAAAAAGAGAGACGCGCAACGACTGTTGCTGTTGGCCCATGCAGATGAGCGCGTTGCCACATCCGCAGCGTCGCTTGGGTTTCTCGATCGGTCTTTCCAAGCTTTAGATGAAGACGAAGCTGCGCTTACCGAATTGCTCGCCGCCGAGCCTCACAACCCAAGTCTGCATCGCCGGCTGGCATTGATGCACCACTATCGATCCGAAGCTTTCTTCAGTGATGAGGAGCCGAACCTTGGAGATCGAGGGCGAGCCCTGGAGAGCGCAAAGCGTTATTTGCAAGCGGCAGAAGAGATGTTCCGCAGCGATCCGGCAAATACTTCCGCTCAGTTCAGTCGTGCCATTGCCTCATACAAGGTGTCGTTTTATTTGCTTGAATCCGATCCTCGCGCAGCCGAGAAGTTGGCCGCCAGCTCGGTGCAGATGTTTGACGCAATGCTCGCCTCGGGCAAGTCGGACTACCTGATTACCTCTCGCCGTGTACGCGCATTGCTGCGTTTTGGACAGGCGCAACTGAGAGCAGGACATCTCGCGCAAGCTCGTGGAACAGCTCGCTTAGCTCTCGAGACAGAGCGTCCCATCGCTGCGAAGCGTGGGGCTGACTGGGATGATGAACACAGAGTGCTGATCGAGATCCTAATTCTAGCCGGCGAAATTAGCGCAACGTCCCGCGATTACCGCACAGCAGAGAGTCGAATGGAGGAAGCGCATCAGGAAGCTCTCCAGGTTGCTCAATCTCAGGAGATCATTAGCGCGATTCCATTAGCGAGCGTGGAGCGTGCATGGGGAGATTTCTATCTTCGGCAGCGCCGCAAGAAGGAAGCGAGGGCGTCTTATGAACGGCTGGTAAAATTGTGGCAGCAATTCCCAGAACCGAACCAGTATGTCGATCTGCAGAAAACCGCCGCGAAGCAAATGCTTGCTTCGCTTAACTAGTCCCTTTTCGGGTAACAAGGTCTCGTTCCTACGATCTCAACTTCTTCAGCAGTGCGTCCGGATGGAGCGGCTTAGTAAGCAACTCGAATTCGTGCCCACCCTCGCGTGCTCGCTCCAGAATATTTGTGGTTCCCGCCTGGCCGGAGAACAGTAAGATGCGCGTTGCGGGACACAGTTGACGGATTGCGAGCACAGTTTCGACGCCATTGAGCTTTGGCATTACTACATCCGACAAGACAATATCTGGACAACTCTTGCGAGCAAATTCAATCGCGCTCTGACCTCTGTAGAAGGCGCGCGCCTCGAAGCCTTGCGACGTCAGGATTTCAACCAGGCTGTCGGCGATGGAAGCTTCGTCATCGATCACAAGGATCCGCCGAGCAGTTTTCTGTTTCCTTGACGATTCGGATTGCGGCTCTGAAGCTCTTGCGCTGAACGAGGGTTTCCAACTTCCTGAAAGAGATGGTGCGGGGGGGAGGACCGTTAACTATCGTAGTGAGCACGTCAGGCAGCTACCTCTGTGCGCGTGTTTGAGACAGCCATCGGCAGAAAGAGACTCGTCACGGTTCCTGAAGGAGCAGACTGCCGGCTACGAAAGTGAATACTGCCGTCCTTTTTCTCCAGCAGGTCTTTTGTGATCCAGAGGCCCAGGCCAGTTCCGACTTCTTTCTTAGTGCTGAAGAACGGCGTAAAGATTTTGTCCCGATCAGCAGGCGAGATTCCAACGCGGTTGTCAGCAACGGTAATTCGAATGCCTGGTCGACGCGAACGATAGTCGTGGGAAGCACGGGCGCGAACGATGATCTTGCCACTGTCGCCCGAAGCATCAATCGCATTCGACACGAGATTGGACAATATCTGTTTGAGCTCACCCTGCAATGTGCAGGCAGAGAGACCAGGTTCTATCTCCCGCCGGACAAGCACGTCTTTGTAGACGAATTTGCGCTCGTATATGGCGAGAACGTCATCGATAACTTCAGCAATTACTAAAGGTACAGGTCGTGAATTGTCGCGGTAGAAGCCGAGCGTCTGCTGGGCAATGTGCGAAACTCGCGAAAGTTCACGATCCGCCGACTCGAGATAACGTCTTACCTTCTCCGACAGTTCGGGCTGCTGCTTGGCGAGATAGATGTAATTGGTTACGGCTTCCAGAGGATTATTGATTTCATGCGCGACCGTGGCAGCAAGTCGGCCCACCGATGCTAGCTTCTCGCTGGTATGTAACGCAGCTTCAAGCTTCTTGTGTTGAGTAATGTCGCGAGCAATCTTGGCGGCGCCTATGATCTTTCCGTCCCGGTCCCTCACCGGCGAAATAGTGAGCGAAATGTTTACCCGCTCCCCATTCTTTTTCAGGCGTTCGGTTTGGAAGTGATCGATTCGCTTTCCCGCTTTGATACTTGCGATGATGTGAAGTTCTTCTTCCTGCAACTCTGGAGGAATGATGCGCGTAATGGGTTGGCCGATTATTTCGTCGGCTGTGTAGCCGAAGATTCGTTCCGCGCCCTGGTTCCAGCTCGTGATGATTCCATTTAGGTTCTTGCTGACAATTGCATCGTCCGAGGATTCGACGATCGCTGCAAGTCGCTGGGCAGCTTCATCGATCTTCTTCTGTTGCGTAATATCGCGCGCAATTTTTGCGGCGCCAACGATGCGTCCTTGTTCGTCTTTGATCGGTGACACGGTAAGCGAGACATCGATGCGAGTCCCGTCTTTGCGTACGCGCACGGTTTGAAAGTGCTCGATTCTCTCGCCGGCCCTGATCTTGGAAAGGATCATGAGTTCGTCATCCTGCAACTCAGGCGGGATGAGGAGAGTAATCGAACGTCCCACGATCTCATCCGCGCGATAGCCAAAAATACGTTCAGCGGCCGTGTTCCAACTTCTGACAACACCATTCAGGTCCTTGCTTACAATCGCGTCGTCGGACGATTCAACGATCGCCGCCAATTTCGTGCGGGCGTCTTCCGTTGTAACGCTCTTGGGAACGTCGGATTTGGATGAGCCAGCGCCCGGATTTGAGCTTTTCGGTGCTCCGAGCCCGAATGTACTCATCTAATGAACCTCTATTGGTAAATTTGCAGAAGTTGGTCGCATCACGGAAAGGTTAAGCTGCGTCTAGAACGCCAATAATGTGGGAAAAGGACACGCCTACAATGGAAAGAGATGCATTCAAGCGCAACAGAGTTGTCAGTTTCTCGACTCTAAGCCGCGTGCATGAGAGCTTCTTCCAATTTTTTTAGCAGGGATGCTGGATGCAGCGGCTTTGGCAAAAGTTCGAACCTGTAGCCGCGACTCGTGAACGTCGGACCATAGGTTGTAGCAAGTTGCGCGGTGCTGGCTTGGCCAGAAAACAACAACAAGCGTGCGTCTGGGCACAGTTCCTTAATCTCTAGAGCGAGATCAAAGCCGTTTCTTCCAGGCATGAGCACGTCGGTGAGCAGGATGTTTGGGCAAAAATCCGACGCCTTTGCCATCGCCTCGTCGCCGGAGTACGCGACCGCAGTTTCATACCCGGCACCATAGATGATCTCCGCCAAGCTATCTGCTATGGAGCGTTCATCATCGACTATCAGAATCTAGATCGCCATCGATGTCGCAAGTCCCCGTTAGTAGGAGCAACTTTAACGCTAACAGGTTTGTTCGACAAACCGGGATTCTTAGTTTGGGAAATCGAGTCAAATATGCTCTTCTGCAGTACTTGGACAGCGGATATAATCCCCGTCCATACTCCCCCGACTACCAATCGAAATGGGTCGGGAATACCATGCCATCGTAGTGGGCGCAGGGCCGGCTGGGTGCGCTGCGGCTTACGATCTCGCGTCTGCCGGCCGTTCTGTGCTGCTCCTCGATCGGCGTCACTTTCCTCGAGTTAAGCCCTGTGCCGGGGCGCTGACTATAAAAACTCTGAAGGCGCTGCGTTACTCCGTCGCGCCAGTAATTCGCGAAGTGGCGACCGACTTCGCTGCTGGAAACGGATGGAGCGAAGTCAATATATTGCGCGGACCCGGTCCTGTGTGCGTGCTCACCGTCCGATCGGAATTCGATTCCTATTGCCTTCAGCGCACAGTTGAGGCTGGAGTGGAGTTCAAGTCGATTTCCGATTGGGCGGGGATTGAGCAGTCGTCCAGCCATGTTTCCATTTCTTCCAGTGACGGCGTCTTCCGTTCTAGGTTCCTGATCGGGACTGACGGAGCTAACAGTCAAGTGCGGCGGTTCTGCGCTGGAGCTGGATGGTCGTTCAACGGATTTGCGGTTGAGGTGGACTGCGCGCATCCAGGCAGCAAAGTTGATCTTGAATTCGATTTTGGGATTGTGGATGGCGGCTACGCCTGGGTGTTCCCGAAACGGGATCATGTAAACGTTGGCCTGTTCACATACAAACCTGGCAAGGCTTTGTCGCGTGGTGCTCTGGAGGAGTATCGCAAGCGAAAGTTAGGGACGGCAGCGATTGGTCCGGTGCGAGGTCACAATGTCGGACTTGGTGGGTTTGCTTACAAGCCCTCGGGGCGAGTTCTGCTGGCTGGGGACGCTGCTGGTTTTGCAGATGCCTTGTTCGGTGAAGGTATCTACAACGCAATCCGAAGTGGTCAAGCTGCAGCGTCTTCGATTTGTAACGAACTCGATGAAAGAGTGCCGGCGGCCGCTGGCTATGCAGAACGCCTTGCCGAAATTCAGAGTGATGCAGCCTCCTGTTATCGAGCGGCAGTGAAGTTCTATCGCAATGTGGATGCAGGGTACGCGAGGCTAATTTCGCCGGTGGTCCGGCGGGCGGTCATGAAAGGCTACGCAATGGGGCTCACGTTCACTGAGACGAGGAAGTGGTTCCTACTGTTGCCGTTGGTTCCAATTTGGGAGACTAGAAGTCGAGGCGGCCTCGAAGCTGCCTTTGGGCGCGTTTAATCGGGGTTACGTCGCAATAAGAAGTTGAAACTTACTCACTCACTTTCACGATGTCAATGCGTGCATGCTCGGTTCGATAAGCAGATTGTGATCAGCTGCCGCGACCAGACTTTCTGTACACTCAGGCCCAAGTTCTCGAGTAGTGTGCAACACATTGCACACTGTGCACCGGCTTTTTGGCATTTTAAAGGTAAGCTGTCTCAAGCCAATGATTTACGCTCGTAATTCTGCCAGTTCCCCGCGAAACGATTCTAGAAAATACTGAGAGAACCGCAGCTCAGGCCAGCAGCATCTCAGCTGCAGTGGGGTTTACACATTTGGCTCCGCTGGATGAGGGAATCAGCTTGCAATCCAGCAGGAGCTCACTTAACATCGGCAAAGCCAATAGAACCAAGCACTAAGGTCGTGGAAAAAGCGGTCAGAGTTGCTGGTTCCGGAGCAAACAATCTCCGTTTAGGGATCGAATGAAGAAAAGTCAGGCCTACCGGTATCTTGCTGTCGTCATCGTCTTTTTCGTGAGCGCCGGAACGGCGCTTGCCGCCAAAATCTCCACCACTGGAAATTCCACTACCAAGCGCGCTACGCGCAAAGTAAACGAATCGAACAAGACTCAGGCCAAGATCAGCCGACTGCGTCACAGCCGTCGGGTGAAGTACACGCGAAAGAGTCGCATCCGTCGCCATCGTCGTTATTATGAGCGCTTCACAGCGAACTCCTTCGCTACTGACGATTTGACCACGGGTGATGTCACGGCGGGTGAAGATCCCGTTGTGCGCCAAGCTGCTATCGATGCCTTGGGCAACATGAATGGGACCGTGGTCGCGATCGATCCGACCAGTGGACGCATTCTGGCGATGGTGAACCAGAAGCTGGCTCTCGCCGAGGGCGCGACTCCTTGTTCCACCATCAAGCTGTCGGTTGGGCTCGCAGCCCTGAGTGAAGGCATCATCACCCGGAATACTCCGGTAAAGATTGGTCCTCGCGCATACATGACGCTTACCGAAGCCTTGGCGAAGTCGAACAACCTCTATTTTGAAGCGGTGGGCCGCAGACTCGGCTTTGAGCGTGTTCATCGTTATGCGACTCAGTTCGGGCTAGGCGAGTTGGCGGGGTACAACATTGAAGGCGAGCATCTCGGCGTTTACCCGGACGAAGAACTTGATGCGAAGCTCGGCGGCATTGGCCGCATGTGTTCGTTCGGCGATAGTATCTCCATGACTCCGCTGCAGCTCGGTGCCATGGTCGCCGCAATGGCTAATGGCGGTACGCTCTATTACTTGCAGCATCCCACGACGCCTGAAGAAGTTCTAAACTTTCAGCCAAAGATCAAGCGCACACTGGAAATCGCGAATTACCTTCCGGAGATGAGCGATGGCATGGCGGCTGCAGTGCAATACGGAACTGCACGTCCACTGCGTGTGAACTTTTCCGAGGAGCAGATCCTGGGCAAGACCGGAACCTGTTCCAATTCAGGAACACGGTACGGTTGGTTTGCATCCTATGCCAACACCAGTTATGGACGAATCGTAACGGTTGTCTTCCTGGAAGGCGGACGTCCAACCTACGGTCCCAAAGCCGCAGAGATCGCAGGCCGCATGTACCGCGGACTGTATGATCACAGCTTCTTCGCGGTGAAGGCACCGGTCGAGAAGGCGGGGAGTACGGAAGTCGGCGTCTCGCAATAGTACAGTTCTTTGCTGAAAAACGGCCTCACGAACCTGAGGCCGTTTCTGTTTTTGGGCAGAATCTGAAATTCCGCTGTAATGGAGAGGGAACCAGCCGCGGCAACATCTGCTCCGGCAGAGACTTGCAGTTCTGAAACCTTTATTCACGCCTGCTCGTAGACAAGCTCCGAGGAAAGCGGAATAGCCAACTGTATGCTGCGCAACTTAAGAGAGCTTGTTCAGAAACTGCTGCGGAGGCGCCGACCTGCAGAACCTCCGCGTGACCCTTACGCCCCAGTGCCTGCACCCAAAAAACCAAAAAGGCCACAGCAGAGTGGAGCTGTGGCCTTGGCAGAGCCGGACGAGGATTGAAGAAGCGCTATTTCGAAATCGCAGCGAACAGATCGGAGTTCACGAGGCTGACGAACTTGCGGTCATCTGTTTCAAACTTCAGTTTCAGCGCGCTGCTGTCGGAATCCACTACCAGGTTTTCCAGCGCGACCTTCTCGGTTGGCGTCGCGTTCATCTTCTTGTACAACACACCAGCCTGAAGCAACGTCTTGAGCGTAGCGGCGGTAAATGAGTCGGAGGTGTTTACATTCAGATTGAACTTCACACCGTTGCCGAAGTCCATCTTGTAGGCAGAATTCTTGATGCGGTTCTTGATGGTGTTGTAGTCAGCAAGATTGGACGCATCTCCGAGCGCGGACTTCATCATCTCCTGGGTGCCCTTTTCATCCAGAACGCTCCAGATCGTGTCCGAATCGACTGAAGAGATCATGTCGGTAATCGCCGAGTTGGAGTTCAGGCTGCTGCCGACTCCATCGCGCACATCCAGCGCCGATTTAAGCGCGGACGAATCGCCGAAGAGCATGTTGTAGTTGTCGAGCAGCGTCATCGACAGTCCACCGTCGAGCGGATACATCCTTGAGTCACGATAGACAGCCGGCTTGATCTTTTTGGTTTTCAGACGCGCGACTACCTTGTTTATTGCAAAATCTCCCTGCGCCACTCCAACCACCTGCAGTCCATTCTTGACGCGAAACGACGCGAAGGTAAGTTGCTCGACATCCTT
>Ga0126384_10001554_pt1 | contig 13640 bp, 15 predicted proteins | sample PanSoiMetPlot_36_FD_92543 | JGI IMG/M metagenome (GOLD analysis project Ga0126384, IMG submission 92543) | Tropical forest soil microbial communities from Panama - MetaG Plot_36 | ecosystem: Environmental > Terrestrial > Soil > Tropical forest > Bulk soil | place: Panama | collected 2016-02-17 | reverse complement strand
TCCCAGTACTTTCCGAGCAACTGGCTCAATTTCTTGTTCGAGCCCTGTTCGCTGGGGAAGACGTCGTAGTCGGCGCTCTCCTCGCGCATGAGCTTGCCATTGATCTTTCGGCTCACGACTTGGATGTGCTGCTTGTAGACATACTGCTTACGCAGTTCCTCGGCGCGATCCTGATTCGCAGCCACACGCTCCATGATCTGTTCTGCAGTAAGTTGAGGTTGCGCGTCCACAGGGAAGGCGCGCACTCCAAAAACCAAGGTGAAAAGGAGAAGGTAAGAGCGCATTTGCGTCCTCGATTGGCAACTACGTTCAAGGACGCAAAGAGGAGGCAGAAAATTAACGAAAGAGTCCGGAGCCCTGACTAGTTCCTTCGTGCGAGTTGGGGCCAGAGTGTTTCCAGAGCCAGCCCCGGCCGATCGAACTTTGTAGGCTTGCGATCCACGTATCTTCGCCGCGCGTGCTCAAGCGCCTCTAATTGAACTGGATTGAGCACCTGCGGAGCTCCGATCTGGCGCGCCGCCAACGTTACTTTGGCAAAGTGTTCAACGGCTTCCATCCGGAGATACGCCGTCATCAAGTCTTCGCCGTAGGTCACCACACCATGATTTGCCAGCAGGATGGCCTGGTGATCGCGGATAAATGGACGGATGCTCCTGGTTAGCTCTGGAGTGCCTGTAGTTGCATAAGGTGCCAATGGGACTCTGCCGAGCGTCATTACGACCTCAGCGCAGATTGGTTCTTCGAGAGAGATTCCGTTACAAGCAAACGCCGTAGCAGTGCACGGATGCGCGTGTACGACCGCGTCTACGTCACGCCGTTCCTGATAGATAGCGAGGTGCATCTCCACTTCACTCGACGCGTTGTGGTTCCCTTCGATCTTGCCGCCGGCGAGGTCGACGATCACCATGTCCTCGGGCTGCATCATGCCCTTACTAAAGCCTGACGGCGTGATCATTACGCGGCCCTGCTCAAGTCGCACCGAGAGATTGCCATCGGTTGCGGCGACGAATCCGTTCTCATGGAGCAGAGCGCCGAAGCGAACCAGTTCATGCCGCGCCCGGTCTTCGCAGCTTAGCGATCCACGCAGAACCGCTACTTGCTCGCGGAACATCGCCATCTGTTGGAGAGGAATGACGGCTCCCCTCAGCATGATGTCTTTCCAGTGCCCCATCAGGACCTCCCAACCTCATCTCGGCCAAACCGCCAGCCACAAATGCGGAGCAGATCAATATAAAAAAAAATCAACCGGTTAGGAACTGAGATGCGTTGCCAGACTAGCAGAGCATAACGCAACTTCGCGCCAACAAAAGCTGGGAATTCGTGAAGCCAAGGTTACGCCAGATTTCGAGGACTCGAGAGCCCGTCGCGAAGGAGCAAAGAATTAGAACAATTAACAGCAGAGGAAGGACAGCGAACTTCAGGTTGCTGGTCGCTGCCAATTCGGGTAGTGGAGAGATCAACACATACAAAATCGCCCCGAGCACTACTATCAGCAATACCAGTTTAGCCCGGTAACTCACCGCAACTAGTCTAATGCGGCAGCGCAAGTCGCGTCATCCGCAGCGTCACCCGGCGGGTAACCCTTGGCGACTGATCGACACGACCTAGTCGCCTAAAGAAACATTTTCGTTTCGTACCAAGGTTACCTAATCATTGACAAGATAAGCACTTAGCTCTTCATTAAGGTTTGACAACAACAATCCATCCCAACTAGCATTCGACGGCTCGAACATCTCGCGGGACCCCAATCGCGAGTCTCATATCCCAAAATTCACTCTTCGGAGGAGCAAGATGCGTGTGTTGTTCCGTTTTGGACTCATAGCCGCGCTTTGTTGCTGCCTGGCAGGCGCAGCCCTAGCTCAAGAAATCACCGGTAATATCGCAGGAACTGTTAAAGATCCTCAAGGCGCGGTTGTTCCAAATGCAACCGTAACTGTTACCAACACTGACAAGAACGCCGTTGTTCGAACCATTAAGACCGGATCGAATGGCGAATTCGCCGTTCCATTACTTCCCATCGGTCACTATTCATTTACCGTTGAAGCTCCAGGATTTCAGAGGTTTCAGCAAACTGGAATCACGATTAATGTGAACGATCGGCTCACGTTCGCTCCAATTCTGACGGTCGGAGCCGCGGAACAGACAGTTTCTGTGGTAGCTGACGTCGCTCAGGTCGAGCTTCAGTCAGCCCAAGCCGCCGGTCTAATCTCCGGCCAGCAAATGAGAGAACTCGCCCTAAACGGTCGAAACTGGGAGCAGCTCATGACGTTGGTTCCCGGAGTGTCTGATGCCGGCAATTCTGATCAGCTGTATGTCGGTGCTTTTGCTCCTCAGGGGACTGCACTAGTTACGTTCTCAGTAAACGGTGGACGCCGCGAAGAGAATAACTATCTCATCGACGGAGCGGACAACGTTGATCGCGGCTCAAGCTTAACGTTGCTAGCGTTTCCAAGTGTGGATGCGATTGCTGAATTTCGAGTTCTTCGTGGGCAGTACGAACCCGAATTCGGGCGAGCTGGTAGCGGGCAGGTAAACCTAGTTACCCGTTCTGGGACTAGTACTTTTCACGGCAGCATCCACGAATTCTTCCGCAATGATGCGCTGAATGCGAACAACTACTTCAACAAGCGTTCTCAGTTATTGAAGGGACAGTCGAATCGCCCACCAATTCTGCGATATCACAACTTCGGAGGCACAATTGGCGGGCCTGTTTGGATTCCCAAACTTTATGAACAGCGCGACAAGACGTTCTTTTTCTTCTCCGAGGAGGTCCGCCGGAACATCACGTACTCAAACGGATCGGCAGAAGTGCCGACGCAGGCCTTGCTGAACGGTCAATTTGCAAAGCCAGTTTGCGTGACCTTTGCCGCGAATAATAGCTGCACGGGTACTGCTTCATCGATTCCCACCACGTCATTCGATCCTGTCGCCGCCGCTTACATCAAGGACATTTTTTCGAAGTATCCTCAGCCTAATTCTCCGAGCGACCCATTGGGATTCATCTCAACGTTGCGAGGCATTTTTAACTTCCGTGAGGAGATCTACAAGGTTGATCACAGCTTTGGTCAGAAGCTCCAGGTAAACGGCAAAATCCTGCGTGACAGCATTCCGACTCGGGAGCCGGGAGGCTTGTTCACCAACGTCCCACTCGACAACATCGGGAATACTTCCACAAACTCGCCCGGCCACAACTACACGATTCGAGGAACTCTGGCACTCTCGCCAACACTGTTGATTGAACCAGGGTTTGCCTATTCGTATGGCGCTATCATCAGCGATCCCACGAATCTCTTGAACAAGGCCAACTCGCCTACAGTTGCGGCTGCAGTGAAGGTCCCATTCAGCGAGACGCTCGGCCGAGTCCCGAGCATCACTTTTGCAAACACGTTGTTGAACGGACCGGCGACATTCGGACCATATCGCGACTTTAATGAAAATCGTACCTTTTTCGGGAACGCCACCAAAGTTTGGGGAAATCACACCATGAAGTTCGGTGCCACGTATTTCAGGTACCGAAAGCATGAGAACGCCGGCAATGGAAACCAAGCTAGTTATACGATCAACACCAATGGCTTGCCGGCCGGAAGCAATGGATTCGAACAGGAGTGGGCCAACTTCCTGCTCGGCCGTGTTGCAACGTTTGCCCAAACTTCTCTTGATCTCACGGCTGATATTCGCGACCAGCAGTTCGAGTACTTCGCGCAAGATTCCTGGCGCGTGAAGCCGAATTTGACGGTCTCTTACGGACTCCGTCATTCCTTCTTCCGTCAGCCTACCGATGCTTTGGGGCTGCTTGAGAACTTTGATCCGTCGCGGTGGGATCCGGCAAAAGCGCCCTGCATTACCTCTACCGGCGCGCCTGACGTAACCAAGAGCCCAACGGGAGTCCTCACCAGCGCATGCAACCCAAACTTCGATCCTCTGAACGGATATATCTTTGCGCATCCGCCAGCAGGATTTGAAAGCCATAAGTCACAATTTGGAGACAAGATAGCGCCTGAATTCAACCGCGCGATTGCTCCCCGATTGGGCGTCGCATGGGATCCATGGAGTAACGGCAAGACTTCAATCCGAGCCGGATTGGGGGTGTTCTTTGATAGCGGCACCATCTTCGGAAATGCAGAGAACAACGTGTTTAACGGCATTGGATTTCAAAATGCCGTTTCCTTCCCGAACGTCACCTTCCAAAACCCTACAGGCGGCGCTCCGATTCCCTCAACAGGAATTGGGTCTGGCGCGTCCCGCGCACAGAGCCGGATCGATATCAACTACCAAGCTCCATATACTCAGCAATGGAGCCTCGACGTACAACGAGATCTCTCACATGGATTCATCGCCGATGTCGGCTATTACGGCAACAATGCCGTTCACCTGCCCGGGTTCTATGACATCAACCAACCGGCTGAAAACGCATATCGGAATTGCACTGACGCGACTCCCTGCAAGAGCGGTGCAAACAACATCAGCTTTGGCGCCGTTCCGGTCGTGAATACGAACAATACAAACTTATTAAATGCGATCAGGCCCTTCATCGGCTTTGCCGGAGCAGACGCCGTTCGCAACTATTACACGGCGAACTACAACAGCCTGCAGACTCAGCTGCAGAAAAAGTTCCATGAAGGTAGCTATTTCAACGTCTCATACACCTGGAGTCATTCGCTTACGACCTATCTGGCGGATCGCTCCACCGGCAACATCATGCCGCTTCAAGGTCACATTCGAGACAACAACTACGGCCCAGGCATAGGAGATCGCAGGCACGTCGCGATGATCAATTTTGTCTGGAACGTTCCTTGGCTGCGTGAACAGCAAGGGTTTGTTGGACACGTTCTTGGCGGGTGGGAAGTCTCGGCTATTCAAGCGATGCAGACTGGGCTTCCAGGTACGGTCTCGGCTCAGCAGCAACTCGATCCGACAGGAGCGGACTGCCTGGGGCCCTCACCATGCGTGTTCCGTGCAAACCAAATCGGAGATCCGAACTCCAACCAGCCGAAGAATTACGACACTGGATACTTCAATGCGGCAGCCTTTGCAAATTCGGTTGCCGGTCAAACCACTATTCCGAGTGAACGTCCCGGTGCTGTACGCCTTCCTGGGTTCTGGCGTACCGATGTCGGCCTGTTCAAAAACTTCAAATTTACAGAGCGCTTCACGGGCCAGTTCCGCGCGGAAACGTTCAATCTCTTCAACCATACGAACCCGATCTGCTGTGCCTCGTTCGTCATGGGTAACAGCAACTTCAACAAAGTCACTTCCACTCGCGATCCAAGGCAGATGGAGTTGGCGATGAAATTGATGTTCTAGGGTTTTCGACAGGTGAACTAAGCCCACCCGCAAGGGTGGGCTTCTTTGTGAAGCTCTCGGTTATCAACGCATTTGGCGAACCATGGAACACTTCCTGCGAGCAGTGGTTCAAAGATGCTCGCTTCAAGATCTTCTGCGCCGCTTGCTGGGACGAAGCCAAGGTTGTATGCGGAGGCTTTGCGGAAAGTTGATTCTCGCTCACCCAGCCGCTACACGCCGGTACCGATTGATGGCGAGCTTAGGCTGTGGTCGCCGACAGCGCGCGACAGACTCGCCACAGTTCGTCGGATTCGCGGCGGGCTAATTTGTAGAACTCCAGGCCGTAACGAGATCCCTTCGAGTACTTCACCGTGGCTTGCACTCCGAAGCGATGTTCTGAATTGGGCAGGACGAATTGGAGGATTACGCGATCGCCTGTCCTGATTTCGCTGGAAACGTGAATTGCGATTCCGCTCTCGCTTAGATCGATTAGTTGTCCCTGCAAGACCATGTCGCCGGCTCGGACCTGCACGTCGCATTCGACTTTGAAGCGCGGATGTCTTCTCTCTGCGCTCTTCCCGATTCTTGCCTTTTTATCGACCGAGATCATGGGTGGGGGCCGGTTCCTCAGGCGGTTTGAATTCTGATGAAATTAATGGAGTTTCAGATCGGACTTTGTCCATCTGCAGTTTGGCGCGACGGGATGTTTCTAGGCAAGACACGGAGGTAATAAGCCTCGTAGAAAAATTATCAGAAAGGCTGTCAACCAGAGCTGCTGGTTCCGGCATCCAACTCCACGTCGAGTACAGGTGTACCCAGAAAGAATGGCTACAGGTACGAAACGCGCAAAGTCTAAACGGCGAGGCCCAAACGCGGAAAGTAAGCGAGTTATGCAACTTCCACAGGATGGGACTGGCCTGTGGATCGATCGCGAACTCCTGCGCCGGCACATGAATCCTCTGCCGAAGGTAGTGCTGTCCCTTCAGCCTTCGGATCAGCACGATGCCAGGCGCTACCTCGAACTGGCAGACACGCTCCTCGAGGCCAAAGATCAGCAGAAACAGTCGGGCTAACTTTCCACGCTTTTTGCTTCGAGGTAGTTCTATATGAGCAGTCGGGACGGCAATTCGCACGATCGGAATCCGAGCCAGGATACTGGCGAGACCGCGGAATTACCGGGATCCCAGCGATACGGCAGACAAACTGAGACTCCGGAAATCCGTTGGATTCAGGGGAAGTGGAATCAAGGGGAGCGCCGGCTGCCGGAAAATGCACAGATTCGCCGCTGGATGGACCTCGGAGATAAAGCTCTCCAAGACGACGATGAAGAGTTTCCAATCCCCTGATTTTGGCGCGAGGCTGCTTTATCGGCATCCCAATCGACAGTCACTTCGTTTCGGGATGACAGTGTGAGTGTTTCCGGATGACAGCAAGTGTTTCGTTCCGGGATGACGGTAGCACTAATTTTTGATTTGAAATGTACAGTAGGTTCAAGAGGAATGCTAATCTCAGTCCTAATCACTTAGAAAAACGAGACAAGGCGGCCGAAGCCGCCTCTTCTCCTGTGCTTCCTGAAATCTAAATGCTGCCTTCGGTTCCCGTTGCCTGTTGGGTGCGTCCTACTACGTTCTGCGCCTGGCTACGAACAGCGCTGATGCCTGAGCGCACGCGCTCTTTGCCCTGATCGACTAATTCGCGGGCGCTGTCCTGCAGATCGCTTGCGCGCTCCGCCAGGTTGTTGCGCGTCTCTTCGCCGCTCATGGGCGCGAATAGCACGCCCAGACCTACACCGATTCCGAGTCCAATGAGAAAACCTTTCATGCAGTCCTCCAGCTAAATTGTACGGGGGAAGTTTCGTTCTAGTCCTACCGGCCGCAAGCTTAAAGATGCGGCGGTTGTCTTAGAGTTTGCCGCACACAATTTGCAGCAGCTCTGGGGAGCAGCATGTACTCGGCATCCTCGTGGAGACGTCCGCGGCAGCGGACTGCGTCTCTACCCTTCGGCCTGTGTCATCCCTTGCACTCGGGACATGGACATTCGCGTCGGAGGAATTCCCAGGAATAAATGCCGCTGCTGTGTCCGTCGTTCCAGTGGAAATTGATTGCGTATTTGCCTACGGGAGCGACTTCGAGCGGGCGAGCTGGCTCTTTATACATCGGCAGGGCGCCTGGTTTGGGCTTTGGAGGCTCGCCGATTTTGCGTCCGGAGGCTTCACGTTCTTCGTTGCAAGTGGCGCATGGGCAGGCATCGCGCAGCCAGGGGAATGAGTAGTGGCTTCGGTGACCGTCTTTCCAGTCGATATCCACACCCTTTCCGCTGCTTTTCTCGACCTTAACCGACCTCGGATCGGTGGCGGCAACGGGTAAAATGCGCGCTTCTTCAGCCTGTACACGGCGCATTTCCTCGGCTGATCCGGTCTTAATGGGCTCGTGGGACATACAAAAAGTATGACATTAGTGCGCGATTAGGGCGCGCGAGTGCCTCAAAGTGTGCTCTGAAGTACCCGAAACTCGCGCTAATAGTGCCTGAAACTGCGCCTATAGGCTGCAAATCTACTTCAGAATGCCGCGTTGAGAGCCCTCAACGAACTTAATCAGGCGCTCAACGTCGTCTCTTAAGTCGCTGTCAGCCTTTAATTTGGCTACGGAATCGCCAATATTCATCTTCGAATTGAGCAAAACGCGGTATGCACGATGGATATTTCGCAGCCTTTCCTTGCTGAATCCTTTGCGCTGAAGGCCCACAGAGTTCATTCCAAAGGCGTGAACTTCACGCTTTGCGCTGGTTAATGAGTACGGTAAGACGTCCTGAGTGATGGTTGTTCCGCCGCCAATGTACGAATAAGCGCCGATTCTTACGAACTGATGTACGGGACATAAGGCACCAACTACAGCATATTCCTCGACTGTTACGTGTCCTGCAAGCGTTGCAGCGTTCGCCATAATGACGTGATCAGCGATGATGCAGTCGTGGGCGATGTGCGTATAAGCCATGATTAAGCAATTACTTCCGACGCGCGTAACGCCGCCTCCGCCGGGAGTGCCGCGGTGAATGGTCACACTTTCGCGAATTACGTTGTTGTCGCCGACTTCAAGACGTGTCTTTTCGCCCTTGAATTTGAGGTCTTGAGGTTCTAATCCGATCGTCGTAAACGGAAAAACGCGGTTGTTATTGCCGATTTTTGTGGGTCCGCCGAGCACTACATGCGACAAAAGTTCGCAGTTTTCGCCCATTTCGACCTGTGCACCGACAATGCAATACGGGCCAATCGCGCAGCTTTCTGGAATGTGGGCACTGGGATCGACAATCGCTGTCGGATGAATGCGAGCGCTCACGCCGGGCGGCTCACCAACTGACACGTCACAATGGCTTCGCACGCAAGTTTTCCGTCCACCCAGACGTTTCCTTGCATCCTCACCGCGGTTGTTCGCCATGCGAGGACATCGACTTCAACCCGAAGCTGATCGCCAGGCGTAACCGGCTTGCGGAACTTGGCGCGTTCAATGCCGGTAAAAACCATCAATTTCTGGTCGCGATCGGGGATTTCTGTCAGCAACAGCGCGCCACCGGCTTGCGCGATTGCCTCAATAATAAGAACACCAGGCATGATCGGGTAACCCGGAAAGTGTCCGGCGAAATGCGGTTCGTTTGCAGTGACATTCTTGATGGCAACAATGCGCTTTTTGCGCTCAATTTCGATCACGCGATCGATGAGCAGGAATGGGTAGCGATGCGGCAAGATCGCCTGGATTTCGGTGATGTCCAGCGCCTTCTTCTCCGTCGCTGGCTGCTCGGGCTCGATCGTTGTGACGCCTGCTTGTTCTTCTGCGCTCATGTCTGAAGCAGGAAATTATAGTTTCTCGCGCACACCGTTGGCGAATTAACAGCCAATGTGTAAGCTCAGGAGCCATGATTACGGTCGCGGACGCTCGTGCCCGCGAGCAACAACTTTTGTCAGATCTGAAAGCTCTGGTCGAGATTGAATCTCCCAGCAGCAACAAGCAGGCCGTTGATCATCTTGTGGACTTCCTTGCTGCCCGGCTGGAACACTTGGGCGGACACGCGCAAATTCATCGCGTGGACGATTTCGGTAATCACGTTCAAGCTGACTTTACTGGCATATCGGAGACGAGGCCTGTGCTCCTCCTCGGTCATACCGATACCGTTTGGGAATTGGGAACGATTAAGCAGATGCCGTTCCGCCTCGCTGATGGTCGAGTGTGGGGGCCTGGCGTGCTCGATATGAAGGCAGGCATCGCTATTGCGATGCATGCGCTTGGACTGTTGCGCGAGCACAACATTCCCCATCCGCCAGTGTGCATGCTCTTTGTGTCTGACGAGGAGGTAGGAAGTCACTCCTCACGATCGATCACGCAACGTCTTGCGCTGGAGTCGCAAGCGGTTCTCGTTTTGGAACCGGGACAAGGGCTCGAAGGAGCGGTAAAGACATCGCGAAAGGGCGTAGGGGTTTATGAAGTCAAAGTCACAGGTGTGGCGGCTCATGCGGGCGTAGAGCCAGGGCAAGGCGCAAGTGCCATTCACGAACTGGCACACCAGATCGCGACAATGGCATCGTTCATCGATTTCGACCGCGGCCTTACGGTCAATGCAGGTCTGATTAGAGGCGGTACGCGCAGCAATGTTGTTGCTGCGGAGGCTTGGACTGAAGTTGATGTCCGCGTAAAAACCATGGCTGACGCTAAGCTGATCGACGAAAAAATGCACTCGCTCCGTGCCCAGGATTCGCGCTGCAAAGTGGAGGTCACGGGCGGCATCAACCGTCCGCCAATGGAGCGGAGCGAGAGGGGCGTAATGCTCTATCACAGGGCGGCACGCGTGGGCGAGTCACTTGGATTAAAGATTGACGAGCAATCCACGGGCGGGGGGTCCGACGGGAATTTTACGGCCGCACTCGGAGTTCCTACACTTGACGGTCTCGGAGCCGTTGGCGAGGGAGCTCACGCGGTACACGAATCGATCCTGGTACAGCACATCGCACCGCGGGTGGCACTTCTGGCTGGTTTGATCGCTTCACTTTAGTCCAGCCAATGGCTTTTGACGTGCGCTGATTAAGCGCCTATCATCAACAGACAGAGCTATCCTACTGGGGGTTCGTTATGTTTGGCGGCAAACTTGGAATACCGGAGCTGTTGCTTCTTCTCGGTATTGCACTTCTGATTTTCGGACCAGGAAAGCTGGCCGATTTTGGCAAGGGTCTGGGCGAAGGCATAAAGAATTTCAAGAGCGCAGTGAAAGACGGCGAGCAGAGCACGACCGAAGAAAAGAAGTAGTCTCCCCCGCTCCTTCCGCGTTCGTCGCTGGTTCGAAGTCGTCGTCACCGGGTCAGCCAGCCCCGGTGATCCCGCAGTACTTGCGGAACATTCTCTCGCAACATCCGATAGACCAGCGGAATCGGTAAGCCGACCACGTTGAAATAGCAGCCTTCGATGCGTGGAATCCAGCGCGACGCGATGCCTTGTATCGCGTAAGCTCCAGCTTTGTCCATGGGTTCGCCGGTTGCAACATAAACTTCAATCTCCTGATCGCTAATGTGCTGCATCTGTACCAAAGTGGTTTCGGAGGCATCACAGAATTGCGATTCGCCGTTTTCGTTCTTCCATGTCAGGCAGACGCCAGTGATCACATAGTGGCTCCGGTCCTGCAGCGTTCGCAGCATTTTGACGGCATCTCGCGTATCTCGGGGCTTACCAAGCGGAGTTCCGCTAACTAAGTCGAGTACCACTTCGGTATCCGCGGCAAGAATCACCGCGCTGGATTCGAAACGACGGGCAACCGACTCGGCTTTCTCTCGCGCAAGTCTGCTCACACATGCCTCGGGAGTCTCTCCCGCTCGATGTTCTTCGGGCACATTGGCCGGATGCACCGAAAAGCGAATCCCAGCATTCCTTAGCAGTTCCTGGCGCCGAGGTGAGGCTGAGGCAAGAATAAGCATTTCTGTGCTGGTCATCCCGAAACGCTATATCGAGGAGAGATGAGGGTCAACGTTAGTGAGTGATACATTTCTTGTATCTACGTTCGTCGTTGGTTAATCGGAACAAGCGCCGGCAAGCTCATGCCTGAATTCTCTGTCCACTCGCTGCTGAAGACTCAGACCGTTTCGGTCCAGGATGTCTATTGCCAAGGCAGTTGTAGACATCTGAGCGACGAAGAGCACTCCACCGATACGCATCTCGTGTTTCCCTATCGCGGCGTTTACGTGCGGCATATTGGACATGATCAGGCGGTTGCCGAAGCCAACCAGGTGTTGTTCTTCAATGCTGGCGAGGGCTACCGCGTCAGCCATCCCGTTCCGGGCGGCGACGCAAATTTGACGCTGGTGATCAGCGAACCCCTTCTGCACGAGATTACGCCGCGGAGTTTCCTGCGCGGGGGCGCGACGCTTGCGTTTCGGCAACAACGTCTGCGCGTCGACGCTCGAACCCAGGCTCTCGTGGCGATGCTGCGGCACAGTCTTCGACAGAACATCGCCGAGCCATTGGAAGCAGAAGGCCTCACATTGACTCTGGTGCAGAGGGCGCTGGGGCCGCGAACCACGCACGTTGCCGGCGCGACCTCCGGACGGCAGAGACTAGTCGACCGTGCAAAGCTCGTTTTGACGAGCGACTTGGCACGGCGCTGGACTCTGGCAGACATCGCCGCTGAAGTGCGCTGCTCGCCGGTTTATCTCACGCAGGTCTTCCAGCAAGTCGAAGGTATGCCTTTGTATCGATATCAGTTGAGGTTACGTCTCGCGCGATCACTGGATCTGCTCGCGCAGTATGACGACCTCACCAACCTAAGCCTCGATCTCGGTTTCTCCAGCCACAGTCATTTCAGCGCTGCCTTCCGCGAGGCTTACGGCCAATCTCCCTCGGACTTCAGGCAGTCTGCGATACATCGATAGACATAGGCGACATTGTGTGCGGAAATCCTTTCGGCAACTCGGCCCGTTCTATACTGAAAACATAATGTCGACTGTCTTTAAGCGCGTTCTATTGAAGCTTTCTGGGGAAGCTTTGGCCGCCGGCCAGGGCTTTGGAGTCGATGTAAATCGAGTGCACGAAATTGCCGGTGAAATTGCAGACGTCCATGCCCTTGGCGTTCAACTCGCGATTGTCGTTGGTGGCGGCAACTTCTTTCGTGGAGTCGCCGAGCAGGCTCGCGATATGGACCGCGTCTCTGCCGACCACATGGGCATGCTGGCAACTATGATCAACGCCCTCGCGCTGCAGGACGCGTTGGAGAAGCAAAGCATTCACACCCGCGTGATGGCAGCGATCGAAATGAACCAGGTTGCCGAACCATTCATTCGACGACGGGCGATTCGCCACCTTGAGAAGGATCGCGTTGTGATCTTCGGAGCCGGAACCGGAAACCCCTACTTCTCGACCGACACCGCAGCCTCGCTCCGCGCGATGGAAATCAAAGCCGACGTAATTCTCAAGGCCACGAAGGTCGATGGCATCTACGATGCCGATCCATTCCTGGTGAAGGACGCAACGATGTTCCAGCAGATCACCTACATGGAAATTATCAAACGCGGCTTGAAAGTGATGGACACGACTGCCATCAGTCTATGTAAGGACAACAACCTGCCGATGATCATCTTCAACCTGAACAAGCATGGAAACATCCGCCGCGTGATTACCGGCGAGAAGGTGGGATCTTTGGTGTGCGCATGATGCCTTTAGTAGAGACGCAGTATGCTGAGTCTCTACCCCAAGAAGACAAAAGGCCAGCGCTGTGGCTGACCTCTCAAGCTAATTGCCAATTGCTAATCGCTGTTTTTAGCTGACCTTCCGCACTACCTGCATCGTGCGCCAGTCGTAGTCGAACTTCTGGCCGCAGTCGAGGCAAACAACGTAGTGACCGCCCTGCCCGATCGGCTCCCAGTCGGCGTTGCGACCAGCGGAGACACTGGCCGCCGCGAAGGGCTTCGAGGTATGACGGTGGCGACAGCTTAGCGACAAGACTTGCAAGAATTTTTCCAACATTCCAATTCGACCTTTACTTCATTGACGCTGCCTGTCTCTACCACAGCGGAGAGACAGGCCGTCACTTAACACCAGACCCTAAGCCCGAGCCGCGGCTGCCACAGCCGAGGACTCGATGGAAACAGGCTCCTTCGAATCGTTCTTTTGCTGGCCAGGCTTGCGAATGTCGATGCCGCCCTTGAAGAAGGCGCCATCTTCGATGCTGATACGCTGCGCCACGACGTCGCCGGTGAGCGAGCCTTCGTTGCGGATGTCCACGCGATCGCTGGCATTCAGGTTGCCGCGCACTTTGCCGAGCACAACCACTTCGCGGGCGTTGATGTTGGCGGAGACTTGACCGTTACGACCGATGGTCACGCGATT
>Ga0126384_10001552_pt1 | contig 13646 bp, 13 predicted proteins | sample PanSoiMetPlot_36_FD_92543 | JGI IMG/M metagenome (GOLD analysis project Ga0126384, IMG submission 92543) | Tropical forest soil microbial communities from Panama - MetaG Plot_36 | ecosystem: Environmental > Terrestrial > Soil > Tropical forest > Bulk soil | place: Panama | collected 2016-02-17 | reverse complement strand
TATTTCTTCCTAATCCTCCCGGTGACCTCGTTCATTCTGCTGACAGGTTGGTCGGCGATCGGGTTACGTCCGGTGGATACGGTGCTGTGGGGCGGCGTACTGGTGACCATCGTGGTTGCCGCCGTGGGCATCGTGTGCTCGTTGCCGCTGGGCATTCTCCTTGCCCTCGGCCGGCGCTCGCGGATGCCGACGGTGCGTCTGCTTTCGGTGATTTTCATCGAATTTGTGCGCGGCGTGCCGCTCGTGACCGTGCTGTTCATGGCGAGTGTGATGCTGCCATTGTTTATTCCCGAACAATGGTCGCCAGACAAACTGGTGCGTGCTCTCGTCGGTATTGCGTTGTTTGCCTCGGCCTATATGGCGGAGGTTGTGCGCGCGGGACTGCAGGCTATTCCCAAAGGTCAGTATGAAGGCGCGATGGCGGTCGGTCTGCGCTACGCTCAGATGATGCGCCTCGTCGTCCTGCCGCAGGCGCTGAAAGTGACGCTCCCGAATATCGTCAACACATATATCGGTTTGTTCAAGGACACCACGCTCGTCTTTATCGTCGGTATATTTGATCTGCTGCGCACGATCGAAGTTGCGCGGATCGATCCGAAATGGGCGACACCGGTCACCAGCACGACGGGTTATGCGGTGGCTGCTATCTTCTATCTGGTCTTCTGTTACGGCATGTCGCGATATGCGCGCGCCATGGAAGCGCGGCTGACGAGAGGCGATCGACGGTGAACGACAGCTCTGACAGCCATGGATCGCTGCTCAAGCCGGCAAAGCTCAACACTGCAGTTGCCGTCGAGCTCGTGGACGTCAACAAGTGGTATGGCGATTTTCACGTCTTGCGCGACATCAACCTTAAGGTCCTGGGCAAAGAGCGCATCGTCATCTGCGGGCCGTCGGGATCCGGCAAGTCGACGATGATCCGGTGCATCAACCGTCTGGAAGAGCATCAGGTCGGACGCATCGTTATCGATGGCGTGGAATTGACCGCGGATTTGAAAAAGATTGACGAGGTTCGCCGCGAAGTCGGAATGGTCTTCCAGCATTTCAACCTGTTTCCTCATCTGACCGTGCTGGAGAACTGCACGCTCGCTCCGATCTGGGTGCGCAAAATGCCGAAGAAAGAGGCCGAAGAGGTGGCGTTGCACTATCTCAGCCGGGTGAAGATTCCGGAACAGGCCAACAAATATCCCGGCCAATTGTCGGGCGGTCAGCAGCAGCGTGTCGCCATAGCTCGGGCGCTATGTATGAATCCGAAGATCATGCTCTTCGACGAGCCGACTTCGGCGCTCGATCCGGAGATGGTCAAGGAAGTGCTCGATACCATGGTGGAGCTCGCCCAAGACGGCATGACCATGCTGGTGGTGACGCACGAAATGGGCTTTGCTCGGCAGGTCGCGGACCGTATTGTGTTCATGGATGAGGGGCAGATCGTCGAGGCCAACATTCCTGGGGAATTCTTCGCTCACCCGCAGCACGAGCGTACAAAGCTGTTCCTGAGTCAGATCCTCCACTGACGCAAGTGCGCTAGTCCTTTTTGACTGCGAGGTCGGGGCGTGCGCCCCATTCCGACCACGACCCGTCGTAGACGCGCGGCAGCTTCTTGCCGATCGCGTCCAGGCCCATGGCAAGGATCACGGCGGAGACGCCGGAACCGCAGGTGGTGATGATCGGCTGGTCGGTATCGATGCCGGCCTTCTTGAACGCAGCGGCAATCTTTTCCGGTGTCGCCAGACGCCCGTTCTCGATGATTTCCGTCGAGGGCACGCTACGTGCTCCCGGCATGTGACCGGAGCGCAGTCCGGGGCGGGGCTCGGGCTCGGTACCGGCAAAGCGCCCGGCCGAGCGTGCATCGACGACCTGGGCGCTGCTGTCGTTAAGCGCCATCTGCACATCGCTGAGCATTGCGACGGCGCCCGTATCCATGTTGGCGTTGAAAGTGCGCGATGGGCGTTTGACCTCGCCAGTGTCGAGCGGCCGCCCTTCCTGCGTCCAGGCCGGCAGACCACCGTCGAGAACGAAAACATTGCGCGCGCCGAAGATTTTGAATGTCCACCAGACGCGTGGCGCAGAAAAAAACCCGCTGCCGTCATAGACGACGATCGTGTCATTCTCCGTAATGCCGAGGTTTCCAACCGCCTCAGCGAACTGGCCGGGGCCGGGCAGCATGTGCGGCAGGTCGGTCGAATCGTCTGCGATGGCATTGATGTCGAAAAAGATCGCACCTGGAATATGCCCGGCAAGATATTCGGCCTTCGCGTCCCGCTTTTGTGTGGGCAGATAGTAGGAGCCATCGACAATGGAGACGCCCGGCTTGCCGAGTTGGCCGGCCAGCCATTCGGTCGATTTGAGCCAGCGGCTCGATGTTGATGTTGCCATTACATACTCCGTATAACGCAAGCTTGTTCGATCTTGCGCCCGAGTGCAACGATTGAGGCCGTACTAAGGTTGCATGATTGCAATACCGAGAAGCCGTGATAATTGCGAGAACTTGGTACGACTATACGACCCCGGACAATGCCGACGCTTATGAGGCCTTGCTGAAGACCGAGATTTTTCCGGGCATTCTTGCGCGCAATGTCGCCGGATTCCGCCGTATTGAGCTGCTGCGTGGGCTAGCGGGCGAAGAAGCCGAGTTCGCAACCGTGATGTGGTTCGACTCGCTCGAGTCGGTGAAGGCTTTCGCCGGCGCCGACTATGAGACCGCGGTGGTGCTCCCCAAAGCGCGCGCCTTGCTCAAGCCCCCGTCGCGCCACTACGGAGTGCGTGAAGAAAGAAGCGCGCGTTAGGCAAGGGCAAGCCGTACACGGCGATTTTGCTTGCCCTTCTTTTCGATGTGGGTGACCCGCACGGCGCCGATCTCGCCGGTCGCACGCACATGCGTGCCTCCACAAGGTTGGAGGTCGAGGCCGGCGATCTCGATAAGGCGAACGCGGCCAGTGCCCATTGGCGGTTTCACCGACATGGTTTTGACAAGACCGGGGTTCGCTTCAAGCTCGGCATCGGTGATCCATCGGCTGCTGATCGCGGCATTGCTCGCAATCATCTCCGCGACTTTCGCCGTGATGGCGTCCTTGTCGAGACCCGCCTCCGGGATGTCAAAATCGAGACGGCTTTCGCAGTCGCCGACCGAACCTCCGGTGACCGCATAGGGCAAGGCCGCGGAGAGGAGGTGCAGCGCCGTGTGCATGCGCATGCGGGCATAGCGCTTGTCCCAGTCGATCTCGGCAGTAACTCTGTCGCCGACCTTGGGCGCGCCCGCGCCCGCGGTCAGCACATGTGCGATCTCGCTCTTGGCTGCGTCAGTATAGATTGCCGTTTCCACCGGAATACGCGTGCCGTCCGCAGTCGTGAGCGAACCGGTATCGCCGGGCTGTCCACCTGACGTTGCATAAAAAACGGTGCGATCGAGCACGATGCCGCGCTGTTCGGTCACAGCCACGACACGAGCGTCGCAGCTCTTGAGGTATGAGTCTTCGCGGAACAGGCACTCCGTCGGCATCGTCAACTCTTTTCGAACGGTGGCTTGATGTTCGATTTGCGCTCAAGCCACTCCGGCACCGGCAATTTCTTCGCGTGGAGAAAATCCGGATTGAATAATTTCGACTGATAGCGCGAGCCATAATCGGCGAGGATCGTGACGATCGTCTTTCCCGGCCCGAGATCTTTTGCCATGCGGATCGCGCCGGCAATATTGATGCCCGATGAGCCGCCAAGACAGAGACCCTCATGTTCGAGCACGTCAAATATGAGAGGCAGCGCTTCTTCGTCAGGAATGAGGTAGGCCTTGTCGACTTTGATGTCCTCGATGATCGGGGTCACCCGACCGAGGCCGATGCCTTCGGTAATGGAGCCGCCCTCTGTCACTTTGGCCTGACCATCCTTGAAGAGATGATACATGGCGGCCCCGCGTGGATCGGCGACGCCGATCGTGATGTCTTTTTTCTTTTCACGCAGGAACGATGATGCGCCTGCAATCGTGCCGCCGGTGCCGATGGCGCAGATAAAGCCGTCGATATTACCGTTGCACTCGTCCCAGATTTCCGGGCCGGTCGAAACGTAGTGCGCCTTGCGGTTATCCAGATTGTTCCACTGATCGGCAAATATCACGCCGTTCTTTTCAGTTTTCTTCAACTGCTCGGCGAGGCGTCGACCCACGTGCTGGTAATTGTTCGGATTGGAAAACGGGGCGGCGGGAACTTCCACGAGCTCAGCCCCGCAGAGCCTCAGCATGTCCTTCTTTTCCTGGCTTTGCGTCTCGGGGATCACGATCACCGTGCGGTAGCCGCGCGCGTTGGCGACCAATGCGAGGCCGATGCCGGTGTTGCCGGCGGTCGCCTCGACGACGAGCCCACCCGAACGCAATTCGCCACGCTTTTCTGCCTCCATGATCATCTGCCGGCCGGCGCGATCTTTCACCGAGCCGCCAGGATTCATGAATTCGGCCTTGCCGAGGATAGTGCATCCGGTCGCCTCGGAGGCGCGCTCCAGCTTGATGAGCGGCGTGTTGCCGATGGCTTCGATAATGCCTTTACGGATTTGCATGCCCCGTTCCGGGACTGATGAGGGTATTCGAACCTAGTAGAGGGGCGAGGGGCCTACAAGGCCGCTGACTCGAGGGGGAATCGCGACGAGTTGGATCGGCCGCGATGATTGTGCGGACATTGGAAAGGTCTTTGAAACCATAACGGCGCATGGGGCGGGCCAAAAGTGCGCGTATTCATGAGTTTTTCCGGGAAGGAGCCGAGGATGCGGGCCCGGACAGAGCTGACAAATTCTGACATTACACGTGGCTCACGGCTTACGAGTTCCGGCGTGGCCGCTATGAACCACTCGTGTCGCGCTGGCCGGCGGTCTTCATGCTGTTCGCGGTGCAGGAAAAAACCAGCACCAATGTGTGGATTCCATTGCACCGTGATCTCAGGATATTACTCGATCAGACCCCACGTAACAGCGATTTCATTCTCAACAGCTCATGGGGCAAGCCGTTTTCCTCGTCGCAAAGCCTGTACAAAAAAATCAAAACAATGCTGCGCCGTCGGTGAGGGTAGTTACGTCCCGCATGGCTTGAGAGCCACGGCGGCAGTGCGACTTATTGAGCTAGGTCGTTCCGAGGACCTGGCTGCGGCAGTTACTGGCACCGCGATCTCAACGTCTTGCGTGGGTATGTACGCGGTGCCGATGGCCCGCCAAGCCATGCGGAAGCTGGAGGGAAGTTAATTGGACATTCAAAGGCCAATTCTGCAAAAGTGCCAAACCCGTGAACGAAGTGGCGCCAAACTCTGCCAAACAGCATTGATATTATTGGCAAAGTTGCAACCCAAACTAATTGAAAGATCTAGGGAGGAATAACATGCGTATAGTCAGGTGGCTTGGAACAGCCGCCATAGCTTTCGCCGTGGGCGGAATGGCCCAGGCGGAAACCATCAAGATCGGGGTGGTTCTTCCGTTCAGCGGGGCCAATGCCGATCTGGGCCATCAGGTCGACAAGGCCTTCGATCTTTACGTGAAGCTCCACGCTAAGGACATCGAGCCGAACAAAGTTGAGGTCATCAAGCGCGACGAGGGCCCGCCGACCGGTGCGCAGGCCAAGACCGTCGCGACGGAGCTCATCACCAACGACAAGGTGCAGATCCTCACTGGTTTCGTTTTCTCGCCATCGGCGATCGCGCTCGCTCCAGTGGTGACGCAGGCGAAGGTGCCTATGATCATTGCAAATGCTGGCACAGCGTGGATCACCAACCTCTCGCCTTACATCGCGCGGCTTTCGTTTAGCATGTGGCATCACGCTTACCCGATGGGTGCCTATGCTTTTAGCAAGATCGGTTGCAAGACCGCTGCGCTGGCCTACACCGACTTCCCGCCGGGTAAGGACTCGACGGAAGCCTTCAAGACCGGTTTCGAAAAAGCCGGCGGAAAGATCACCGAATCCATACCGATGGGCAGCCCGGTGCAGGTGCCGGATTTCACGCCGTTCTTCCAGCGCATCAAGGATGCCAAACCGGACTGCATGTATGTGTTCATTCCGTCCGGCGCACACGCGACCGGCGTTACGAAGGCCTATGGCGAACTCGGGATGCGCAAGGCAGGCGTCAAGCTCATCGGCCCGATGGACCTGATCCCGGATAACAAGCTGCAGGACATGGGTGACGCGGCTATCGGTACAGTCGTGATGGGCAACTACGCTGTCGACCTCGACAACGCCGATAACAAGGCATTCAACAAGGCCTGGCACGAAGCCTACGGCAAGGACTCCTATCCTGACTTCATGTCGGCGGCCGGTTGGGACACCATGCACGCCATCTTTGACTCCATCAAAAAACTCAATGGCAAAGTCGACGACGGCGCCAAGGTCATTGATGTGATGAAGGGCTGGACAGGCAATGGTCCGCGCGGCCAGGTCTCCATCGACGCCGCTACTCGCGACATCGTGCAGGATGAGCACGCCATGGAAGTCATCCGGAAGCCGGACGGCAAACTTGGCATCAAGGTTCTTGGTACAACCAAGGCCGTGAAAGACGAATGCAAAGAGCTGAAGGTCGGCCGCTGCGGCTCCTGAGCGTCTTCTGATTGACACTCTACGACGCCGCCGCGCATAAAGGCGCGGCGGCGTTTTCACAATCACGGGGTGGGGCTCGTGCCGCAGTTCGCCAATATCGCTGTCAGCATTCTCTTCGACGGCTTGGCCTATGCCATGTTCCTCTTCATTACCTCCGTCGGCCTGTCGGTCACGATGGGGTTGATGGGGTTCGTGAACCTGGCGCATGGCGCGTTCGCCATGGCGGGCGGGTACATCGTTGTCACGTTGACGCGCTCATACGGCGTTGGCTTCGTGCCGTCCCTTGTGTTTGCCGCAGTCTTGGTTGGCGCGGTGAGCGTCGTATTCGAACGCTTTCTCTATCGCCGGTTGTACAAGTCGACCGATCTCGAACAGGTTTTACTGACGATCGGCCTGGCGTTCATGGCGATCGCCACCGCGACCTATCTCTACGGACCTATCCCGAAATCAGTGCCTTTGCCAGATTGGCTGCAGGGCGATGTCAATCTCGGCTTTCGCTATTTTCCAAGTTACCGTGCCTTTCTCATCGTTCTCGGCGCGGTGCTTGTCTCCGTCCTCTGGTACGCATTCGAGCGGACGAATATCGGCGCGAAGATCCGCGCCGCCGTTGACAACCGGCGTATGGCAGAGTCGGTCGGCATCAATGTGGATCGGCTGTTCACGCTGACTTTTGGCGTAGGATCCGGTCTCGCTGCTCTCGGCGGCGGCCTTGCCATTCAGTTGCTTGGCCTCTCTCCGAGCTTTGCGGTGCTCTATCTGGTGCTGTTCCTGATCGTGGTGGCGGTCGGGGGTCTTGGCAGCCTGAAGGGAACACTGCTTGCGGCGCTGGTGCTCGGCATATTCGACACCGGCGGAAAATATCTATTGGCCGATGCGGGCGGCTTCTTCGTCTACGCGGTTACGGTCGTCGTTCTTCTCATAAAGCCGGCGGGATTCTATGGCCGCGAGTAAGACCACTGGCGCTCCCGCGCGCGAACGCGCGGCGAACTATCTGGCCAAGCGGCACCGCTTCCGCCTTGCCGAGGCGTTGCCATGGCTGATCGCCATAGCGGTCTTTTTCATATTCCCCACCCGCATGACATTCGGCAGCCAGGTGCTGGTGATGGTGATGTTTGCGCTCTCGCTCGATCTGATCCTCGGCTATGCCGGGATCGTTACGCTCGGGCATGCCGCGTTTTTCGGCGTCGGCGCCTACACGGTCGGACTTGCTGCGGCGCGCCTTGAATGGACGGAACCGATCAGCGGACTTTTCGCAGCCGCCATAGCCGCGGGGCTGGTCGGATTCATTACCGGATGGTTCCTGTTGCGCTATCGCGGGCTGACTTTACTCATGCTGACCCTGGCGACCGCAATTCTTTTGCAGGAAACAGGCAATCTGCGTTCCGATATTTCCGGCGGTTATGACGGCTTGCCAGGGCTGACGTTCAAGCCGCTGCTCGGCATGTTCGACTACGATCTCTACGGGCACACTTACTACCTGTATGTGCTCGCCGTGCTGGCGGTCGTGTTCTATCTCGTGCGACGGATCGTCTATTCCCCATTCGGGCAGGCGCTCACTGGGATTCGGGAGAACGTCAGACGCATGCACGCGATCGGTTCGCCGGTGCACCGGCGATTGGTCACGGTCTATACAATCGCTGCAGCAATCGCCGGCGTTGCCGGCGCGCTTTTCACGCAGACCAACGCCTACGTCACCCTGACCGTTTTCGATTTCGACAATTCCGCAAAGGTAATGGTCATGCTGATCCTCGGCGGGACGGGTCGACTTTACGGAGCCTTCGTCGGCGCCGCCATCTACATGGTGCTTGAAGACTATTTCTCGAAACTCAGCCCCACCTTCTGGCAGTTCGGGATCGGCCTGATGCTGGTGCTGGCGGTGCTGTTTGCGCCGCGCGGGATCCTCGGCGTATTCGAGCGTTTTGGTAACTATCTGTCCGAGAGGAAACGATCGTGACGGCCGCGTTGCAAGTCGAGAAATTGAAGCGCTCTTTCGGCGCCTTGCCGGTTACGCGCGACGTCGATCTCACGCTCGAACGCGGAGCGCGCTGCGCGCTGATCGGCCCGAACGGGGCGGGGAAGACGACATTGGTCAACCTGATAACAGGGGCGCTGAAGCCACAATCCGGTCGGGTTCTCCTCAATGGCGAGGACATCACCGCATCGAGCCAGGCGGAGCGTGCGCGGCGAGGCCTCGCGCGCACATTCCAGATCAATCAGCTTTTCCGCGGACTGACCGTGCTTGAAAATCTTTGCATGACCGTCGGCGAGCGCGACGGTGACTGCAACAATTTGTGGCGCGCGGCCGGATCTAAACGCGGGGTGATCGACGAGGCCATTGGTTATCTCGAATCCCTTCGGCTTACGGACGACGCACTCAAGCTCGTGCGTGAACTGCCTTACGGGCGTCAGCGGCTGGTGGAAATAGCGATTGCGCTCGCGCAAAAGCCGCGCGTGCTCCTCCTGGACGAACCGGCGGCGGGTGTGCCGTCGTCCGAAAGCCATCTCATTCTCGATGTGGTTGCGGCGCTCGATCCCGACATCGCTGTTCTCATCATCGAGCACGATATGGACGTCGTGTTCCGCTTTGCAAAAGAGATCACCGTACTGGTGCAGGGTGCGGTCTTCACCCAGGGTACCCCCGCCGAAATCATGAATAACGAACAGGTGCGGGCGGTTTATCTTGGCCAGGAAGGCCATCGCGGAGGCCATCATGGCTGAGCGTGTGCTCGAGCTCGATAACGTCCGCGCCGGCTATGGCGAAACCGTCGTGCTCGAGGACATTCGCCTTGCGCTCGCGCCCAGCGAGACCGTGTCCATTATAGGCCGCAATGGCGTGGGCAAGACCACCCTGCTGGCGACGATCATGGGTCACACGACGCTACATAGCGGCCGCCTTTCCCTGCACGGAAAGGTCATCTCCAGCCTCGCGACCTATCGGCGCGTCACGGCCGGGCTTGGCTATGTGCCCCAGGAGCGGGAGATTTTCCCCTCGCTGAGTTTGCGGGAAAATTTGGAGGTTGCCGCCAGGCCCGGAACCTGGACAATGACGACAGTCTTCGAGCTGTTTCCGCGCCTTGCCGAGCGCGCCGAAAACCGCGGCAATCAATTGTCAGGCGGCGAGCAGCAGATGCTTGCGATCGGTCGTGCGCTGATCGGCAACCCGAGCGTTCTGCTGATGGATGAACCATCGGAAGGCCTTGCGCCTGTGATCGTTGAGGAACTGGCACGCGCGGTGAAGCGACTTGCTAAAAGCAGCGGTCTGGCCATCATTCTGGTTGAGCAGAATTCGCGTCTTGCCCTCGATATCGCGCCGCGCGCCCTGGTCATGGACCGCGGCCGGATCGTCTATGACGGACCAAGCGAAACGTTACGCAACGATCCGGCCAAGCTTGAGCAGTTCATCGGGGTCGTAAAGGCGTGATTGAAGGCTCGGCCGTTTGGCCGAAACGGGCGTCGTCCCACTCGCCTTTCATTCGTGCATGTTGACCATGCATTGCCTTCCCACCCTCCGGCGTGCATAGAGCGCCCATGAAACGCAGCAGCAATCGCATTCTCACGACGCATGTCGGGAGCCTGATCCGTCCACAATCTTTGCAAGATTTCCTGCGCAGCAAGCAGGCGGGAAAGCCGTACGACGAAAATGCCTATCAGAGATGTCTGACGACGTCGGTTGCCGATGTTGTGCGGGACCAGGCACAGGCCGGCATCGACATTGTCAGCGATGGAGAATTTGGCAAGTCGATCAGCTGGGCGCAATACGCGCTCGAGCGGCTCTCAGGCTTTGAACGCAGGCCGATCAAAAAGGATGCCAATCCGTTCAAGCGCGGTGCCGACCGCACCAAATTCGCCGAATTCTATACCGAGCTCGATGCCAAAGAGGTCGTGGCGACGACGACCGAGGCCATTTGCGTCGGACCGATCAAGTACACCGGACAGGCCGAGCTGCAGCGCGACATCGACAATTTCAAAGCCGCGCTGAAGGGCGTGAAAGTGGAGGAGGCGTTCCTGCCTGTCGCCGCGCCGGCAAGCGTGATCCCCGATCGGAAGAACGAACACTACAAAGGCGACACTGAATTGCAGGCTGCGATCGCCGGGGCGATGCGCACGGAATACAAGATGATTGTCGACAGCGGCTTTTTGCTGCAGCTCGACGATGCACGCAGCGCTGTCACGTTCGACCGCATGGTGCCGCCAGCAAGCTTTGCCGATTACCGCAGCTGGCTGGGGGGTCAGGTCGATATCCTCAATCACGCCATTGAGGGGCTGCCGCCTGACCGTATCCGTTATCACGTCTGTTGGGGCAGCTGGCCGGGTCCGCACACCAGCGACGTGCCCCTCAAGGACATCGTGGATCTGATCCTGAAGGTGAAGGTCGGGGCCTATGTGATCGAGGGTGCCAATCCGCGTCACGAGCACGAGTGGCAGGTCTGGAAGAACGCAAAGCTTGCGCCCGGACAGGTCCTCATTCCGGGCGTTATCAGCCACGCGACCAACGTGGTCGAACATCCCGAACTGGTCGCCGAACGCATCGTGCGACTGGCCAAGTTTGTCGGACGCGAGAACGTGATCGCCGGCACGGACTGCGGCTTTGCACAGGGCCCCTTCTATCGCCGCGTGCACCCCTCGGTCATGTGGGCAAAACTTGAAGCGCTCAGCGCCGGTGCCCGCCTTGCGAGCAAGGACCTCTGGTCATAGTCTCTGGTTCTCGTCAGCCGGAGTATCGATCATGAACGTCAACGCAAAGCCTGCGAGCGGACTAGCGATCCCATTCGATCATCACCGTCTCGATCGGCTGATGGAGGAGGCGGGCATCGACGTCGTGATCGCGACCTCCAAGCACAATGTTCAATATCTGCTTGGCGGCCATCGGGCAGATTTCTTCGACTACATGGATGCGACCGGCGTTACCCGCTATCTGCCGGTGCTGGTCTATCCGAAAGGCGCACCGGAAAAGGCTGCCTATATCGGCCACCGGCTGGAGAAGTTCCAGCGCGAGGTAAAGCCGATGTGGACGCCGGAGACCCAGACCAACACCTGGGGCTCGGTCGATGCGATGCAGAAGGCGGTCGACCATACGCGCAAGATTGGCCTCAATCCGAAGCGTATCGCGGCCGAATTCGGATTTCTTCCTTACGACGCGTCGCAGGTTCTGCGGGCCGCTTTTCCCGAAGCGGAATGGGTCGACGCGCTCTTCGTGCTCGAACGCCAGCGGGTCAAGAAGTCAGCGAAAGAGCTTCAGTTGCTGAAATATGCCTCGGAGGCCGTGATTGAATCCATGCAGGCGGTGATCGCCTCAAGCAAGCCCGGTATCACCAAAGCTGAGGTGGTTGAGGCGCTACGCCGCGAAGAGACCAACCGCGGTCTGACGTTCGAATATTGTCTGATCACGGCCGGCACCGGCATGAACCGCGCGCCCTCCAACAAGAAATGGGAGAGGGGCGAGATCATGTCGATCGACTCCGGCGGAAACTATGAGGGCTACATCGGTGACGTGTGCCGCATGGCCATTCACGGCGAGCCGGATGCCGAGCTTGAGGAGCTACTCGGCGAGATCGAAAGCATTCAGCGCGCGGCAATGAAAACGGTCCGCCCTGGGGTCAATGGCGGCGAAATCTACGCCGTCGCCGCGCCGCTCGTGCAGAAATCGAGACACCACAACCACATGGAATTTCTAGCGCACGGCATGGGCATGGTGAGCCATGAGGCGCCGCGCCTCACTGACCGCGGTCCGGTCCCTTATCCGGCCGAATACGCGGCGCAGCCGCTTGAATCGGGCATGGTGGTTTCAGTGGAGACGACGCTGATGCATCCCTCACGCGGGTTCGTCAAGCTCGAGGACACGGTGGTGGTTACCGACCAGGGCCACGAAGTCTACGGCGAAGGCGCGCGCGGCTGGAACAGGGCGGGCGTCGGCTAGCGCTGCTGCCATGCCTTGTGCGGGGCACAACCGCATTACCTGCGCGCTGTCTTGTCGACTTGCGCCGCTAGCGTTTTCAGTTTGTCAGACACCCGGACCGCATAGTCCTCGGCCTTCTCAAGACGTCGGAGTGCGTCAGGTAAGCGCGCGAGTTCTCGCGTGGCGCGCTCGCGGATCTGTCCCAGGGTTGGCGCCGCGCCAATGCGCTTGCCTTTGCGCATCACCGGCACGATCAACGTCTCGCCCGCCTGGGTGTCGCCCTCGAGAGATAGAACATCTCCACTCATTCGCCCGTCGGCGCCATAGCCGCGCCAGACTTGCTTGCTTCCGGGCCAGGTGGCTTTGCCTTCGGAGAGTTTGCGGCGTGGTTCGCCAGCGTATTCCTGAAGTTTGTAGGCACAATCAAGTGACGGCGCATCGATCGACGCATCGAGGTTGACGCCGATGCCATAGCCGTCGATAGGCGCCTTCGATGCCGTCATGGTTTGCAGCACGGCTTCATTGATCCCGCCGCTCACCACGATGATGACATCGGACAGTCCACCCCCGTCGAGAATTCCGCGCACTTTCGTGGCCATGGCGCCAAGGTCGCCGCTGTCGATGCGTACGCCGCGAATATTGATGCCATCGGCTTTCAACTTCGGCGCCAGGTGCACGACCTTTCGCACGCCTGCCTCGGTGTCGTACGTATCGATCAGAAGAACCACTCCCTCGGGGCGCGACCGTGCAAAGTTTTCGAAAGCGGCAATCTCATCTCCATGCACCTGCACGAACGAATGCGCCATGGTCCCCACAATTGGGATGCCGTAGCGCTCGCCCGCAAGCACATTGGCGGCATTCGTAAACCCGGCGAGGTAGCTGGCGCGCGCGGAGAACAGTCCTGCCTCGGCGCCGTGCGCCGTACGCAAACCAAAATCTGAAAGGATCTTTCCGGGCGCCGCGAGAACCATTCGCGCCGCCTTCGAGGCGATCATAGTCTGGAAATGCGTGATGTTGATCAATCGCGTCTCGACCAACTGCGCCTCTGGAAGCGGGGCGGTGATGCGCACGAGAGGTTCGTTGGGAAAGCAGACCGTGCCTTCCGGAATTGCATGAACGTCGCCGGTGAATCGGAATTCGGCGAGGTAATCGATCAGGTTGTCACGAAATCGTCGCGTGCTTTTGAGCCAATCG
>Ga0126384_10001549_pt1 | contig 13660 bp, 12 predicted proteins | sample PanSoiMetPlot_36_FD_92543 | JGI IMG/M metagenome (GOLD analysis project Ga0126384, IMG submission 92543) | Tropical forest soil microbial communities from Panama - MetaG Plot_36 | ecosystem: Environmental > Terrestrial > Soil > Tropical forest > Bulk soil | place: Panama | collected 2016-02-17 | reverse complement strand
CGTCAACGACTTCATCCTTGATTATGTGAAGTTTTCGACGACGGGTGGATTGCCGGCGGGTGTTACCTGCGCCACTACCACCAGGCTCAGTGGCCATTGCTATACCAGCAACTTCAATGAGGGTTTTGGTCGGACGTTGTTTAGCTTCAGGACTCAGGACATCGATTTCTTCCTGCAGGATGAATGGCGCTATACACCGCGCCTGACCGTGAATCTCGGTGTTCGTTATGAATATGAACGCCTGCCGAAACCGTTCATTCCCGGATCAGAGCCAAAGACCAACAACTTCCCGCATGACAAGAACAATGTTGGTCCGCGCATCGGTTTCGCCTGGGATATGTCGGGCGATAGCAAGAACTCGCTGCGCGGCGGGTACGGTATCTACTATGGACGAATCATCAATTCGACGATTCTTAATGCGCTGACCAACACGGGTAACTCGGGCGGCCAGTTGCAGTCCTCGATCGCTCCCGCGAGTGGTCCCATATTCCCGGCTACGCTGACAACTGCTCCGGCCGGGGCAACCGCGATTCAGTTCTTCCAGACTCATTTCCAGGCGCCGCTCATCCATCAGATGGACCTCGTCTACGAGCGCGAGATTTCCCGCAACACTGTGGTCTCGGGCTCGTTGCTCATGAGCTTCGGACGGAATTTGCCGACCTTCGTGGACTTGAACCTGCCCGCTCCCGTCACCGGCTGCCCGCTACCGGGAACCCTGCCGCGACCGTGCACCACGTACACAATTCTTAATGGACCGTTCGCCGGACAGCAGTACAACATTCCGTTGTTCATGGGTCCGCGACCGAACCCGGGATTCGCGCAGATGACTGAAATTCGCAGCACGGTCGCGAGCCGTTACTATGGATTTGTTGCTCAGATGAATCGCCGCCTGACCAAGGGGCTGCAATTCCAGGTTAACTACACTCGCTCGCGGTCACATGACACGGGACAGACGTCTACGACCTTTACAGCCAATAACAGTCCGTTCGACGCCACTCAGCCTCAGGGCGAAGAAGGAACCTCGAACTTTGATATCCCGAACAAGTTCGTGGTGAATGCGGTCTACGAACCACACTTCAACGTCTCGGGCGGAGCTGGCCATGTTCTGAACGGTTGGCAACTGTCGCCGATCGTTTCGTACTACGATGGTGTCCCCTACACGCCGACTATTTCGGGAACCTTCCCGACTACCTGCACGCCCACCAACGGCTGCACTGTTAATGGCGTGCTCGTAACTGGTGCAAACATCAGCACACCCGGAGGCGGTCAGAACGGTTCAGCCGGCTCGACTCGTTTCGCTTTGGTGAAGCGCAACTCTTCCCGGTTGCCCCATATTGTCAACTTCGACATGCGGGTTTCGCGGCGGTTCCGTTTCACTGAATCCACCTCGCTTGAGTTCCTCGTTGAAGGCTTCAACATCTTGAACCGGACACAAGTGACTGGTCTGAACACCGCCATCTACGCTACTGGTGGTTCGTATCAGGCTCCCACGCTCTCGCTGACCAGTAACTTCGGAACCCCGAACGCCACTGGCGGCACCCTGTTCCGTGAGCGGCAGATTCAGATGGCTGTGCGCTTCCAGTTCTAAGGAAGATTTCAAGCCATAAACATTCTCGGGTGTGTCTCATTCAAGAGGCACACCCGATTTGTTTTCGGCGCCAAAAACAGCATTTTATTGCAGTTTTAGACAGTATTGGTGAATGTAAAGTTTGTTCTGGCGCGGCTGAATGGTTCTTTGGTAGGATGTTTCTCGCCATTGGCGGCTCTACCCACACCGTCAGTATCCTCCGCTCGCTCAGGTAATCCTCGAGAATGACGTTTCAGAATTCCAAGACTTCGGTCGAATACTCCGACGAGTCCATCTTCCCACAAGGCAGTCTCCCATATGACCTGATGGGTGCAGCGTTCGATGCGCTGCCCGACGCCATCTTTGTTTTCAACCATCTCAGACTGCTCAGTCGTTTCAATCACTCAGCACTAGTGATGCAAGGCCCGGCTAATTTGCCGGTGGAAGACTGCAACTGCTGTGAGATGTTCTGGCGTGTAGGCAAGGAAGGCACCTGCATCGTCGATCGAGCCATCGAGCGTAACAGCCAGGTCGAGGTTGAAATGCTTGCCGGTCCGCACGAGAACCAGCCTACCCAGTTAATCGCAAAACCTATCCATCACCTTGGCGTTCCCTGCGGCGCAATAGTTACCGCGCGTGATGTCTCACAACTGCGGCGCGCCGAGGCGGAAGCGTTAGGGCACAAAGCTTTTGTTTCGAGTCTCGCGGATCGCACACCAGATGAGATTTACACGCTCGATTGTGACGGCCGTATCACCTGGATGAATGAACGCGCCGAGATGAACCAACTGCTGATGTTGGCAGGTCGTTACTTCAACGAGTTCATTGCTTCTAACTCACGCGAACTAACCGAAGAGAATCTGCAGCGCACACTGGCGGGAGAAGAATCGCAATTCGAAGTCCGCGCGGTGCGCACTGATGGCACCGTCCGCTTCGTAGAGGCACACACTTCACCGCTTTGGAAGGACGGAACCGTAACCGGTATTTTGGTCTTCCTTCGTGACGTCACCGAACGCAAGCGATCACAGGAGTTGATGGCCCACTCTGATAAGCTGCGCGCGGTCGGCGAATTGGCGGCAGGCGTTGCTCATAATCTCAACAATTCGCTGACTGTCATCCAGGGTCGTGCGCAGCTCCTGCTTATGCGCGGCATGGACGAACCAACTACCAAGAGCCTGAAAGTCATTACGAGCGCCGTGGAAGAAGGCGCTAAGACATTGCGCCGCATCCTGGAATTTGCGCGCCGAGATTCGGTCCAGGAGTTCGCGCCTGTCGAATTGAGCGAGCTGATTTCGTCGAGCATCGAAATCGCCCGTCCAAAATGGGAAGGCAAGTTTTCGAAGGAAAGCAGCAAAGAGATCGACGTCCAATTCAGGAGTCATGGTTCGGTCTACGTGTTGGGCGAAGTCGCCGAACTGCGTGAGGTGGTTCTGAACCTGATATTTAATGCGGTCGATGCAATGCCCGATGGCGGCGTCATGGAGCTAGGCACTCGCTCTGATCTCGACAGCGGATGCTTCTGGGTTTCTGATTCCGGATGTGGAATGACACCTGAAGACGTGGGTCGCATCTTTGAACCTTTCTATACAACAAAAGGCAAGAAAGGAACGGGTCTGGGACTGTCCGCTTCTCACGGTATCATCTCGCGTCACAAAGGACAGATTATGGTTGTGAGCGAGCCGGGCGAAGGCACATGCTTTGAAGTCCGTTTGCCTTTGTGCGAGGACGATGCTCGATTCGTCCGCGAATTAAAGGACGACGCTAACTCTCCGGATGTCGTGTTCTCAATCTAAGTGGCACGGGCGTCCCGCCCGTGTCGGCGGTCCAAACACCCAATCTCTGAAGGCCAACCTCACTTTGCAACGGAACCCGTGACAGAAGAACTATTCTTTTGAATCTACTCTGTAGCGCACCTTCACGGGCGGGACGCCCGTGCCACTGTTTCAGTATCTGCCAATCAAAGTCCGTTAGCAGTACGGATCTCGTTCATACTGACTCATTATCTGCGTTGAAGCCCGCTCTCCGGTGAGGTATGACACTTGCTCACTGATCCTTCGGTAGGAATGTTCAATAGATCTACGGAGGTGGAACAAGTGGGATTACCAAACAAGGATGAGATCAAAGGCAAAGTTGATCAGGCAAAGGGCAGCGTGAAGGAGCACACGGGTCGAGCTATCAATGATCGCAACCTGGAGAGAGAGGGCAAGGCTGATCGCGCTGGTGGCAAGGTGCGCGAAGGTGTAGGCACTGCCAGAAGAAAAGTTGGCGAAGCTATTGAAGACATCGGAGAAGCCGTAAGGAAATAGATTCGCATCAAGTCCGCACAACTAACAAAAGCCTGCGTTGAGATCATTGTTTACTCAGCGCAGGCTTTCTAATTGTCTGTGATACCAGTTATGCGAGCCTACTCTGCTCGCACGTGCTGCGCGCCAACGTCTTCAAGCAATTGCTCCAGCTTCTCAACTTCCTCAGCGGTCGCGGCTTCAACGCCAAGCAGGATGCCACCACCGCGAATGCCAGCGTCATAAACTTTCGCTCTATGCTCGGGTATGCCGGCGCCGATCAATCCACCGATCAATCCTCCAGTTGCGCCACCCGCGCCCGCTCCAGCAAGCGCAGCCGCAATTGGTCCGGCAATCACTAGATTCAATCCGGGAAGAAATAGCGTAGATCCTACAGCCACTAAAGCTGCGAGCACCGCCCCAACTGCTCCGCCGACCGCGCCACCAATTCCGGCCCCATCAACTGCGTGCGTTCTGGTTTGCAGCGCAAATTCTTTCGAACGCGTCGCATCCGACATCAGCACACTGATGTCATCGCGAGTGTACCCGCGCTTCATGATGGCATCGACAGCTGTCTCAGCTGCGGTACGATTTGTAAACAAGCCCGTTACAAGTTTTGGTTTTGCTGCCATGGAAATGATCTCCCTCACTAAAACATAATCACCGAGAAACAAAGGCAAAAGTTCGCAATATGCATGCCGCCATTTTTGTGACAATAATCCCGGAAAAAGATTTGAATTGCGTCGGTAAGCAAACACAAACGGTGGTTTCTGTTTTGCTTTGATACGTGGCGATCGCACTCTGTTGAGAACATTTTGTAAGCGCGTTAAAGTTGTCGCCGCTCGTTCGAGCTTGGACTTCTGGCGACCATTCGCAAACTAACAGTTTGCGTTACGTGACGTGAAGATACTTCAGCTAAGTTCGGCGCAGGCCTTTGGTGGAGGAGAGCGTCATCTCGTTGACCTCGCCGAAGGTCTGGTCAGATCCGGTCACGAAGTTCATACGGCCTTGCGTCCCAGAGCGTCGCTGATCAAAGAGCTTTCGGATCTTCCAGGGATTCAGCTAACAACGTTGCCGTTGCGCAATGCGCTCGACGCGCTTAGTGCGCGTCAACTGGGCCGCTACGTGCGTCAGCACAGCATACAAATCGTTCACGCTCATCTGGCACGAGATTATCCGCTCGCAGCGTATGCCGCTCGTCGCAATCCACACTGCAAAATGATTGTGACCAGGCACGTACTCTTTCCTCTAAATCCGCTTCATGCGTTGACACTGTCAAGGTGTTCTCGAATCATTGCCGTATCAAAAGCCGTACAGCGAGCGCTCTCAGCGCAATACCTTCTGCCCGCGGAGCGGATAGTGGTAATTCCCAACGGCATCGACATTTCGAAGTACGAGCCGCAATCTGATGGATCAAGCCGAGTCGATCTTCGCCTCAGCTGGAGAATCCCCGAAGATGCTTTGCTTATCGGCAGCGTTGGTGAGATTACAGCGTTGAAAGGTCATGAGGACTTTTTGCGGTCCGCGGCGCTTGTGTTGCGCAGCTTTCCCAAAAGTAAATTCATCATTGCCGGTGTTGACGCCACGCCCGGTGGGCCAAACCTGGCGAAGCTTAAACGCCAGATCGCGCAGCTTGGTCTTGGTGACAACGTTCGGGTACTAGGTTGGGTTGAAGACTTGCCGGCTCTGTATAACGCCATCGATGTATTCGTGTCAGCATCGCATACGGAATCATTCGGCTTGACGATCGCTGAGGCAATGGCTGCTCGCAAGCCTGTGGTCGCAACTGCGACGGAGGGCGCCTGGGAAGTCATCGGCAAGAATGAAAGCGGAGTGCTGGTACCGCTCGGCAATGTTGAGGCATTAGCATCCGCAGTCGTTGATCTGATCGGAAGCTCGGACAAACGTGAGCGACTTGGTGAAGCCGCTCATGAACGAGTCCGCGAGAAATTTAGTCTCGACAGGATGATTGGTGAGACCGAGAAACTCTACGAGCAAGTCCTGCTGGAATAATCCAACTAAAGTTGATCGATCTTTGCCGCAAGTATGAAGTCGCTTTCAGTCAGGCCATTGATCTTGTGCGTCCAGATCTTGATTTCGCAGTAACCCCAACCAAAACAAATGTCAGGATGATGACCTTGCTCTTCAGCGAGTGCGCCGACACGATTTACAAATTCAAGCGCGGCAGCAAAGTTTGCCAGCGAATACTTTTTGCTGAGATGGTGCTCGTCGTTTACTTCCCATTCTTGCAGCTCGCTTTGTAGGGTTTTTATCTGCTCGCCTTGCAGAGGCGGTACACCACCCTTACAAGGAACACATTCGCGTGATGCTAAATTTCCCATGATTTATTCTCCACACGTCCGATAAACTTTAGTTTGTCGTTGACGAGCTCATCATTCAAGCAATTTATCTAAGATGATTTTAGAAAACGACATCGACAAGCTGAAGCTTATCGGACAATTCAGGCCTTCTTCAGCAGTGCAATTTGGCCGGCATGATAGAGCCCATGCTGAATCACGCCGTGAAGAGTTCCGTAAACGGTCGCCTTACCTGACACTATTGGTTGATCAAGCCATTCCTCATCCAGCGCGCCGATTGCATATTGCAATTCCCGCTGTGATCTTTTCAGCGCGTCGATCGTATGCTGCCACGCTTTCTCGCTAACATCCGTAACCGCAGGGAAATCCTCTTCGGCGGTCAGATCCGCCTGGTCGCCACTGAGCCTTCGAACCACAGCATTGTTCCACGCAGCCACGTGCAAGACTAGCTCCCAAATCGTATGTGCTGCCGGAATTGGCCGCGCGTTTGCTTTGCGCGCATCAACGTCCGCGAGCAACTCCAGCAGCGCTGGACCATGCCAGGCCCTCCCGGCAAAGGAGCGCTGCAACTGTTCCTGAATACGATTAGATTCGCTACCCATAGTTCGTCATTCTCCCCTGCATACTCCCTGTTACGCAAACCGTTGGGTTGCGTTGGTGTCCATTGAAGGCCATCGACCGAAAAAGAGGATGTTGTCCAAGGAAAGCATTTGGAATCTCGATATTAAACGAGGCGACACATACGCAAACTAACAGTTTGCGTTACATGGAGGTGAATTTATCGAGCGGACTTGCTAAGACAATGCCTCAGCGGATAGTCTTAACTTCAACGCCTTTGCAAACAGTAACCTGCGGCCATCAACAACGCTGCCTTTCAGCCGGGAGATTCAACAGGAGCTTCTTGAGTGGCGAAAATCCGTCCCTTTAGCGCTTTGCGTCCATCTCCGGAACGAGTGAAGCAAGTTGCGAGCGTTCCGTACGATGTCGTCAATACCGCCGAAGCTCGTGCCCTGGCGGCCAAAAACCCGTTGAGCTTTCTGCACGTCTCACGGCCGGAAATTGACTTGCCCGACGACACTGACATTCATAGCGACGTGGTTTACCGGCAGGCAGTCTCAAATTTTCAGAAACTGCGCGAGAGCTGTCCGCTAATAACGGAAGCCGTGCCGAGCATCTACATTTACCGCTTGATCATGGGCGAGCATGAACAGATAGGCGTAGTCGCTTGTTGTTCTGTCGATGAATACGATAACGACTTGATCAAGAAACATGAACGCACGCGGCGCGATAAAGAGGACGATCGCACACACCACATGATGGTCCTGAAGGCCCAAACGGGTCCCGTCTTTCTCACGTATCGAGCCCGGCGAGATATCGACACGATGGTTATGGAAGTTACCATGACCGATGCGCTCTTTGACTTTACGGCGCCTGATGGCATTCAGCACACGGTTTGGCGCGTGCCCGATTTAGTGAGATTCGCGGAGGCTTTTCGAGAGGTTCCACTTCTTTACATCGCTGACGGCCACCACCGGGCCGCCAGCGCAAGCCGCGCACGCGGAGAAATGAAACAACAAAGCTTCGCTCACACAGGCGATGAAGAATACAACTTCTTTCTAGCCGTGATGTTTCCGGACGAACAACTGAAAATTCTTCCTTACAACCGTGTCGTGAAGGATCTCAATGGTCTCTCCAAAGAAGAATTCCTGGCAAACGTTCGCCGGAACTTCGAGCTGACTGATTCTGCCGCTGCATCTCCAGCTCAGCCCAGGCACTGGAGCATGTACCTCGATGGACGTTGGTTCGGTCTGACGTTGCCAAAGGGCATTGCCCCGCCAAAAGGAGTTGTGGCTTCACTCGACGTCAGTATCTTGCAGGACCGTCTGCTCGATCCGGTTCTGGGTATAAAGGACGTGCGCACTGACAAGCGAATCGATTTTGTGGGTGGCATTCGCGGCACAAAGGAACTCGAACGACTCATTAATGAGCGCAAAGCCACGGTGGCCTTCTCTTTGTATCCAACTACCGTCGACGATCTCCTGAACGTTTCTGATGCCGGCGAGATAATGCCGCCAAAGTCAACATGGTTTGAACCTAAATTAAGGGATGGACTTTTGATTCACACGTTCTGAGCCGATGCTCGTACTTATCGCTGACAAATTCGAACAGTCAGGCAGGGATGCCTTGCAGGCTATGGGCTGCGACATCAGCTACCAGCCGGATCTAAAAGACGATTCACTGACGCAAGCCATTGTAAACGTCAAGCCGGACGTGCTCGTCGTGCGCTCAACCAGAGTGACGGAGCCGATGCTCGATGCCGGACCGCTGAAGCTAGTGGTGCGGGCCGGTGCGGGCTACAACACCATCGATGTTGCCGCGGCTTCCAAACGTGGTATCTACGTTTCGAACTGTCCCGGAAAAAATTCCATCGCTGTCGCCGAGCTGGCTTTCGCGTTGATGCTCGCGCTCGATCGCCGCATCGTTGATAACGTTATCAGCCTGCGGCAAGGTGAGTGGAACAAGAAAGAATTCTCCAAAGCTCGCGGACTATACGGCCGCACCCTCGGACTGATCGGTCTGGGGAAGATTGGCCAGGAGATGATTCCACGCGCGCGTGCGTTCGGTATGCCTATTGTCGCCTGGAGTCGCAGCCTGACACCTGACCGAGCGACGCTTCTGGGTGTCGAGTTTAAAGCAACACCGCGCGAAGTAGCAGGCGCTGCTGATGTCGTTAGTTTGCATCTGGCTTTGAGTCCCGACACTCACAATCTGGTCAGCACTGAGTTCTTAAATGCGATGCGGCCAGGCGCTTACTTGATCAATACGGCTCGGGGGGACGTGGTTGACCAGGTCGCGTTGGCCTACGCTATCAAGACGCGTGGTTTGCGCGTCGGTCTTGATGTCTATGCATCCGAGCCTGCCGCCTCCGCGGGTGAATTCAAAGATCAAATTGCACAGGCAGATGGTCTCTATGGCACGCACCACATTGGCGCTTCTACCGATCAAGCACAGGAAGCAATCGCAGCCGAGACCGTTCGCATAATTCGCCAATTCAAAGAGACCGGTCAGGTGCCGAACGTCATCAACCTCGCGCGCCAGACACCGGCGACGTACCGGCTGGTCGTTCGTCATCTGGATCGGCCCGGAGTATTGGCGAGCGTGCTTGATGCCATCAAGTCGGAGCAAATCAATGTGCAGGAAATGGAGAACATAGTCTTCGACGGAGCTGCGGCCGCGGTAGCCCGCATAAATCTCGACAACGCGCCCTCACACGACCTGCTGGCTCGATTGCGCACCAACAACGCAGACATAATCGAACTCAACGTCATCGGAATCAGCTAATCAATGAATACTGCTCTTATTACCGGCGCATCCTCAGGAATTGGTGAAGCCTTCGCGCGCAAGCTGGCAGGGCAAGGCCGTAACGTTCTGCTTGTCGCTCGGTCAGAAGACAAATTGATAACCTTGTGTAACGAGTTGGGACGAACGCGCGGTATCCGCGCTCAATATCTCGCGCTTGACCTTCGTGAGGGCGAGGCACCTGACCGATTGTTCGACGAGACGCAGAAAAGAAGCCTGGTGATCGATTTGCTGGTTAACAACGCCGGCTTTGGGGCTTTTGGCGATACTGCGCAAATTGATCTGCAGCGTCAGCTGACAATGATCGATTTAAATTGCAAAGCGCTCGTTGAGCTTACTTATCGTTTTCTTGCGCCGATGCGCCAGCGCAAACAGGGAGCAATCATCAACGTAGCCTCGACGGCTGGATTCCAACCGGTGCCGTTTATGGCCACCTATGCCGCAACTAAAGCGTTCGTCCTCTCTTTCTCGGAAGCGCTTTGGGAAGAGAACCGTTCTTTTGGAGTCACGGTGATGGCGCTTTGTCCAGGCGTTACCGAAACAAACTTCTTTGAAGCCGCGCGCGGTCACAAACCTCCGGCTCGCTCGTCACAAACGCCGGAAGAAGTTGTTGACACGGCTTTGCGAGGACTGTCGGCTCGGAAAAGTAGTATCGTATCCGGCTGGGCGAATCTATTGATGATTCAAGCGGAACGTTTCGTGCCACGCTCACTAGTTCTGCGCGCAGCTGGAGGCATGATGCGCAAAGAGTACCAACAGGAAAAACGCTAATTTGGAGTGCGCCGACCTGTCGGCGCTTTGTTCGTATTGCAAAACAGGTAAAAGCGTTGACAAGTCAACGCACTCCAAAGAATGAGGGACCGATGACGGAACGAATTCTTAACTTCAGCGCCGGACCGGCAGTGCTGCCGCTCCCGGTCCTGGAGCAAGCCCAGGCCGAGCTACTGAGCCTGCCAGGTGTCGGTATGTCAGTGATGGAGATCAGTCACCGCTCCAAAACTTTTGACGAGATTATTGGCGGCGCGGAAGCCGGCTTGCGCGAGCTCCTGGGTATTCCTGCAAATTATCACGTGCTCTTTCTGCAAGGTGGAGCAAGCCTGCAGTTCTCAATGATCCCTATTAACTTCCTGCCTGCCGATGGCAGCGCCGATTACATCCTGACCGGCAGCTGGGGCAAGAAAGCTGTTAAGGAAGCAAAGAAGTCCGGTGCGGTAAATATCGCGGCTACGATGGCCGATGGGGGCTTTACACGCATTCCCGGAAAAGATGAGATCAATCTCGACTCTCGCGCAGCGTACGTGCATATCACCACGAACGAAACAATCGAAGGCGTTGAATGGAAATCTGAGCCTGAAGTGGACAACGTGCCCCTGGTGGCTGACGCTTCATCCGACATTCTTTCGCACCCGATTCCAGTTGAAAAGTACGCGCTTATCTATGCGGGGGCTCAAAAGAACATTGGTCCAAGCGGCGTGACGCTGGTCATCGTACGCGACGATCTACTCCAACGAATTCCTGATGGCCTGCATACAATGCTGGACTATCGCACACACACCGAGAACAAGTCGCTATACAACACTCCAAACACCTGGGGCATTTACATCATCAATCTGGTCTGCAAGTGGCTCAAGGAAAAGGGCGGTCTCGCCGGCATGCAGCGCGAGAATGAACAGAAGGCCCAGCTGATTTACGACGCGATTGATGCGACAGACTTTTATCGCGGTCATGCGGACGTCGACTCACGCTCCATCATGAATGTGACCTTCCGTCTACCTTCGGAAGAACTGGAAAAGAAATTTACGGCGGCAGCAACCGCGCAAAAACTCGATGGTCTGAAGGGTCACCGGTCCGTGGGCGGCATTCGGGCTTCAATCTATAACGCATTCCCGAAAGAAGGCGTGGAAGCACTGGTGTCGTTTATGAAAGAGTTTGAACGAACGAATGGTTAGGATTTCAACACCGCAGTCCCTTGAAGTCGAAGCTCTGACCTTTCACGTTAATGAAGCCGAAGCCTCCACCAGGCTCGACGCCTTCCTCTCGAACCACATCGACAACTGGAGCCGGGCGCGCCTCCAGCGTCTGATCGAAGATGGTGATGTGCTGGTTAATGGACGCCCATCGAAATCCGCCTACAGGCTCAGAACAAATGACGTAATCGAAGCGGAGCTGACAGCTCCTGCTGCTGCCGAGTTTGTTCCTGAAGATCTGCCGCTGGAAATCCTCTATGAAGATGAAGACATAATCGTGGTCAACAAACCCGCCGGTATGGTAGTCCATCCTGCTGCGGGTTACAGCTCAGGTACGCTGGCGAATGCTCTCGCGTTCCATTTCAGCCAACTGTACTCTCCGCAAGGAACAGTGCGACCAGGAATCGTGCATCGGCTGGACAAGGACACTTCCGGATTGTTGGTCGCGGCAAAGCATGAATCAGCCCATGAACACCTTGCCGATCAGTTCCGCGCCCGGGAAGTTTTCAAATCCTATATCGCTCTGGTCCATGGCGTGATGAAGGAAGATGCGGGAAAGATCGAGCAGCCTATCGCTCGAGACCCGCGCAACCGCACCCGGATGGCGGTGGTGCGCGGTGGTCGACTTGCGCTCTCGATGTACCGGGCGCGCCGTCACTACCATCGGTTCACACTCCTGGATGTGGAGATCAAAACCGGCCGGACCCATCAGATCAGAGTGCACCTGGAATGGTTAAGACATCCAGTAGTTGGTGACACCGTTTACGGAGGCGGACGAGACAACACCGTACCGGAACCAGGAATCCGAGCCGCAATCCGTAAACTTGATAGGCAATTCCTCCATGCCGAGCAATTGCGCTTTCGTCATCCGCAAACCGGTGCCGAGCTGCGATTCAATGCACCCTTGCCCGACGCGCTACAGGATTTCCTGAACGAACTTGAAACCACCCCGGCCGCGTAGCGCCACCTGCGGTTATTACTCGATTTACGTTTGTTTCATGATGCCGCGGTATGTTTTCATAGGACTCCGCCGTACCGGACTGATCAAGCCAAATAAGCAACAGCGGCGGTGCTGACGGCATCGAACGGACGCCCAAAGGCTAGCAAGGCGCCACCGCAATCTAATTTTTGAAGCTATGAAAGATTTTCGATTAACTCGTTTTTTGTTTACTCTTATCGCGATTCTGATGGCCTGCGCTACTTCAAGTCTCGGCCAGCAAGCGAAACCAAGCCCAACCCCCACGCCTACTCCAGATGCCGTTATCGTTCGAATTAACCGCGTGCGATTGCCGATCACCGTAGTTGACAAGAAAGGTTTTCTGGTTGGCGGATTGACTAAAGCGGACTTCGAGATACTTGAAGACAAGATTCCCCAAACGATTGAAACCTTCTCTGATGATGTTGGAAAAGAATTGCCTCTTTACGTCGGCGTGTTGATGGATACCTCGCCTTCGACCGCAGGCAAATTGAAATTCGAACAAGAGTCGGCGATGAACTTTATTTCTACAGTCGTGAAGCCGCGCAGGGATCGAGTCTTTTTTGCGACTTTCGATGATCAAATAAATCTGCGCCAGGACTTCACCGACAGGCTCGACTTGCTGGATCGCGCTGTCAACGCAGTCAAAGGACTTGGTAAACAGACAGCTCTGTTCGACGCGGTGTGGCAATTCTGCGACGAGAAGATGAGATCGGTTTCAGGGCGTCGCGTACTGGTCGTGATTACGGACGGAGAAGACACTTACAGCCGCGCCGACCTGCGCGATGCGATCGACATAGCGCAGCGAACTGAAACAACCGTTTACACGCTTTCAACCAAGGCCGGCTTTTCGAGCACTGTGCCCGGGGTTGAAATGGGGCAGGTTCAGGATGCGAAGGACCGCGATCTGGTGAAGCTTGCTGAAGAGACGGGCGGCTCTGCCTTCTTCAGTGGCGATATGCTGACTCTCGAGCGCGCGTTTACGAAAATCTCGAAAGAGTTACGAGCTCAATATCTCGTCACTTATCGTCCGACCAATGACAATTACGACGGTAGTTACCGGCGAATCGACGTGAAGCTCGGGAACGGACGCGGAGATCTGAAAGTCCGGACGAAGCGAGGTTACAAGGCGATCGTCGATAGCGTGAGGCCTTAGTCAGGATTAGGCCCGACGATACGAGAGTGTGGGT
>Ga0126384_10001548_pt1 | contig 13662 bp, 12 predicted proteins | sample PanSoiMetPlot_36_FD_92543 | JGI IMG/M metagenome (GOLD analysis project Ga0126384, IMG submission 92543) | Tropical forest soil microbial communities from Panama - MetaG Plot_36 | ecosystem: Environmental > Terrestrial > Soil > Tropical forest > Bulk soil | place: Panama | collected 2016-02-17 | reverse complement strand
TACCAGCAGCAGCCCTTCGGCAGTGGATCGAAGAGCTTTCGGAAAAGAATTAACTTCTGTCCCCGGTGAAGAAGACACCACTAAACGATTCGAATAGGTTTTAGCCCACTCTCCGGCCTTCTAGGTGAAGCAGTAAATAGCTAAATAGATTATCAGCGCGCCAAAATGCCCCCGCATTGATTTGGCGATTCGGCAATCGTTTGGCCCGGAATAAGGTCATCCGATGCCTTAGAAATGGATTTGAACGCTCGCGACAAAGGGCGCTAAGGGCAAATTACGCCTATACCTATCTCCCAATCTGCGGATAAAGGACGATTTATATTGATGGCAGTAGGAAACGTTTTAGATCGTGAGCCGTAGAAAATTCGGTTTACGTGAATTAACCAAAGAGGATGAATGAACCAATCGGACCAGGATCGACTTGAGCGCGTTGCCCAGATGCATCCCGCAGATACCAGTTATATCAACGCAAGGATGCGCCGCCTCTGAGACATGGCTACCATGCTCAGTAATCACCCGCTACCAACCAGCCGCATAAGTCCCGCCTACGAGGATACTCGTACTCCAAGGATTTCGCCTACCACACTCAAGCTCTTAGATAGGGGTGATGACATTGACCCTCGATACGAGAGCCAGCAACACCAGGACTTCGCGATAGTGCTCGGATTGGTCAATAGCCACTTCGAAGACAAAGACATTGAACGAATCCTGCTCGAATACCCGACACGATACCGCAGAAAGTACAATATTAATCCTGGACTCGTAACAGGCTGGTTGAAGACCGCAATCAGGAAGGCCAGGTCACTTGACGACTCCAAGCTAACCGAGGCGCGTAGAACAAAGATAGCAGAAGCATTAAGGTTACTTCCCTTTGTGGCGTTCAAGTACGAAACAGACAGGCAGGTCCTTAAAACTTTATTAGAGTGGTCAGAAGCGATAGGTACTTATGACTTCCGGAAGGACTATCGAAGCTTGGCTGTAGAAGCGATGATGAAACCAGAGACCGCAGACAAGGCAAGCAAGAGACTATCGGAAGCCGGATTGCTCCAGATACTTGGCTTCAATTCCTATGGCACACGATTCAAGTTGAATATAGATGCAATTCTGGAATTCTCTCACTTAAGGGACAGTAACCTCTCGGTAGAGGTGGTTACTGTACCGTTAATGAGAAAATCAGAGGACGTAATGTCTCACGAGCTCTTTTGTCCTAAAAGGTTTGGAAAAGGGTCTAAGAACTCTTGCGGTGAGGGTGGCCTAGGGAAAACCGCCGGACTCATATACCAACTTCTTGCAGTACCCATGTCTGTTAACGAACTAGAGAAGGCCAGTAATAAGCCACAAAGTACGCTATATCGGAACCTCGAAAAGCTGCTGGGGCTGCTATCTGGTTGAAAAGGCTGATGGGAGGTACCGGCGCACGGAAGCTAAGCTTGACGATGTATCGCAGTTCCGAGGGACGAAGGGCAAGCGTAAGAGGTTCCAGATAACTATAGAGCTGGAGCGCGATCATTATCGATGGGGCAAGGTACCAAAACAGTGAGATGGAGGCTTTTTACTTTACTAAAATAGTAGAAATCAGATCATTTTGTTCTCCCAGATCTGTACTGCGTTTATTTGCTCGCCGTAAACGGCAACTTCTTAATATTTAAGTGGAAATTGGCATTCAAACGCGAACGACGAAGTAGCAAACCGGACATTAGTTGACCACCCAGGGGCATGAGACTTTCAGAATGAGCATAATCTTTTTCAAAAGCAAGTTGTCCTCATTATTTGACCCTTCTACGAATCAAGAATACAATCCCGCACAAATATCGGCTCTGTTAGGAGGACAATTTGATTTTACTAATCCTCACACTTCTATTTGGATTTCCTCAGGAGAACGCGCTTCAAAAAGCACAGAAGTTGACACTCCAGGGCCTACACGGTGTGCAAGTTTTAGTCGAACAAATTTCGCCCGAGATGGAATCAGACGGTTTAACACGTAATCAAATTCAAACTGACGTTGAACTTCGACTTAGAAAGGCCGGCATCTCTGTCCTCACCGACAAGCAATCCATGGCGGCTCCTGGAGCCCCTTATCTTTATATTAATGTTCAAAGCCTTAAAACAAAGGCTAGTAGCGCCTGCCAAGGCTATGTCTATAACCTTGAAGTCTCCCTACATCAAGATGTCAAGATAGATCGAGCTGTAATACCAACACTCCCTGATTATCGTTATCAAGCTAGCGGGGTTTCAACTTGGAGGAGAGCTCTTATAGGAATAGTGCCTATTAATCAAATTGCAGTTATTAGAGGAGACATCGCTGACTTGGTAGACCAGTTTATGAATGATTATTTGGCGGCCAATAGCAAATAGGCTTGCGAAAGTCGACTCAAATGCTGGCGGCTAAAAGACTCCCGCCTCTTGTTGCAAAATAGTAGAAAAGACTAATAGTTTAGACCCCGCTTGATTCCTTTTTGACTGCGTGATAGATCTTACGCGGCTCGATCCCCGCTGAACTGAGGAAATCCAATCGAAACAAAGCTACAACAATCTTACTGTCGAAATTGCCGGACACTGGTAGACGCTGGGCCTTTCTGCAATCTGTGCGGAGCCCAGATGGCCACGAAAACCTCGCAGCCACCAAGGCAAGTGACGGAACAGAAGGTTGGTATGAACACGGGCTGGATAGTCATCGGGGCGCTTATTACCTTAATCGTGTTCATTGCAGTTGTCGCCGAAATTCTTCACGATCCGGGCAAGAAAGCAGTCGTAGATGCAACCACCTCCACCTCTACAGCCATCTCTACTCCAGCGACGCCCGCGCCTAGTTCAGCAACTCAACCGGCGCCACCTCCATCGTCAGAACCAACAGCAGAGAATTGGCATTACCTCGATAGCGAAGATTCGATGACCGGCAAGCCTGGAAGGACAGCCGGCGTTATATCTACAAATACAGTCGCATTCAATTTTCCGTATGCCGGAGAACAACACGCAACTTTGTTCCTTCGAGCGCATCCTCGACACGGCAAGGACGTTATGTTGACCATTGAGAAAGGCCAGTTTCTTTGCAGTATCAGTGGGTGCAGTGTGTTCGTTCGCTTCGACGACAAGCCGCCACGTCGTTTTAGCGCCTCAGAACCCGCGGATCATAAAACGACTATGTTATTCATCGGGAACTACAATTCGTTTGTTGCGGAGCTCAAGAAGGCGAAGACACTTCGGATAGAAGCCCTATTCTTTTCCCAGGGTAGCCGCGTATTCGTGTTCGATGTTGCCGGACTCAAATGGTAGTTCACTCAATTGAACCGCATCCACGCGATGCTTGCACATCCGGTCTACAACAACACCAATACGTGTTAAACGAGAGATTGGCAATGGTTAAGAGATATACCATCCTCACCGCCGTCGTTTGTTCTCTTCTTGTTTTCGCACTACCTATCGTTGGTCAAAGCAATGAAGAGCTCAAAATCAAATATGATCGTTTCAAAGACGAGACGACCGTTGGAATCTCCCTTGGCAAGATCGAACCAGGCTGGGGGGATTCGGTAACGCACATAATCGCGGCCACTCATCCAGGACAAAAGCCGCAGGTTAGTTCATCGACAAAGTTTACATGGATGATTACTGCACCGCGCATACCTCCATATGGCAAAACAGAACTGATTCTGTTGGTCGACGAGGCGCGCATTAGACTTGAGGGAGCAGCCAGCAGTGGCGGTTCATCACGCGTCGCAATGATCCCAATCAATCTCGATACGCTAAGACGAGTAAGCAACGCAAACGTTGTTGAAGGTCAAGTCGGCAAAAGTGAATTCAAACTCACGCCCGAGGACCGGGAAAAGATCGCGACCTTCTTGAAATACTTCGCGGTCGGGTCCCCGAAATAATCGATGAAGACTTTTCTGAGACGCTTAATTGTGATCGCGCTGCTCCTCACGGTGGCGCTTTCGTTACCAGATAATCTGGAAGCCACCAGCGCAACTTGCGTGGGCGACACTCCGTGCAAGGCATGTAAGAATTGCCGCTACTGCAAGCACTGCACCGAGGGAGGCGGCAAATGTGGAGTCTGCAAGAGACCGAAGCTACCCTAGACGCACCTCTGAGGAAGATGCAACGATGAGAACTACGACAATAGTAACATACTTTGTAGTACTCCTAACTCGGCTTGCATTTCCATCGCTCACACGGAGTTATATTTTTGTGGCGAACGGCCAGAGCGGCCTTCTGGCAGGGTCAGTCAGTGTAAAAGCTGACAATGGATCGATGAAACCGGTTGCGAACGCTTTGATTGATATTTATAGGACTGATAGCAAGGGCCATTGGGAAACAAGAACTGACTCGGGCGGTATGTTTGTGCGCCTTGGTCTGGCTTACGGCTTCTACTGTATTGTTGCCACAGCACCCGGCATCCAGCCGGTTTGGAAGGATAACATTTCTGTTGAAAGGCGCCGCGAGCCCATAAGCTTAGTTACTTTTCCAGGCGAAGGCGTCCGACCTACCTTAGACCAAATACGTAGCGGCGCGACCCGGCCGCCGCACCAACCAGAGCGCATCGAACCTAAGCGAGAGAATCTAGAACCATTGCCAAGCGCCTCCATAGAAACCGCACCCAAAATCCCGCCGTGGAAAAGGTATCAGCACAGCGCTGAAATAAAAACTAATTACGACAAATTCAAAGATCGGACATTCGTAATGCATGAGCAGATACCAGCGGGTGCTACAGCTTGGTTTGGTAACGACACTTTGCACATACAAACAGGTTTCTCGTATGAGGGGAAATCGGTCCATATGCCCTCTTCCATCGTTATGCTTTTCCATTCAAAATCGACTGATTGGAAATTCCTGCGGAGTCCGAGTCTCATAATCCTTGCTGACGGCAATCGCTTTGATTTGGGGAAGGTAGTGCGCGCAGATAGTAAGGTGCTTGCGCCCAAACAAGTCTACGAAATGCTAGCTGTGGAAATACCAGTAAATATCTTTCTTAAAATCGTGAACTCAAGCAAGGTCGAATGTCAGTTGGGTGTAATGGAGTTCGAGCTTACTGAAGAAAGGCTTGAAACACTTCGAGACTTGGCCAGTCGGTTGCGACCATAATCAACACAATCAAAACATCCCTTAAACTTAGCTTTTGGCCCGATAATCCGGGCTATGAAGGAACGTCACGACAACAATCACTCTTCCACTTCTCCGCACTATGTTGTCAACAATCAGAGTCCTAAAACGATCAATTTTTTATCGCTGGCATAACCTCAGGGATGCCCTTCTTTTGAGTGCCAGGCGTAGCGTGCGTGTTTGACAATGTAATGCGTTTAGCAGTACAATGAGGAAGATGGAAAAACCTACTTCAAAGAAGGCGGCTCCAAAAAAGGGGACTTCGTATCGATTGAGTCAAGAGGCGCTCGCGAAGATAGCGGCTCTTCAAACGCATTACGGGCTTAGCGCGACGGCGGTCATTGAAATGGCGGTCAGAGAATTGGCACGAAAGGCAAAGGTGTAATCATGGAAGAGGAAAAGAAAAGACGGCGGCGCGGACGCGGTGAAGGCACTATCTACAAGCGAAAAGATGGCCGCTGGGCGGCTGACATAACCGTTGGTTACGAGAACGGCAAGCGGCTGCGCCGTACGTTCTATGGCAAGACGCGACAGGCAGTGTCGGATCAATTGAAAGAGGCGCAGGGTAAGCAAGTCAGAGGCGAGGTAATCCCGACCGGCAAGCAGACGGTCGGCGACTTTCTTGACCATTGGCTTGAGCACTCAATTAAACCATACCGCAGCCCCAGAACAGTCTTGAGCTACGAGAGCCAAATCAAAACACACATCAAGACGGCGCTCGGTCATCGATTGCTGAGAAAGTTGAGGGGCGAACACGTCCAGGGCTTTGTGAGTGGCCTTTTGAAGAAAGGTCTGTCACCGCGAAGTGTGTCCTACGCTCGTGCAGTCCTGCGGATGGCCTTGCAGACTGCGTGCGAGCGGAAGCTGCTGCCATTCAACCCGGCAGCTGACGGTGTTGCGGTGCCTTCAGTAAGACGAAGGGTCGTTGAGGCAATCACGATTGAACGCACAAGGGCAATTCTTGAAGCCATTGAGGGCCATAGACTGGCCGCATTGTTTACATTGATGCTTTACTCCGGGCTGAGGCGCGGCGAGGCTTTGGGGCTGCGTTGGAGCGATGTTGATCTTGAGCGGCGCACGCTTGTGGTTGCGCAGACCTTGCAGCGGCTGAACGGAGAGCTTGTGTTTGGCGACACCAAAACCGAACAGTCGAGGCGAGTTATCATACTAGCCTCAGGCGCGGTCTCGTCTTTGCGCGAGTATCGCTTGCGTCAAAATTCGGAGCGGATCGGGCTTGGACCCGACTGGACAGAGACGGGGCTAGTCTTCACGACTGAGTGCGGAATGCCTGTCGACCCGCGAAACGTCAAGCGGGTCTTTGACAGGTTGCTCAAGGATGCGAAGCTCCCACACATGCGGCTTCACGACTTGCGACACGGCTGTGCTACCTGGTTGCTGGCGGAAGGCGTGGACTTGAAAACAATCAGCACGATCCTCGGGCACTCGAGCATCAGGGTGACGGCAGATGTTTACGCTCACGTGAGCCAGCAGCAGATCGGAGCCGCCATGGATCGGCTCGATCAGTCAATGGCAAAGTGAAACCGTGTGGCTGTCAAACTTTGGCTGTCAAACTTGCTATATGCGGACTAAACACGATATAACTTATTGCAACAAAACCGCCGTGGGGCCATAGCTCAGCTGGGAGAGCGCATGACTGGCAGTCATGAGGTCAGGGGTTCGATCCCCCTTGGCTCCACCAAAGATTCCTTCCAAAAGAGTTAGACGAATTTCATCAGTCATAAGGCCTCGTTTTGAGCGACTGACTTTAAATGGAGGCAAGATGGAATTCGAACGTTTCTTCACCCAGTTCATCCAAGAACGGAGATTCCTCAAGAACTCGTCAGAATTGACTATCCTTTTCTACAAGGATAGTTGGAAAGTTTACAAGCGGTTCTGCTCTGACATAAACAAACAAGAATTGACGAAGTTCGTACTCGGAATGCGGGAGGCGGGCACGAGTCCCGTAACCTGCAATGTCAGGATTCGGGGAATGAATTCCTTTCTCTCCTGGCTACACGAACAGGAACTCACCGCTGAGCACTTGCGAATCAAACAACTCAAGGTCGAACAGAAAGTGAAGCGAACCTTCACCGATGAGCATATTAAGGCACTCATCAGTTGGAGGCCCTTGACCTTTACTGAGCATAGACTCCACGCTTTGGTTTGCCTATTAATCGACACAGGGGCAAGAGTTCGCGAAGCCTTGTCATTGCGTTCGGACGATGTCGATTTGGACAACCTTCTCATCAGGCTTACTGGCAAGGGAAATAAGCAGCGAGTCATCCCGATGTCTCTCGAACTCCGCAAAGTGCTTTACCACTTCAAGAAGAAGCACGATCACGATTTCGTCTTCCCAAGCCGTAATGGCGGAAAGCTTCTTTACGACAACACCAGGAGAGACTTCCAGGCCCTCTGCACGAAGCTGGGAATTGAGGGAGTGGACGGCTCATTCCACGCCTTTAGAAGAAAGTTCGCGAAAAGCTATGTGAAGAATGGCGGCAATGTCTTCTTCTTAATGAAACAACTCGGCCACACGACGATCGCTATGTCGAAGAAATACGTGGAGGCCGACGAGGAGGACTTGGCTCAAGTCCACACGCGAACGTCACTCCTGAGCAGACTAAGATGAATCTTAATTCGGGACAAAACAGAGCAATTGCTAAAGGCAGCGTACGGCAACGACAGTCCCGAATTTCCGCTATCTGGACGAGCAGCCAATCTAGGAAATAGCGTCCGAACGTTCTCAGAAGCCGATTTTCCTCTTTGGCTGCTGCTTTACTGGCGGAAGGTAGAAAGGGTTACAAAGACTGCACGGCATTAAGCCAATCGCTGCGGCTACTTCCCAATTCTGGAGCCGCTTGCGATTCGTGTTAGGTATCTTTTTTACCATCCAACACGAAGGCCTGTGATACTTATTGGCACTTCCAATAACATCTTCGTCTGTGTAGTATGCTTCCGATTCTGCCATACTCTGTTCCTTCCTTTCTTTTCGGTTAAGAATCGTATATCAGCTTTAGATATGAGCGAAGTTTGGCCGTCTCGATTTGGCACTTTCTCAATACTGGGTATTAAGGGTCGAACAACCTGCAGTTTGAGACTTCATTCGAACTCGAACGGCTGAGTCTTAGAAAACTGCGTCGATAAGTGCCTCAAAATAATAGAGTCGCTCTTCCCCTTCACAGTTCTATCAAACGCATTCTGAGTGATTCTATCCGGGTGACCAAGCCTTCCTTTACTACCTGGCTAATTCAAAAGCGTCGGCCTCGGTTCTAAGCTAAAGAATGGCTTCTCGCTACATTCCGGTTCTCGGTCGCATTTCCAGCAGCGAACTTCCAGCGGTACGCGGCTTCCACAGGGGCAAAGGTCGGGCTTAGGACTACCCGATTGGCTGCTTTCGGCAGGTAGCTCGACACTGGTCATTTGGGCCTTGTCCGTGAGTTGTGACGAAGTAACTGTAACTGCGGTAACGTTGCTGGTTTCATTCGTTACCGTGTTACTGTAGTTACCCGCATTACCCGTGGTACCAATGTTATCGTCTGGCAGTTGGCCGTCTCTCTTCATTTTCCATCGCAACTGCCTTATCGTGTTCTCTGACTTCCCAAGCAATTCGGCTATCTCTTGGTTGGTCATCCCGGGTTTGTAGACTGCGAGCAATTGTTCTCTTTCCGGGCTCATCTTTGGCTGCTGATTTGGAACATCCCCGACGAGGGTCCAGGAACCTGTACCCCTGTCCCTTTCAAGAAACCAGTCTCGCTCTTCTACGTCTCTCCCAGTCACTGTGAGTACGGCGTGTGAACTTTGCCGGTCTCTGCTGAGAATTAGGGTCCCGTCGGTAGCACCTGTTAGACCAGTTGTGCCTGAGACTTTATCAAAGGTATCGCCGGTCTCTCTCTTATTGAGATGGTGTACAACCAAGATACAAACTCGGTACTTGTGAGCGAGATCAGTCAGAGGGGCAAGTGCCTCATAATCCTGTCGATAATAAGACCTGCCACTCTTTTCCATAGGTCGTACTTTCTGCAACGTATCAATAGTAATGAGCCTTGCTTCTGGATGTTCAGCAAGCCAGGTATCTATACGATCAAGCCCACCGTTATCCAATAGTGGCCAGGAAAACGCTAAGGAAAGTCGTGCGGGGATCGCCGCGTTCACAATGCCGCCTAGCCTTGCCTGTACTCGCCGATCGCCGTCTTCGAGTGCCAAGCACAAGACGTCTGCTGGGGCCCCGGCCTCTAGTACACCTAATACTTTCGTTCCTGTGGCAACGCCATAGGCAAAATCAATCGTTAAGAAACTCTTTCCCATCTTTGGCTTGCTTGCCAAGAGAAACAGGCCTTCCGGAAGTAAACCCGGTACTGCCCATCTGAGTTCAGGAAACTCTTGGTTAAGTAGGTCGACCGCACTCACTATCTTGACATTCTCTGTCTTCGTGACCTGTTTATTAAATGGATCAGTAGGTGTATACCGGCACGCACTTTTAGCAATGGCCCTAACCTCTGTTTCACTGAGCGGTGGCAGACAACGACGGAGATTGACTTCATTCAACGAGGGAAAGATTTCATTTTCCGCAAGTCCGTGTCGTCGCATCGACCCAGCGAATCCTATGAGGGCAGTGTTTCTTTGCCCTTCCGGAATCTTCTCTGAAACAGTCAATGATTGCTTTGTGGGCTTCTCTCTTGCGACGTTCACTGATTTCTTTTCATTACCTACAAGAGGAAATGCCTGTTGCATCTCATTCACGCTATGCCTTTTCTCCTCATCAAAGACAACTATTTTGACCGGCTTATGCACGTACTCATCAGCCATCAAGGATACGTGGTTGAAGTGGGGAAGCCGCATTAGACGACTCTCGTCTTTGATTGCGGGATCACCTTGAAAGTAGGCGATAAGCCTTTGCTGAATATCTATCCATTGGGCTCTACTTACATCTCCGCGAGGAAGCCAGTAAGCGTGGACTGATCGCTTAGTCTCCACGCGGATACTTGGTGGCAGAGGGCACGCGTCGAAGAGTCGATGTTGTTCTTCGATTGGCTTGTCATCTTTCTCGGCAAAGAATGCATTAAAGCGGTTTATCGTTTCCTTTGTGGCCCCGCCGGAATTGACAGAAAAGTGGACTCCACACCTCTTATTGCTGAGTCGTAATCGTTCCAAGAAAGATAAGTCGGCTTGAAGCTGTTGACGATTGGTGACTATTTTCTTCGGGGCGACGCGATGGTCACCTTTTGCGGGCAAGAGACGAAGATTGATTTCCTCGTCTACGGCCGGGAAAAACGCCGACAAAAACTGATCGAGCGTTATCTTGCTGGTGTTATCAGGCGGACTTCCTCCTGACTGTTGGAAGCATTCCACGGTCGGTGACACCTGAATGTGTTCAAAGGTGCTGGTTTCGATACTTTGTTGAGCGTTCATTTGTTCCATTTCGGGTTCCTTTCTCCGCATAGCGGCTCTGCTTTTCTTATGTAGCAACCTGTCAGTACTTACGTGTTACAGATACACGTCACCCTCAGCGACAAAGATGTCGTATCGGGAAATGAATCCTAATTTTTTGTACAGCCTAGTGACGTAAGCGGGCCGGGCTCACGTCAGATCGAAAAGAATACGAAGATTCAGAGGTCGTCGATTCGCCGAAACTTAATTTAGATTGTCGAATCTCTTGATCGTTCCTCTCTCTTTTCTGAGTTTCGCAAATCCTCTTACTTTTAATTATATTATGAGCGTCAAGGTTTTGTGGGGGGGCGTGGGCAGAAAACTTTGGGTCGTGCGAATTTTTTCTGGCCCCCGGAAGACAAAAGAAGGGTCACGGTTATCGCGTACGTGAGCTTGCAGAGGGGCGTCTCTTGACTAATACTTTGCCAGAAAAGTGCAATGGAGTTACACCGAATGAGGTTTTGTGTCAGTCAGTGCGTCTCCTCAATTCTTCTCGTATCCTTGCTAACTACAAGTCTGGCAAATACCGGCACCAACATATCTTCGATGCACTCGAAAGATGCAGCACACGTCACGACGCACCGTGAGCAAGCAATTCAGGAGAAAACCAATCCGAACGATACCGAACGCACTAAGACTCAAGTTCGGTCGTTATCACCGTACGATATAGCTTCATTCATAACGGACAACCCGCAGGCCGATCTAAGGCAAATCTGGGCTCAATTGGGTATTAAGAAGCCGAACTTTGGAGATAGCAGCGATAAAGAAGAGGAACAGAATCAGCAAACCGACAGATTCTTAACGAAGTGTAATAATTGTGCCGTAGAGACCTTCGTTTATGACTTGATTGGTGAACCTGGGAGGGAATTTCTGCTTAGGGTATCCGATCGTGCGGCAGAATCGTGTCGTTATCTCGTCTTCAATCGTTTAAATGATCGCAGTAAAGCCGATTGGAGGTTGCTCGGATATATAGATCACGGTTTCGGAAGATACAGAATGCCTGAGCACTTCATCGTTAACAGCGGAGGTAAGAACTGGCTGGTTGTTAAGGTGCAGCAAGGCTCTGGATCAGCATTTGCGGTTTACTGGGACCGGCTCTTTCAGGTGGAAAGCGACAGCATCAAAGAAATTTTAAGAGTCCCTTCTGAAGGACATTTGTCGACCTCCGGTTCCTACCCGACTAATGAATTCACGACAAAAATAGTCGACTGTGCGGTTAACAATAGTGTGACTACGGTTCACCTGGAGTTCTCTGTTTCATATTCTGCATTCACTGCTTCCGGCGAAGAAGTCCTGCTGTGGAATAAGAAACAAACGGCGTTCTACCGAAGGGATTCCACAACAAACCAAGTCGCACTAGATAGATCAAATTCTGATTTACCAGAAGAAGAAATCGCTGCCATTTACGTCAGAGATTGGTTAAGCGACGACGATTTCATAAAGTACAACAAAGAAGAGCTAACTGAGATAGCACAAGGACCGGACAACAACCGTAAGAAATGGCTCCGGCTACAGGAGGGACAATCTAAAGAGAAAGAGAGCCTACGACAGTTAATAGACAAATGAACCTCAGACTTGATTCCAATCCTACAGATTCCAGGTTAATAACACATACCAGATAAAACAAAGAAGCAGGCTCTATCCGAAGCCGAAGTATACTCGGAATACTCAATCTTTCACATAATGTCTAAGCTCATATGACCGTGTGACGAAGTGGGGGGCTGTCGACTGAGCGGATTTCTTGCAACAAATCACCTCGGGATGGGTTCTAAAGTAACTAGCCAGCCAGTACCAGGAGGTGACTGTAATGAAGAAGTCGACTGCCGCCTTGTTTCTCTGTCTGTTATTTGTCTCTCCGCTTGATTCCACACCAGCAATCAAGAAAACCAAGCCTCCGAAAAGCGACAGGGAGTGGCGAAACTTACTTGGGCCGATTCAGACTATTCGATACGAATGGTGCGATCTCTCAGACGAACCGAACAAATTCGGAAAGTACAAGGAACTCGAACGGGAGTACGTCGAAACTCTTACTTTCGACGTTGCTGGGAAGATTGTCAAAGAAGACCCGCCCCCTGAAGTCTGTGGAACCAGTGTGATGATCGAATTTAGCCAGCGTCACAATCGGAGATACGACGAGAACGGAAACGAAATCGAAGACATCGTTACTGATCTTGAAGGCAGAGTCATTCATAAAGTTGTTCAGGCATTCGACTCTGTTGGTAACAGAATTGAAGAGGCTTACTATTGCCCCGATGACACACTCGGTTTCAAATGGCTTAGGAAGTTTGATGATAGTGGGAACGAGATTGAGACGATGAGGTACGGTAGAGGAGGCGTTTTTGAGTTCAAAGCGTCGCGGGCCTACAATGAGAGAGGTCAATGCACCGAGTATACACGTTATAAACCAGATGGCTCGCTCGACGAAATGCTACGGATAGAGTACGAGTACGACTCCCACGGGAACTGGGTAAAGAGCACTCAATATCAGCTTGTCACAAAGGTCGGGAATCCCTTCTTCAAGCCAAGGCGAATAGACTACCGCACTATCACTTACTTCACAGGGTGATGTAGGTGAATACATATCACGAGGGGTAGCAAAAGCGAAAAGGAATTCAGGCCAATTATTTTTCGCCCCGAAGCTAACACTGGCAGCGTTCATTCATAAATCTGAACTAGGTTTTCTGAACTATCCAACTGCCTGCACCGATCCCGAATGCAGACATCTCTCAAGCTCACGACCTTCGTTCAGAAGCCGGGAGCGAGCACGAATGTGCTCTACGAAGTTTGCTCTATGGCTCGCTATTGTTTTCTGCTATCATCCAAGTCGAAGCTAAATTTGATCGCATGATTTGAGTTTTTTGACTGACGAGCAAAAACGTCAAACTCTCTGTGAATGGGATTTAGGTTGGACCTCTAGCGGCTATTTCATGCCTTAACTGGCAGTCATGAGGTCAGGGGTTCGATCCCCCTTGGCTCCACCACTTATTCACCTCCCTGTCGCGTTGACGACGGCATTTGACGACAAGAGAGAGTCGAGCAAGTCCACGGCTGCCTTGCGAACCTCGGGCAGCAGGTGGAGGTAGAGGTCCTCGGTGATGCTTGTTCGACTGTGCCCGAGCAGACCGCTTATGACTTTGACCT
>Ga0126384_10001547_pt1 | contig 13663 bp, 10 predicted proteins | sample PanSoiMetPlot_36_FD_92543 | JGI IMG/M metagenome (GOLD analysis project Ga0126384, IMG submission 92543) | Tropical forest soil microbial communities from Panama - MetaG Plot_36 | ecosystem: Environmental > Terrestrial > Soil > Tropical forest > Bulk soil | place: Panama | collected 2016-02-17 | reverse complement strand
CGACCATGACGAGGCGCTTGAGCATGATTACCCTCATGCACTTTTGAGCGTCGAGTCGGTGCGGCAGGCTGTAATTCTTGCTTGCCCTGTACCTTCTGCTGCCATTCCGCGGCCAAGAATCTCATAAGGTCGCGATATCTCGCCGTGCGATGCGGATAAGCGCTGGCATCGAGGTTGCTCTTACAGATCCGTCATAGCACCACGGATTACGGGAGAACCGAGAATGCTGAGAATTGCAACCGAGCCGTCGCACGGATCGTCGAACCCTCTGACAACTTACTTGTCGGAGATAAACAAGTACTTGCTGCTCACGGTCGACGAGGAGCAGAAGCTGGCGCGGCGATTCAAGCGAGGCGATCTACAGGCAGGCCACAAGCTGGTGACCTCCAATCTGAGATTTGTGGTGAAGGTCGCTTACGAATATCGATCCTATGGCATCAAAATGTCCGACCTGATTCAGGAAGGAAATATCGGGCTGATGAAGGCGGTCCAGAAGTTCGATCCGGACAAGGAGATTCGCCTGATCTCTTACGCGGTCTGGTGGATCCGGGCGTACATCCAAAACTACATCCTGAAGAGCTGGTCGTTGGTGAAGCTCGGCACCACGCAGGCGCAAAGAAAGCTCTTCTTCTCGCTCGCCCGGACTCGCCGCGAGCTGGAGAAATACAATCACGGCGGGCCGAGCCTCACCAATGCCGAGGAGATCGCGCGGCGGCTTCGCGTGAAGCCCGCCGAGGTGCGGGAGATGGAGCAGCGGATGGGCGGCCGCGATCTATCGCTCGACGCTCCAATGGGTGAAGACGGCACAAATAGCCACGTTGACTTCGTTGCCTCTCCGGCCGCCGGTCAGGACGATGAATTCGCCGACAAAGAGCAGGCGGGGATCGTCGGCGTCCGAGTCGAAATGGCCTTGCGCAGGCTTGACCCGCGCGAGCGCTTCATCATTCAGCAAAGGGTAATGAACGAACGCCCGATGACGCTGAAGGAGCTGGGAGAGCACTTCGGATTTTCCCGCGAACGGGCTCGACAGCTCGAGATCCGCGCGAAGGAGAAGCTGAAGAACGAGCTCGCGGCCCTGATGGCCGAGGTTCATCCCGAGGAAATGTCTGCTTAGCTCGCACCGCCTCTGACAGCACCAGCGCCGTTCACCGCACGGCGCGATGATAAATTGGCGGCGGTGTCGCTGCGCTTCCCGTTACCCGTCCGGCTGGTCGAGCGACGACTCACGGCGATTCTGTTCCTGCATGGGTTCTTCGCCGTCGGCGCTTTTGTCGCGGGACGATCCGCCCGCGATGCGCTTTTTCTTTCCCGTCTCGGCCCCAAGCCGCTCGCCTGGATGTACATTGCATCTGCTGCGGCAGTAGCGATCGTCGGACTGGCTTACACCGCACTTGCCGCGGACGTTCGGCCCGACCGCGTAACCCTGGTTACCAGTTTGGTCTTCGCGGTCCTTTTCGGGGCTGGCTGGGCCGCGGAGCGAAGCGGCCATCCCTGGGTCTACGCCGCCCTCTACGTGCACGTGGAGGTGATGGGAGCGATCTCGGTGATGCAGCTCTGGACGCTGGCGAACGAGCTGTTTAACCCGCGCGAAGCGAGGCGGCTTTACGCATTCATTGGAGCGGGCGGCATCATCGCGAACGTCATTGTCGGTCTGGCGACGGTGGAGGTCGCGAGGGCCTTCGGCGTACGCGCGGTGCTCCTCCTTTGCGCCGGCCTCATGATGGGATGCGTCTTTTCATCAGCGTGGGCCGGAAGCGCAGGGAAGCGCCGGCTTGAGGCACGGCCGGACAACAGGTCTACCCTCGGATTGGCCCGCGCGGGGCGGCGCCTGCTTGCATCCGGTCACTTGCGCCTGGTGGCCCTGCTCACCGCGGCGACGTTCCTGGTCGTAACGATCGTGGATTTCGAGTTCAAAGCGGCCGCCAGCGCATCTTTGCAGCTGGACGAGCTGGCGGTCTACTTCGGCTATTTCTACGTCGGGGTAGGCGGCCTGGCCGTCCTGCTGCAGCTCTTCGGAACCGGAAAGCTGCTCAATCGAGTGGGTGTGATTGGCTCGCTGGCAATCCTTCCGATCGGCCTCGGCGCAAGCAATCTGCTCATCGCCGCCATTCCCAAGCTTTGGGCGTCGACGATCGCCAAGGCCACAGACACCCTGTTTCGCTATTCGATCAACGATGCCACGACGCAGATCCTGTACCTTCCGATTCCCGCTCAACGCCGAGCGTCGTCAAAGGCATTGATCGATGGAGTGGTGAAGCCGTGCGCGATCGCTCTCGGTGGGCTGGTGCTGCTCCTCCATCGCGGGTGGTGGCCTGAAAACCCGCTCAGACTCGCCTTGCCGACGGTTGCGCTCTGCGCTGGATGGCTGGCGATCGTCCTGGGGCTTCGCTCAAAATATGTTCAGTCGCTGCAAGACAATCTTCGAAAGCGGAGGCTCAATACCGACTTCGCAGGATACGGACTGGCGGACGGCTCGACCAGCAAGGTGTTGCTGGAGGCCTTGGAGAGCAGCGATCCGCGACAGGTGCTCAACTCGCTCGAGCTTTTGCCAAAGCTGGAAAACATCCGGCTCGATGACCGCGTCGAGCTCTTGCTGGATCACGAATCGCCGCCGATTCGGGCCGCCGCTCTGAATTATTTCACGCAAAGGCGCAGCGTTCGTTACGCCAACTCGATCTTTCGCAAGCTGGATGACGGCGATCCCGCGGTGCGGGCCGCAGCGATCTCGACCTTCTGCGTTCTAGGTCGAGATAAATCCGTGGGCAGCGTCAAACCGTTCCTGCTCGATGCCGATCCGCGCATCCGAGCGGCGGCGATCACCGGGATGATGCGCTACGGAGGGCTGGATGGAATCATCTCCGCGGCCGACTCGCTCAAACAACTCATCAGTCACCCCAACCCGGTGATGCGAAAGCAGGCCGCGCGGGTGCTCAGAGATATCGGCGTAAGCAATCTCTATCAACCGGTGTTGCAGTTAATGATGGACCCCGACCGGTCGGTTCAGAGAGAGGCGATCGCCGCGGCCGGCGCGCTCAAGAGCACCGACCTGCTGATGCCGCTGATGCACCGGACGCATTCGAGCGAAACCGGAAGAGAGGCGGTGGAGGCTCTGGCCGCCTACGGCCCTACGATCGAGCCAACGCTGTCCACAGTGCTCGACAATCGCCTGGAAAACCCGCGGGTGCGAAGAGGAGTCGCTCGCGTTCTCGGCCAGCTGATGAGCCCCGGCGCGATAGAGATCCTGGTGCGCCATCTCGAAGATCCGGATGAGGACGTGAGAACCGCGATTTACCGTTCGCTGGCGCGGACCGCACGAGTACACCGCGTCGCGAGCACCGATCGAAAATGGGTGCGTCAGGCGCTGGATCACGAGCTGCTGACTGCCTACCGCTGCCTGGCGGACGCCGAAGCGCTCGGCCTTGGGGCGGGGCCAGGATCTCAAGGCTCCGCTGGCGACGCCGGTGCAGCCGGGGCGCTGCTCGCTTTAGCGCTGGTGGAAAAAGTGGCACATGTAGAGCGCCGGATTTTTCTCCTCTTGGGAGTTCTGTTTCCCAATGCCGATATGGAACGCATCGACGCCGACCTGAAGGATGAGCTTGCAATCGACTCCCGCGGGCGCCGGGCAAATGCGGTGGAGCTCTTGGACAATGTGCTCGACCGCGAGCTGGACCGAAAGCTTCTTCCCTTGTTTGAGGACGTCCCGCGCGCGGAAAAGATCGCCTCGGTGGCCGACTTGCTGGACCTGCGCCTCGCCGACAGGGCCGAGACCCTTGCTGCGCTTTGCCGAAGTGAAACAGCATGGGTGCGCGCCTGCGCTCTGAACTACGCCGCGCAACTCAATAGCCCGCGGGCGGCCGACGCTGCGCTGGAATTGATTAGCGACCCGAGCCCCATCGTTCGCGAGGTGGCCCTGCTCTGCGTCGCTCGAACGCACCCGGAGCGCGCCCGGGCCATTGCCGAAGCCAGCCTTGAGGACGAGGAACCGGTCGTTCGACGGCGGGCGGCTCTGATCGCCGCGAATCGCGCCGTCGGCTGAGAACCCGGAGCTTCGCGGCGAGTTGATCACTTCTCGGCGGCAATACCGAGGCGATGCGCCGGTGTAAGATGCGGGACGCCGATGCTGTCCACGCTCGAGAAGGTTCTATTCCTGAAGTCGATCGATCTGTTCTCTCAAATTCCCGGAGAGGATCTGGCACGTGTTGCCCTCATTGCCGTCGAGGAGCCGCGGGAATCAGGCGAAATCATCTTTTCGGAAGGCGAGCCCGGCGATGCACTGTACCTGGTACTGGATGGAAGGGTTCGCGTTCATCACCAAGAGAAGATGGTAGCCGAGCTGGGTGAACGTGAATGCTTCGGGGAGATGGCGCTGCTCGATTCCGCGCCTCGCTCTGCCACTGTAACGACGGTGAACGATACCAACCTGTTGAAGATCGCCCGCGACGAGTTCCACGAGATCCTCACCGACAAGCCCGAGATCGCCCTTGGAATCATCAAGGCTCTCTCTCGGCGACTGCGGACGGCCAGCCGCTAGGCGCCCGGTCCGCCCGTCGATGCTGACGGCGACTTCGCCTTCTCCGATCGCGTGGCGACGCCGTAGAGCAGGGCCGCCAGCGCGAGGAAGAGGACCATCGGCCACCAGCTCTCGTTCTTGGCGAGGGAGCCGAGCCATTCGCTCAAGTCGAACTTGGCGTCCGCTTCCGTCAGCGTAATCACCGATTGGACCACCCCGGCGATGGAGCCTCCGGCAATCAGGCCCGAAGCCATCAACACGCCGGGCGAAAACTCGGCTGCTGCCTGCGTTTGATCCTGCCGCCTTCGGTCGACGAGCAGGCGAACCATTCCGCCGACGAAGATCCCGGCGGACGTTTCAATCGGCAAATAGAGTCCGACAGCGAATGGCAGGGAGGATACCCCTACCAGCTCCATGATGATGGCCAGGAACATTCCCACCAGCACGAGCCCCCAGGGAAGCCGCCCGCCCAGCGTGCCATCGATGATCAACCGAAACAGCTGCGCCTTGGGGGCGTCGAATTTCCACAGGTCGATCGCGGCGTAGGCGATTTCTCCTCGATCATCGACGAGGTAGCGGCCGGGACGGACCGGCCCAAACCGCTCCTTCAGCTCGACCACAGAGTACATCCGATGATCGTTGCCCAATTCTTTCGCAGCATCCGCCGCCATGGGCAGGTTCACGCCTGGAAAGGAGACCGGGTCGAGGCGATAGGGAAAGCTGCCAGACACGCCCGGGTCGACGAGGAACTGCAGCTTGCCGCGATCGTCGACGAGGTATTTTCCGCGCTGCACTCGGCCCACGTCCTCCCGCACGTAGTAGACGCGGTATGCCTCTCGATTTGGACCGGTTGTCCTTTCCGCGTTCGGATCAACTGCTGCACGAAATTCGGGAAAATCGACTGGACGATACGTCGTGTGACCTTGATTCAAAACGATGAGCGTGCCGCCGATGACCAGCGCGCTTGCGATCACCGCCAACAGAATCGCGATCTGTTGCGCTCGCGGCGTGGCCCCCACCAGGTAGCCGGTCTTCAGGTCTTGCGAGATCGTGCCGCCGTTCGAAGCAGCGACGCACACCAGCGCGGCCGTGGTCAGAGCCATTTCTTTGTAGGGGACGCCGGTCCAGCCCACCAGGACGAACAGCCCGCACGTCAGCAGGAGCGTCGCCACGGTCATGCCGGAGATCGGATTCGACGAGGAGCCGATCTCGCCGGTGATCCGGCTCGATACGGTGACGAAAAAAAACCCGAACAGGACGATTAGAATCGCCGAGAGGAGGTTGATGTTCAGCGTGGGGGCCAGCCAGATCATCAGTGCGATCGCAAGAGAACCGCCGACGACGATGCTCATCGGAAGGTCCTGCTCGGTCCTCGGCGCCGAGCGCGATACGCCCCGCTCGGCTTTCAAATCCTTGATGCCCCCCTTGAAAGCGCTGAGGATGGTGGGAAGCGCTCGGGCCAGGGAGATGAAGCCGCCGGTGCCCACAGCGCCGGCACCGACGTAGAGAACGTAAGCGCTGCGGATCTGATAGGCGCTCATCTCCGCAATCTTGAGCTGCGTCTCGGGGTACATCGGCGCCTGCATGCTGTCGCCGAATAGGTGAATCAGCGGGACTAGGATGACGAACGCCAGCAAGCCGCCCGCCATCATGTTGGCGGCGACGCGCGGACCGATGATGTATCCGACCCCGAGCATCGGCGGCGAAACGTCGAACGCCAGCCGACCGCCCTTGAGCTTCCCCCAAAACTCCGCCGCAAACGAGGCGGTGTCGTTCCAAAGTCTCGCGATGAGATTCAATGCTGCGTAGGCGAGTCCGACGAAGAAGCCCAAAAACACGGTCTTCGCATCGGTCCCGCCTTGCTCGCCGGCGATCAACACGTCGGCACAGGCGGTGCCCTCCGGGTACGTCAACTTTCCATGTTCCTTGACGATCAGCCCCTGCCGCAGCGGAATCATCATCAGAACGCCAATCAACCCGCCCAGGAGCGCAACGAGCAGAATCCTCACGAATTCCATCTCGAAGCCCATCAGCAAAAGCGAGGGCAGCGTGAACGCAACCCCTGCTGCCAAAGACTCTCCGGCCGATCCGGCGGTCTGTGCGATGTTGTTTTCGAGAATGGTGGCTGGGCGAACCCGAAAAGCGCGGGCGAGCCATCGAAACAGGGTGATCGACATCACCGCGACGGGGATCGACGCCGAGACGGTGAGGCCCACCTTGAGGCTGAGATACACCGAGGAAAACGCAAAGACGATTCCCAGCACGGTTCCGATGACTACCGGGAGCACCGTCAGCTCCGGCAGGGTCACCTGCGCGGGAACAAAGGGCTTGAAGGCGGTTGGCGGCTGCGCCGGAGAGGTGTCGCGCGACGCAGCAGCCACGTCACGTCTGTGGAGGTCGATCACGCAGGACACCCGCAGTAGCACGAAATTCGAGGAGGCGCACCGCGCTACAGTTCTGAATTGACTGAACCGAGGGAGGTTAGTAGCTCAGCGCTACTCGCTGAGAAAAACATGGCCCAAACGCGCGCTGCAGTTGATCGCAAAGCTGAGTCCGCTGGTCCTCCAGCCGGTCGACCGACGGACCAAACCGACCAAGCGGACGCCGCCGGCGACTTCAAGCCGTACATAGCCAGCGATCAGGTGATCCGCGAGTTCACGCCAAAGGCGATCGTCACGGGCGTCATCTTTGGCCTGATCTTCGGCGCCTCAACGGTCTATTTGGCCCTGAAGGCCGGGCTCACCGTCTCGGCTTCGATTCCGATCGCGGTGCTCGCCATCTCGCTTCTCAAGCGCCTCGGAGGATCGACGATCCTCGAGAACAACATCGTCCAGACGATCGGCTCGGCAGGCGAGAGCATCGCCGCCGGCGTGGTGTTCACCCTTCCCGGCTTTTTGTTTCTCGCCACCAATCCACAAACCCGCGAAAGCGTCGGAGCGCCGTACTTCAGCTACGTCACCATCTTCACGCTCGCTCTGCTAGGCGGAATGTTGGGCGTCTTGATGATGGTGCCGCTGCGGCGCGCACTGATCGTCAAGGAGCACGGCAACCTGCCCTATCCGGAAGGCGCCGCGTGCGCGCAAGTGCTGATCGCCGGCGAGCGGGGCGGAACCATGGCTCGTACCGCCTATCAAGGACTCGGCGTTGCGCTCCTCTACGCCGTTCTGCAGCAGGTTTTTCACTTCATCGACGCGGTGCCGGGCTACGTGTCTCGCGCGACAAGCAAGGTGTTCCCCGCGGCGACGGTGAATGCGGCCATCACGCCGGAGTACATGGGCGTTGGATACATCATTGGACCGAAGATCGCCGGCGTTCTGGTGGCCGGCGGCGTCCTCGCCTGGCTGGGGTTTATTCCCCTGCTCGCGGCGCTGGTGCCCGGGTCGACCATTGCAACCCAGCTCGCCAAGCTGGGCTACCTCGTCGATGTCGCCCGGCCGGGCGCTTTTGGCTGGGACCCCGCCACACAGACCTTCGCTCAGCTCAATCGTGCGATCTACTTTGCATACGTGCGTCAGATCGGCGCCGGCGCTGTCGCCGCCGGCGGCTTCTTGACGCTCTTGAAGACGCTGCCGACGATCATCTCCAGCTTCAAAGGCAGCGTCGCCTCGCTCCGCGGCGGCGTGGGGACCGAGTCAGTTTCCCGAACGAGCCGCGACTTGCCCTTCTCGCTGGTGATCAGTGGAAGCTTGGTCCTGGCATTCATCATTGCGCTGCTTCCATTCATCCCCGGGACTTTTGGAGGGCGGTTGCTCCTCGGCGTGCTGATCGTCGTGTTTGGCTTCTTCTTCGTCACCGTCGCGTCGCGCATCGTGGGTCTGATCGGCAGCAGCTCCAATCCCATCTCCGGCATGACCATCGCTACGCTGATGGCTACCTGCCTGCTCTTCGTAGCGATCGGATGGACCGGTGACGTTTACCAGCCAATGGCTCTCTGCGTCGGGGGGATGGTGTGCATCGCGGCCGCCAATGCCGGGGCGACGAGTCAGGATTTGAAGACGGGCTTTTTGGTCGGAGCCACTCCGATTTACCAGCAGATCGGCCTGATGATCGGCGCGGTTGCGGCATCCGCGGTGATTGGTCTGACGATCAAGGTGCTGGACAACCCAACCGTGGACGCTGCGACGGGCCTGGTCCAACACGCGATCGGCTCGGAAAAATACCCGGCTCCACAGGGCACTTTGATGGCAACTCTCATCAGGGGACTGCTGGCGCACAATCTGGATTGGCAATTCGTGCTGGTAGGAGTCTTCCTCGCTGCTACCGTCGAGTTGTGCGGTGTGTCACCGCTCTCGTTCGCGGTGGGCGCATACCTGCCGCTGTCCACCACGCTGCCCATCTTCGTCGGCGGTGCGATCAAAGGAGTCGTCGATCGCAAAATGGGTCCGAAAGCCGCGGGCCACACCGAGGATCTTGGCGCCGGCAGCCTGTTTGCGACGGGCTTGGTGGCAGGCGGAACGATTGCGGGCGTCATCGTCGCCATCCTCTCGGTGAACGACTCCGTGCTCAAAGCCGTTGAAAAAATCGACCTCAGTCCGGTGCTCAGGTCGGTGCTCGGGGCGGGCGGCTACCAGCTCTTCGGCGTCGCTTGCTTCGCACTTATGGGCTTCCTGCTTTACCGCGTGGCCCAGCGCCCACTTTAGCGGCGGGCTCCGAGCTCCTCTCTCGGAGGGATCAACGAGAGGCCTTGGTGCGAAGCACCTCGATAGCCTTTTGCAGGTCTGTGGGAATGGGAGCCTCGAAGCTAAGCAACTCACCTGAACGAGGGTGGCAGAATTCGAGCTTCCATGCATGGAGCGCGTGTCGGCCGATCTCGCGCTCCACGCTCGCCACCCGAGGGTTTGCTCGCCGCCGTTTCCCATACAGCTCATCGCCGAGAATGGGATGGCCAGCCTCGGCGAGATGAACGCGAATCTGGTGGGTTCGCCCGGTTTTGAGCTGCACTTCCAGCAGGGCGGCTCCCTCGAAACGCTCGCGTACGACGAAGGCGGTTTCGGCCGGCTTGCCGGATTTGACGCGTCCGGTGAACCGCTTGCGGTGCACCGGGTGACGGCCGAAGAGCGTGGAGAGCGTCCCGCGCTCAGGCGGCCGGCCGTGAACGACGGCGAGATACGTCTTGCTCATCTGCCGCGATTTGAACGCGCTCTGCAGTGCGCGCAGGGCGAGCTCATTCTTGGCCACCACCAGACAGCCGGACGTGTCCTTATCGAGGCGATGAACCAGGCCCGGTCGAAGCTCGCCGCCGACTCCAGCGAGATCGCGCAGGCGATGAAGCAGCGCATTGACCAACGTACCCTCACGGTGACCGGCGCCCGGATGGACGACCATTCCCGCCTGCTTGTTGAGGACGACCACGTCCGCATTTTCGTAGAGCACCTCGAGCGGCAAATCCTGCGCGACCAACGCCGTCGGTGCAGGCGCCGGGAGGATCAGCTCGAGCATTTCTCCGCCGCGGAGTCGGCGAGCTGGCTTGGCGGATTTTCCGTCGACGCGCGCAAGGCCAGAGTCAATCAATGCCTTGATCCGGGCGCGACTTAACTCGGGAAAGGCGGAGGCGAGGTGTTGGTCCAAGCGTTCCCCGCGCGCCTCCGGAGGAACGCAATGGGCTCGCGGCTGTTCCACTACCAGATCTTGGATTTCACGTGCGCCTTCGAGCGGACGACGATGTCGACCACGGCGCGATCGAAAAAGTTGGTGTTCGAGTACAGCTCGGCGCTGACGCGGCTTTTGTAGAGCTCGCGGCCCTCCTCGAGCTCGTCCTTGAGCACCTCGAACAAGTTGTCCTGCTCAATTCCCTTGACGATCTTCTGCTCGTTGTAGAGCGAGATGTCGGAGGCGATCGCACGGGCGAGACGCTGAGCTTTGATTTTTTCGTCCTCGGTCATGCTATCTCCCTTTTGCTTTCGCCTCGCTCACCAGCGCGATGTAGCTGCGCGCGACGCGCGCTGGATCCAAGCCCAGCTCTCTTGCCAAGCTCATCAAGATACCTCGCAGGTACACCGTAGCCGGCAGATGATTGTAGCGGTCCGCCTCGATGTTTTCTAAGTGCCTCATTGGAATGCGAGTTCGCTCGGCGACCGCCTGGATGACCAGGCCGCGGCTTTCCCGAACCTGGCGCAGCAGCTCGCCGTTGAAATCCGCATCGGGTGGGATCTCCACTGGACGGCTGCGAAGCTGCTGCCCGCGCGCGGACGCGTGAAGCAGTGCGGCTTCGGCGTTGGCGATCGCCGATTCCTCAGCCAATACCGGAGCGTGCTCCAGCTCGGTGAGCGCCTTTGGATTGAGGACGCCATCTCCATTCACGTGACCGGCCGCGGGCGACGGATGGAATTGCTGCGCATCGGACTGAACGGAACGAAGCGGGGCATACGAAAGCCCCGGCGCGGAAGGCCGCAGCCGAAAGCCGGTCGCAGAGTCGAGCAGATCATCCATTGCGAGCTGGGTGGGCGACAAGGAACCGCCGGTCCCCAAGCACACCTCGTCAAACCCAATCGAACGATCGTAGCGCAGGCGCGAATCCGAATCGGAAAGAACGCCGACGGCCTTGGACAGCAACTCGCGGAGCTCGATGGGGTGATCCGGCTCGCTTCTATCCGGCGGGGAGGCCCGCTCCATGGCCCGGCGATAAGCGGCGCGGATCTCGTCTACCGATGCGTGGATCGGCACCTCCAGCAGCTCGTAGTAGTTGCGCTCCCGAGACGATTTCATGGCTCAAGCTGCGAAGCTTCGCTCTGTGTCGAAGCTTAATCGCGTTGTCACTCGTCGAGGAGCTCGACGTTCCAGTAGGAGGCTTCCGCCAAGGTGAGGAAGGGGAGCCACTCGCGGTAGGTGATGCGCTTCGCCGAGCCGCGAAAGAACGGTGTCCAACGAGGGCGGAGCGGCTTCTTGAGCAATCTCATGTTGGCTTGCTCCGGCGTGCGCCCGCCTTTCTTGAGGTTGCAAGGTACACACGAGCAGACCACGTTCTCCCAGCTCGTCTTCCCGCCTTGCGATCTGGGAATGATGTGATCCAGGTTGAGCTCGCTGCGTGCGAGCTTGCGCCCACAGTACTGGCAAGTGTCGCTGTCGCGCGCGTAGATGTTCAGGCGCGAAAAGCGAACCCGTCCCTTCGGGAGATGCTCGTACGCCGATAACACCAGCACCCGCGGAACGCGGATCCGTTTATTCACCGTCGCGACCGAGTCGTGTTCCGCCGCGCTCAGGGCTGCCCAGTCCGAGAACTCGTACAACTTGTATTGATCATCGATCGCCTTGGCGATTCCCTGATACAAGAGAGAGAATGCCCGCCGCACCGAGGTGACGTGCACCGGCTGGTAGAGGCGGTTGAGGACCAGGACGCTGGTGTTCAACATGAGCACACCTTACACGACCGTGGCCACGGCAGCAGCGACCGAGTCCAAATCCTCCTCATCCAGACAGCGGACGTCCAGCAGCAAGCGCTCCGCAAAAACTCGCGCAATCACAGGCGGATCTGCGCTGCGGAGCCGCTCCTGAAGCCGTTGGGGCGCGCGCGCTTCCAGGCCACAAGCGTACGAGACCGGCGCGGACCGCGGCATTGCTCCGCCCCCAACTTGGCCTTCGGTGGGCTCCACTCGGCAATCGATACCCCGGTCCCTCAGCAGGGCATGAAGGCGATCTGCGCGGGCGCGCAGCTCTTCGGGGCGTTGCTTGAGCAAACGATGCGCAGGAATCTGATCGACGCGGCCGTCGCGGTAGAGCTCCAGCGTGGCCTCCAGGGCTGCTACCGTCATCTTGTCCACGCGAAGAGCGCGGTTCAAGGGGTGCGATTTGACCCTGGAAAGAAGGTCGCTTCGCCCGAGGACGATTCCCGCCTGCGGACCGCCGAGGAGCTTGTCGCCGGAGAAAGTCACCAGATCAACGCCGGCTGCGACCGCGGAAGACACCGTGGGTTCCGGGGAGATTCCCTCCCCCTCGATCGGAACGAGCGCACCTGACCCGAGATCCTCAAACACTGGAATCCCCGTTCGCCGGCCGAGCGCAGCCAACGCGTGAGCCGACACCTCTTCGGTGAAGCCGATTTGGGCGAAGTTGGACTTGTGCACTTTGAGGAGGAGCCCTGTGTCTGCCGAGATCGCCTTCTCGTAATCTCCGAGATGCGTCCGGTTGGTCGTCCCGACCTCAACCAACTTCGCGCCGGACTGGCGCATCACATCCGGGATGCGGAAACCGCCGCCGATCTCCACCAGCTCTCCGCGGGAAACGATCGCCTCGCGACCCTGGGCGAGCGCGGTGAGAACGAGCAGAACCGCAGCCGCATTGTTGTTCACCACCACCGCATCCTCCGCCCCGGTCAGGCTTCTGAGCAGAGAAAGAAGAGGAGCGTAGCGGCTGCCGCGCTCGCCTTCGTCGAGGTCGTATTCGAGATTGGAGTAACTCACTGCAATCTGGCGCACCCGGTCGGCAGCCTCGGGCGCAAGGGGCGCGCGACCCAGATTGGTATGCAGCACGACACCGGTGGCATTCAACACCGGCCGAAGCCCGGGGGTGCTGAGCTGCTTCAATGCGTCGACAACATCCGCCTCTTCGAACCCGCGCTCTTCACCGCGCAGCAGCCGCGCGCGAACCCGATCCACGGCGATCCTTAAAGCAGCAACTTTTCGCATCCGAGGATGCGCCCCCAACAAGGGCGCCAGCGACGGCTCCGTCAGGAGACTGTCGATCGACGGGAGCGATCGCAGCGCTGCGTTCTTTCGAGCTTCTTCCATTGGTCGCGATCGTCTGCTCGCCCGAGTCTACGCGGCATCCGTGGATTCTGCCTAGCGCGTCGAGCCGCTCGCTTAGTGGGCGCAACCCTGTTCAGGTGCCAGACCAGCTCACCGCTTGGATCGAATCGGATGCCCCATAAAGCAGCTTGTACGTGTTATAGGAGCGCATCACTCGCTTGACGTAGCCGCGCGTCTCGGCGAACGGGATCTCTTCGATCCATGCGTCCAAGTCCAGGCCCGATTTTAGCGCACGCCATTGCTTGACCACCCCCGCTCCCGCGTTATAGGCCGCCAGCGCTTCCGCCTTGTTGCCTTCGAATCGCTTGAGCAGCATCCCCAGGTACCAGGAGCCGAGGCGCAGGTTCAGATCCGGGTCGAGCAGCGAATCCTGTGTGACGCCGGAGATCTTCAGCGTTCGCGCGATCCCTTG
>Ga0126384_10001546_pt1 | contig 13664 bp, 12 predicted proteins | sample PanSoiMetPlot_36_FD_92543 | JGI IMG/M metagenome (GOLD analysis project Ga0126384, IMG submission 92543) | Tropical forest soil microbial communities from Panama - MetaG Plot_36 | ecosystem: Environmental > Terrestrial > Soil > Tropical forest > Bulk soil | place: Panama | collected 2016-02-17 | reverse complement strand
GTCGTGGAGAACTTCGCGCACACGCTGCAGGAAGTCATTGCGCGCACGAAGGTCAAACAGGTCGTGGTGACGAGCATCGGCGAACTCCTGGGATTGAAGGGGCTGCTTGTGGATTTCGTGCTCCGCCGTGTGAAGAAGATGGTCCCGGCGTGGGAGCTCTCCGGCGCGATGCGCCTGTCCGCGGCACTCGCCGAGGGCGCGGCGCGCAAGCTCGAACATCGGCCGATCGGTCACGACGACATCGCCTTTTTGCAATACACCGGCGGCACCACCGGCGTGGCCAAGGGAGCCATGCTGATCCACCGCAACATCATCGCCAACCTGCTGCAGGCCGGCGCCTGGGTAAAGCCATTCCTTGGCGATACGCGACACGTGATCATTACCCCCTTGCCGCTCTATCACATTTTCTCACTGACGGCGAATTGCCTCGTGTTCATGACCCTCGGAGCGGAGAACGTGCTGATCACGAATCCGCGCGATATTCCTGGCTTCGTCAAGGAGATGGGTAAGCACAAGTTCACTGCGTTCACCGGCGTCAACACCTTGTTCAACGCTCTGCTCAACAATCCCGATTTCTCCAAGCTGGATTTTTCGTCGTTGCGCATGTCTCTCGGCGGCGGCATGGCGGTGCAGCAGGCGGTCGCCGAACGGTGGAAGAAGGTTACCGGCGTGCCGCTGATCGAAGCCTACGGCTTGACGGAAAGCTCGCCTGCGGCGGCGATAAATCCGCTCGATCTGTCCGATTACAACGGCTCGATCGGCTTGCCGATTCCTTCGACCGACATCGTGCTGCGTGACGACTCTGGGCGCGAGGTTCCGCTCGGCGAGCGTGGCGAGATCTGCATCAAAGGCCCGCAGGTCATGGCCGGCTACTGGAACCGCCCCGATGAAACCGGGAAGGTGCTCGACAAGGACGGCTGGCTCGCAACGGGAGACATCGGCGTGATGGACGACCGGGGCTTCGTGCGCATCGTCGACCGCAAGAAGGACATGATCCTGGTCTCCGGGTTCAACGTGTACCCGAACGAGATCGAAGCGGTGGTCGTCACCCATCCGAGAGTGCTGGAGTGCGCGGCGATCGGCATTCCGGACGCGAAGTCTGGCGAGGCCGTGAAGCTTTTCGTCGTGAAGCGCGACGAGACCCTTACCGTCGAGGATCTCCTCGCTCACTGCCGCGAGCATCTGACCGGATACAAATGCCCGCGCGACGTTGAGTTCCGGCGCGAGCTGCCGAAGTCGAACGTGGGCAAGATCCTACGTCGCGAGCTGCGCGACGAAGCACGGAAGAAAACCGCCTGATCTATCGTGAACGATAGCGTGACGTTACCCGACAAGGAGCCGGCGCTGCGCGTGGTGCCGATGCCGGCGGATGCAAACCAGCACGGCGACATTTTCGGCGGATGGGTGATGTCGCAAGTCGATATCGCGGGCGGGATCGTCGCGGCGCGCCGGGCGCGCGGGCGCGTCGCAACGGTCGCGGTCAACGCCTTCGTGTTCAAACAACCGGTGCTCGTGGGCGACGTGGTGAGCTTCTACACGGAGATCACGCGAGTGGGGCGCACGTCGATCACGGTCGACGTGCAGGTTTACGCTCAGCGCAACCCGGGAAAGATGGTGACGGTGAAAGTCACCGAGGCATTGCTCACGTACGTTGCGACGGGACCAGATAGGCGTCCGCGCGAGCTTCCGGCGATCGATGCGTGACGTGGGTGTTGCGAAACGGTAACAGGTCGACGCAGCACCGATACGCGCGACGTTTGAAGCGGGACGGCGCCGGCGCAGGCGGTGTATAGTGGTCCGCAACACAGCCGCCCAGGGAGGCGGACGAAAGAACGTTCTACAAAGCGTAGTCCACTGACAGGAGGGGCAGACAAAATGAAACGCCGTGCATTCCGTCGTACGCGCCTCGCGACTGCCATAGGTGCAGCGCTGCTGTCGTTGTCGGCCGGCTCCGCGTTTGGCGCTGGGTTCGCACTGCAGGAGCAAAACGCGAGTGGGCTGGGCCACGCCTACGCAGGCGGTGCAGCGGCGGCCGAGGACGTGAGCACGATCTTCTACAACCCGGCCGGGCTCGTGCGGTTGCAGTCGCCCCAGGTCGTCGTTGCCGCTAACTTGATCTGCGTTTCAGCGAAGTTCAGCGACAATGGTTCACAGCCCGCCATGTTTCAGCCATTGGGCGGCACCGGTGGCGATGCGGGAGATTGCAATGTGGTGCCGAATTTCTACTTGGGCGTCCCGTTCACCGACAAATGGTCGTTTGGCATCGGCGTCAACGTACCGTTCGGTTTGAAAACCGAATACGACTCCAACTGGATAGGGCGCTTTCAAGCGGTTAAATCGCAAGTCGAGACGATCAACATCAATCCCGTGTTGTCCTGGGAGCCGACCAAGAACCTCACCATTGGCGGCGGCTTCAGTTGGCAGCGCATCAGGGCCACTCTGACGAACCAGGTCAATTACGCCGGTGCGTTCGCGCAGGCAGTAGGTGCGGCCGTGGCGGCCGGGCAAATCCCCGCGGCTGCTGCGCCAGTGCTTATCGGCTCGGCCGCGGGTCTCGAATCGGGTGCCGACGTCAGCGGCGACGACCAGGGCTGGGGCTGGAATGTCGGGGTGCTCTGGCAAGCTTCCGACCAGACAAGATTCGGTGCAGCCTACCGCTCGAAGGTCAAGTACACCGTAGGCGGCACGGTCCAGTTCAACAACCCGACCGCTGCCTCGCTCGGACCTCTGCCGCCGAACCTGGCTCCCGTTGGCGCGCTCCTCGTAAACGGAGTGAACTCGGTCCTGACGAACGGCGACGTCACGCTCGCCATCGAAATGCCCGACACCGCCAACGTGTCGGTCTTCCATCAGTTCAACAACAAGTGGGACTTGATGGCCGATCTGCAGTACACGGGCTGGCACACGATTCAGGAACTCAAGGTCGTTCGCAGTACGGGCGCCGTGCTGTCAACGACGCCGGAGAATTTCCGCAATACCTGGCGCGGCTCGATCGGCGCGAATTATCGGTACAACGACGCGTGGACGTTCCGCGGCGGTCTCGCCTACGATCAGTCGCCTGTGCGCGATCAGTTCCGCACTCCCCGGCTGCCGGACAACGACCGGACCTGGCTCGCGCTCGGCGCGCAATACAAGTTTTCGCCTAACCTCTCGCTCGATGCTGCCTATGCATACATCTGGGTGAAAGATCCGAACATCAATCAGAACGAGGGCAACACCGCCGCGAACGGCCTGATCAGCGGTTCGTACAGGAGCAACGTCAACATCGTGGGGCTGCAGCTGACGTACACGATGAAGTAACGGGCGCGCGAAACGCGCCGGACAATCCGCCGCAGGCACAGCGCTGCGGCGGATCGCTTTTAAGGTCTCCGGAGGTTCGATGAGAACATCGTCCAATCTGCTTCTCACACTTGCGCTCGCGATGTCGACTGCAGTTGCGATCGCCGCCGAAGTTGGCGGCGTCAAGCTGGATGACAAGGTCTCGGTCGGCGGGCAGGAGCTCGTTCTCAACGGGGCTGGTATCCGCACCAAGGCCATCTTCAAGGTTTACGTGGCAAGTCTTTATCTGCCGCAGAAGGCGGGGGAGCTGCAGGGCGTGCTGGCGAAGGCTCCGCGTCGCGTGCAGTTGAACATGCTGCGCACGATCACTGCAGATCAACTTGCAGACGCTTTGAATGACGGTGTGGCCGAAGCAAATACGCCGGCGGAACTGGCTGCGCTCAAACCGCAGATCGATCAGCTCCTGGCCATCATGAAAGGCTTCAAGGAAGTCAAGGAAAAGGACGTGGTCACCCTTGACTTCGTCGATGGGGCGACGAAGATAGGCTGGAATGGAGAAGCGAAGGGGAACATCTCGGGTGAACCCATGAACCGTGCACTGATTCGAATCTGGGTCGGCGACAAGGCAGTGCAGGCCGACCTGAGGAAAGCGATGCTCGGAGGCTGAACAGGTCGACGGGCTCTCCATGCCCGACTTCTGGCCGTCCTGCGGTTACCGCTTGCTCGAAGTAATGCCCTCCGGGCGGCTCGCGGTTACTGCCGACTTTCTCCGGAGTTATCTGCTGCGTCCCGAGCTCGCGCCGGTGCCTGAATCCAACCCCGCGGAGCTGGCGCTGCACCAGCGGATGCTCGACGATCCGCGGCGGCCGGTCGTGGCGGAGGAAATCACCGCGATTGGCGACGAGGACGCTCGAGAAAACTATCGCATCTGGCTGCGCTTCCGTGAGCGCCTGCTTGCTTCCGACGACCTCGAGTCGGCCTACGCGGGGTTGTTTGCTGGCGACGGCGTGGATGTCCCGCCGCTGTTCGTGCATCAGCTGACACAGGTTGTCCTGCGCCATATCCTCGGCGAGGCTGCGAGCGCGCTCGAAGCAAGGGCGGCAGAGCTGCTGTTCCGCACGCAGAAGGTGACCGTTCAGGAAGACGGTGCAGTGATGGCTGCCGACCTGCAGACCGTCGAAGCCTTTGCGACCGCGGGCGCGTTCGGGAGCTTGGGGGAGTTGCTGGCGCAGAACCGGATCCCAACCCGAACCATCGAGCTCGACGTGCTGTCCGAAGACAACGCGACGCAGTACTGGGAGCGCAGCGAACGCTTTGATTTCGCGGTCAGCCTCAACCGCGGGGGCCAGGTTCTCGAAGCACTGCGCCGCATCCTGGAGCGCTGGGTCGCACACTTTCTATCGGTTGAGGTGTCAATTCGCCCGCAGCGTGAGATCGCCGACGCGCGGTGGGTGTGGCACGTCGGGCTCGACGCTGAAGCGAGCGCGCTTCTCAACGACCTGTACAATCGAGTGGAGGTCTCCGACGAACGCATGGAGCGATTGCTGTGTCTGTTCGAGCTCTCGTTCGCCGACCCGGCGGCTATGCGGCCAGCGATCGCGGGTCGCCCCGTGTATCTAGCGATGGCGATGGACAGCGAGCGGCGACTCAAGCTCAAGCCGCAGAACCTCGTTTTGAACTTGCCGCTGTCGCGGCCGCAGTGAGGAGAGAATGCGTATGAAAGGATGGTTACACCGGTCGTGCCTGCGCGTTGCTGCAGTGCTGGCCGTCGCATGCGTGGGTGCGCCCGTAACGGCCCAGACCGCGCCGAGTGCGCCGAAAGACGTGGTTCCGAAGGAAGCGACCACGCCCGCGGCTCCGAAGGAAGCCACCGCGCCGGCCCCAGCGAGTGCAGCGTCGCCGCTCGATCAATTCGCATGGCTGCGCGGTTGCTGGGCGGGCAAAGTCGAACGGCGCGAGTTCATCGAATCGTGGTTGCCTGCCCGCGGCGGGATGATGGTCGGCATCGGTCATACAGTCTTGCAGGAGCGAAAGAAACGGGGTGGTGAGCAAAAGACGTCTGAGTTTCAGTATCTGCGCCTCGAAGAACGTGCCGACGGCGTCTATTACGTCGCGATCGAGTCGGGGAAGAAGGAGACAGCATTCAAGTTCACCTCGGTCGGCGAGCAACTGGGACGCAAGGCGTACACATTTGTTAATCCCGTGGATACGTTTCCGCAGAAGATCGTCTACATGCGAGGCGGCGAGGGATGGCTCTATGCGCAGGTGGCGGGTAAGGTCGACAACAATCCAAAGGAGGTTACCTATCCGATGCGGCACGTCGATTGCGTGACGGGCGCAGTACTCTCCGAATAGTTGTCGTTCCCCCGAGTCCATTCGCTTCGTCGTGACTGCCGCGTTGACGAACTTCGAGCGAATGCTCGCGTCGGGGAAGGACGGCGCTCTGCTGCGCTTTGGACTGGGCAACGAGTATCTCAAGGCCGGTGACGCTGAAAACGCCGCGGAACACCTGCGACGCGCTGTAGCACTCGATCCCGGCTACTCCGCCGCATGGAAGCTCCTCGGGAAAGCGCTGCTCGCCGCAGACCGGCGCGATGAGGCACTCGCTGCCTGGCGGGAAGGAATCGCGGCTGCCGAGCGTAAGGGAGACAAGCAGGCGATGAAGGAGATGCAAGTGTTCTCCCGTCGCCTTGTCAGGGAACATGGGCAGGAGTAGAGTGCTCTTGCTGCGTCGCAACAATACACTTGGATCGCATGAAGCGGTCCGTTTGCAGTCGGTTTCCGCCTCCGATTCCGTTCGATCCGGCGCAAGCGCTCCTCGCGCTGCCAGCGAACGCCGCAGTTAACGATGACCACCTACGAAAAGCTGCGCGAGCTGGTAATCGGCAAGCCGCTCGATCCGCTCAGTGCGAGCACGCGCCAGCACATCGCGCTGGCGGCGTTCCTTGCGTGGGTCGGATTGGGCGCCGACGGACTCTCGTCGTCGGCCTATGGTCCCGAGGAAGCGTTCCGTGCCCTCGGCGCGCACACGCATCTCGGCCTGTACATGGCGATCGTGACCGCGGCGACGGTGTTCATCATTGCGATCGGCTACAACCAGGTGATCGAGCTTTTCCCGACGGGCGGCGGTGGCTATCGCGTAGCCACGAGCTTGATCGGCCCACGTGCAGGCCTCGTGTCGGGCGCTGCGCTGATCGTCGATTACGTGCTGACGATCGCGATCTCGATCGCCAGCGGCGTCGACGCGCTATTCAGCCTTCTCCCTCCGGCCGCCGGTAGCCTGAAGCTCGGCACCGAGCTTGCGCTCACCGCGACCTTGCTGGTGCTGAACCTGCGCGGAATGAAAGAATCCATTCGCGTGCTCTTGCCAATCTTCCTGGGCTTCTTCATCTGTCATGCCCTCCTGATCGCGTACGGCATCCTTGGGCACGCACAGGGGCTGAGCCTGGTCGTCCCGGAAACGGTCGCAGAAACGCGGAGCCTGGCGCGCGACATCGGTTGGGTTGCGGCGCTCTCGCTGTTTCTTCGCGCCTATTCGTTGGGTGGCGGCACCTATACGGGGATCGAGGCGGTCTCCAACAACGTGCACACGTTGCGCGAGCCCAGAGTGCGCACCGGCAAGCTCACGATGTTCTACATGGCCGCTTCGCTCGCATTTACGGCGGGCGGGATCATTCTGCTCTACTTGTTGTGGAACGCGCGTCCCGTCGAGGGGCAAACGCTCAATGCCGTGGTCTTCGGCACGATCATCGACAGCTTCGGACTGAGCAGCGGTTTCAGTAAAGCGGCGCTCATTGTGGTGCTTGCGACCGAAGCAGGCCTGCTTTTCGTCGCCGCGAACACAGGATTCCTCGGCGGTCCGGCGGTGCTGTCGAACATGGCCGCCGATTCCTGGCTGCCTCATCAGTTCCGCCACCTGTCGACGCGGCTGGTCACCCAGAACGGGATCGTGATCATGGGTCTCGCCGCTCTGGTGATCCTGCTTTGGAGCCGCGGCAGCGTCGACCTCCTGGTGGTGCTCTATTCCATCAACGTATTCCTGACTTTCTCGTTGTCGCTTCTGGGCCTGTGCATCTACTGGTGGCGCGCCCGTGTGAAGGACGCTCGCTGGCACTATCGTCTCGTCCTCTCGGCGCTGGGTCTCGTCGTAACCGGCGGCATCCTGGCGGTCACCACCGTCGAGAAATTCGGCGAGGGAGGCTGGGTCACCGTGGTGATCACCTCGCTGGTGATCGTGCTCTGCTTGGCAATCCACCGTCACTACGACGGCGTGAAGGCACGGCTCAAGGAAGTCGACGAGATTTTCAGCGCGGCCCCGTGCCCGAAGTGCGACAACCCGCCCCCGCTTGAGCGCGAGGCCCCGACGGCAGTGTTCATGGTCGGCTCCAGCCGCGGCGGCGGGATCCACACGGTTCTGTGGGTCCAGCGCTTGTTTCCGCACCACTTCAAGAATTTCATCTTCATCAGCGCGAAAGCCGTGGACTCGCATAGCTACGGCGGAGCTGAGCAGATCGCATGCCTGAGGGAGACGCTGGAGCGCTCGCTCGCCTTCTACGTCGACTATTGTCACGCCAACGGGTTGGCCGCGACGGCCCGCTTCTCGCTCGGAACCGACCGCGTGGACGAGCTGGTCAAGCTCGCCGAGGAAATCCAGAGGGAATACGCGAATTGCGTTTTCTTCACGAGCAAGCTCGTCTTCCGGAACGAGAACTGGGTGACTCGCCTGCTGCACAACCAGACGGCGCTCGCGCTGCAGCGGCAACTGCATCTCAACGGGATGCAGATGGTCATCCTCCCGATGCAGATTTAGCTGCGCCGTGCCGTCAACGGATGCCGTCCACCCCGCGGTTGGCGAGCTCGTCGGCACGCAGGTTGCCGGGCGTATCTGCGTGTCCCTTCACCCAATGCCAGACGATGTCGTGACGGCTTGCCTGACGCTCGAGCTCGAGCCAGAGATCCGCGTTCTTGACTGGTTTGCGATCGCTCGTCTTCCAGCCGTTGCGCTTCCAAGCGTGGATCCAGGTCTCGATCCCGTTCTTGACGTATTGCGAGTCCGTGTAGACCGCGACCGCTGAGCGGCGCTTGAGCGCTTCGAGGGCGCGGATGACCGCGGTGAGCTCCATGCGGTTGTTGGTCGTGGCCGACTCGCCGCCGTAGAGCTCGCGCTCTCGACCGGCATACTGCAACAACGCCCCCCAGCCGCCTGGGCCCGGGTTACCCTTGCATGCGCCGTCGGTGTAGATCGCGACGCGCGCCGTCATCCGGCGACGCTCATTCTCGAACGTCGGCGCATTCGCGGACCTGCCGCGCGGCGGAAGCCAACGCTTTCTTGCGCACCCGCCGCGACCACGCAGGCGTGATCACGCGCATGCCCAGAATGCGCTTGGTGGCGCGCAGAAAATAGACGCCGCCCGCGATCGGCCACCAGCGGTCGCCGGCCTTCTCGAAGAACCCGAAACGTTGCAGCCAGCGCTCCTGCCGGAACGGCGGCACATAGCAATCAAGCCTTCCGCCCGCAACCTCGAATCCGAGCAGCGACAGCCAGTCCTTGAGCCGATAGAGCGAGATGAAGTTCCCGGTCCAGGGCATCGTCTGTTCGCGCCCGAAATAGCGCTTGACGCCGAAGAGGCTGTAGGGATTGAACCCGGCGATGATCAACTGCCCCTCGGGTCTGATCACGCGATGGATCTCGCGCAGCAACTGGTGCGGCTCGTCCGTAAACTCGAGCGCGTGCGGGAGGACTACGAGGTCGAAGCCGTTCTCGGGGAAAGGCAGCCAGTGTGGGTCCGCGAGCACCTGCGCTGGCTCCTCGAGGTCGACCGTCAACCGAGTTGTGATGCGTGAAGATCTCAGCAACGGATACTCGGGCAACCCGATCTGCAGCGCGTGAAAACCGAAGATGTCGGCGAGCGTCCGATCGAAATATCCCTGCTCACGCTCGAGCAGATAACCGCCGAGCGGGGTCGCAAACCACGCTGCCAGCGTGCCCGTTGACAGGGTCGTCGGCGCTGCCGAAGATTCCGCCATGCTGTCGATTATCCCCATCCCTGCGTTTGCCGACAACTACATCTGGCTGATCCGCAATGGTAATGCCGCAGCAGTCGTCGACGCCGGCGATGCGACTCCGGTCATCGACTACATCGCGCGCGAAGGCCTTGAGCTGTGCGCGATCCTCTGCACGCATCATCACAATGACCATATAGGCGGCAACAGGGCGCTGCTTTCGCGCCGGAACGTACCTGTCTTCGGGCCGAAGAACGAAACAATTCCAGGACGCACGCAAGCTCTCGTCGAGGGTGACGCAATCACGGTGCCAGGGCTTGGGCTGGAATTGTCGGTGCTGGATATCCCGGGCCATACCTCCGGCCACATCGCGTATGTCGGAGAGGGTCTCTTATTCTGCGGAGATACGCTGTTTGCCGTGGGTTGCGGACGCCTGTTCGAAGGGACGCCCGCGCAAATGGTGTCATCGCTGGACAAGCTATCGGCGTTACCGGAAGACACTGCCGTGTACTGCGGGCACGAGTACACGCTGGCGAACCTTCGTTTCGCATTGGCGGTCGAACCGACCAGCGCTGCGTTGCAGCAGCGGCAGGCGCGCGAGCAGGCGAAGCGGAATCGTGGGGTTCCGACCCTGCCGTCAACCATTGGAGAAGAGCACGCAACCAATCCCTTCCTCCGTGCGGATGCACCTGCCGTGCGAAAAGCCGCCGAGCGTCATGCGGGCCGCCCACTGGACGACCGCGTGGCGGTGTTCGCAGAGATCCGGTCCTGGAAAAATACCTTCTAGCGGTCAAACTTGACGCCGCGCCGGCATGCCGCCTACCATCCCGCCGTTTTGCCTAAACCAGACACTCGCCACGATCGACTGCCGCGCTCACTCCTGACAGCGCTGCTTGCGCTCGCCGTCGCGTCGTGCGTCACCGTTCCGCCGACCACGCGAGCACCCCACACCGAGTCAACATTCATTCCATCGCCCGAGGATTACCCGGGCGAACAGCCCTGGTTCATTGCCGAGAGCTCCCCCCCAGCACCGGAGCCCGAGCCGCAGCTTGCAACCGGCGGCGACCCCAACTCGGTCACCAATGCCACCCTGCAGCTGCGCGCCGAATATGGCGACCTGTGGAATCGAATCCAGCAGGGCTTCATCCTCGAGGATATCGACGGGCCCTTGGTGACAAAGGCCGAAGCGTGGTACTCAGCGCGTCCGGACTATGTTGCCCGCATGATCGAGCGAAGCCGGCGCTATCTCTATTACATCGTGATCGAGGTGGAGAAACGTAACATGCCCCTCGAGATCGCGCTGTTGCCAATGATCGAGAGCGCGTACAACCCCATGGCATACTCGCGCAGCCGCGCGTCGGGTATCTGGCAGTTCATTCCATCGACCGGGAAGCTTTACGGTCTCGAGCAGAACTGGTGGTTTGACGAGCGGCGGGACGTCGTGGCGGCGACCGAGGGTGCGCTCGACTACCTGCAAAAGCTCTATGCAGAGTTCGGTGATTGGTACCTGGCGCTTGCGGCCTACAACTGGGGCGAGGGCGCCGTTCACAGGGCGATCGCCTACAACGAGAAGCACCACAAGCCCACCGACTATCTGAGCCTGAAGATGCCGGCGGAGACGCGCAACTACGTCCCCAAGCTTCAAGCGGTCAAGAACATCGTTCGCGACCCGGGGCGCTACGACCTCGTTCTCGGTGACATGCCCGATGCGCCCTACTTTGCCGTCGTGCGCACGTCCAAGAAGATGGACGTGAAGGTCGCCGCAGAGCTCGCAGAGATGCCGGTCGATGAGTTTCTATCGCTTAACCCGCAGCACAATCGTCCGGTGATCGCCGGCGCCGACGAAGCGACGATCCTGTTACCGTACGACAAAGCGGGGGTGTTCGCCGCGAAGCTCGAGTTAACCGATCAGCCGATGGTGACCTGGCAGGCATACAAGCTCAAGGCGAACGAAACGCTCCCACAGGTCGCGGCGCGTTTCGGGCTGCCGCTGGAGACGCTGCGCGCGGTCAACGGCATCGGGCCTCGGGCGAAAGTCCCGGTCGGGCATGCCCTGCTCGTACCGACCCAAGCACCTTCTGATGCGACCGTAGCCAGCCTGCAAAGCGCCGTGTTCACCGCAGTGCCAAGCGGCCACACTATCTACCATCGCGTGCGGAAGGGCGAAACGCTGCAGTCGATCGCGGCCCGGTACGACGTCACGGCGCAGGAGCTCAAATCCTGGAACAAGACCGCCGGTCCGTCGCTGGTCGCGGGACAGCGTTTGCGCGTGGTCAGCGACATGGCTCCGGCAGCCGCTAAGAAATCGAAGCATTCGCATCCGGCCACCGCAACGAGCGCGAAGTCGGCCGCCAGCGCCAAGCCGGTCCGCACGTCGGCAGGGTCCACGTCCGGTCGTCCCAGCGCGCGCTCTATCGCGCGTCCTTAAGCCTCACGGGCTCCCGCGACGTGCGGGGGTGCCTTCACTCTCCGGCGCCACTCGCGCGCCCAGAAGCAAAACAGGCGACGCTTGCGCGTCGCCTGTCTTGGAGGCCATCGCATTCCTGCGACGGCCATCATGGCGCGGGAAGCTTATAGCTTCTTTGCCTTGCGGGCCTTCTTCTTGGCTGGTTTCCGCTTGGCGGCCTTGCGCTTCTTGGCCACCTTCCGCGCTTTTCTCTTCTTCGGCGCTTTCTTCTTCGCCGCCCTGCGCTTCTTGCTTTTCTTCTTCGCAGTCTTCTTGGCCTTCTTCTTCGCTTTCTTCTTCGCGGCCTTCTTCGGCGCCGATTTCTTCGCCTTCTTCTTCGCTTTCTTCTTCGCCGCCTTCTTCGGCGCAGCCGGAGCTGGCGGAGTTGCCATGGTCATCATATCAGCCATCTTCAGGTCTCCTGTCTGAGTTCTGAAACTGTTATCACTGCTTTTACTTCATCGCAGGTTGCGCCGGTTTTTTCATCGATCTCGCGGTGTTTTGCGAAACCACTTGACAAATCCATTGCCACCTGCTGCCTGAATTCTAGCCAATTTTTCTTGAATTACAAGATATAAGTGCGATTTGGGGTGACGCGCAGCGTCAGTGTTGCGATTTCGCACATCACGATTGGAGTGCATTGCGCGCCCAAAAAACGACGCGTCGACTCGAGCATGAAGCGGTTATCTAGCGGGTGTCAGCGTCCTGAAGGAAGCCGCGATTCATGAGCAAACAGATCTGCGATCGTCTCGCGGGATCGGACCAGATGGACCGTTTCGCCGTCGACGAGCACCTCCGCCGCTCGAGGGCGCGAGTTGTAATTCGAGCTCATGACCATGGAATAGGCGCCCGCGGAAAGCAGCGCAAGCAGATCACCCTCTGCGAGTGCGAGTTCCCGGTCGCGGGCAAGAAAGTCAGCGCTCTCGCATACCGGACCAACTATCTGCCAGATGCGCGGCGACTCTCGACGCGTGTGCACCGGACGGACCTCGTGCCAGGCATCGTAGAGCGAAGGGCGGATCAGGTCGTTCATCGCGGCATCCACGACGGCAAAGCTACGCTCCGCGCCCGGCTTGAGATACATCACGCGCGTGAGCAACAGACCCGCATTGCCGGTCAAGCGCCGCCCAGGTTCGAGGATCAATGATTCGCGGCGGCCGCGCATCAGCTCGATGATCATGGCGGCGTAGTCGGCAAGGTTCAGCGGTGCTTCGTCGTGGTAGCGGATGCCCAGGCCGCCACCCAAGTCGATATGCTCGAGGTGGACCCCCGCCTCCGCCAATCTGTCGACCAGCGCAAGGATCTTGACCGCGGCTTCTCGATAGGGCTCGAGTGCAGTGATCTGAGAGCCGATGTGCATGTCGATACCGAGGATCCGAACATTCGGTAGCTCGGCAGCGCGCAGGTACAACGGCAGGGCATCCTCGAAAGCAACGCCGAACTTGTTCTCCTTGAGCCCGGTGGAGATATGGGGATGGGTGCGTGGATCGACATCCGGGTTGACGCGTAGACTCACCGGTGCCGCTTTGCCCAGCCGCCCGGCGACGCGACTCAAGTGCGCGAGTTCGCTTGCCGACTCGACATTGAAGCAGTGGATACCTAACTCCAGACCCAGCCGAAGCTCCTCCTCGCTCTTGCCTACCCCGGAAAAGACGATCTTGTCCGGGGCGCCACCCGCCGCGATGGCGCGCGCTAGCTCGCCACCGGAGACGACGTCGAAGCCGCTGCCGAGTCGCGCAAAGACGTCGAGCACGGCCAGATTCGAGTTGGCCTTGAGTGCGTAGCAAGTGAGGTGCGGCAAACCTGAGAACGCGCCGTCGAATTCTCGGAACGCCGCTTCGAGGGCCGCCCGCGAATAGACGTAGCAAGGTGTGCCGAAACGCTCGGCGATGTCGGGCAGCGCGACGCGCTCGACGCTGAGCGCGCCATCGCGGTC
>Ga0126384_10001545_pt1 | contig 13664 bp, 15 predicted proteins | sample PanSoiMetPlot_36_FD_92543 | JGI IMG/M metagenome (GOLD analysis project Ga0126384, IMG submission 92543) | Tropical forest soil microbial communities from Panama - MetaG Plot_36 | ecosystem: Environmental > Terrestrial > Soil > Tropical forest > Bulk soil | place: Panama | collected 2016-02-17 | reverse complement strand
GACGTCAGCCTGCTAGGAGGTTTTAAATGCAAGCCAAGGACGGCCGGCGGTTTTATCGAGGAAGCCATTAATCAAACAGCGCGTCGAATTCCGAAAGCAGGGTAACCAGCCTGTCTGCATCCTGATCGCCATCGAACTCGCGCACTGCCTGCGCGCCCACGCTGCTGCTGGAAGGAAATTCGTTTGACGCAATTGCCTCCCGCACTCGAGGAAGAAAGATAAATTGCAGCCACTGGGCAAAAGTCATGGTGTCCATGGCAAAAGCCTGCTTGAAGCGCAGTTGCTCCGGCCGGAGCGGCGCGGTTTGCCAGAAGCCGATGCTCCGCATTTCCGACTCAATCTGCTCGGCATAACGGCTGGCTTCCTCCTGAAGGTGTGTCGGCACCGCATGATCATAATTGCGCCTGGCATGAAAAGAAATTAGCTTTTTGCGATCTGTGGCGCGTGTGTCGGAATGGTTCCAAGAGATGAATTCCGCTTTTTGCAAAATTAGAGCAAAGTTTTGTCTTGACATCTAAGGCGTGCGAGGCACAGAATGCCGCGCTATCCCAAAAAACCAGAGCCAGGTTTGAATCAGGGAAGTCAAAAGGACGCCGGAGATTTTTGTCATTATTGAAATCTGTTGCGCCCTTCGCATGTGGGTTCTGATTTCTGCGTCACACGCGGGGGCCTGTCAGTGTGACTTCGCGGTAAATGTTTCATAGGAGAATTGCAGGCGGCAATGCTGTCTCCATCTACATTAGCGTCTTGGGAGGGCCTGATCCTGATCGGCGGCTTGATCGGGATTGTGGTCTGGAAAATGATGACGGGCGAGATTTCTCTCGAACAATTGTTTGAGGGTGAAACTCGAGCGCGAGACGGTACGCGCAGCTCCGATGTCAGCGGCGGACGTGTGCAGGTCTTTTTAGTAACTGTCTTTGTTGCTCTCTACTACCTGATGCAGGTCATCCATAACCCTAAGGAATTCCCGGAAGTTCCAACCAGCGTCGTCGGTGTCCTGGCAGGCAGTCACGCTGTGTATTTGGGTGGCAAAGCGCGGGCCATGCTGCTGAGCCGGTTTCGAAACTTCTTGAAATAGGAGATCACATGAAGACTATTGAATTTTGGATAAGTTTGGTGGGAGCAATCCTCGTGGCTTTCATCATCGCCATTTGGGTGCCAGGCGATCCTAAAGACAAAGTAGCGCACGCCATCGAGTATGGTGGACTGATCATTGTGTTCCTGTTCGGATTCATGATCCTGGCGGGAATTGCCAGCGGGAAAATCGATATCAGCAGGATACTTGAGGAAAAAAGCAATGGCGACTCCAAGGCCAGCATGTCTCGCTTTCAGTTGCTCATCTTCACTTTTGTCATCGCGCTAAGCCTCTTCCTGATTGTTGTAAACAGAACCACTGAGTTTCCGGATATTCCCACCAACGTGCTCTTGCTCCTGGGCATCAGCGCAACCACCTACGGCGTTAGCAAAGGTATTCAGGCAGGGGCCACGTCGGAATCTGACGATGAGGAGAAGGCGGGCGAAGGCGCTGAAAAGAAATAGGGCTGATTCAGCGATATTGGTCGCAGCGTAAGGAGGCAAAGCATGCCGAAGAAGAAATCAAAGTCTAATCGCACCTTTTCACGCCACGTTGCACCGTTCGCGCCACTGGCATTGGCGCTGGCCATGAAGGGAGTCAACGCTGGAGCACCGCCGCCGTCCGATCAGACGCACAAGCTGGTTGCAGGCGCTTTCGTGCCTGTCTGCACGCTGCCATTCAAAGGCGCTCCTGTACCTGCCATCGATGGCAAGTGCAGCATGCAGGGTGGAAGCTCCGATCCTGCCAAACAGGCTGAAAGCAAATCCAAGAACAACCTCTGTGCCACAACAAACTCGCCGCAAGTGGTCACTCATCAGGACCTCGTAGACTTGCAAAATAAAGCCACTGCCGCCAATTTGAAGAAGAGTATTCCTGACCGCAAAGTGCTCGAGGACATGGGCGAAGGTAAATACGTCAGCTATGTGGCCATCATTAAGGAAGCTCACTATTCCGATGTGGCCGCGGGCGAAGCCGTCAATTGCAACATTCCCGGCAACGACACCAATGACATTCACATTGTTCTGGTGCAGGCTCCAGGTGATGACGAATGCACCAGTACGACCGCCGAGATGAGTCCCCATTATCGCCCTGCAAGCTGGACTCCTGAGAACCTGAAGAGCCTCGGCGCTCGACCAGTCAGAGTCCGCGGACATCTCTTCTACGACGGCAGCCATTCACCCTGTACCGATCACTCCCGACCCAATCCTAAACGCGTCTCACTTTGGGAGGTGCATCCGGTTTATTCGCTGGACGTGTGTAACATCGATCACGGGAGCACACCCGGCAGCCTGACCGATTGTCAAAACGCGAAAGAGGAAGATTGGGTTCCCTTGGAGAAATGGCTGAGTAGTGAGCAGTAGCAAAAGCGTTCTTTATTAACTTGCAACTGGGCTGAGGGCCACCGTGGTAGATTCTTGTTTGCAGGCCTTAGATCATGTCCAGCCCAGCCGACGGCCATCTTCATCTTGGCGCCATCCTTTTTCCTCGCTTAGATCAGAGCGATTTCACTGGACCGTTTGAAGTCTTGTCACGGCTTCCGGATTCCACCTTCCACGTCATTTCCAAAGATAAGCAACCAGTAAGAGACGGTCGTGGCCTGGTGCTGACGCCGGAAAAAAGCTTTTCTGAAAGTCCGCCGCTCGATCTTCTTCTAGTTCCCGGTGGCCCGGGGCAGGAGGGCTTGATGGATGATGAAGTGACGCTCTCCTTCATTCGACGTCAGGCCGGGAATGCAAAGTACGTTTTTTCTGTTTGTACCGGCGCGCTCATCTGCGGTGCTGCTGGTTTGCTTAAAGGCGTAAAAGCAACAACCCATTGGTCGGCCTTTCACCTGCTGCACTACTTCGGAGCAATTCCGGTAGATCAGCGTGTGGTTATTGACGGCAAAATCGTGACCGCTGCCGGCGTCACTGCCGGTCTTGATGGAGCGTTGCTGGTTGCGTCACTGCTGCGCGGTGAAAAGGTTGCGCAACAGATTCAGCTTGGAATTGAATATGCTCCGGAACCTCCATTTCGGAGCGGCACTCCTAAAACCGCAGCGCCGGACGTTCTGGATTCAGTCCGCGCTTTCGGTCAGAAGCTCGCCAAAGCGCGTTTGGCAACTGCGAAACGCGTCGCAGCCCGCCTTGGAGTGTTGGCGCACTAGTTCTTCCAAATGTTGTCATCTCGATAGGTGTCAGCCAGCAGAATGGGCTTCTTGAGAAAATCGTCATCTCGAGGGGTATCCGCGCAGCGGAGACCCGGAGAGACCTTGCGTTTTAGTTGATTGAGAAGGATCCCGTTTTGTTCTAAGCACTACGCGCTAACTTTTCTTCAGTAGGCGAGTCTATGCCACTAAAGGCGGGACTTCTGGAGGAACGGTCATGAAAGTCCCTTTGATAATTTTTCTCACCGTCCTCGTGCTGCAAGGACCACAGTCACATCCTCAGTCTTCTTCCGTGCCTTCCGATAGCGCTGCAGTCCGCGAACAAGGCCGTCGCATCTTCACCGACCACTGCGGCAAATGCCACGATGAAAATGCAAGAAAGAAACTATCTGATGGTTCTACTCTGGTCACGCGTCTCTCGGCGAGCAAAGATCCTCCGGCATTACTGGGCACGCGGCTAAAAAGCATGAGCGCTGAAGACCGTCGCGCAGTTCTGTCCTATGTTGAAGACCTGCTCTCACAGTTTCGCTCTTCAGAAAAGAAGTAGCCAGCAATACGTAGCCACTCTTCAACCCGCACGTTTCAGTCGACGAATGGCCAGCGCTCCCAGAACCAACGTTAGACCTGAGAGCACAGCCACATGTGCAATCGTTGAACCGCGACTGGGTGCTCCCAAAATGCTCATGACTAGTTGCTGAAGATGATAGGTGGGCCAAATAGGTGCGATCATCTGCATAAACTTCGGCAAGGGATAAAAGAGACCTGAGAGATGCATCATGATCTGGTAGGTTAAATTCACAAAGGCAGGCGCGCTGCGGGCAGTTGTCCACACACCAAGGAACAGGCCGATTGCACTAAACGGCAGTGTCCCGATGATGCACGCCAACACAATCTTCAAAATCTGCCCTAGGCTAAGGCTCAAATGCATCAGCGTCAAACCCGCAGCAATCATGGTGGCCATGATGATTACGCCGAACAGCACAGACATCAACATTTTTGCCAGCAGGTAGGCGGCCGGCGGCATGGGCAGCGCGCGCTTCAGTTTGAGCATGCCTTGCTCTCGCTCGATCGCCACCCCCATGCCAAAACCAAATATTCCTGGCCCCATCATCCCCATCACGGCAAAGGCTGTGAACAGGAATTTCCCCGCGGTCTGATCATTGCGAATCGCGGACCCAAATAAAAGCACTCCAAAGAGCAGGAGCAACAAAACGGGAAGCCCCAAAAAAGGTGTCGAGAAAGCCGGCGTGCGCAACATGCGCACAAATTCATACTTGGTTTCGACGAAGTAAGCGCGTAACACGCGACCGGCGGAGACTGAACAGTTGCCAGTCAGCTTGCCGCTGAGTGGTATGGAAGTGGCGCTCATAATGCTGCCTCCTGGGTGAGTTCTGTAAATGCTTCAGCGAGTCCGGCGCGCCGGACTTCCAAATCCTGCAAGTCCTCATCGGCAGACAGCAGCCGGCGCACTACCGCTTCCGCATTGTTTGCGGTGATGTGAACGCCCTGCTGATCTGTGGTTGCGCTCTCTACCTCAGGCCAGCTTCGAATCTGTTCCACCGCTACGGTGGTTAGGCAACTGATCTGTTTGCGTACCACGTGAGCCCGAATCTCGTTTACAGTTCCGGAGGCGATCACGCGACCCTTGGCCACTACCATCACCCGGTCGGCCAGCGCTTCCGCTTCCTCCAGATAATGTGTGGTCAGGACGATAGAAGATCCCTGCTCGACCAGTTGCCGCAGAGTCGCCCACATCAGTTTCCGCGCCTGAACATCAAGGCCCACTGTCGGCTCGTCCAGGAACAGCAACTTAGGGTTGCCACACATCGCGATCGCAAACTGCACCTGCCGCTTCTGACCTCCTGAGAGCTTGCCGTAAGGGCGCTTGGCCAGCGATGCCGTGTTGGTCATCTCCATCACAGCTTCGGGCGCCAGCGGTGCTGGATAGTAGCTGGCCACAAGGTCAATTTGTTCGCGCACTCGAAGTTCAGCAGGAAGCATAGCCTCCTGCATCATGACCCCGATCTGCCGTCGTGTCTCCAACTGCTGCGGCGGCTTCCCGAAGAGGCGCGCGCTGCCCGCATCCGCCTCCTGAAGACCCAGCAACAAAGAAATCGCCGTGGTCTTTCCTGCGCCGTTCTGCCCCAGGACGGCCAACAGCTCGCCGCCTTTCACCTGCAAATCAAGTCCATCGAGTGCCACTGTCTTGCCATAGCGTTTGTGAACGCCTGATAGCTCTGCCAGAAACTCCATAATCAGTCTTCTCCCTCTCGGAATCGGTCTGTTTGGCTCACATGGTGAGTGTCCCCGATCGTGTAGCTCAGCGAAAAATCAATTTTGACGAAGTGGCTGGATGAGTTGACGAAATGCCTTTTTGCGAAGATTAATCAACGTCGGGACTTCTTGGAGAGGTGTTGCTCTTGATCTCAAATTACCCAATTACCAACTTACCCAATTACCAAATTTTGTGCGAGCGCGAGAATATTGGCCCTACAAGAAAACAAGCTCCTCGTACCCGTTCCGCATAACGACTAAAACGGGTTCGCCGCAAAGGCTTTCAGCTTTTCGTTATAGCTCCGGCCTGATCGCAGCCGCACTTCGTTGTGCAGGATGATCAGATATTCGCCGTGGGGTCCAGGTTGGAGTTCTTTGATGCGGCCCACGTTGACGATGATTGACCGGTGAATACGAAGGAAAGTTTCAGGATCAAGCGATCTCTCCAGCGTGTTCATGGGTACATGGAGCAAATGGCGCGTGCGGCTGGTATGGAGTTGGACGTAATTTTCCGCCGCCTCCATCCAATCTATGTCTTCAACATCCACAAAGACCGTCTTACCCGCTGATCGTACCGCCAGCCGTTTCAGGTATCGTTGCGGTGAAGCGATGGTCTGAAGTAAGCCAATAATCTGTCGGCTTGTATTGTCTCCGGAGTGCGAATGAAGCCGGTTTTTTACTCGAGCCAGCGCCTGTGCGAATCGTTCCTCTGTCACCGGTTTGAGCAAGTAATCGATGGCATTGATTTCAAATGCTTGAATGGCGTAGCGGTCGTGCGCAGTGACAAACACAACCGCCGGCATCTTTTCCGCTCCCACCTTCTGGACAACGGAGAATCCATCCATTTCTGGCATCTGCACATCCAGAAAGACCAGATCCGGCCGCATCTTCAGGATGGTCTTTACAGCTTCGTGCCCATCCTTGGCCTCTTGAATCGCTGTCACATCGGAGTCCTGAGCGAGCAACATGCGCAAACCCTGTCGCGCCAGCGGCTCATCATCAACGATTAGCGTGGTCAAGGGCATGTATTTCCATCATTTCTGATTCGGACATCGCAGAGGCCACATGGTATGGAATCAACATCGTGACTGCCGCGCCGCCGTGTTCGCCATTCTCCAACGCGAGCCGTGCGGCTTCGCCATACAGTTGCTGAAGGCGCAAACGGGTGTTCGCCAATCCGATTCCCCGGCTCGTCGTCAAGCCATCCGGAGGAAGTCCCGGCCCATCATCTTCCACCTTCAGTTCCAGCATCCCATTTACCCGCGCGGCCGTGATCTGGATCTTTCCTGCAGCGGAACTCTTGCCAATGCCATGGCGAACGGCATTTTCAACAATTGGTTGTAGGCCCATCTGCGGCACAGCGGCATCCAGAATTGCCGGGTCCGCTGATATCTCCACTCGCAGCCGGTCCTGAAATCTCACTTGCTCGATGGAGAGATACAGTTGCAGGTATTCCAGTTCGCGGCGCAGCGGAACCTCCTGCGCTTCCACATCTTCCAGGACGCAACGCAAAAGATCGCTCAGGCGGGCAAGCATCTCCTCCGCCTGGCGCCCTTTTTGCTGGCGCACCAGCACCATGATCGCATTCAGTGTGTTGAACAGGAAATGTGGTTGAAGCTGCATCTTCAGCGTGCTTAACCGGGCCTGCATAAGCTGTGATTGCAACTCAGACGTGTGCAACTCAAGTCTTAATGCCTCCCGCTCGCGTTCCTGGTAGCGACGGTAATAGCGGATAGCAGATTGAATCCCCAGAATCATCCAATAGGCGAGAACGTTCCCGTGGAAACCGATAACCACCAGCGTAGAGAACACAGCCTTGAATGTGGTTCCCAGAATGAATGGCAGAATGCCCAGGCGTGCATGCACAAAGCTGTCAATCAGGAGGTGAACCACCGCAAAAGTCAAGCTGAACAGCAGGTGGAGCGGTATGGCTTGCAACCATTTTCCGCGCTCGAGCGGAAATCGCTGTCCCAGCCACAATACCCCGGGCGTGAGCAATGCCGAGATCCAGACCCCGATGAGCCAGGACTCCAGCGAATGCCACCAGGGCGTCGGATCGTGAAAGTGCAGCTTTTGTGTCAGCGATTGGCTGAAAAAAAAGAGGCCAAGTACCGTCCACACCGAGAAGTAGACAGCGTAGGCCCGCAAAGCGCGTCTGAGCATGCTTCCCATTGAGTCAATACATTATCTCAAAGCATAAAAAGTCAACTTTGCCAGGGATGGGTTCGGCTGATCCGCTTCAACCGTTGTATCCTTATATCAGCAGTTTGTTATGTGGATTAGCAGTTTCCTCAAGTCGTTTCGCTCTCCCAGACACCGGCTCGCCTGGTTAATAGCCATCGCCGCAGATGCTCTGCAGATTGTCGCTTTGCCATTTTTCGCTGAGGGTGGCGTTTCCCCATTCGACGTCGCTCTTGATGTGATCGTAGCCGCCGCGCTGCTCCGGCTGCTTGGATGGCATTGGGCTTTGCTGCCTACATTTGCGGCTGAGCTCATTCCCGGTCTGGATTTATTTCCCACTTGGACTGCAGCCGTCTTCTACGTGACGCGGCAGCAGGTTCGCTCGCACGAACCGGAAATCATTCCTCCAGGTCCTGCATTGCGCCGCTCTTAAATCATTCGCTCTGGCCAGCTAGTGTTGAGCAATTCTGGCAAACGCTGTCCACCAAAGGACCATCAACGGCAAAAAAAAAGCGGGAATGGCGGCGAGCCATTCCCGCAAGCATGATAGAGGATTGTTCAATTCACCTGAATGTCGCCCGACCCGGTATGCAGATCGAGGAGTACTCCACCGTTACCCACTTTTCCCTGAACGTGATTGCGTGAAAACGTGCCTTGCATGGTGACTTGGCGGTTGACGGTCAGCCGTCCGGAAGAAGTTCGCGCATCAATGTTGAACGAGGCCCCGGAAGGTAGTCGCAGATCGATGTTGCCTGAACCCGCACCCACTCGCCAATCGCCTGTAGGCTCACCGTCCACGGTGATGTCACCACTGCCGGTTTCTGCTCGCAGGCCGCCTTTAACACCACGAAGCCTCACATTACCTGAACCAGCATTGGCTCGTACGCTTCCAGAAGCCACCTGCTCCACTTCAATTTCGCCGCTTCCAGTATTGGCAGTTACCTCCCCCGCGATCCCGCGCGCACGAATGTTGCCGCTGCCCGCCTCTGCGTCAAGCGAGCCCTTTATATTATTGAAGTGCAAATCGCCCGAACCTGACTTGGCGCGAACTCCGCCCGTGATATTCCCAACCGTGATGTTTCCTGAACCTGTGTGCGTATTAACGGGAAGCTGAACGCTGTCAATATCCTGATTGCCTGACCCGGTCTGGCTGGAAACTTTGGTTTGCGCTGGGACCGTGAGATCGTAATCAATCGAGACATTCTGCTGCAGATCGCGGTCCTCAATTCGGCCCACGTGAATGCTGTTCCCCTGCTGCTCAATCGGAGGATTCGCTTGCAGCCTTTTGATTTTTTCCTGGGCGCTCAACCCTGTCCATGAATCGCGCGCATGGATCGTGGCATAGACGTGCACGCTGCTGCTTCCACCCACGTGTACCTTAATGTTGCCGGAGCCGGAAACCACATCCAGGTCCACCGGCCCTGACACTTGCAATGTGCGATCAATAGTCCCCGTTTCCGACGCGCACAAGGGCAGGGTGCCCAAAGCCGTAAAAAGCAGAATTGCACTGAGAAGTCTTAGAGATTTCATTTTCGTCACTCCTGATATTTCTTATCCTGAGTATTTAATGGTGGAACCATCGATTCCGCGCGGTCCGGAAACCAGATCGCCAGATCACGCGCGATCACGGCGATTACTGGAGAATCACCTGCTGTCCTTCTTTCAAGCCGGACAGCAATTCCGTCTTCGATCCATTGGAGATGCCCACGACCACCGCAACTTTCTTCTTGCCGTCCCTTGCCGTTGGATCGGGTACCTCGACGGAAGCTTTGCGGTCCTTGTCATAGATCAGCGAACCTTCCGGTACCATCAGTATTCCCTTATGTTCTTCCAGAAGAATCTCTGCATTCGCCGTCATCATCGATTTGAGTTCACCTTTGGCGTTGTCAATCGAGACCCGAACCTCAAAGGTGGTTACGTTGTCCTTCTCCACGCCCATGGGAGAAATTTTGGTGACCTTGCCGTTAAAGACACGGTTTTTGTATGACTCAACTTTGATTCGCGCGGCTTGGCCCATATAAACCTTGGCAATATCGCTCTCATCCACCTTGCCCTTAACATAGACTTCATGCGTATCTCCCAACGTCATGATCAAAGTGGCCGACGAACCTAATACCAGAATCGAACTCACGGCGTCGCCAACTTCTACGTCGCGCGAGAGAATGGTGCCGTCGATGGGAGAAACTATGGTTGAGTTGCGGTATTCCTCTTCCGTCTGCGCCAGGAGGGCGCGCGACTGCGAAACCTGTGCCTGTGCCTGTCTGAGCTTGGCTTCAGCAACAACCTCATTGGCCTTGCCCAGCTGCTGCTTGTTCACCGCCATCTCATAATTCTTCTGGGCGTCATCTAAGGCCGAGACGGATACCACACCATCCTTAGCCATCTGTTGTGCCCGTTCGTATGCTCGCTTCAGCATGGGAACGTCCGGCCCTTCGGCATCGACTTTGGCGTGTTGCAGGTCGGCGGCAGCCGCGTGCGCAGCAGCCTCTGCCGCTTCCAGCGATGCGCGCTGCTGGTTCACTCGCGCCTGAATTTCTTCTTTATCCAGCTCCACCAGGATCTGGCCTTGTTTCACCTGGTCGCCGTAGTCGACCAGCAGCTTTTTGACGATGCCGCTGGCCTTCGACTTCACTTCTACCTGGGTGATGGCCTGGATTTTTCCGGTGGCGACCACGCTCTTTGCCAGGTCGCCTTTTTCCACTTTGGCCAGCTTCGAGGGATCAATCTTGCTGCCGCCACGGGTTGCCGCCACAGCTACGAGAATTACAAGAATGAGTGCTACGACTCCACTGATTATGAAGATCAGCCTTTTCTTCTTGCCCTTTTTGCCATTACCGTTTGCCACACCTACCCCCTTATGGGCCCTGTACTAAATACGCTGGCAGGCTGAAAATGTTCCGTAAAAACAAATACTTAAATCACCACACCTTACCCCGAACCGGTCCCTCGCAGCTACCCTTTAGACCTCAAATTCACTAAAAGGGAAGCTGGGGAATCGGGCTCCTGATCCGATGACCCGATTGTAGTCTGCTTTGAGCCACAACTCGCCTCGATACTGGCCGCCAAATCTAAAGTGTAAAATCAACGACTATGGTCCCCCTGGTTCTCCTCCGGATCATTCTGGTGGTCTTGCTGGTGGCGGCGAATGCCTTTTTTGTGGCGGCGGAGTTCGCCATGGTCAGCCTTCGCGATACCAGGGTCCAGCAACTGATTGAACAACGGCGCATTGGCGCCCGCGCCGTCCAGAAAATCCAGCGCCACCTCGACGAATTCCTCCCCGCCGTCCAGCTTGGGGTCACCCTGACCAGCCTTGGCCTTGGCTGGGTGGGTGAGGGAACACTGGCAACCATCTTTCAGCCCTGGATGTCCCGAATCCCCTTTGGCCAGATCTATGCCCACGGCTTTGCTGCCACCCTGGCCTTCATCGCCATCACTTACATGCACGTCCTGCTGGGCGAAATTGTGCCCAAGTCGCTGGCCCTGCAACGCGCTGAGCGAGTGGCTCTGGCCGTGGCCGGTCCCATGGACTTCTTTATGACGCTGGCGCGGCCGTTTCTGTTAATCATGAACAAGTCGGCTAACATGGTTCTGCGGGGATTTGGCTCACGCGTCATGCGCGAAGGTGGAGTCCACTCGCCCGAAGAACTCAAGCTGATTGTTACCGCCAGCCGTCGCGTTGGTCTGCTGCCCGAGTCGCAGGAGGACATGATCCACAACGCGCTCGAACTCGGCAATCTTACTGTCCGGGAGATTATGGTGCCCCGTCACAGCATCTTCTCCCTGCCGGCCGATTTCCCGCTCGAAGACGCCATGGCGCGCGTGGTGGAAGAGCAGCACTCGCGTGTGCCGGTCTACGATCCCGACAAAGGCAAGGAAAACATTATTGGCTTGCTGTATTCCAAAGACCTTTCCCGCATGATGCATATGCGTCTGACGGCGGGAATCACATTTTCGGGCAGTCGCATGCCAGTGCGCGACATCATGCGCGAAGTCCTCTTTGTGCCTGAAGCTAAACCTGTCGCCGATCTCCTGGTTGAATTCCAGCAACGCAAGCGCCACCTCGCCATCGTTGTGGACGAGTTTGGCTCGACGTCAGGACTGGTAACCGTGGAAGACGTTCTCGAGCAACTGGTAGGCGAACTGGAAGATGAGTTCGACGTCGCCCAGCGCCCCGGTACGCCCTTGACCTCAGGCTCAGTCATTTTGGATGGAAGCGCCAACATTCGCGATCTGGAAGTGCAGTATGAGATCGAATTGCCCCGCGATCAGGGATTTGAGACCTTGGCCGGATTTGTGCTGGCACAGCTCAGCAGAATTCCTAAGGGTGGAGAATCATTTGAATATCAGGGACGGCGTTACTCCGTGATGCAGATGGAAGGCCACCGCATCGCCCGGATAAAAATTGAAAGCACCGCCCAGCCCACTCATGCCAAGTCCGCAAGTTGATGGTTGTGAATCATGCGTTTGGGTTTGCCGCAACCAAGGCAACGTGTTAGGTCACGACTTGAGTGCTTAGCAGGAGTTCGCATAGCGAACGACGACTACGAAGTCGTGCCGAGTCAGTAGAAAGATATGAAGGCTTTAGCCGCTGTAGGTAATCAGGGCCCACTAAGCCCTGGACTTTAGTCTGACTTTAGTCCAGGGTGAGCGTAGCGAAAAGGGCCGAATCAGTCGAAAAATAATCCAGGCTTTAGCCTCTGAGGTGGCAGACTCTACGATCGGCAAAGCCAAGAGCCAAAGGCCAATGGCTAAGGGCCAATGGCTAAATGCTTTGCTCTTGCTTTTGCCTTCGCTGGCAGCTAGTAGCTAGCAGTTGGAAGCTCTGACACTTTTGGCATTTTTGGCAATTATGGCAATTGCTGGTTCATTCATTAATTCGGAGCGCCGCTAAAAGTGCTCCGTTACGTGTCAGCCCGTCTTCTGTATCTTATCCCTGTCCTGTGGCTCGTCGTGTCCGTCGTCTTCCTGCTGATCCATCTTGTGCCTGGCGATCCCATACAGCAAATGCTGGGTGAGGGTGCGACTGCGAGCGATATTCAAGCTCTGCGCCACGCTTACGGGCTCGATGTCTCCATTGGACATCAATATTTCAATTACTGGAAGGGTGTGCTGCATGGCGATCTTGGACGCTCACTGCGGCTGAATCAGGACGTAACCCAGGTCATCGCTCAGCGCTATCCCTGGACGCTGCAGTTGACGATTGCCGCCATGATCGTCGCATTATTGATCTCCATTCCTGCCGGAGTTCGTTCGGCGAGAAGGCGAAACCGTTGGGACGATCGCACCCTTAGCTTTGTCAGCCTGCTGGGACTGTCATTTCCGAATTTTGCTCTGGGGCCAATTTTGATTTTGTTTTTTGCCATTCAACTCGGGTTGCTGCCCGTCTCCGGCTCAGGAACAGTTGCGCATCTCATATTGCCGGCCATCACTCTTGGCGGATCATTGGCCGCCATTCTCACACGCATGGTGCGCACCGCCATGCTGGAGGAGTTGAGCCAGGACTACATTCGCACGGCACGCGCCAAGGGACTATCGGAAAATGTGGTGGTCTATAAGCACGCATTGCGCAACGCGCTCATTCCCGTGCTCACCGTTGTGGGATTACAGTTTGGCGCATTGCTGGCTGGGGCCATCGTTACCGAAACAATTTTTTCCTGGCCCGGCATCGGACGCCTGACCATCAGCGCCATCAGCACCCGCGACTACTATCTGGTGCAAGGCTGCATCCTGACCATCGGACTTACTTATGTTGTGGTGAACTTCCTGACTGATTTTCTGTACTCGCTGGCAAATCCAAGAATCAGACAGTGAGGAGGATTGTGTAATTGGGAAATTTAGTAATTGAGTAATTGAAGATCTTGGTGTGCGCTCTTCAATTACCAACTTACCAAGTTACCAACTTACCCAATTCTTATGCTGCTGATATGTTTCTTTGGCTAAGTGCTGACTGCTGATTGCTGAGTGCTTCTTCAGATAAACATCTCTTCG
>Ga0126384_10001544_pt1 | contig 13669 bp, 9 predicted proteins | sample PanSoiMetPlot_36_FD_92543 | JGI IMG/M metagenome (GOLD analysis project Ga0126384, IMG submission 92543) | Tropical forest soil microbial communities from Panama - MetaG Plot_36 | ecosystem: Environmental > Terrestrial > Soil > Tropical forest > Bulk soil | place: Panama | collected 2016-02-17 | reverse complement strand
GGAAGATATGCACTGCAACAAACGATGGCAGTATGGTGTAGGTGTACTGGCGTTTGTGTGGAGCCTGGGGTTGAGCTTGCCGCAAGCGCAGGCATCTCCTATTAGCTGTGGAGCCATCCTGGGGCCGGGAGGTAACTTTGTGCTCGATAGTGACGTAGGGCCCTGTGGAGGGCCCGGCCCGGCGCTGACACTGATCTCAGCTACGCTGGATTTGGCGGGCCACACGGTGTCGTGCTCGACTACCTCAATCTACGGCATTGAGGTAGAGGGCAAAAAGTCAAGAGTACGCAATGGCGCGGTCAGTGGGTGTGGTAATGGGGTCGTACTGCTCGATCAAGGGTCCCATGAGGTACGCGAGATGACCGCGGCTGGGAACACTGCAGGCTTTAATGTGGGGAGTAGCAGGAACAAGTTGACCAACAACGAAGCTAACGGCAACGAGTACGTCGGCTTTGCTGTCGGTGGGGAGCACAATCAACTGACCGGCAACACCGCCAGCGGCAACGAGTTCGGTTTCTTGTTCCAAGGAGCGACGAACGGTCTGCTGAGCAGCAACACGGCGATGGACAATTCTAATGGCTTTGAGATGTTTGGCTCCAGCGCTAATCTGCTGACCAGTAATACGGCTAGCGACAACAAGTCCAGTGGTTTCGAGGGTGACCTGAATACCAACAATCACTGGGCCAGCAATACGGCTAGCGGCAACGGGGAAGGATTCTCTTTCGTAGGCCATATGAACGACGCCTGGGTTGGCAACATCGCCAGTGGTAACGGAGGATTCGGGTTTAGCTTTGGAGATGGTATGATAAATTCCTTGGACGACAACCGCGCCAGCGGCAACGGATTCTCTGGGGGCGGGGGCGGGTTCGGGATCGAGGAACCCAACGACACGGTGGTGGAGAACAAAGCCACTGATAATATCGGCGCGGGCTTTGATCTGTTCGATGGCGCCAGCAGTAACCTGTTGCGGGTCAACCAGTCGCTGAGCAACAGTGGCCCAGGCATCCGCCTCAATACTGGTACGACGGGCAACAGCATTCGCAACAGCAAGGCGTTGGACAACGGCAGCTTTGACCTGGAAGATGACAACCTCGGGTGCGATGCTAACGCCTGGGGCAGCAATACCTTTGGCGTGGCCAACCAAGGGTGCATTAATTAATCAGTTGTAAGGGAGAGGGAGGCGCCGCTTCCCCTCCCTCTCCCTAGTTGCAGGACGGTAACGTGATGCCAGAGAGATATTGCTGGTCGAAGGTATCAAGGGGGTGGGCTCCTGCCCCTGTTATTGGGTCCACCACTTGCTGGGCTGCAGGACAAGGGTCCGTAATAACTACCGGAGAAAAGGGGAAAGGTTGCCCTGTGTTGCCTTGGCTGTCAATATTAAGGGTGTTGCCTAGGCTGTCGATATCGGGGCTGAAGTTTCCTTGGGCATACGCTTGTCCTCCGCTATTCACCCGTAGCGCCCTGTCCGCGCTGGAGGGGGTTGAAGAACGGTGGTAAAAGTTCTTTACTACGTTCGTATGGACGTTGTTCATGGCCAAGGTTCCGTAATCGGAGAAATCCCAGATCAGGTTATTGCGGATGTCTGCGACGGTGTCGGGTGGGAAAGTGGCTAAAGTCCCATCCCAGCCGGTATGAGGATTGCGGCTTTGCCCTTTCACGAAGAGATTATGGTGGAGGGTGACTCGTAAGGCTTGAAGATCCACTAAGACCAAGAGGTTATGGCTTGGGTCGTTCTCGGCTATAATCGACCACTGTATCGTGACGTCGGATGCCCCGCGGGTGACATCAATATCCCCGTCAGTCGATCCCTTAGCGGAGACATGATCGATGACGACATGATGCGCACCGTCGCGGACGGTGATGCCATCCCCAACCGCGTTGCGGACCCGCACGCACTTTATGATGACATCATGCACGCCTTTCGTACCTGACAGGTAGAGCCCGGCGTTGAATAAACTGATCCCTGGAATCTGCGGACTCGGCGCTGAGCAGCCGTCAATTGTAATGAAGGCTCCTTTCACCTTGATTGGGCCGCTGGTGAGGGTGATGATGCGAGGGGGAGGAGGGGTGCCACCCACGTCGAAAACAATAGTGCGATTGCCTTGTGACAGGGCGTCCCGCAAGCTGCCCGCTCCTGAGTCATTGAGGTTCGTGACGACGACTGTGGCTTGCCCAGTTCCCCCAGACGTCGTGGCGCCGAACCCTTCGTAAACTGCCGCCTCGACCACTGGCCTACCGAAGGACGACAGCCCGGCGCTGACAACGCAGACCGTAAGAAACCACCGGAACGAGAATCTAGGCTTGGTCGGTACGGAAAAAGGGGTAGATGGGAACATGAGCGCACCTCCGAAACCGCGAGAGTTGCCAGGTGATTTGTGCTCTATACTTTCAGGTAATGTGCTTTTACTGGGTTTCTGTCTTTTCTTATACTAATTTAGGTGTGAAACAGGATGTTTTTATCCGAATATTCGCAGAGAAGCAAGCGAGTTCTTCTGCACTTAATCCGAGACGCGTAACACTACCTGGCATCCAGCTATTGTGGCGTCGTTTGGATGAACTCGTCGTACAATTTGACAGGCTCTATAGACTCGCCTTAAAATCAACCTCGTCCGCAATCTTTGATTATCACTCCTCTTTAAGGAGCAACCCTGGGAAGAGTGTAAGCTCATCGTGACTTCCATCGTTGGTTAGGTCAGCAAGGAGGAACTATGAAAGCCTTCAACTGGCAAGATTTTTTGGCACGACACCCAGTCTTTTCGAGCCTTACCCAAGGAGAGGTCGCGCAGTTACTCAAGACGGCGTCGCAAGAGAGAGCTTATTCCCAAGGCAGCGTCGTTGTGAGGGAAGGTGAGTCCGGAGACTCGCTCTTCTTGATCGGAAGGGGATCAGCCCAAGTTACTCTGCAAGGACCAGACGGCCAGCCCAGTCCTCTCGCCGTCTTAAAAGCGGGCGACTTTTTTGGCGAGGTGGCCGTCTTGGAGCGCAGGCCGAGGTCGGCGACGGTAACGGCCACGAAGAGGTGTCGGTTGTTAGAAATTAAAGGGGAGGAGTGTCGCAGCCTCCTGGCGGTACATCCGGATATGCGCTCCAAGGTGTACGCGAAAATGAATGAACGATTGAGGCAATCGAGCCCGCAGTAATATACAGCGCTCTAGGTGGCCGGCTCTTTCCTACCTGAAGACATTTGGTCGCGACAAGGATACAGCGGGTAGGCTCCAGTGAATTCTGGAGCCGGTGTTGCTTTCGCGACTCTCACTACCCCTGCTTCTTCTCGAGTCTGGCTCCGAGCGCCTTGGCAGTTTCAGGCGGGAGGCCGGTGGGGTCGATCAGCATGCCGTACACTTTCAAGTTGTGAGTATGAGCAAGCTGGTGCAGCGCAAAGGACGTCTGTATAGCGCCGACGCGGCCCTGCGCGTCCTCCGCGGCATTAACCGCCTCTTTGGTCAGCTTGAGGGCAAACAGCGACTTTTTCGTCATCTTTTGCGCCATTGTCAGCGCCGCTTCTTGCAACTTCTCGCGCGGCACGACCTGGTTGACCATGCCGATCCGGTGCGCCTCCGTCGCTGAGATCCAGTCGGAGGTGAAGAGGAATTCTTTGGCCTTGCGCGGCCCCATCTCCCACGGATGGGCGAAAAACTCGACGCCGTCCACGCCGAAGCTGACTGTAGGATCGATGAATTCGGCATCTTCGCTGGCGATGATAATGTCACAGGGCCAGATCAACATCAGGCCGCCGGCAATGCATCTCCCTTGCACTGTGGCAATGGTCGGCTTCGGGATATTCCGCCAGCGCTCGCAGAAGCCGACGTAGATTTCTTTTTCCCGGGCCATCTGCGCCTCGGCGCCAGCACAGGTGAAGCCACACCAAGTGCCAACCGTGTCATACTCCAGCATCTTCTGGTACGGATTCTGCTCGCGCAAATCGTGGCCAGAGGAAAAATGCGGACCGTTGGCGGCGAGGATAATGACTTTGATATTGTCATCGCGCGCCGCCACATTAAAGGCGTCGTTTAGCTCGTAGAGCAGTTGGGTGTCCTGCGAGTTACGTGTCTCTGGTCGGTTCAGCACGATGCGAGCAACATGCTGTGCCGGGGCTTCATACAAGATGGTCTCGAACTCTTTCATAGGGCCTCCTTTGTGTGAGTCGTACAGTGTTCCTACCTAGCTTAAAGAGGGGAGTACCTCTTTAGGCACGAACGGCAAATTACCCGACTTGGAAGGCTCAGGCTACGACGCTGATGGAGGAGGCGCAAGCGCAGGTTGCTCATATTCCCCCTGTGAGCCGTCACGGGCAGAAGGTGGGCGATGCCCACTCGCTAGCTCTTCTAGGAAGGATAGAAAGACGATGCCTAAGCCACGTCGGCGGATGAGGGGACAGGCACAGCGTAATGCCAGGTGAGTTTGAGCAGAGTGTCGCCCCACGGCAGGAATACGACTTCACATTCCGGGGCGACCTCTGTCGGCAGTTCAGGATGTCGGCGACGTGCTTCAGCCGTCGCCAGACTGATCAGTTCTTCTCGTTCGGGTAATGCTGAGCCATTAGTTGGTAATGCCAGCTCGGAAGCGTGCAACGTAACAGTGAGGGTTACGCGCATCGCAGCCGAACTCCGCGGAGGGGGCATTGCCGGCGTTACCTCGAAAGTCTCGGGTGCAGACGGAGGCAATTCGCGTTCTTGTGGATGCATCTCTAAGGTGGCGCTCTCTGCGCTTGAAGTTTCCGCGGGAACCGTTGCCACGTGAATGGTGGTCTCGGCCGGCTCTTCTTGGGAGGAAGCAGTGAGGACTGTCTCTATTTCCTCTTCGCGCGTGCCTCCCCGTCTTCTGCCGCGACCACGTGGTCCACGTTTTCTCCCACCTCGTTCCTCGCGGTCCTCTTGCTCTGAATGGGCTTCGCGCTCGGGGGGATGCTCGGCTGGGTGCTGAGCTCGCTGCTCAGGACGCACCCGTTGTTCACCTGAAGTGATGCCGTGCGTGAAATAATGGAGGGTGTCCGTAGAAAGCGAGTCGAGGACTTCCTCGACTATGTCAGCAGCGCTCTCGTCGTTGGCTGCTTCCGCATCGAAGTCAGCGATGACGGTGAAGTACAGGGAGTCACTCTTTTGCGACGTTCCAATCCCTCCACTTGTATCGTGCTCGTAATAACGCACCCGTGGATGGCGGAGGGTCTTGAACACGGCCGCTACAGTACGGTCCGCTTCTTCCAGAGAGGGGCCGCGGATTTCAAAAACAGCAGTCGCGTGAAAGTAAGGCATAAGAATTAATAAAGTGTCCCCTATATAAAGGCCAACCTCTCTTTGCGCAAGGGTGGACGGCAATTGGCGACCAACGACCAGGAGCCTAGACCTGCGGCGCATTTCGGAGTACAGTATGGCCATCGGTCGGGTTGACACAGGCCCTCGCGCCCCGATTCTTGTAATCCGGCAGGACGGAGCGGACCGAGCCTCGGGCCGGCAAGTCGGCGGCCGGTTCCTGGTGAAGCGGAACCTGGACCCGCAATGGGTGCGCCGAGAAAGGAGGTGATCCAGTTATGCAATCTTCTACGGTGAGCTGTGAGGTGGTGGCCTCCTAGGCCGACGTACCCAAGTATGTTGGGGTGGTCGCTTGGGGGGACCCAGGCACCACCGGCACCCCGACAGCCCGCTTTCACCGGCGGGACGCCTTTTGCGGCGTGACACTGTCGGGGTTTGCGTTTTGCGTAGCCAAATAAGGCAAAAGGGTCGAGAACAGATTCACCTCTGACCCCAGTTGTTTGCCGAGACCGCTGAGCAGTCCCATTACCCGTCCGACCAGTACCAAATCGCCCGGCGCTTCGACGATCGGATCTTTACGCATTGCTTGAGAAATCTCATCATTGAAATGCTCGACCATCTCCGGATCGGCGTAGGCTTTGTTCTCTTTGACTGAATGACCGAGCATCGCCTCACCTAGTACTAGGAGGCTCTCCGACCCGCCATTCTTGGTGACGAAACCAAGACGATGGAATGAGGCAACGATCTCGTCGGCGTCCTGCAGGACAATCGCTGTGGTGAGCCGAGCCATCTCCGCCGGGAACTCCGGTGGCAGATCCTTAGTCAAGCCAAAGTCGAGAAACACCAAGCGTGGGCCCGGCTGGACTAATAAGTTGCCAGGATGTGGATCGGCGTGGAATAAGCCATCAAGCAGAATCTGCTGGAGATAGATCTCGGTGAGCTTTTGCGCGACTATCCGGGTGTCGATCCCTGCTTCTCGGAGTGCCTCAATCTCAGTGACCTTGATTCCTTCCATGAATTCCATCACCAACAGGGTCGGGGTGGTGTACTCCCAGTAGATGCACGGTACCGCCACGTCATCTCTACGCGTGGCAAAGTTGCGCGCGACGGTTTCGGCATTGTGGCCCTCGTGGACGAAGTCCAGTTCCAGGGGAATATAGCGGCGCAATTCCCGGAGAATAAAGCGAAAGTCATAGCGCGGCTCCAAACGTGCCAGCCACTCGACAAAAAACGCAATATTCCGCAGATCCAAATCGACCAGCGCGGCAATGTCAGGATACTGCACTTTCACGGCGACCCGCCGCCCGTCGCGCAGGATCGCTTCGTGCACTTGGGCGAGAGACGCCGCGGCGATCGGTCGGGGGGAGAAAGACGAAAACACCTCCGCCACAGGTTTGCCTAACTCGTCTTCAATGCGTTTCTTCATCACTGTAAACGGTCGCGGCGGCACGCGGTCGTGCAACCGTGACAACACCTCGATATATTCTGGAGGGAGAATATCAGCGCGCGAGCCGATGAATTGACAGGCCTTGACCAACCAGCCTTCCAGACGCAGGGCGGTACGGTAAATCAGTTCGGCGCTGCGACGGTGGTGTCGAACGTAGCGCTTGGCCTGGCTTTTGAGGGTGAACAAACGACCGGAGAACTGAATGAACTTGTAGCCGCCGTAGATTCGGGCGACCATTTGCGCAATAAGTAAGAAACGGCCAAGCCGCACCCGACGGGCCAAAGAACGTTCGCGGTGATAATTAGCGTTAGCAACCCTCTTCATGCTGATTCCTTTGTTTCCTTGCTTTCCCTTGCTTTTTGCCACAACACCATTGTACTCTAGCAGGAAAACCAGAAGCGCTGCATGTATGCTCTATGGGTAAGAGGCAAAAGAAGATGAAGAAGTTTTTGCTCCCTATAATTCTTGGTTCCTTAGGGATAGGGCTGTGTGTGAGTTGTAACGGTCCCGAGCAAGAGGCCAGGAAGAACCTTGCCGAGGCAACCCAACTCGTGCAAGCCGCGCGAGAAGCTGAGAAAACTAGTTACTCCGAGGCGTTCAAACTCTACCAAGAGGCGCTGAGTAAAGCCGAAGCGATTACCACACACTCTCCGTCCTCCCTATTGGGAGAAAAACTTGCCCGAGGTGAAGTGAAGATCGGACCTTATGCCCTCCAGGTGTTAGCAGAGACTGTTGTTCCCCGAACGAAGGCGAAAGCTGAGGCCGAAGAGAGCCCTCTCGCTTGTGCCCTGCTTGTTACCAAAACGGTGGAGCGTGTGACTGCCAAAGCCAAGATGTTAGCTGACATCGCCGACAAGTATGCGAGCACCGGGCAACCCGACTTGAGTCTCCAGATCGTCAAAACGGCGGGGAACGCGACCTACGAGATGTTAGCGAAGATGATCGGCGAATACCTTGAGGCGGGTCAATACGACCAAGCCGTTTCCGCAGCCGACGCGGCGGAAGATGCTGCTATCAAAGCTTGGGCGTTCGATTGGATAGTGCACGAAAGTGCGAAAGTAGGCCAATACGATCGCGCCCGGCAAATTGCCAATACGATAGAAGATCCCGAGTTCCAAGCTGATGCGTTGACGACCATAGCCAGTCAGTATGTGGAAGCGGCTCAAGTGGTGTCACTGTTCGCGTGGGCTGATGGGAAAGCGACAGTACAGGAGAATGTGCCAGAGCGCTTTCGTTCCCTCCCTTCACTGTTAGACAGTCAGCAAAAAGCCGCTGAGATTTTATCCCAGGCTCTACAGGTAGCCGCGAGCATCGAGGAGCCTTCTGCTAAAGTGGAGACCTTCACTGAGATAGCCGGCCAGTATGCTAAAGCGCATCAGCGCAAGCAAGCCGCGGAAGTCTTATCCCAAGCCTTGTTGATAGTCCCAAGCCTCACGGAGTCCGCTGACAAAGTCGGAGCGTTGGCTAAAATAGCTGGCTTGTACGCTGATACGCATCAGCGCGAGCAAGCTACGGAAGTCTTATCCCAAGCTTTGCAGATTGCCACAACCATTGAGGAAGCTTCCGCCAAAACGGATGGGTTGGTGAAGATAGCTCACACTTACGTCGAAGCCGAGCAGGAGGAGCAAGCCCTGCGCATTGTTAATACGTTGGAGGACCCCTCTGATAGAGCGGGGATATTAGCCGAGATAGTGCGCAAGTATGTCGAAGCCGAGCGGGACGAGGAGGCTCTCCAGCTTGCTAACATCATCGCTGATGCCAGCCTCAGAGCTGGAGTGTTAGCGAAAATAGCCCGCAAGTATGCCGAAGCGGGCTCCGAAGAGAAAGCCTTAGAGGTTTCATCCCAATTATATAGAGATTTGCCCGCAACCGTCCGCAAGTATGCGGAAGCGGGGCAATACGACTACGCCCTGCAGATTGCCAACGCGATCACCGATGCTGCTGCCAAAGCTGGAGCATTAGCTGAGATCGCCGTCAGGTACGCGGCGGTGGGCCAACAAGAGCAAGCGGCGGGGATCTTATCCCAAGTCCATACAGTAGTTGAAACAATCGAGGATAGTTCTTCCAGGGCCAGAGTATTGCCCGAGATCACCGGCAAGTATGCGGAAGCGGGGCAATACGACTACGCCCTGCAGATTGCTAACACAATCACCGATGCCACTGGCAAAGCCTGGGCGTTAGCCGAGGTTGCACGCAGTTATGCGGCGGCGGGCCAACAGAAGCAAGCGGCGGAGATCTTATCCCAGGCTTTGCACGCAGCCACAACCATCGAAGACGCCCCCAACAAAGCCAAAACGCTGACTATAATAGCCCAAGAGTATGTAGACGTAGGGCAATATGGAGATGCTTTGCAGGCAGCTACCACCATTGAAGACCCCTCTGCCAGAGCCAGAACGTTGACGGCCATCGCTCATAAGTATGTAGAGATAAGGCAACTTGACCAGGCTCTGCGGGCCGCCACACTTATCAGAAATACCTCTGCCAAAGCCGGAGTGCTGGCGACAATCGCCCGCCACTATGCTGAAAGCGAGCAGTACGAGCAGGCCCTGCAGATTGCTAACACGATAACTGATACCGGTCTCAAAGCCGGAGTATTGGCCGACATCTCGCACCAGTACGCCAACGCAGGGCAATACGAGCAGGCTCAGCAGGTTGCCACACTCATCAGAGACACCTCAGCCAAAGCTAGGGTGCTGACGGAAATAGCCCGTCAATGTGTGGCGGTCGGGCAATACGATCAAGCGCTTCAGGTGGCTCAAGCCATAACGGATGGTTCTGCCAGAGCAGGGACATTGGCGATGATCGCCCGTAAGTACGCTGAAGGTGAGCAATACGAGCAGGCGTTGCGGATTGCTGACAGAATCCCAAACGCTGATCTCAGGACAGGGGTAGTAACGGCAGTTGCTCGCAAGTACGCCGAAGCCCGGCAGTACGAGCAGGCCCTGCAGGTAGCCAACTCCATAGCTGATACTGCTGCCAAGGCGAGGGTGTTAGCCGCAATAGCTCGCCAGCAGGCAGAGGCAGGCGATGAAGGGAAGGCTTTGGAGATCTTGTCCCAAGTCCCTAAAAATTGGCCTGAACTCGCCCGCAAATATATAGCAACAGGGCAATACGAGCGGGCCCTGCAGGTGGCCAGCTCTATAGCTGATATCTCTGCTAAAACCAAAGTGCTGGTTGAAATAGCTCACAATCGGGTCGAGGCTGGGCGCTATGAGCAAGCCTTCGAGGTAGCCACAGGAATCAAGGATACTACGGTTAAAGCCCGGGTTTTGGCCGGGATAGTCCGTAATCGGATTGAGGCCGGGCACTATGAGCAAGCCCTCCAAGTGGCCATGGGAATCGAAGATGTCTCTGCCAGAGCCAGAGTGCTGGCGGAAATCGCTCGTAAGGAAACCGAAGCAGGACAATGCGAGCAAGCCGGCCAGATTGTCAACTCCATAGCTGATGCGGGTCTCAGGACTGGCGTACTTAATGAAATAACTCACTATTATGTAGCCAAGGGGCAATGCGAGCAGGCGCTTCAGATCACCGCAGAAATCAATGATTCTTCTGTCAAAGTCAGAGCGCTGGCGGAAATAGTCCGTCAGTGTGAAGGAGGGGGAGACAGGGAGAAAATGGCGGAGCTTCTCTCTCATGTCCTGGAGGTGACGAAATCGCTTCAGGATGTCTCTTCCCAAGGAAAGGTACTGATCGAAATCGCCCGTCGGTACGCCGAAGTGGGTCAATACGACCAAGCTTTCGAGATCGCCAGGACACTCGAAGATGCCTCTTTCCGAGGAGAAGTAGTGGCTGACATCGCCGGCAAAGAATTGACCAATAAGTACGCAAAGGTCGAACTCGACGAGAAGGCCATGGGGTTCCTCTCGCAAACGGATGAGGTGTGGCAGGGGGTGCGTGCGCAAGACTGGGGATTGGCTGAAGTCGCTCTCAAGTACACCGAATCTGGTCAGTACGACAGAGCCCTTGAGGTCACCAGGGCGATGGAAGCTACTTTTCCCAAATCTCTGACGCTGGCAGAGATTGCCGACCGGTGTGTGGAAAAGGGGCAGCAAGAGAAAGCTGCAGAGCCCTTGTCCGAAGCCCTTGAAGTGGCCAACTCGCTAGGAAATGCGCATGCTAAAGGAAGGGTGTTAGCCGCTGTAGGCTTCTTGTACGCAAAAACCGGACGAGATGTTGATGACAGTGCCAAAAAGGTTTTGCACGAAATGGTTGCAAAGCTCGGTGACAAAGGCGGGCCCGAGCAGCCCGTGGTGGTGAAGCAGCGAATGGCAGTACCCGAGATGACGCCAGCGAGTATGCGTCCCTTGAATGAGTTTCCCCGGCGTGACGATGGGCAACGATGACGAGGTTGCCTCGGCAACAACCGCCATCACTGGAACCCCAAAGGAACTATTGAGGGAAGTTGTCAGTGGAGAGCTTCCCGTGGAGCGTTTTGTGAAATCCGCCGATCTCCAAAAACGAATGTCACAGCCAGTACAAGATCTGAGCACGAAACTTCTCGGCTTAGCTGCGTCCTCTTGGCAGACCTTGCAGGAACGCCCGGAGGTGGCCCAAGAGGTCGCCAAAGATCCGTTTACCAGAGAGGTCAAGGCAGATGCGGCAATTGCAGAGTTGTTGATCTTGCTGTTGCATGCCTGTGACCGGGTTGCCTCGGTGACATTCTCAGTTGCGCTGCCAGGACAAGCTGCCTCTGTGCTGCGCAACTCTTTCATGGCCGGACTGATTGGCTTGGCCATCGCTGCTTTTGCGCGCACGACCTATGCTGGAGAGGAGGTTGAAGAGCAGGAAGAAATCCAGGCCGATTTGTTACATCTCTATAACACCCGTGCAACACAGTACGGTTTCTTCCCCATTGGCAGTGCCGGCGCCCAGGATAATGAGGCGCTGTTCAAACTGGCCGGGATTCGCCTGGCTGAGGCCCTTGAGTGCCCGGACAATGCTGAGATTATCTCCCACGGGATCGAGGTCGTCATGACCAGCCTTACGGCCTTGCGGGAGCAGCTTCCCCTGAAGGAAACCTTTGGCAAGCTTATCGCGGAGATACAGTAGACGGGGAAGGGGAGAACGCGGAATGATGAATGAGGAATACGGCAAGGGAGGCTAGGAACCTGTTGCGCTTTACCCTCCCTTGTTGTTCATCGTTCAGCGTTCATCCTTCCGCGTTTTTGTTCTTCTTCCCCCGTCTTGTGGCTGCTTTCGTCTCGCGTTTCCCCTGCGCGTCAGCGAGGAGCCACTGTGCTTGGCCGATGCCGCGCAAGCTGCGGTACTCTTCGGCGGAAAATGGCACGCCCGACCGGGTCGGCATCACATCGAGTGCACGGGTCAGCGCTGCTTCACAAAACTCGAATAATGACAGGAGTTGTCCGTTGATGTCGCTGAGCGGAGCCTCGAGTAGAGCCGCCCGAGTGGCCGTCAGGGTCTCGGCCAGCCCCCGTGGTCTGCTGCCGATGCGGGAAGCTCGCAGGGACGGAGCGATAGGAGGGACAAGGGCGGCTGACGAGGATTCCGCTTCGCGCAGGAACTCGAACCCGAGTTGAACCTCTGTGACAGGTATCGCGTTTTTTTCCACTTTTCTTCCTCAGGAAGGTCGCGTCGACGGTCGCGTACATGTTTCCAGCACGAGTGTCTCCAGGAACGCTAGCGGTGCAGTGTGGGAGAACTTGAGCGCCTGATCGAGAGCAGTCACTCGGTGCCAGAACTGTTGCAAGTCGGCCACTGTGTATAAACGACTCTGGCCCAGGAGGAGACGTAGACGTTGGCCACGGAGTCCGACAATCTGGGCAATCTCTTCTTCTGGGCTGCCACTGCCGGCCATTTCTTTCACGAGCCAGAGCCGGCGAAAGTGTCCTACCAGCGCATGCAACACCGGCAGCGCCTCTCGCTCATCTGCCAGGACCCGGTGCAAGAGCCCCAAGGCTTTTTGTCTGTCCCGCTGTCCGAGCGCGTCGGCTAGGTCAAAGACCGGGTGCCTGTGCGTATCGCCTGCACATTTAGTGATCGCTTCGGCGTCGATGTCGGTGCGAGGAAAAATAAAGGCGATGAGCTTATCGATCTCAGCCGAGAGGACTAGAAGGTCGGGACCAATCAACTCCGCCAGCAGGAGAGCGGCATCTTCACTCAGACGGACCTGCCGTTCGCGAGCGAAGCGTTGTGCCCACTCAATAACTTGGTTAGGAAAAGGCGGGCGGAACTCGGCTACAAACCCTTTCTTGGCGCAGAGGGCAAAAAAGGTCTGTCGCAAATCCACTCGCCCATGAGCGCAGACGACCAGCGGTTGAGTTGTATCGCGGAACTCTGCTTCTTTCGCCAGACGCTCGCGGTCCGCCGCCTTGAGCGATTCAGCGCTTTTCAAGACAATCAAACTCTGCGAAGTAAAAAGCGAGGGGGTTCCCCAAGCATCAAGTAACGCGTCGAGCGCATCTTCGCCGCCATAGAAAGAGTGGACCGTAGCCGCTTTCCCCATGCGCTCGCGCACCACAGTCACGGCTTTGTCAATCAGGTAAGGTTCGTCTCCATGAAAGAGGTACAAAGGGTAGGGAGGACCCTTCTGGAGATGGGAAAAGACTTCCTCAGGGCGAAGGAAAGGCGTGACCGCTCTACTTGCTGCCATTGTCGCCTAAGTATGGCCTGTGACTCAGGTGGGGGCAAGGGAAGGTATGATTAGAGCTGCGGGATATGAGTAACCTCTCCCTATGAAGGAAGGGAAGGAGGGGGTTGCTACGATGACTACCGAGACACCGTATACCCCTGTACCTTAATCCCTCCCCAGTAGGAAGGGAGGGATTCCGTTGATGATAGCGTCTACCCTTTGCCGTGCCGTAGCAGGCGACCCGGGGTCGCGTTGGTGCACTTGCCGTCTTCGAAGGTTACTTCGCCGTTCACCATGATCCAGCGATAGCCGTCAGCGTATTGCACGCGCCGCCACTCACCAGCCGGAAAGTCATGTACGATGAGCGGCTTTTCCGGAACCATC
>Ga0126384_10001543_pt1 | contig 13674 bp, 5 predicted proteins | sample PanSoiMetPlot_36_FD_92543 | JGI IMG/M metagenome (GOLD analysis project Ga0126384, IMG submission 92543) | Tropical forest soil microbial communities from Panama - MetaG Plot_36 | ecosystem: Environmental > Terrestrial > Soil > Tropical forest > Bulk soil | place: Panama | collected 2016-02-17 | reverse complement strand
GCGTTCCGGATTACATTGAGTATTTGTTGAGTGAACGCCAATCCCGGTTCGTCCGGATGCCGGAACGGATCGGGCACGTTCGGATCGACACCGATGTCTTCAAAGTCCCACCCCTCGGGAATGACCGTCTGACACGGATAGTCGCTGTGTTCGTCGGTGAACCACTCGTCCCACGAGCGACTCGTGCGCCGCGTGTACTCGAACGGAGTCTTGGACCACAGCCACAACTTCACTTGTCCAATGTTGCGGCCACCACCGCCCGGCATTAGCGGCATCGGCGCCCACGAACCAAAGAGCGTTCGCACTTCGGCGCTGTTGGCTGTCGTTCCCTTGCGAGCGACGGCGTCCCACTGGGCACTGCTATTCAACTTCGAGAGGACGACTTCGTTCAGTCCGTAGCGAATGCTCGCCGGTCCCTGGTCCATTGCCGGATCGCCGATGCGTTCGAACTCGGGCTGCACGGGCATCGCATTCACACCGACGAGCGCGTCGTCGTTGATGTTGCGCGCAAAGGTAAGGTGCGGACGGCTGTCGAGCGGCACGATCGGAAGATCGTCCAAATTAACCGGCTGTGTCCGCTTGTACTCCGGATCGATGTTCGGATCGTTCGGATTGTCCCAGAATCCGTCGCCGTCCCGATCGAAATTCGGGAACAGCATTCGTGGCGCTTCGCCTCGCTTCTCGCGCGGCAGCGGCCAGCTCGTGCTCGCCTTGAAGTGCTCGACGGCAACTTCCTTGAGCGCCAGCGGGAACGGCGGTTTCGCTGGTTGCGGTCCCCATTCGAGGTGGACGCCTGCCGAGAAGTCCGGAAGCGGGAACGGCAGATCGATGGCGAGACTGAAGTCGCCGGTGATGTGCAGCGGGTCGAAGACGTCCGCCGCAATCAACGCGTCCACGGTTAGACCAGCGCTGAAGCCAAAGACCGACAGCTTCGCACTGCCGTGCAGCGCCAGGTCGCCGTAGAAATGCGCCGGCTTCCAACTCACGCGCGCGTTGCCGTCGATCCACGCTTCGAGGCCGACGCTCAGTGGTCCAAACGTCCAGGTCCTTTGGAAACCAACCCACGCGCCCATCGCCAACTGCTGCGAGTTGAGCATCACGTAGGAATAGGAGTCGAAGAGTTGGAACAAACGTGCAGTCAAACGCCTGTCGCGCGGCTCGTCCAACCCGACGTTCAGATGCCAGGCATTCGGATCGTTGAAGTTGAAGAAACCGTCGGCGGAGCCGTGGATGTCGATGAGATTGCCGTTGTCGTCGAAACGGTATTTCGCATCGAGACCGAGCTGGAGCGTTCCGGCGCGTCCGTCGAGCACGGCGAGAGCCTGGAAGTTTGCCTCTTGATCGAGTGAGGCGCGTTCCTTAAGCAGATTCGCCGCTCCCTGAAGCAACAGAATTGGACCAGGAAATACGATCGCGAGCAGCATGCGGCCGGAGAACGTGTGACCGTTATCGGCGATCGTGCCGAGCGTGACGCCTGCGCCAAACGCCATACTGCCCATAACCGGTTTCCATTTTTCAAGAGCCGTAACGCCGAGCGGTGACGTGTGATACCAATCGGTGCCGGATCCAAGTTCGTACCATGGCTGGTCGGCTCCGCGATTCGGCTCCATGTTCATCGCGAACAGACCGGCAGCGCCATACACGCCGAGTCCAGTGGCGAACAGAGGAATTCCCGCGGGAAACTCGGCCGCCAAATAGAGCGCGAGATACGGTTGCGCTTGATTCCCGTCCTTCATTCCAAACACGGCGGTAGCATCGACCTGCATATTCAACGCCATCAGATCGAGTTTCACCGCGCCACGAAATTGCTGTTTGTCTTTGTTGTAGGAAACTTCGCCGGCGAACTTCAGCGTGTTCGGCACTTCGAAGTTGACGCGTACGCCGTTGAGCGTGACCTCGGATTTGTTTGAGCCGTCCTCGTACCAGGTAATCCGCAGTCCTTCGACGGATGCACCCGCCGGCATTCCGGCGACGAGTTTCACGCCACCGGTGAAACCGATCCACTTGCTGCCATCTTCGTTCTTTCCAAAACCAAGCTTGCTAATTTCGAGCTTGAAACCCTTGAAGTTAACTTCATACGTCTCGCGCAGGTTCAACCAGCCGCCATCCAGGTGGACGTGGCCCCTTGTATCGATCGACAGTTCGTCAACACGGAAGCTGGGCCAGTCAACACCGGGTATCAGAGGTTTGATCTCTCCTGACAATCCAAACTTCACCACGTCTCCGCTTCGATGCACACCGAGCGAAGAGATCGTCAACTCGAGCAGGTCTTCTTTCGTAACTCTAACCAGCGCTTCTGACTCATCATCCGCTGGACGCAGTTCGAGATCGATAGACCCATCGAGTCCAAGACCCAGATTTGCGGCGACTGGCTCATCAAAGAACGGCAACAAGAACTCGGCTTCGATTTCACTTCGAACCGGTATGTTGTCTTCAATGTCGAGTTCGAGAGTTCGCATACCACCGGGCAATCCAAAGAACGAGAAACTACCGGCGCCTTGGTAAAAGCGCTTCATGGATCCGTCCGGTTGCTTCACCTCTTTGAAGACGGCGGTGGGATTGCCTGCTGCGTCCAACCAGTTTCCGTGAAGCTCTGCGCTCAAACCGTTGCTTCCGATCAGGCAGTTACCGGTTATTTGTTGAGGAACGATGCCTGACATGTCCGGCGGCATATAGATCTTGAAGTCGCGCACCACTACGCCCACCCATTGCGGATCGAGCGCGCGTCCCGTCACGTTCGGAAGCGCTGTTGTAGTCGAGAAGTCGATGCCCAGGTTCCCTTCGACTACGACTTTCGTGTCGCCAATCATCGCCGGCGGCAACGTCAGACTCTCGGGTGAATTCTCCGGCCACGTCACTTCAATGTCGCCGGTTTCGTCGACAGTCACGGCAACCTGAAAAGCGAGTTCGATCTTCTTGTCTTGATCGGGATCGGCTTCGAAAACGGTGATCTTCTTTTCGCCGGTGGAGTCGTTTGGATCGGCGATCTCTTTCGGCACGACTGGCTGCAGCAACGAACGCGCAAAACGAATGGTTAAGACGTCGGCGCTCAGCGTGATCGACAAGCGCTCGGTTTCGAAGTCGACGTCAGCGTCAAACCCGATTCGTCCCGCGCCCAGCACGAGCTCGACTCCTGCGATCGACGGCAGCGCGAGTCCGAGGTTGTCACTCAATCGTCCGCGGAAGTGGACACCCACCTGTGGGCCCCAAGCCGGCAGGCTGGGATCGATCTCGCCGTCGACCGCATTCTCCGCGCTCTGGACGATCGATAAATCGTCGTAATAGATCTGATCGAGAAAGGCGTTTAAGCCTAACGGCCCAGCATACTGCTGGAGATCTTCCGGTAACATTACACTCAGTGGAACACCCATTTTACAAACCGCCCTTCTAACGTACGTCCATTCCTGAATCTGTTTCGAGATCGGGTCGCAAACGAACTCTGGCCAACTTGGTGTTGGGTGGCGTGAAGGTGTCAAAGTATTTGACCGCAGCCACTATCGCCGACCAGTACGGCCGCATGTATTCATCGAACGTGTGCATTCCCCAATTTTTGTCCTTATCGCCGGTGAAAGCTTTCTGAATGTGGCCCGAGTTGTAGGCCGCGGCCACGCGGGGGAAGTCAAACTTCGTCATCAGCTCGCCGAGCTTGTAATCATTTTTGTTGAAGCGTTCGGACTCCCAGTACACTGTCGCGTTCTGCTTGTGATAAGTGGCGATGAAGGCGATTTGCAGTTCTCTGTTGTCCCACATCTTGGCCCACATCCACTCGACCAGGTCGGTATTTTCACCCGTTGGGATATCGACACCCATGTCCGTAAATAGCTTCGTCCCGTAGTTTTTCTTGACGAAGGGAATAACTCTGCGGAAACCTGTCTCGATCAGGAGCTGGCCCACGCCGATGGAGATCTTGTCGGGATAGATCTGGCTCATCGCGTGTGCCTCGGTGATCGTGAGGTAATCTGCGGTTTGCGGGTTTTCGGCTGCTCTAACGCCCGGCTCCGCCGGTGTTCCAAGGTTCTCAGTAAACCTCAGCTCAATTCCCATCAGTTTGAAGTACCGATTGACAACCAGCCTGGCCGCGGCGTCATCCGGCAGCCCCAGCAACCGCCTGAGCTTCGGGAGCGTGAAGATGGCGTGGAGATCGACCTTCTCTTGCTTTTTGAGTGGCTTTAGCACCCAGGTGGCCTTGGGAACATTCATCCCGCCATTTGCGCTCAACTTGGCGAGCACTCCCAGCAACTTTTCCCATGGCACGGCGTTCGTTGGATCAGCCGCCGGGGAAAACACCTTCGCGTCTTTATTCTTCTTAAGCGGCAAGGGGTAATCAGTAAGTTTGACCGGAGGACGCGTGGTTGGCGGGTCGGCAGCGCTCTTGTCTCCGCCGACGATGTTGAGATAGGCGTTGGCGACGTTGAATCCCAGCGTTGGATCATCCACAATCAGCTTGTAGTGGTAAGTAACGCTGCGGTCGCGGTTGGTTCTCTTTCCAAGTGGCGGCAAAACCATTTCGCTGCGTGTGATCAGGGCAGTCTTCGTGGCCCAAATCTCTTCGATTTGCCCCCAGCTAATCTTTTTTCGTGAAGGACTTGTTCCAACAGCGTCGGTAGATTCAAACAAAGCTAAGGCTTCGAGGCTCGGAGCCTTGGGGGCGCCGAGTTCTTTTACGCCGCCATACGTGAACTCATTCGGTTTTGTGCCCCAACCTCCAGCGAGTTGCCAGAATGCATCCACCGCATCCTTCTTAATTGTCGAGCCCGGCTCCTTCGACTTCTTTAGGAGATCCTCATAATCGATCGCGTAATCGCCCTCGAGTGACGTCGGGATTGGTTCGCAGCGGAGGGAGTGCGTGTCGCCCTTGTTAGTGTTGCGGGGCGAAGCTTCTTTGTAAATTGTCGCGATGATCAGTTCGCACGGGCAGGAAAAGAACTCTGCATACTTGTTGATGTGATCGTTATCCTGGTCCCAAATCAGGTTGATGCGTGTCTCTGCGCCGGTGTCGACCGCGGGAGGTGTCTCACTGTGACCGGGTCGTGCGGATATACTTGTGGTGAAGCTGCCCTTTGCTGGGTCGTACTGGTAGTCCCAGATAAAGGGTGATTCGTAAGTGTCGCTACCGTTCTTAATCAACGTAAACTCAGCCCCGCCGTGCTTCGGAATGCGGATGGGCAGGAACTGATCGGTGGCTTCCTTAATACGCGCCAGAGGTTGTTCATCTGCGGTGAACGGGGGCACCGGCGCCAGTTCGTTTGCGGCGATCGGTTGTAATTTCTTTAGATAAAAGCCTGGATTGATCGGTTCACCGTACAGATTGCGAATCTCTAACGTGACTGCTGCCGGCGAATCCTTGTCGCCGATGTTCGCAGGGAGCTCGCCCGCTTTCACCGGCATCCCCTGGTACAGAGTATTCTGGCTCGATCTCTCGAAGACCCAGCGAAGCGCCTCTTTGATTTCTGCGTCGACCTTCGCTTTCTTATCGTCCGGGTCCTTTCCGGCTTCCCACGCGGCTTTCAATATAATTTTCAGTGGGGCGAACCCGTGCCCGAAGTCGGGAACAAACCCCATTGATGGATGGAGCTTGTTATTGTCGGCCATCCATTCATCGAACCTGGCATGTATCAGCGTGGTCAGATCTCGCTCAATAACGCTCTTTGCGATGTCGCGGTAAACCACTCTTCCCGGTGGCAATTCGGTGATGCCGGAATTGAACGCGGTGTTGGGGTGACTCGGATTGAAAAACTTCTTCATCTCGTCGCCCCACTTGTCAGGGAAAAGCACCAGCTCGAGGTTGCCGGTGTCGGGCGAGGCGCCCGGCCGATAAACTACAAAGCCGTCGTAGAAAGCCGTAAGTCCCAACGGACCGGCCTTCCTCGTGATTTTCAAGCCGTTGCCTGAAACGGACTCGAGCGTCGTGTCCTTGTCTAAGTCCGTCTTCCAATCGATGGGTTTTGAGAACGCCATAAACTCTCCTCAACGTCAGATCGTTTGACCGGACAATCCGATGGGCCGGCAACGAACGATTCGCGAAATCTGCGATTCAATTTCCGAGCTTGTGCTGCCCTGGCCCACGACTCGTATGGCACTCAGGCAATAGAAATAGTCCTGACCGGGTTCGACTGCTTCGTCGGCAAATTCCAACGGAAGGCTATCGACGAGTCGCTCAACACCTTTCGCATCACGGAAGACGATCGTCACTTCAGTGCCGACCGACAGTGCGCCGAGGCCGTAAAGCGTCCCGCCGTATCCATCGTCGTCGGGAACCATCACCGCGCGTGTACCGGCTTGCTGCCAGAAATTGATCGCAGTCGGCGGCTGGTTATGCGGCGGCACCGCCAAAGGATCCGCCTGGTCGCGCCGGTACACGCCGATGATCTGTTGCACGCCGTTGGCGTAGCGAAGACGTGTCGTTCCTTCAACCGTGACCACGATCCGTCTGAGTGACGGCACCGTTTCGCGAAGCAACATCAATCGCGGATCTGTCGCGAGGTCAGGCTGTTCCGTTCGGTAAAGGTTGAATCTGCTGATTCCAACCGGATGTCCGTGAGTCCAGCGCACTAGCACGCGATGATCGCCGCTTAGAACGCGAGTGATCACGGGCGCATCCGGCGGTCGGATGTCGGGACAGGAAACCGGCGGCGTTGCCAGACTCAACGACTCACTGCGGTTGTGCGCGGCGTCGACGTTTGCGGCGCGATAGAAATAACGGTTGGTCAAGAGACCTTCGACCGTGTCGACAAACGCGCGCAACGTTGGCGATGCCAGTGGATTGTTTGGATCGCCGATCTGGAAGCTGTCCGGATCGTCGGGACCACGGCGGTTCGCGTTCGCTGGATCTTGCGGATCGAGCGGCCCGGTCGTGAGCTGCGTGAATGCGGCTTCGTTGCCGGGCAAACCGGCGAGCACGCGCAATGCGTCGCTGGAAAGCGCGCGGTAGTAATTGAATGCCTGCGCTGCTCCGGCTGCGTCTTTTGCAAACGTGTTCAACTTATTCAGTTCAGTCGCCACCTGCTGACGCTTCGCACTGGTCCAACGCGGATCGATCGATTCGCTCGGGAAGAGCTTGAGGTCGGTCGGCAGCAGTGGCTGGCCTGGCCGGTGCGACCAGTCGGTCTTGAACACGGCCTCGTCAAACGCACGGTAAACGTGCGTCATCGTCTGGGACAGCGGCTGCCAGCGGAACGTATAGAACGAAGATCCGTTCTGGTCCGCACGCGTGGCAGACAGGCGTTCCGGCATTCGTGGTAACTCGGGCTCCGGTGGCGCTTCACGCAGCACCCGGAAGATCTTGGCCGGTGGTCCAACCCTGCCTTCGTTGCCGAAACGGTTTGACCATGGACCGGTCCACTTCGGATCGTCCGTCGTGTAGGTCTTGTCGTCAGCGGCACTGACACCGACGTGTGCATATACGATTGGCTCAGTTCGAGACGCCGTCAGCGGCACCCCGGTTTGCGCGCCCTCTTCGGGCACGGGCAGAAAGATTTCGTAATTGCGCACCAGCTTGCCTGACGCATCCGTTCCCGGCGTCCAATGTTGGTCTTGCGGCACAACGTAGTAGCGCTTTTGCCAACTGACCGGCGCGGAGTAATCGACGAAACGCGGATGCCGAATGCTGTAGACCCGCATCGCTTTGGTGGCGCCTTCATACGGTTCGTCAAGCAAAAGCTCCCTAGCCGAATTCACGCTAACGACTCGATAGGAGCGCTGATCGGTGGCGATCTGAAACACCATGCCTTCGAAGGCTTTGGTCCAACCAGTGCCATCGCCTGTAACTACGTTCGATCCATTTGCGACCGACACGACACCCGAGGCGTACGCCTGCGGAGTCGTGATCGTGCACGGCGTGTTGACCCGCGGCGCGATGTCGTCGTGTGGTCCAACATTCCGCACACGCAAGCGCAATGGGCCGGTGCCTTCGCTGCCAACAATTACAAACGCATCGGCGCCGGCATACAGCGCTGCTCCGACGTAACGATCGGCCTGTTCGGTATTCGCAATGTCGGTCGTAACGATGCTTTCCGTGGCGCTCGCGGCGGTCACGCTCAAGGTGTTGCCGAGCAACGCATTCAAGCTGCCGTTCTGGTAGTAAATGCGGAACTCGCGTGTGTGCGGCGCCTGATCGATGTACGACTGCGGCCACTGCCAGCGAACACGCAGTCCGATCAGGTTCTTCTTCTGGACGTCGCTGAGCTGCTGGTACCACAGCTGGCCATTCAGTCTGGTCCACCAATCGATGTAGGCTGCGTCTTTGATCACAGTCGGATCGACCGGATCAATTACGAAAGCTTCCGTGGCCGTCGGTTGCGGCGGCGCGATCTTAGTCAGCAGTCGAATCGCAGACTGGTTGATTACAGCGTTGCTCGGAGGATCGGCGTAATACCACGGCTTCGGTTCGGGCGCCGGTGACCATTGACGCCAGACACCATTGACGCTGTTCGGCGTGTGACGGCCGAAGATGTCGATGCCGCTGACCTGATAACCGTACCAACCATCGGCGAGCGCGTTATCGAGTCCGTGCAGCGGGAATGGCGGCCAGTCGGATGACGTTCGCGTGCCGTTTGAATCGACGACCAGGATGGGCCAATTTTTCGAGATCAAACTGAATTGACCGGACGCATTAGGCGTTGCGTTGTTGCCGAGGCTTGCACGCCACAGGTGATACATCACGCTGCGTCCGGGCAGCAGCACGCCGGCGTCGGTCTTGTTTAGTTCCCAGCGCAAGCCAACGTTGTTGACTGCTTCTTCGGCAGTGCCCGCTTCGTTCCGTCGCGTGCTTCCGGGAAGCGCGTAGACTTCGAGATTCTTCGGCCGGGCCAGCGCCGGCGAAGGGGCTAAATGCAGGTTGAAAACAATCGATGCGTCGACATTGCTGAAGCCACTCTGCTGGATGATGCCCAGCATGGTGTCGGGATTGAGTTGGGCCAGGCCGTTGTTGTCGCTGACGATCAGGTAGTCGTAGGCGAACGCCGGATCGGCGGTGATGTCAATCCAGTAGAGTCCGCTCATCTGCGCAACCGCCGGATGCAGCGAGCCCAGGAGGACCATGTCGAGCGGCAATTGCGCGGGCATGCGCGGAGCAATCGCGTTCGCGGCCGACGACTGCAGACGCGGACCGATGCTGTATGACTTGCCGGTCGCGGTTGTGCCGCCGTATGGGTTTTCGAGCGTTAGCTTGGTTGACGAATCAACACTTGCGATCTTGTAGATAGTATTTTCACCGGCTAATTGAAGGTCGAGACCGGCGAGAGCTGCGGTCCAGGCTGTTCCGGTTCCCAGCACGGTACGAGAATCGTTTGGTTTGTTGGGATCATTCGTGACCGCAACGGTGCCTGTCTTCGTTACCGGTGCCGGCAGTGTGCGATCGACCATCCCGCCGGAGTTTTTCCCTCCGACGACGAGGTTCGCGAGGTAGCTGTACAACTGTCCAAACTTGTCGCGCGAGATGCCGTACGGCGCTCCGCTGCGAGACGCGCCGGAGTAGTTTCGACTCAGCACCAGTTTGGTTGGAGAAACGACCGAAACGATCGAATAGACCGTCGCGTCGCCGCCGACCTGAAGCACGGCATCGACCATTGCGCTGGTCCAGTTGGTGTTCACACCTGTGACGATCGGCGAACCGCTCGTTACCGAGATCGTGCCGGTGTTTGTCACCAGCGTTGGCGAACCTGTGAATTGCTGTGGACTGCCGTACTTGATTCGATCCGTCGCGAGTTGGCGCGCGGCGGCAAAGTTTTCGGCCGTCTGCGGCGTGCACGGGTAATCGGGATGCGTGATGGGAAGACGCAGTGGATAGGGCACGCCTGTTAACTTGGTCCAACCGTTCTTCGCGCCTTGTGAAAGTGGCACGGTGCCGAGATCGATCAGCGCAGCAGGCGCTGAGGTCATCTCGACGCTCGTCATGCCTTCAAACTCGAGTCGTTCGTTGGCGATGCAACCGAAGTATCCGCGGACACTCTTTTCCACGACTGGAGTTGTTCCGGCGAATCCAGTCAGGCGAACTTCTGAAACGGTGCCGTTGCCGAACGTAAACTCGTTCAGGATCGTTCGATCCTGACTGTCCATCTGTTCGACCTCGATCTCGCTGAGCCGTTCGTCAATGATGACTTCCGTGATGCCTGTTCCGGTGAGCAGAAATCTCTCCGGAGTGCGGCTGCCCGGATCGTTCATTGCGACGATGTCGAGTCGCGTTCCAGCGGCGTTCAAGATTTCGATTGTGGGCGCGCCGTCAGTGGCGTTGCGGCGTCCGGCGCCGGTCAGCGTGACTTCGACGAAAGTCGCGGGTTGCGGAAGGATGATGTGCAGTCGGAACTTGCAGCCGAGGCCGGTGATGGTTCCCGAGTCGGTTTGGATCGAGCGAATGACATTCTTTGGTCGCAGCTTACTGTCGTCCGCTTCGTGCGCCCGGAAACGAATGCCTTGCTCGTCCAGTGGATTCTGTACCTCGCCGGTAGCGCGGTCGCGGAACGAGACGGTGGTCTTCACCGGCGGTGGATCGCCGGGACGTGAGCGAAACCCGATGCTCGTTTCGACACGTCTGACCGGTTCCGCTTCGGGAAACGAGACGCCGAGCACATTGCGGTTGGCCAAGTCGAGCTCGACGAGATCCGGCGGCGGAAAGTCCTCCGTCAGGAAGAGATTCTGATCGCTGAAGACGCGGCCGAGCGGCGTGTCGATACTATTGCTAGCCCATGACCCCTTGGGCAGTTTGCCGGTGTGCTGGCTCAACCACGAGAGCGTGCCGGGATCGTGCACGCGGCGGAAGAGGTAAAAGCCATGCCACGGAAAGCCGAGCTCGCGTTTGAATGCCCAACGCAAGTGGATGCCGTCGATGAGCTGGGGTTGTTCTGAGTTTGGCGGCGTATCTTTCGCGCTGCCGAGTCCGACCATTGTTAGATTTGATGTTTGTAGAGCCATTTGTACAGATGTGGCTCTATCGCGTGATCGATCACACGCCGAACTGAAAAAAATTTTTCAGTCAATGAGAGGGAGGCGGAAGCTGTGAGAAGGTGCTCTAAGAAAGCCCTGAATTCAAAACAAGATTATCCACGGCCAAGACCTGCGCACATAAGCGCGAGGCGCAGAACAAGGTTGTGAAGATGCTGCTGCCAGGTATTCGGCGGGCAGTGATTTAGTTAATGGACCTTTCTGGACGCGCGGCGGCGAAATGGTCAGCGGCTTGTAAGTGATTGAAAGAATTGGCGTCCCGTACGAGAGTCGAACCCGTGTCGCCGCCGTGAAAGAGAAGCGACCTATTGTAATTCAATGGAACTTCGCGGCATCTATAGCACTCTACCGCATTTGAAGGACTCACGACGACGCTTATCGGACGCTTAATGGACGCGCGGTTTGCCATGGAAAGAGAGCGAACGCTTTGCGCTTGACATTCGGGCGCTGTCTCTTTTCTCAATCAGTCAAAGGCACTCTACAGGGGCACTTGGCGCGAGTGAAACAGATTCATGCTCAGGATCTGGCAGCAGGTTTTGGCCGCGTGCCACTCCCCTACGCGCTGGCGCGCAAGTATCCGAATGCGTCCCAGGAATGGGGCTGGCAGTTTTTATTCCCGCAAAAGCACCGATGGGTTAATCAGCAGACTGGCGTGCAAGGTCGCCATCACGTCGACCAATCGCTCGTGCAGAAGGCAATCAAGGCTGCAGTGCGGGCCGTTGGAATCGCGAAGCCAGCAAGCTCGCACACCCTGAGACATTCTTTCGCGACTCATCTGCTCGAAGATGGGTACGACATCCGCACCATTCAGGAGTTGCTTGGTCACAGGCATGTGGAAACCACAATGATTTACACTCACGTGTTGAACCGCGGAGGCAAAGGCGTGCGTAGTCCTGCTGATAGCCTATAGGAGGCATGCCGATTTTATTAGGAAACCAAATAAAATCGGTACGCGGTGAAAGTTGACAGTTATTGCCTTAGCAGTGAAGTATTTACCGGAAGTTTTTGGCCCGGTGATATTTGGAAGCATCATCGAGCGCCGGGTTTATTAGGAAACCAAATAATCAGAAGTTCGATGTCTTCGTTAACCGCATGATTGAACTTTGTTACTCCGCGCCAAATGAACTGGATATTGCCGGCACCGTGGCGGAGCTGGCTGACGTGCGTCGCGCAGTTCTTGAAGCAGCTAAATCAGGTGCTTACATCGAGCTCGACGCTAACCCTTCAATAGATACCACCCCTTACGACGAAGCGCTTTCAAAACTCGTCGTCGAAACGGCTGTGGGTCCCGCAAGGGTATCTGTATCGAATGGCACACTGCGTATCGCCGGGTCGTCCGATTGTCTCGAAGCACTGGCATCATTTCTTAATTTCAAACCAGACGCGCAGAAAGGCGACCATACGCACTATGAATACTACAAAGGCAACAAATGGATCGCTCCTGATTCTCTGCCGCTAGTCGTTAGCGTAAGGTAGCGTCTTTGTTTGGGGACGACATCGAACAAATCGTTGGACCGGAGCCACCGCCGGCGGGCTTCTCATCAAACTGGTCCGTTTTATCATGGGCCCGTGTTAGCGGGCGGTGGCCCGGTCAACTCTGCCGTTATGTTGCCTTTCTCCGTGGAGCACACATGAAAATCCTTGGTCTCGCAATCGTCATCGGTTTCTGCTTCATATCGGCTAGTGCTCAGACAGCGAATGACCTCAGTGCCAAATATCGCGCCGCACAGGCATCCTATGAAATTCGCCCGGCTATCTTCATCACGGTAAAATTTGCTGCGGATGGAAGCGCTTGCGAAATGTGGCTTGAAAAACGACATGTTCGAACTTCTGGGGCAGTTAGCCTTGATCCGACTTTTCTGTCGCCGGAGGAAACGAAACCAATCATCGACGAATTAGTTCCGCTTAACCTGCGTGGCAGCGAAACTAAGTCTTCCGGCGTGAATCGGATTACTGGCCCTGGTGGCGACACTGTAGAGGATTACGAGAACGTCAGCATCACGTACATCGGCGGTGTCACCCAACACGGCGGCGGTATCGCGGCTGTCGTCATTCGCTGGAAGAATCGCGGCTGCAACTAACAACGTGTTGTCTTCACGGGGCAACATAACAAATCGTTGGACGCGAGCGGCGGGAGCGTGTTTCGCATCATGACTGGTCCGGCGATGGGTTCGTGAAATCGCGCCGCCGCGTCAACTCCGACGTTGGGCGGCCTGATTGATAATTTGCATGTCGAACAACGAAACACCGCCAAATCTTCCGGAGGACTTACTTGTTACACTTCAGGATGCTCGAACTGCCATAGCTCAACAGAAATATGCCGAGGCACTGTCGCTTCTCCAAGAGGGCCTAGACCGGCAATATGACGCAGGGGCTATAGATTCTCTCGAACTACTCAAATATTTTCGCGGCTTACTTTTCGTTCTTGAATTTAATTTGCAACAGGCAAAAGGGTTGGATTGGTCACAGAAATTGAAACCCGCTCCAGACAATAAGACTAGGTGCTTGTTCTGCGGCAGAACATACGCCGAGGTAGCCAAGTTGATCTCTGGGCCTGAAGGTATCATTTGCAACGAATGTGTCGGAATCTGTAACGAACTCATGGCCGAAGGATGAACCTATATCGCACTCGCCGCCCAACAGCCAATAGAGGCGGCCTGTCAATAGAAAACACTAGCCGGTAGTGGCCGCTTGGGCCATCCCTTCAATCATCTGATTGACATTCGTGTTTTTGTT
>Ga0126384_10001542_pt1 | contig 13676 bp, 11 predicted proteins | sample PanSoiMetPlot_36_FD_92543 | JGI IMG/M metagenome (GOLD analysis project Ga0126384, IMG submission 92543) | Tropical forest soil microbial communities from Panama - MetaG Plot_36 | ecosystem: Environmental > Terrestrial > Soil > Tropical forest > Bulk soil | place: Panama | collected 2016-02-17 | reverse complement strand
TCCTCGTTGATCATCGTCACGTAGACCGGGTTCCAGGCCGCGACGATGTCGTATTTGGGGTTGGGCCAGGCAGCCTTGATCTTCGGCAGTACGGTAGCCGCGCCGCCTGCGTGCAGATCCCAGGTAATGTCGACGGCCTTGTCGCCCGCGGTGATTTTGCGGGTCGCTTCGATCAGCGGACCGCCCCAATCAATGCCGGTAAGCGCGACCGCTTGCGCGCGCGCCGGCAGGCTCGCTCCAGCGATCAAGGCGGCGCTACTGGCAAGAAAACTACGGCGAGTGAAATTGCTCATGGCTTCGATCTCCTCCTATTGGCATCCGCCCGCCCTAGTCGGGCCGTCGATACGTTGAACCCCCGTTCGTGGGCCATCCGTCTGCGTTCCGGAATCGGTTGGCTCCGGTCCACTTCATCCCCATCGTGCAGGATCGTCGAAATCTTCTTCGCGTCGGCGAGAATGCCGATATCGGCCAGCGGGTCCCCGTCGACGACGAGAATATCGGCGCGAGCGCCTTTCTCCAGTGTCCCCACCTCTCCCGCCCAGCCAAATGCTGCCGCGTTGCGGCTCGTCGCCGACTTGATCGCCGCCATCGGGTTCATCCCGACGACGTCGACGAAGATCTCGAGCTCGCGCGTGTGCCAATCACCGTAGGGCGTCACCGAAAAACCGGCTTCGGAACCTGCCAACAGCGGGATCCCTGCTTCGTGCGCCCGGGCGTGGATGTCGGCGAGCGCATCGAGCTCGCGCTTCTTCACCTCGATGTAATTGGGATCGACGCCGACGTCTTTACCCCATTCGACGATGTTGGCCGTAAAGGTAAACGTCGGGCAGATCGGCGTGCCCGCGTCGCGCACGACGCCGATGTCTTCGCGGCGCATGTAGGAAGCGTGGATCACCCAATCCACGCCCGCGCGCACTGCCGCGAGCACCGTATTGGCGTAGCGCGCATGGATGGTGACCTTGCGGCCGAGGCTGTGCGCCATCGCGACGATAGCCTGCATCTCCTCGTCGGAGAGACACGGCCCTGCATTCTCGAGTCGCTCCTGTGCCTGGCTGTCGCCGCTGATCTTAACGAGGTCGACGCGATTCTTCACCTGCTGCCGCACTTCCTGCAGCATCTCGTCGCGGTTGTGGCACAGCACGCCTTCGGCCGATACCGGCATCCCGAGCCACGATGGAAAGTAATCGGCGAAGCCGCCGTCGCCGACGATGTGGCGGCCCGCGGCGAAGATGCGCGGGCCCGGAAACATCCCGCTCGCGATGGCGTCGCGCGCGGTCACGGCCACGAGCCATGTCGAACCTGGGTCGCAGAACGCGGTGACGCCCGCGCGAAGCACTTTCGCGCAGTTCCAGACCGCGCGCACCGCTGCCCACTCCGCGCCACCGTAGACGTCGACCTCTTCTGCGGTCCGGCCTTCGCCATAGCTGATGTGGCAATGCGCGTCGATGAGCCCCGGCATCACGGTCTTGCCTGCGGCCTCGATCACACGATCCGCGCGCGTAGAGACTTCAGCGGGTGGGTGAGACCCTTCCCACAGCGCGACGATCCGGCCGTCATTCACGCGCAGCGAGCAGCTCTTGCGCGGCTTGTCGGCGATGCCGTCGATCACATTGCCGCCGACGATGTCCAGCGTTCCCTTCATGCATGCACCGCAACAGCGTCGATGCCGTACAGGCGAATCACGTTGCCGGAGACGATCGCTTTCCGGTCAGCGTCCGGAATCCCGGCGAGGATCTCGCCGATGCGCTCCCGCGTATGGGGATACGGGCATGGCGGGTGCGGGAAGTCCGATCCCCACAGGATGCGGTCCACGCCGATCTCGTGGCGAAGCTTGCCGGCGAGCGGATCGTTGATGATGCCCACGAAGACGTTCTGGTCGAGATACGCGCGCGCCGGGCGCTTGAGCGGCGTCAGCCCGGGAAACTTCTCGATCCGGTCGACGCGATACTTGAGGATCGGCAGCCAAGATGCGTCGTACTCGGACAGAAAGATCATGAGCTTCGGAAACCGATCGAAGATGCCGCCGAAGATGAATTCGTTGGCGAGTACCGGCGCGGCCTCGCCGAAGAGCTCGAGGAAGGAGCGAGGCACTTCGCCGCGCTCGTCCGCCCCGTGGTAGGTGAAAGGATCGCGCACGCGGCCCGTGACGATATGCAGCGTCACCGGGACACGCGCCTCTTCGGCGATGGCCCAGAACCCGTCATAGGCCGTGCTGCGGTACGGCGCGGCTCCGTCGATCGGTTGCGTGGGCACCATGATCCCGCGCGCGCCGCGCCGGACGATCCGCTCGGCTTCTTTCACCGCCCACGCGACGTCGTCGATGGGAACGATGCCGACACCCAGCAGACGGTGCGGTGAGGCAGCGCAATAGTCGACTATCCAGTCGTTGAACACTTCAGCGCAGGCGCGTCGCATCGCAGGATCCGGAATACGCGGCACCCACAGCGCGAACGTTGGGTTCAGAACCTCCGCGGAGACGCCGTCGGCCTTCATCAACTTCAGGCGGAATACAGGATCGCTTCCGGCCTGGACCAGTTCCTTAACCCGCGCATCGTCGCCAACCGCATTGACGAGCTCGTCGATCCGCGCGGCTTCGCCTGGACGTCCCAGATAGAAGAAGGTTCCCTCGTGACCGCCGAAGCCCTTCACGATGCGTGGCAACGCGTCGCCGAAGCGCTTGCCCAGCGCTTTGGTCCAGAGATCGCCCGGTTCGAGCACGTGCGAGTCGGCCGAGATGATGAGGTTTGCCGAGGAGTCAGTCATCGCACGATCCTGCTGCTCACATTGCTGCGAACCGCGAATATACACCCGAAGCCCAACGTCGAAGCCGCGGTCTTCATCGACCCGCTCCCCGCGTTTCGAGCAGAAAGGCCAGCGCGTCTGCGGTGAATTGCGGCGTGAAATTGAGCAGTCGGTGTGGCGCACCTGGATAGATGGAAAGTTGCGCGCCAGCGATATGATCGCGCAGGTAGTGCGCATAGGACGGAGGCGCAACGGGGTCGGAACTGCCCACGGCGATCCAGCTCGGGCAGCGGATCTCCCCCAACCGCGACCGCACGTCGTGCCCCAGAATCGCCTGGTAGTGCCCGAGCAAGCCTATCTTCGACGGCGCATCGGTGCCGCGCCAGCGCGCGGTTCGCAATGCGACTTCCTTCTCGATCTCCGCGTCATGCGCGTTGATGTACTCCTCGCCGAAGGCGCTGAACGCCGTGAACATCGCCCATAGCTCAGGTGTGGTCTCGAGAAGGATCTTGATCAGGATTTCGTATCGACGACGAAGATACGGCTCGACGTGCGAGAACGTGGAATAGAGCGACAGCGACTTCACGCGCGCGGGCACTTCGATAGCCATCTGCATGCCGATGGCGCCACCCAGCGAGTATCCCGCGACATGCGCGCTCGACAGTCCGAGTGCCGAAAGCAGAGCGACGGCGTCGCGAGCCATCTCGGGGACGGTGTAGCCTGACTCCGGAATATCCGACTGCCCGATGCCTCGCAGGTCGTAGGTGATGCAACGAAAATGGCCTGCGAAGGAAGGAACCTGGTCTCGAAACGCCGTGTGGTCCATGCCGTTCCCGGCGATGAGGAGCAAGGGCTCGCCGGTGCCGGCTGTCTCATAGAAGGTCCGCACCCCATTGGCGTTTACGAACGGCATCGTCGGCTCACGCAATGAGGATGCAATCGCTGGGACGGAATACGATCCTGAGCTGCGCACCCGCGGCAGGAAGCGCCTGATCCCGGTTCTGCTCTATGCAGATGATGGTGCGGCCGGACGAGAGCTTGACCGCATGATGAATCTCCGAGCCGAGGTATGCCGCACTCAGCAGCGTGCCTTGGACGAGATTGAGACCCTCGCCGGCCGGTTCGTCGCCAGTCAGGATGCGCAGCCGCTCGGGTCGTACACAGAACTGCACGATCGCGTTGTCGATCGCTGCATCGGCGGCGACTACGAAGCGTCCTTCATCGCTTGCGAATTCACGCAGTGCGGGCGTGATCGCCTGTCCGAGCTTGCCTTCGAACCAGTTCGTTCGGCCTATGAATTCGGCGACGGTGCGAGTCCGTGGCGTGTGATAGATCGCGGCGGCGATGCCGCGCTGCAGGACACGCCCGCGATCCATCACGATGATCTCATCGGCGAGGCTCATGGCTTCTTCCTGGTCGTGGGTCACGATCAGCGTCGTGCAATGCGCCGCCTGGAGTATCTGCTTGAGCTCGAAGCGCAGCTCCTGCCTTAGCTTCGCGTCGAGCGCCGACAGCGGCTCGTCGAGCAGCATCACATCGGGGGTGATCGCCATGGCGCGGGCGAGCGCTACTCGCTGCTGCTGTCCGCCGCTGAGCCCCGCGGGCCGGCGAGCTTCGAAGCCCTTGAGATGCACGAGCGTCAGCATCTCCTCGACCCGGCGCGCGATTGCGTCTCTCGCATCGCCACGCTGGCGCAGGCCGTACGCTACGTTCTGCTCCACGCTGAGATGAGGGAAAAGCGCATAGTCCTGAAAGACGAGACCAACGTTGCGCTCGTGCGGACGCACGTCGCGCATGTCGCGACCGCCGATCTCGATCGTGCCTTCGTCGGGGTCGACGAATCCCGCGATCATGCGCAGGGTCGTGGTCTTGCCGCAGCCGCTTGGGCCGAGCAGTGCGAGGATCTGCCCGCTGCGCACCGAGAACGAGACATCGCTCACGGCTGGCGCATTGCCGAAGCGCTTGCTCACGTTACGCAGCTCGAGAACGGTGCTGAGCATGCTAGGCCTTGTAGTAGTCGGCTCCGATCACGCGATCGAGGCCGGCGACCCAGTCGAGCACGAACATGAGGGCGATCGATGCGCCCATGATCAGGACAGCGACCGCCGCGATCGTCAAATCGAAGTTTGCATGGAGCATGCTGACCAGGGCGACGGGCAGCGTGTAGCGGTCAGGGCCCGACAGAAATATGCTCACCGCGACGTCGTCGAGCGAGAACACGAACGCAAAGATGGCGCCTGCGGCGATGCCGGTGCGCGCCAGGGGAAACGTAACCGTCCAGAACGCCCTGGTGGGGCTTGCGCCGAGCGTCTGCGCGACTTCACGAAGCGACGGGCGGATCCCGCCGAGCGCCGCGAGCACGGTGCGAACGGCATAGGGGAATGTGATCAGCACGTGCCCGCCGAGCAATCGCAGGAACGTGTCGTCCAGACTTGCGCGTGAATAGAAGAGCAGCAGGGCGAAGCCGATGACGACACCCGGCACGATGAGCGGCGAGAGAAACAGCGAGATCGCAAGCTCGGCAAGTCTGCCCGGCAACCGGTCCAGTGCGACTGCGGCGGAGACTCCCAGGGCGGTGGCGATCAAAGCAGTGAGCGTTGCGAGCTGCAAGCTGGTCTTCAGCCCCTTAACGAGATAAGGATCGGCAAAGAACTTCTCGTACCAGCGCCAGGAAAGCTCGGATGGAGGAAAAGGTCCAAGATAATCGCGAGCGTCGAAGGACATCGAAAGCGTCATGGCGAGCGGCAGGAGCAAGAGCAGCACGGTCGCCACGATCATGCCGGTGACGGTGACGCCAGCGACGTCGTCAATTACCCGCTGTCTCTGGTGGCGCTTGCCCACTGGAGGGTCGCTAACTTTGCGATGACGCTACGCCCGCACGCGCGAGTACCGCGTGCAGCAGCACGTTGGCGCCTGCCTCCAGGTGTTCGGGCTGAGCATCCTCGATCTCGTTGTGACTGATGCCGTCCTTGCACGGCACGAAGATCATCGAGGTCGGTGCAACGCGAGACAGATACACCGCGTCATGCGCCGCGCCGCTTACGATCCTGCGGTTCGTATAGCCCAGCATCTCTGCCGCACGCTGCACTGAATCGACGCAGTCGACGTTGAAGTGCGACGCGGGAAACGCGACCACCTGTTTGAGCTCGCATTCCAGGCGGAGGTCGTGCGCAATCGTTGCGGCGGCGTCGCGCAGCTCGCGCTCCATGGTCGCGAGCGTCTCGTCGTCCGGATGTCGGAAGTCCACGCTCATCGAGACCTCGCCAGGAATCACATTGCGGGAATTCGGCCTGACTTGCATGAAACCCACCGTGCCGCGGCCATCGGGAGCGTGGCGCAGCGCGATGGCGTTGACCGCTTCCACCGTCCGGGCGGCGCCGCGCATGGCGTCGTGACGCGTCTCCATCGGCGTCGGCCCGGCGTGCGCATCCTGACCGGTCCAGACGCAGTCGTACCAGCGCTGACCGAGCGCGCCGGTCACCACGCCGATCACTTTGCTTTCCGCTTCAAGGATCGGCCCCTGCTCGATGTGCGCTTCGAAGTACGCATCGACCGAACGCGCGCCGACCGGTGCCGAGCCGGCGTAGCCGATCTCGCGAAGGGCGTCGCCGAATGAGATGCCATCGATGTCGCGTTGCGAAAGAAGATAGTCCAGCGGGAAGACGCGCGCGAAGGCGCCGGATCCACCCATTGTCGGGATGAACCGAGTGCCTTCCTCGTTGGTCCAGATGGCAACGCCAACGGGTTTGTTCGTCGCGACGCCTGCGTCGTTCAAGGTGCGCAGCACTTCCAATCCAGCGAGCACGCCGTAGTTGCCGTCGAACTTGCCGCCGGAGGGCTGGGTATCGACATGACTTCCCGTGAGGACCGGCGCAACGTCCTCGCGTCCGCGGCGAACTGCGAAGATGTTGCCCGCGCCGTCGATCTCCACTGTCGTGCCAGCGGCGCGCAACCAACTGACCACGAGATCGCGGCCCTGACGGTCAAGATCGGTCAGCGCGAGTCTTCGCACGCCGCCCCTCGGGGTCGCGCCGATCTTCGCCAAGTCCATGAGCGATTGCCAGAGCCGGGCGCCGTCGACGCGGATGGAATTCGTGCTCATGCGTTGGGGATCCAATTATCCGCCAGCCCGATCTTCGCCTGCACCCAGTTCGCCGCCAGCAATGTCGCCCGATCCGCGCCGACCGGACCGATGACACTCACACCGAGCGGCAGCCCGCTCGGGCCGAGCGCGCACGGAACATGAACGACAGGCGTGCGCAGCAGCGTCCAGATGCGGTTGAACAATGGATCGCCGGTCGCTTCGATCCCCATGGGCGCCTCTCCCATCGCGCTCGGTGCGATCAGCACGTCGCAGCCGTCGAACACCTGGGGAAGCAGCGCGCGACACTCGATCGCGAGCGCCTGTGCGGCCTCGTAGCGCTCGGGCGTCACCGCGAGCCCCGCCTCGATCATCGTCTTGAGCTCACGGCTCAGCTTGTCGCGGTGGACGAGCCACTCGTGCGACAGGCAGCGTGCGACCTCCGCTACCATGATCGCGATCTGCGCTTCCGCGAGCCCGGCGAACGGCGGCGCCAACGCGATGTCCCGGACGCTCGCGCCCGCGGTGCGCAATCGTTTGCCCGCATCTTCGAACGCCGCGACCGTCTCGGGTTGCGCGCGGTCCCATTCGTAGGTCCGGCACAGGCCGATGCGCGGCGTGTCGATGCTCGAATGCTCGATCAGGAGCTCCTCCCGACCCGAGAGCGCCGAGACGAAGAGCGCAGCGTCCGGAACGTTGCGCGCGAGAACGCCGATGGTGTCGAGCGTGTCAGAGATCATCTTGACGCCGACGCGGTTGAGCGTGCCGTAGGTCGGCTTGTATCCGACGACGCCGCAGAACGCCGCGGGACGGACGATCGATCCCGCCGTCTGTGTACCGAAGGCGAGCGGGACCATCCAGTCCGCGACCGCCGCGGCGGAGCCCGACGACGACCCTCCGGGTGTGTGCGCGGGATTGCGCGGATTGCAGGTCGGTCCCGGATGGAAGGTGGCGTATTCCGTAGTCACGGTTTTGCCGACGACGACCGCGCCGGCTGCGCGCGCCAGCGCCACGCATGCCGCGTCCGACGCCGGCCGGTGCCCGGTGTAGATCGGCGAGCCGTAGGCGGTGGGCATGTCGAACGTGTCGAACACGTCCTTCACGCCGATCGGCAATCCGTGCAGCAGTCCTTTCGTCGCCCCGGCGTCGAGTGCCTGCGCGCGCTTCACGGCGGCGTCGACATCGAGGAAGGTCCAGGCGTGGACCGTCGGCTCGCGCTCGGTGATCCGCTCTAAGCAATGGCGGAGAACCTTCTCCGCGCTTACCTCGCGCGCAGCGAGCTTGCGTGCGGCCTCCATCGCGCTCAGACGGCTGAGATCCACCTTATGCACTCCCTTCTCCTGCAAGATTCGCGCGTTGCATTGCGCTCGATTGGATTGCCGGCGCCTCGCGCAGATGACACGCAACCCTGTGTCCCACCACCGGCTCAATGAGCTTCGGTTCCTCGATCCGGCAACGATCGAATGCATAGGGACAGCGTGTGTGAAATCGGCAACCTGGCGGCGGCTTGATGGGGCTCGGCACGTCGCCAGCGAGAATGATGCGCTTGCGGCGCGCAGTCGGATCGGGTATCGGCACCGCCGCGAGCAGTGCCTCCGTGTACGGGTGCAGCGGATTGCCGAAGAGTTCGTCTTTCGAAGCGAGCTCGACAATGCGGCCGAGATACATCACCGCGACCCTGTGGCTGATGTGCTCGACGACCGCCAGATCGTGTGCGACGAAAAGATACGACAACCCAAACTCGCGCTGCAGGTCGACCAGCAGATTGATTACCTGCGCCTGCACCGAGACGTCGAGCGCCGAGACTGGCTCGTCGCACACGATCAGCTTGGGCTTCGGAGCGAGTGCACGAGCGATGCCGAGGCGCTGCCGTTGGCCACCCGAGAACTCGTATGGATACTTGCGCATCTGGTCGGGACGCAGGCCCACTTTCTCGAAGAGCGCGCGCACCCGGTCGCCGATCTCGAGGGCTGTGCTGTCCTCGAAGTTGCGAATAGGCTCGGCAACGATGTCCTCCGCTCGCATGCGCGGATTGAGCGACGCATACGGGTCCTGGAAGACCGCCTGCAGCTCGCGCCTGAAGGGTCGCATCGCGCCGGCGTCGAGATTGTCGATACGTTTGCCCCGCCAGGTGATCGTTCCTGCTGTCGGCGGTACCAGCCGCAGCACCGTCTTCCCCAGCGTGGACTTGCCGCAACCGCTCTCTCCGACGAGACCAAGCGTTTCGCCCTCGCCGATCCCAAAGCTCACCTCGTCCACGGCGTGGACCTGCGCGTGCGCGCGACCGAACACGCCGCGGTGCACGGGGTAATGCTTGGTGAGCGCCGCCACTTCGAGGAGCCCTTCCCCGCTGCGCTGAGCACTCGCGCTGGCGCTGGTCATGCCGCAGCTTCCTGCATCATCGTCTCCGACTCCCAGCAAGCGACGCGGTGTCCGGCAAGCTTCTCCTCGAGCGGTGGATATTCGCTCCGGCAGCGCGCCGTGGCGTAGGCGCAGCGCGGCGCGAAGGCGCAACCGTTGATCGGCTCTGCGAGCGACGGCACCATGCCCGCGATCTCAGTCAGGCGTACCGCGCCTCGCCTGCCGCCGGAAAGCTTTGGTATGGAATCGAGAAGGCCGCGCGTGTAGGGGTGGCGCGGGCGCGCGAACAATTCGGTTACAGGGGCCTCTTCCACCTTGCGCCCGGCGTACATCACCACCACGCGCTCGGCCATCTCCGCCACGACACCGAGATCGTGCGTGATCAACACGATCGCCGCGCCGGTGCGCTTTTTCAGCTCGCGCATAAGGTCCAGAATCTGCGCTTGAATGGTCACGTCGAGCGCAGTGGTGGGCTCGTCGGCAATAAGGAGCCGCGGCTCGCAGGCGAGCGCCATCGCGATCATCACGCGTTGCCGCATGCCGCCGGAGAGCTCGTGCGGATATTGCTGGACGCGGCGCTCCGGTTCCGGTATGTGCACGAGCCTCAGCATCTCGATCGCGCGTTGCTTGGCATCCTCCTTGGAGAGACCACGATGTAGCGTTAACACTTCGGCAATCTGATGACCGATGGTTAGCACCGGGTTGAGCGAGGTCATCGGCTCCTGAAAGATCATCGAGATCGCGTTGCCGCGGATCTTGCGCATCTCCTCTTCGGGCAGCGCGAGGAGATCGGTGCCTTCGAAACGCACCCGGCCGCCGACGGTACGGCCCGGAGGCGAGGCAATCAGCCGCAGGATCGAAAGCGAGGTGACGCTCTTGCCGCAGCCCGATTCACCCACGATCGCGAGCGTCTGGCCGGACTCGACCGAGAACGACACGCCATCGACCGCGCGCACGATCCCGTCGCGGGTGAAAAAATACGTCTTCAGCGCCTCGACTTCGAGCAGCGGTGTCACATGCGCCTCGCCAGTCTCGGATCGAGCGCGTCGCGCATGCCGTCGCCGAGCAGGTTCACCGCCAGCACGGTCAGCGAAAGGAAGATCCCAGGAAAGATGATGAGGTAGCTCGCGATCTGCACCAGGCTTCGGCCTTCGGCCATGATGTTGCCCCAGCTCGGGATGTTGGGCGGCGTGCCGGCGCCAATGAACGAGAGGATCGCTTCGGTAATCATCGCCGAGCCACACACGTAGGTACCCTGCACGAGCAGCGGCGCCACGATGTTCGGCAAAATGTGGCGCAGCAGGACGAGCGACAGCGTGGTGCCTGAAGCGATCGCGGCCTCGACGTAAGGCTGCTCGCGAAGCGTAAGCACGAGGCTCCGCACGAGCCGCACGACCCGCGGCACTTCGGCGATCGTGATGGCCACGATCACGTTGCCCATGCTGGCTTTGGTCAACGCCATCAGCGCGATCGCCAGCAAGACCGAGGGAATCGACATCAGCCCGTCCATGATGCGCATCACGACCGCGTCGAGACGGCGGAGGTAGCCCGTGACGAGCCCGATCGCGAGTCCCAGAAGCGTCGAGAGCAGCGCGACCGCGAGTCCGACTACCAGCGACACCCGCGCACCGTAAATCACGCGACTGTAGACATCCCGACCCAGCATGTCGGTGCCGAACCAGGACGTGGCCGATGGCGGACGCAGACGCTTGATCGGGAAGACCTGCTGCGGATCGATGGTGTGCAGCCACGGCGCGAAGATCGCCATCGCGATCATCACGAAGAGAATCGCGCCACCGATGAGCGCGGTCGGATGACGCCGGAACGCTTCGTGGAAGCGCCGCCACGTCGGCGAAACGGATTTCGCAGTCGCGATCGGTGGGGCAATCGTGGCCATGTCAGTAGCGAATCCGCGGATCGAAGAACACGTAGGAGAGATCGACCGCCAGATTCACCAGCACGTACACCGCGGAAAAGATGAGGATCACCCCCTGGATGATCGGGTAGTCGCGGCGAAGAATCGCGTCGACCGTGAGGCGACCGATGCCTGGCAGTGCGAACACCGTCTCGGTGACGATTGCGCCACTGATCAGTAGTGCCACCCCCATGCCAATGATCGTGATCACGGGAATCGCTGCGTTCTTGAGCGCGTGCCGAGTGAGGACCTGATTCGGCGCGAGGCCCTTCGCCGACGCGGTGCGGATGTAATCCTGCGCAAGCACGTCGAGCATGCTGGCGCGCGTCATGCGCGCGATGAGCGCGACGTACACCGTGCCCAGTGCAATGCTCGGCAGAACGAGATGGCGCAGCCACTCCCAGAGGCCGTCGCGAAGATTGCTATAGCCCTGCACCGGCAGCCAGTCGAGCTCCACCGCGAAGCTGAGGATGAGCGCATAGGCAATGACGAACACGGGAACTGAAAACCCGAGCACCGAGAACGACATCACCGCACGGTCGAGCCACGTCCCGGCTTTCGCAGCCGCCACGACGCCGAGCGGCACCGCGATCAGGATGGCGACGACGAGCGTGCAAAGCGTTAGCGAAACGGTAGGCTCGACGCGTTGCGCGATCAGTTGCGTTACCGGCAGGTTGGTGAAGATCGACGTGCCGAGATCACCGTGCAATAGGGACCCCAGCCAGCCGCCGAAACGCACCAGGAAGGGCTGGTCGAGTCCGAGCCGCTCGTGGATGCGCTGGATGTCTTCGTCAGTCGCGATGTCGCCGGCGATAACCGCCGCGGGATCGCCAGGTGTGAGATACAACAGCGAAAACACGACGAAGGCGACCACCGCCATCACGACGATGGTCGAAAAGAGCCGGCGGACGATGTAGGCGGTCATCCGCGACTTCCGCGCTCGTCAGGCCGTTCGTGCTGCGACGCGCTCCGCACGAACGGATCGGGGAGCACTATTACCGCTTCTCGACGTTCCACATGAGCGTCATCGGCGCAATGATGACGCCGGACAGATTCGTGCGATACGCCGTGGGCAGGATGAACTGCGCGGTCGGGATATAGGGCACGAACTCGAAGGCTCGCGTCTGCACGGCCTCGGCCGCCTTCTTCGAGGCGACCGGATCGGTCGCGTTGAACCATGCTTCGCGCAGCTCCTCGGTCTTCGCGTCCTCGGGCCAGCCGAACCAGGCTTTTTGCCCGTTTCCGCGAACCGCGAAGTTGACGGCGGGCGAGGTGATGTCGGGCCCGACCAGCCAGGTATGGAAGATCGACCAGCCGCCCTTGTCGACGGGCTCCTTGGAGGTGCGGCGCGTGATCAGCGTGCCCCAGTCGCCCGCCTGCACTTCTGCGTTGAGCCCGAGCTTCTTCAGCGTCTCGACGGTGAGCAGCGATTGCGAGTGGACGATCGGCTGGTCGGTCGCGTCGATGATGACGATCTTCTCGCCTTTGTAACCGGCTTCCTTGATGAGCTGCTTGGCCTTGTCGAAGTCGCGCTTGCCCTTCATGGGCGCGGCCCCGACCTCACTCGCGAGCGGCGTGCCGCAGGTGAAGTAGGAGTAGCAGGGGTGGCCATTCTTCGGATCGCCGGCGATGCCCAGGACGTAGTCGTTCTGATCGATGACGTAAAGGAGCGCCTCGCGCATCTTCGGGTTGTTGAACGGCGGATACAGGAAATTGAACCGGAGCACGCTCATGGAGCCCAGCGGATCAATGTTCTCGACCTTGATGTCCTTGTTCTTCGCGAGCACCGGGATCAGGTCGGGCGGGAACTGCTCCCACCAGTCGACTTCGCCCGCGTTGAGCGCGGCCGCGGCGGTCGCGGAATCAGGGATGTAGATCCATTCGACGCGATCAACTTTGGCAACTTTGGCTCCGGCCGCCCACGACGGTGGCTCCTTGCGCGGAACGTAATCGGTGTTCTTGACGTAGACGACCTTGCTGCCCGGGACCCATTCTTCCTTCACGAACTTGAACGGTCCGGAGCCGATGGCCTCCGTGATGTTGGTCGAGGCGTCGGTCTTGGCGATGCGCTCCGGCATGATGAACGGCACGTTGGACGACGGCTTCGCCAGGGCCTCCAGGGTGAGCGGGAACGGGCGCTTGAGCTTCAGCGTGAAGGTCTTGTCGTTGGCCGCGGTCCACGAATCGGTGACTTCGGCGAGCTTCTGCCCGAGCGCGTCGCGTTTCGCCCAACGCTCGATCGAAGCGATGCAGTCGGCCGAGCGCACCGGCTGGCCGTCGTGGAACTTGAGCCCGTCGCGCAGCGTGAACGTGTACGTCAGCCCGTCCTTGCTCAGGTCGTACTTGTCCACCATCTGCGGCTGCACCTGAAACTTGGCGTCGGTCGCGAACAGCGTGTCGTAGATCATGTACCCGTGGTTGCGGGTGATGTACGCCGTCGTCGTGATCGGGTCGAGAATTCGCAAGTCGGCCTGCGGAATAAACTTCAGCACCTTCTGCCCTTGCGCAAGGGCGACGGGTGACCCGAACGTCGAGGCCAGGGCCAGCAAGGTGATCGCAGCGGTCGAGAAATACGAT
>Ga0126384_10001541_pt1 | contig 13686 bp, 12 predicted proteins | sample PanSoiMetPlot_36_FD_92543 | JGI IMG/M metagenome (GOLD analysis project Ga0126384, IMG submission 92543) | Tropical forest soil microbial communities from Panama - MetaG Plot_36 | ecosystem: Environmental > Terrestrial > Soil > Tropical forest > Bulk soil | place: Panama | collected 2016-02-17 | reverse complement strand
GGTCGATCTGCAGCCGCTCCTGCCGATTTCGGCCCTGGCTCGTCACCGCGACGCCCTTGACGTCTGCGGGCGCGCAATCGGGAAAGTTGATGTTGACGAGCACGTCGCGGGGAATGCCAGCGGCGAGCACGCGACGCACGATGTCCGGCGCATACCGGATCGAGGTCTCCCAGTTCGGGTTTTGCCGGTTCTGGCTGTTATAGGCCTGCGACAGCGCAAACGAGGGAATGCCGAGCACGGCGCCTTCCATGGCGCCAGCGACGGTGCCGGAATAGGTCACGTCCTCCGCACAATTGCGTCCGCGGTTAACTCCGGACAGAACAAGATCCGGCTTTTCTTTCATGAGGTAACGCACGCCCATGATCACGCAGTCGGTCGGCGTGCCTTTGATGGCAAAATGCCGCTCGCCCACTTCCCGCATGCGCAATGGATCGTTCAACGACAGTGAATGTGACACGCCCGACTGATCAATTTCCGGAGCCACGATCCACACTTCATCGGAAAGCGCGCGCGCGATCTTCTCGCAGGCAGCGAGCCCTGGTGAATGGATCCCGTCGTCATTAGTGATAAGAATACGCATTGACTAACTCATACCTGTCATGGCCGGGCTTGTCCCGGCCATCTCGATCAGGTCGGCATTGCCCGCCTAAACGGGATCGCCGGGACAGGCCCAGCGATGACAGAAGAGACTGCGGCACGCCCGGCATTTATTTTCGTTCGATCGTTCTTATCCCGCCCATATAGGGCGCGAGTGCCGACGGCACCGCGATGGAGTCGTTATCCTGCTGATAGGTTTCCATCACTGCGATGAGCGCACGGCCGACCGCCACGCCTGAGCCATTGAGTGTGTGCACGTATCGTACACCGTCCTTGGTGCGGAAACGCGCATTCATGCGACGGGCTTGAAACTCGCCGCAGTTCGAACAGGAAGAGATTTCGCGATAGGCATTCTGGCCCGGCAGCCAGACTTCGATGTCATAGGTCTTCTGTGCCGCAAAACCCATATCGCCGGTGCAAAGGGTAACCACGCGGTAATGCAATTCGAGCTTCTTGAGCACTTCCTCGGCGCAGGAAAGCATGCGTACGTGCTCTTCCTTCGATTTTTCCGGCGTGGTGATCGAAACGAGCTCAACTTTGGTGAACTGATGCTGGCGCATCATGCCGCGCGTGTCTTTACCCGCCGCACCCGCTTCGGCTCGGAAGCACGGCGTGCACGCAGTAAGCCTCATAGGCAACTGCGCTTCCTCAATGATGGACTCCCTGACGAGATTGGTGAGTGGTACTTCGGCAGTGGGAATGAGCCAATAGGCATTTGTTGTCTGAAATTGATCGTCTCCGAATTTCGGTAGTTGTGCCGTTCCAAACATAACCTCTTCACGCACCAAGATTGGCGGATTGACCTCTGTATAACCGTGCTCCTTGCTCGTATGCACGTCGAGCATGAATTGCCCGAGGGCGCGCTCGAGCCGCGCCAGCCCTTTCTGCAATACAACGAACCGCGCACCGGACAATTTGGCGGCGAGCTCGAAATCCATCTGCCCAAGCGCCTCGCCCAATTCAAAATGCTGCCTCGGCTTGAAGGCATAGTCGCGTTTTTTTCCAAACACGTGGTGTTCGACATTTGCGCTCGCGTCAGTGCCGTCCGGCACGTCATCGAGGGGCATATTTGGAACTTGTGCAAGCTCGGCGTCGAGTTCGGCGGCAAGCGTCTTTTGCTCCTCTTCCATCCTCGCCAACGACGTCTTGAGCTCGGCAACTTCGGCCATTAATGTATTGGCTTTCGCGTCGTCCTTGGCCTTCTTGGCGTCACCGATTTCCTTGGAAGCGGTATTCCGACGCGCTTGCGCCTGTTCAAATTTGGTGATCGCCGCTCGACGTTTCCCGTCGAGCGCCATGAGTTTTCTCGACAGAGGCTGCAATCCCCGGCGCTTTAGCCCGCGGTCGAAGGAGCCAGGATGCTCGCAAATCCATTTGATGTCGTACATGGCGGGGTTTCTTAGTCGGAGTCGGCAGGAAATTGAAGTAAAGTGCGGGCATCTAGTCGATCACGTGGGACCTAGGCGCTGTGCCTCGCTTCCGTGGGGACCAATGGCGCAGGCTACTCCGCCGGTTTTGCGCTCGCCGAGGCTGCCTCGGACACAACTTTCGCAGCCTCGTCGGCCTTTGCCTTTTTCTCGACCATGCGCACCGACCAGATTGAGCCCTCATAGAGGATGAGCAAAGGCAACGCGAGCGACATCTGGCTGAGGACATCGGGAGGCGTGAGGACCGCCGCCAGTATGAAGGCGCCGACGATGAAGTAGCGCCGCTTGGCCTTGAGCTGCTCGGCCGTAATGATTCCAATGCGGCCGAGCAACGTGAGGATCACGGGCAACTGGAAAGCCACACCGAAAGCGAGAACGAGAGCCATCATCAGCGACAGATATTCGCCGACCTTCGGCATCAGCGCTATTGAGGCATCGGTGGTGCTGGCGGTCTGCTGCATCCCAAGCGAGAAGCGCACTAGCATCGGCAGCACCAGGAAATAGACGACCAGCGCGCCAAGCGCGAAGAAGATCGGTGTTGCGATCAGATACGGTAAAAACGCCTTGCGTTCGTGACGATAGAGTCCGGGAGCCACGAACATGTAGATTTGCGTCGCTACGATGGGGAATGAAAGAAACGCTGCGCCGAACATCGCGAGCTTGAGCTGGGTTACAAAGTATTCGAGCAGCGCGGTATATATGAATTTCGAGTTTTCCGGCCCGGCCACCCAAACGAACGGCCACACGAGAATATTGTAGATGTCCTTCGCAAACACGAAGCAGACTGCAAACATCACGCCAAAAGCGATCAGGGCCTTGATCAGCCTCGAGCGCAGCTCGATCAGGTGATCCATCAACGGCGCCTTTGTGGCCTCAATGTCCTCATGGGTCATGGTTTGCCCCCGTCCTGTTTAGGGGGCGTTTCAACTGCGGCGAAATCTTTTTCGCTGACCGGCGACGGTCGCTCTGATAGCGGCACGTCCATTTCGACCTGCTGCTGCGTTTCAGGCAAGGTGGAAGATGGCGCTGGCACAGGCGCGCTCGACGGTTCGCCTATTTTGTCTACCTCTGGCATCTCGAAGGCGCGCTCGATTTCCTTCTGAGTGTTCGCCATCGGATCGAAACGGGCGATGTCGCTGACCGAGCTCTTGAGGTCCTCGGCCTGCTTTTTCAGTTCAGCCAGCTCGGCTTCGCGCATGGCTTCCTGGAACTGGCTCTGGAAGTCCGCCGCCATTCGCCGGATCTTGGCCATGTACTGGCCGAACGTGCGCAACACAGTCGGCAGCTCTTTCGGCCCGATTGCGATCAGCGCGACAATGCCGATGACGACGAGCTCGCCCCAACCAATGTCGAACATAGATTAGTAGACTCCAAGGAACCGAGACACTGCCGCCGCTGCGACTATCATACCTGTCGCCGTTCCCCAACGCACGGACGCAGCGATCAGGAGCGCACGCTCTCGGCACGGCGCTCGGCTTCCGTCTTGGACGCGCCGCTGCCCGCTTCAATCGTCTTGACTGGTTCGCTCTTGGCGTCCGCCGATTTCTCGTCTTCGGACATGCCCTTCTTGAAAGCTTTAATGCCCGACGCGAAGTCGCCCATCAGCGACGAAATTTTTCCGCGCCCGCCAAATAGCACCAGTACGACCACCAGCACGATGATCCAGTGCCATATACTTAGGGAACCCATCGGTAAATCCTCCGCAGCAACGGGCTTTTCGGCTCGTCCGCAATGATTTGCATGAGAACGTAGGCCCCGCAGGCGGCAAAAACAAGGACTTCGGCCTGGTCAAAAAGCGCCGCGCAATCCCCGTGAAATAGTAGAGTTTAAATCCCGCGCTGTTACTTCCCTGAACGCGCGGGCGGTGCAAGGCCGAGATCAAGGTCACCTGGCTCCAGCGGGTCTTCGTCGTCGCGCAATGTTGAATCGTCAGACGGCAGCGGCATCGTAAAACTGGAAGGCAGATTGCCCTCGAGCAACCCCGCGGCCTTGAGCTCCTCGAGGCCCGGCAGATCGCCGACCTCCTCCAGACCGAAATGCGACAGGAACGCTTCTGTGGTTCCGTAAGTGATTGGACGGCCCGGCGCCTTGCGGCGGCCGCGCGGGCGTATCCAGCCGGTCTTAAGCAATACGTCGAGTGTACCAGTCGCCGTAACCACGCCCCGGATTTCTTCGATCTCCGCGCGGGTCACAGGCTGATGATAGGCAACGATCGCGAGCGTCTCGACTGCGGCACGAGAAAGCTTGCGTGTCTCGACGATCTGTTTTGTAAGCAGCCACGACAAATCGGTGGCGGTGCGGAAGGTCCATTTCTTCCCAACTTTGACAAGGTTGACGCCGCGGCTGGCATATTCATCACGAAGTTGCGCGAGTGCGTTCTTCACATTGACTCCGTTGGGAAGCCTGCGCGCCAGCATCCCCTCGTCGAGCGGCTCGCCCGCCGCGAATAAGAGAGCCTCGAGCAGCCGCAGTTCCTCCGGCCGCGAGGCCAGGACTGGCGCAGCTTCGGCCGCCGGCTCATTGTTTTGTACCACCACGAGCTTCTTGGCCGCGCCCGGCATGGACAGCTTCCTCTTATGCGTTTTCTTGCGCGTCATGCGTCGTTGCATTTCCAATCACGCCGACGCGCTTGCGCATGTAAATCGGCGCGAATGATTCTTTTTGATGAATTTCAGCAAGCCCCTCGCGCGCCATCTCTAACGCAGACGCAAAGGAAGAGGCAAACACCGTCGCTGCAAGCGCTGGTTCGACCACATAGCTAATCAGAAATTGATCTATTCGCAACCAATCCGCAGATTGACCCATCAAGCGCTCGAGCGCGGAGCGAGCCTCGGCCAGTGACCAGACAGCACGCTGCTTGAACCGGACGCGCGACAATGCACTACGGGATCGTTGCGTAGCGTAAGCAGAGAGCAGATCATAAAGGGTTGCACTCCATTCTGGCTGCTTGATCTCGTCGATCGGCTCAGGAAGCCCGCGCGGAAAGATGTCCCGATTAAGCTGAGGCCGCTCCATCATGCGCGTTGCAACGTCGCGGATTGCTTCGAGCCTGCGCAAACGATTAGCCAGCGCCAGCGCCATATCTTCTGCGCTTGGTCCATCACCGGTTTCTACTTCGGGCAGCAGCAATCGCGACTTGAGGAATGCGAGCCATGCCGCCATCACTAGATAGTCGGCGCAGAGCTCGAGGCGCAACTGGCGCGCCGCCTCAATGAAAGACAAATACTGGTCTGCGAGTGCCAGGATCGAAATCTTGGCGAGATCCACTTTTTGCTGACGTGCAAGCATCAGCAAAAGATCGAGCGGACCTTCGAAGCCCTCGACGTCGACGATCATTGCCGGCTCAGTTGTGCCGCGGTCGGTGCCGAGCGTGGGGTCGAACTCCTCGTTGCTCATGAGGCGGTTTTCCGTTGCGACGCGGCTCGCTCGTCGCTAACCATCTGCGTGAATATCTTGCGTGCGGCGTCTGTATCGAATTCCTCAGGCGCGCAGCGGGCCGCGAGCGCCGTGTGTGCCCGAATTGCCGCTTCTCCGGCAAGCGTCGGCGCTTCCCCGGCGACTGCCTCCATCTCGCTCATATCGCCGTTGCAGTGAAGCACGACATCGCAGCCCGCCGACAGCGTGGCGCGGCTGCGTTCGGCGATGGTGCCGGACAAGGCATTCATCGAGACGTCGTCGCTCATCAGTAGACCTTGGAACCCGATAAAGCCGCGAATCACTTGCCCAACCATTGTGACCGAAGTGGTGGCGGGTGCGACTGGGTCAAATGCGCTAAACACAACATGTGCAGTCATGCCTATCGGCAAGCCGGCCAGCGGGCGGAACGCCGCAAAATCAGTCGCTTCAAGAGTAGCGCGGTCTGTATTGACCACCGGCAGCTCGTGGTGACTGTCGGTCATAGCGCGGCCGTGGCCTGGCAAGTGCTTTAGCACCGGAAGTACACCCCCCGCCTGAAGTCCCTCCGCGATGGCTTTAGCAATAGCGGCAACCTTGGCGGGTTCGCCGCCATATGCGCGGTCGCCGATGACCGGGTCACTGCTTTGCAAGAGGACATCGGCAAGCGGCAGGCAATTGGCGTCGATGCCGAGCGGCCGAAGGTCAGCCGCAATCAAATGACCAGCAAGCCGCGCCGCAGCAATCCCCGAGGCCCGATCGCGGTCGTATAGCTCCCCGTAACGGAGTCCTGCCGGATAGACAGGCCAATGCGGCGGCCCGAGCCGCTGGACGCGGCCACCTTCCTGATCCACGAAAACAGGTGCCTCCCATCCGACACAATCGCGAAATGATTGAGTGAGTTCCATCACTTGAGCTGGTGTACTCACGTTTCGCTTGAAGACAATTAGGCCCCAAGGCTGGGCATCACGGAGGAATGAGCGCTCATCGGCAGTAATGCTCAAGCCTGCTAAGCCGACGATAAACGCGCGCGTCGCCATCGGCGCGGATTAGCCCGCGCCCGCGGCGAGGGTCAAGTTTGGACTGTTAATTCCTCTGGATGAGACACTGGCCGCCAGCCGCCTTAAGGCTCGAGCACAGTTCACTAGCCTCACTGGCGTTGGCGAAGGGCCCCACCATGGCCCGGTAGTAGGTTCCTTTTGCACCCAGATCGACCTTATGGATCAGCATTTCTCGCCCGCCAAGCAGGTCCGGATATTTAGCTTGGAGACTGCGGAACGCGGCTTGGGCCTCACTCTCGCTGCGCTGCGACGAAACCTGCACGAAGCTGCCGCCACCGACAGCATTGTTGGTGCCTGGTGCAGGAGCGGGCGACTGGGACGTAACAGCGGCGGTCTGGGTCGGTGCTGGCGCAGACCGTCCCGGCGCGCGCGCGGGACCTGCGTCCGGGGCTAGCGGCAGCGGGGTATTGCTGGGCGCCTGAGCTGCCTGGCGCGCCGGTAGGACGGACCGCGCGACAGCGGGCGAGTTTGAATCTGTATCAGCATCGGTGGTCGAGTTGTCGGCAGCAGGCCGCGCCGCAGGTACTGCAGATTTAGCTGTTGGAGCCTGTGGACGAGCCGAAGCGGCGGCCGCGACGGGTGGCGCCGCCTGTGGCATCGCGTCCGCGACAACCGGTTGATCTGGGCGGATCGCGATCGTTCGAACCTTCTTCGGCTCACTTCCAACAACGCCACTGCCCATCGCCGATTGCTGAACGGCCTGCGACAACACAACGGTTGCGGGCTTATCTATTGGCTGCTCCTCGCGCGACACCATTTTTTCGCTTTGGGCGCGCTCCTCCATACGATCGGTAATCAATTTATTCGACTGCGTATCTTTTCCGAACGTCCCCGGCACAATCTTGCTCGGGCCTGTATCAGCCTTGATGACAGGTGGCGGCTGGCTGGAGGATGAACCAAACAGCGCGCGATAGCCGAACGCACCGGCCGTACCTACCACCGCTAAGGCCAATACGCTGGCGATCGCCACAATACCCAAGCGTCGGCGCGGGGGTGGGACGTCTTCGTAATATTCCTCATCGACATACTGAACTGCGTCTTGCTCGTACGGCTCGTTTTGATACTCGGCCTGCTCGGCCGGATAACCGCGCGCCTCATGGTGGGCCGTATAAAAATCGTCATCGGACAGCACTGGCGCGCCGCTGTACGGTTGACGTTCGTAATTCTGGCCACCGTCGCTTTGCAGCTCGTCCAATTGTTGCTCAACGGATGCCGAGCGCCCTGTATACGAGCCGTTTTCGCCAAACCTCTGGGTGCCTAATGTCTGACGCCGATCAAGATTTTTTTGTTCGGCGTAAGGCGATCTCGCCGGCTGGCTGTCCCAATCGGAATATTCGGTCGGCTGCGGCGAAGTCGCATGAGCGGCAGCACGACCATACTCTCCAAATGGATCGGTCTGCCCAATTAGTCGGGCGAGTTCAGCGAGCGGGTCATTGCCTGAAGCTTTCGCCTGGTTGCGCACAGGCGGTTCACTTGCACGATGCGGTCGTTGGCTTTGGTCGTCCGCCATTCGGTCCCCGGTTACTGAAGTAGCCCTGCTCCCTTATAAACGCTGACAATCCACTACGCCAAACGTAGAGCTCTGGGAGGCGAGACTTATCGCATTTCTCCCGGCGCGCTGACCCCGAGTAATGCCAGACCCGAGGCAAGAACTGTGACGATCCCCTCTACCAGCGCCAGCCGGGCTGTCATTGTTTCTGAATCATTCTGGATAATGAAGCGTAAATGAGGCAAGTCTTTTCCCCGCGCCCACTGTGCATGAAATTCACTTGCTAAGTCATAGAGATAGAAGGCAATTCGGTGCGGCTCGTACGCCGAGGCCGCGGCTTCGACTGTGCGAGGATAAAGGGCAATGCGCCGCAGCAATGAGAGTTCACCAACGTCGCTCAGGCGCTCCATGGGTGCCCGCTTGAGGTACGCCGCACGTTCAGATGCCGCTTCCGAGAGCTCCGGCATTTCCCCGCGCGCATTGCGGAACACGGACTGTCCACGAGCATGTCCGTACTGGACGTAGAAGACCGGATTGTCGCGCGAATGCTCAATCACCTTGGCGAGGTCAAAATCGAGCACCGCATCGTTCTTGCGGTAGAGCATGTCGAACCGAACGGCATCCCGTCCAACTTCTTCCACGACCTCGCGCAAAGTGACGAACTCACCTGCCCGCTTTGACATTTTCACCGGTTCACCGGCACGTAGCAATCGTACAAGCTGCACGAGCTTTACGTCCAATTCGGCCTTACCGGCGCTAACGGCCTTAACGGCCGCCTGCATGCGTTTGATGTACCCGCCATGGTCGGCGCCCCATATATCAATCAAATTCAAGAACCCGCGGGCCACCTTCGACCGATGATAGGCAATATCAGAGGCAAAATATGTGTAGCTGCCGTCTGGCTTCTTGAGCGGCCGGTCGACGTCGTCGCCGAAATCGGTCGAGCAGAATAGCGTTTGCTCGCGGTCCTCCCAATCCCCCAGGTCGCCGCCTTTGGGGGGCGGCAGTCGGCCTTCATAGACCTCGCCACTCTTTCGTAAGCTTTCGATAGTCGTACCCACTTCGTCGCTCTTGCCTTCAATCAGCGAACGCTCGGAAAAAAACACATCGTGGCGCACATTGAGTGCAGCAAGATCGTCTTTGATTGTTTCCATCATCATGCTGATAGTCTTGGCGCGCACGATGGGCAGCCATTCGAACTCTTTCATCGCGGCGAGCTTGCCGCCATGTTCCGCGGCAAGCTCGCCGCCAACGGGCTTTAAATAGTCGCCCGGATACAGCCCCTCAGGAATCTCGATGTCTTCTCCGATCGCCTCGCGGTAGCGCAAGAAGGCTGACCGGGCGAGCACGTCCACCTGTGCGCCGGCATCATTAATGTAATATTCGCGCGTGACACTGTAGCCGACGAAGGCGAGCAGATTTGCGAGAGCGTCGCCGAAAACGGCACCGCGGCCATGGCCGACATGCAGGGGGCCCGTAGGATTGGCAGAGACATATTCGACGTTGACCTTCTCGCCTTGCCCGATGGTGCTGCGGCCATAATTCCCGCCCTGGTCCAATACCAGGCGAAGCTCCTCGCCCCACACGTGCGGCTTGAGGGCAAGGTTGATAAATCCAGGCCCCGCGACGGTGACCTTAGCAATTTTTTCATCGACGCGAAGTTTTTCGGCGATGCTCTCTGCCAGTTCACGAGCTTTCGTACCTGCATCTTTCGCAAGCACCATCGCTGCGTTGGTCGCCATGTCCCCGCGGGTCGGATCACGGGGCAGCTCGACCACAATGCGTGACAGGTCGGCTCCTGATCCAGAGACTATGCCAGCTGCCGCGCACACACGCGCGAGCATGTCAGCAAATAGATGTTGAGGCCTGGGAAGACTCGACATTATGGCGCTGCGGGCTAACTTAATTCGGTCGGCGAGTCAAAAAAAGCAAATCGAACGGACCACGCGCAACGATTGGTTCGTTTTACCAGATTGTCGCTCCGCTATCGACGACCAGGATCTGTCCAGTCGTGATTGCCGCCTCGTCCGACGCAAGGTAGACCGCCACGTCCGCGATGTGGATCGGCAGTCCAAGCCCCAGCAAATGTGTCGCGGCGAGCTTCTCGATGTCCTTTGATCCCTCCAGCAACTTTTTGACTCGATCTGACAATGTTACGGACGGTGCGATCGCGTTCACGCGAATCTTGTGCTTTGCGTATTCGACTGCCATCGATCGCGTCAGTGCGGCGATCGCGCCCTTAGCAGCCGTGTAGCAGTCCCGGCCGGGAACTGCGCTCAACGCAAGCGAGGATGTCATGTTAATGACCGCACCCCCGCCGGCCTTGATGATATACGGAATGCCGACCTTGGAGCATAGGAATGTGCCGTAAAGATCAAGCTTGATCACGCGCCAGAATTCTTCTTCGGGCGCCTCGGTGACGGGCCGATCCTGCGGGGTGGAGCCGCCCGCGTTATTGTGAAGGATCGTCAACTTTCCGAAACGCTCAATGGTTTCCGCAAACGCGGCTTCGACGTTCGCCTTTTCACGAACATCGCAGTGAATGAAGTGGGCGTCGCCGCCAGAGTTTTTCGCACGCGCGCGGGCAAACTGAGCGGCAGCCTCACCGCGCTCTCTATCGATCTCGGCAATGACTACCTTGGCACCTTCCTCGGCAAAACGCTCGGCGGTCGCTCGGCCAATTCCACTGCCAGCACCAGTGATGAATGCAACTTTTCCAGCTAACCGCGCCATGAACCCTCCCGTAAGATGATGATATTGACGGCAACCCTCGCGGCAAGGCACTCAGAGTGAAACGTTCTTGGCATGCATCGCGACACGTGTCCGCGAACACGACGGCCGAACCGAGCCGCCCGCAATCAGGAGATCGACTTCTCGCGCAACATTCGCGCCTGTGTTCGCTATAGCAGCATCGAACATCGTCCTACTCATCTCATTCTGCCGCGATCCTGTCATCCGATTGCCGGTTCAGCTCACCGCATTTCCGGAGTCGCCTTGAAATAGTTCGCGTGCTCGACGAGCGCATATCTATCGGTCATCCCAGCGATATAATCCGCGATGCGGCGTGCACGCCGCGCAGCATCGGGAGTACCGATGCCCTCGCCCCATTCCGCCGGTAGATCTGCAGGCGTCACCATGTAATGCGCGAACAGCTCGCGCACCACCCGCTCGGCATCAGCCATCACGTGCACCACCCGATCATGGCGATACATGCGCGGATAGAGAAAACCTTTGATCTCTCGGTCGGCTTTCTCCATCGCGGGCGAAAACCCGACGATCGGCTGCGGTGCCTCACGAACCTCCGCAGCCGAGCGTGGCTTAATCATCGCAACGCGTCGCCCACTTTCAGCAATGACGTCTTCGATCATGCGCGTGATGAGCGCACGCACAGTCTCGTGAACGCGCCGCGTTGGCTCGATGCTGGGATGCTGCACGTCTATCGCGTTCAAAAGATTGGCGACGAGCGGCACGGCGGCGATATCACTGAGTGTGAACAAATCGGCGCGCAAGCCGTCATCAATGTCGTGCGCGTCGTAGGCGATGTCGTCTGACAAAGCAGCGACTTGCGCTTCGGCGCTGGCGTAGGTCCATAATTCCAGGTCCTGGATCTTCGAATATGCCACGATCGGGGCCGGCGCACCGTGTCTCGCATAGCGGCCAACAGCTATACCTTCGCGATCAACGAGCGGTCCGTTGTGCTTGACCAACCCTTCGAGTGTTTCCCAACTGAGGTTGAGACCGTCAAAATCGGCGTAGCGGCGCTCCAGATCCGTCACAATACGCAGGGCTTGGGCGTTGTGATCAAATCCGCCATGGCCGGCGAGACAGTCGTCGAGCGCGCGTTCGCCCGCATGGCCAAACGGCGGATGGCCAAGATCGTGCGCGAGCGCCAGTGCTTCGGCGAGATCCTCGTCTAGCCCGAGAGCGCGCGCGAGTGAGCGCGCGATTTGAGTAACCTCGAGCGTATGGGTGAGCCGTGTTCGATAGTGGTCGCCTTCATGATAGACAAATACTTGCGTTTTATGGGCAAGCCGCCGGAAAGCCGCCGAGTGGATGATTCGGTCGCAGTCTCGGCGGAAAGCATTGCGCGTCGCGCTCGCGGACTCCGCAAAGCGTCGTCCTCGGGTTCGCCCCGGATCGGCAGCATAAACCGCCCGTTGGCCCGCCGTTTCGATAGTCATTGCCGCATTGACCTCGCTGGCCCGCGCACTTAACTATCCGTTGGGCTATCTGCCAATAGGATCGGCCTGAAAAGGAAAGCTATGGGCGCGAGTATCACGGTCAGTGAACGGGCAGCGCGGCGGATCGGCGACATCCTCAAAGGTGAGCCAAGAGGCACGATGCTGCGAGTGAGCATTGAGGGCGGTGGCTGCTCCGGCTTTCAATACAAGTTTGACATGGATCGCACCAGGGCAGCTGACGATCTCGTCATCAGCCGCGATGGCGCAGTGATCTTGATCGATCCGGTCTCGGTCAATCACATGGCCGGTTCGGAGATCGATTTCGTTGATGATCTTATCGGCGCATCGTTCAAGGTGAACAATCCGCAAGCGAAGGCATCTTGTGGCTGCGGGACCAGCTTCGCGCTGTAATTTTGACAGCGAAGACGCCGCCACAGCGCCGGCGCCTTCAAAGTGTCGGAAGATTATATCTTCACCGGCGACGAATGCGTAGCTGTTTCCTTCCTTCTCGAAAGTTCCGGCGCCCGGCATGCTGTCGTGATAGCCGGTCACGGTTAGCTTGTCGGCAATCTCGCTTATACTGAAGGCCGAAAGGCCCAAGCGATAAACACCACCTGAGCCGGGATGCTTGCGCCCTGTGGGGAATATTATGCGAGGTCGCGGTTATTCGGCCGCAACCGCCGGAGGAACTTCTTTTACTTCCACAAGCTGTGGTTCGAGCCGGCGCTTTAGCAGCCGATCGAAGCGATCGAGATAGAGGTAGATCACCGGCGTGATGTAAAGCGTCAACAGCTGCGAAAGCAGCAGACCGCCAACCACCGCGATTCCGAGCGGCTGGCGCAGCTCGGCACCTGCGCCGGTGCCAAGCGCGATCGGCAGTGTGCCGAAGATCGCGGCGAAGGTTGTCATCATAATTGGGCGGAAGCGAAGGATCGCGGCCTCGCGGATCGCAGCTTCCGCCGAGAGACCAACCCGGCGGCGTTCGATCGCAAAGTCGATCATCATGATCGCGTTCTTCTTGACGATGCCGACCAGCATTACAATGCCGATCATCGCGATCACCGAAAGATCCATGCGGAACAGCATCAGCGTCAGGATCGCGCCGATACCCGCCGATGGCAGGCCGGAGATGATGGTGATCGGATGGATAAAGCTTTCATATAAAATGCCGAGCACGACATAGGCGGCAAAAATCGCAGCCAGGATCAATATCCCCTGCCCACGCAGCGAATCCTGGAACACTTGTGCGGTACCCTGGAAGCCGGTGGTGATGGTTGCGGGCAGCCTCTCCTCTCGTTCCAGATTCCGGATGGCGTCCACTGCCTGACCGATGGAGAACCCGGGCACGAGATTGAATGATATGGTCACCGCCGGCTGCTGGCCCTGGTGATTGACCTGCAACGGGCCGACGGTGCGCTCGAAACGGGTCACTGCCGAGAGGGGCACCGTGGTGCCGTTCGTCGTCTTCAGATAGACGCGCGCCAGATCGTCCGGGCTGACCTGAAAGTCCGGCTGCGTCTCGAGAATGACCTGATAGT
>Ga0126384_10001540_pt1 | contig 13691 bp, 10 predicted proteins | sample PanSoiMetPlot_36_FD_92543 | JGI IMG/M metagenome (GOLD analysis project Ga0126384, IMG submission 92543) | Tropical forest soil microbial communities from Panama - MetaG Plot_36 | ecosystem: Environmental > Terrestrial > Soil > Tropical forest > Bulk soil | place: Panama | collected 2016-02-17 | reverse complement strand
TTCTATGGATTCGCGGTGATGTGCACCGACCATCCGGTGGTGCAGACCATGGTCGGCCGTATCGAGGATCGCCGCATCGTCACCTACGGCGAAAACCCACAGGCCGACGTGCGCCTGACGGGGCTGGAACATGCGAACGGCAGTTCGCATTTTTCCGTGGTATTCCGCGACCGCAGCGGCGACGATATGCACAGCATCGAAAATCTGGTCCTACCGATGCCGGGCCGACACAATGCGCTCAACGCCACGGCCGCAATCGCGGTCGCCCATGACCTCGGCATCGCCGATGCGGTGATCCGCAAGGCGCTGTCCGGCTTCGGCGGAGTGCGCCGCCGCTTCACCCGCACCGGCACCTGGAACGGCATCACGGTGATCGACGACTACGGTCACCATCCCGTCGAGATTGCGGCGGTGCTCCGCGCCGCCCGTGAATCAACCGCAGGCCAGGTGATCGCCGTAATGCAGCCCCATCGCTACACCCGCCTGCAGACGTTGTTCGAGGCGTTCTGCACCTGCTTCAACGATGCCGACAGCGTGATCATCGCCCCTGTATATCCGGCCGGTGAGGCCCCCATCGCAGGCGCCGACCGCGACTGCCTGATCAACGGTTTGCGGGCGCGCGGCCATCGCCACGTGCTGGGACTCGACGGCCCGCAACAGCTTGCGAATCTCGTCAAGAACATTGCGCGCCCGGGCGACTACGTAGTCTGCCTCGGTGCGGGCAGCATCACCCAATGGGCTTACGCTCTTCCGGACGAACTCGCGGCACTCGGCGCTGCGGCGTGATAAGCGCGATTTCACGCATCGGTTGTGCGGCAGATTCGTCGTGGCTATGTTGGAACTTCATGGCCAGGCAAACCGAGACGGTCCTTGGCAAGCAATCAAGGTACGAAGGCTGCGGTGCCGGTCTCGGCAATGATTTTCTAGAAACCACTGAAGCGACTTTGGCGGCAATTACGTGCAACCCATTTCAGTTTCAGATCATTTCTCCGACGACCAGGGCCGTGTCGATTTCCGTACAGCCTGATTTATCGTTGTCGGGACCAGGAAATCATTGTGGTTGCATGCGCTCACGGCCGGCGTGATCCGCGGAGCCGGAGGGAGCCGACAATCCGCGCCGCCCTTCGGGCCCAACGACGGACAGGATGAGACCAAGCATGACGTTCCCCGACCTCATTTCTGATCTGCGCGTCCGGACGCCCGCCCTGCGCGGGCGGCTCGTCCCCAACCAGCCGCTCGCCGAGCTCACATGGTTCCGGGTGGGCGGGCCCGCGCAGCTCCTATTCATGCCGGAAGATGAGCAGGACCTATCCTACTTCCTGGCACATCTGCCGCCGAAGATTCCTGTCACCGTCATCGGCCTCGGCTCCAATCTCATCGTCCGCGATCGCGGTGTTCCCGGCGTGGTGATCCGGCTGGGCCGCGGATTCAGCAACGTCGTGGCGGAGCCAGGCCAACGCATCCGCGCCGGCGCGGCAGTGCCGGACGTGAAGGTGGCCCGCGCCGCCCAGGACGCTGCGATTGCCGGGCTCGCGTTTCTCCGCGGCATTCCAGGCGCGATCGGCGGCGCTCTGCGTATGAACGGTGGCGCCTACGGAGGCGAGACCAAGGACGTGCTGATCGCGGCCCGCGGCGTTGACCGCACCGGCCGCACCCGTGTTTTCGGCAACGCCGAAATGCAGTACAGCTATCGCGATTGCGGCGTCCCCGGCGACGTGATCTTCACTGAGGCGCTATTCCAGGGGACCGCGGGCGATCCGGCCATCATCACCGCCGAGATGGACAAAATTACCGAAAGCCGAGAAACGACCCAGCCGATCAAGAGCCGGACCGGCGGCTCGACGTTCAAGAATCCGCCCGGTCACAAAGCGTGGGAGCTCATCGACGCCGCAGGATGCCGCGGTTTGACCATGGGAGCCGCTCAGGTCTCCGAACTGCATTGCAACTTCCTCATAAACCGGGGCGGCGCCAGCGCGGCCGACATCGAGACGCTCGGCGAGACCGTGCGCTCGCGCGTTCGCGAAATCTCGGGTGTCGAACTCGAATGGGAGATCAAGCGGATCGGCGCGGAGCGGGGGTGAACACGTGGACGGCGCGAACCGGCCAATCATCATCGTCGGCGGCGGCCTCGGCGGACTGACCACTGCGCTCGCATTGGGCCGTGCCGGGCGCTGCGTGCGCGTCGTCGAACAGGCACCTGAGTTCGGCGCCATCGGCTATGGCATCCAACTCGGCCCTAATGTGGTTCCAATGTTCGATCGGCTGGGCATCACGGCTGCGGTTCTCGACAAGGGCGACGTGCCCGATGCCTGCGTGATGGTCGATGCGCATTCGGGCGAGGAGATCACGCGCATTCCGCTCGGCGCTTCCTTTCGGGCGCGCTTCCGGCACCCCTACATCATCATCCATCGGGTCGACCTGCACCAGGTGTTGATGGATGCGTGTCGGGCGCGCGCCGAGATTGCTTTCGAACCCGCCCTGGCGGCCGCCGGCTTCGAGGATCGCGGCGACCACGTCATTGTTCAAACCGCCGATGGCGGCAGCATCGTGGGTGCAGCCCTGATTGGCGCCGACGGCCTGCACTCCACCGTCCGGGCGAAACTGCGTCAGGAAGGCGAGCCGCACCAATTCGGCTATGTGGCGCAACGCACCCTGGTGCCGATGGCCAAGGTCCCCGATCCCGTGCCACGCCACAACGTCTACATGTGGTCCGGCCCGGGCTTCCACGTGGTGCACTATCCGCTCCGCCACAGCACCGAGTTCAACATCGTTGCTGTCTATCGGACCTCGACATTCGCCGCCCGCCTTACGCAGCACGATCACCGCGCCGAAGTGGAACGCACCTTTGCGGGCACCCAGGAGGCCATACAGGTGATGCTGGCGATGATGAATCTCGAACGGCGCTGGCCGCTTGCGGATCGTGACCCGATCCGGCACTGGCACAAGGGCCGCGTTACGCTAGTTGGTGACGCCGCGCATCCGACGCTACAATCGATGGCACAGGGCGCCTGCATGGCGATCGAGGACGGCGTCTGCCTCGCCGCGCTGATCGACCTTGCGGACGGCGATTTTGAGAGAGCCTTCACGCAATACGAGTTTGAACGCTACGTACGAACCGCGCGCCTCCAGCTCGAGTCCCGTTATATGTGGGACATCTATCACGCCGAGGACGTCGCTCGTGACGTCATGCGGCGGACCTTCGCGGATCGCACCGAGGATGACCTGTTCCGCTGCCTGGCATGGCTCTATGACGGGTTCCGTGTTCCTGCCCGGCTCCGTTCGCCGGCACCAACGGAAAGACATTGACTAAGATGAAGCACGTCGCAGTTCTGATGGGCGGCTGGTCGGCGGAGCGTGAGGTGTCGCTTCGTTCCGGTAAGGCCTGTGCCGATGCGCTTGACCGCAACGGCTATCGGGTCACGTGCATCGACGTGGCGCGCGACATCGCGGCGGTACTCGTGAGTCTCAAGCCGGATGTTGCGCTCAATTGCCTGCACGGCCGCCCAGGCGAAGACGGCACAATCCAGGGCCTGCTTGAAATTCTTCAGATTCCTTACAGTCATTCCGGTCCACTCTCATCGGCGCTCGCGCTGAAAAAGGACATCGCCAAGGTCGTGATGGCGAATGCCGGCGTGGCAGTGCCCGACGGGATCGTGGTATCGCGCCAGCAGGCCGCGAAGTCTCATGTGCTGCCGCCGCCCTACGTCATCAAGCCGATCGCCGAGGGCTCCAGCGTCGGGGTGTTCATCGTTACCGATGACCATTCTCACCCGCCCCAGGAGCTGACCCGCCATGATTGGGCTTACGGCGAGCGCTTGCTGTGCGAGCGCTACATCGCCGGCAAGGAATTGACCTGTGCGATCCTGGGCGACAAAGCCTTGGGCGTCATCGAGATCATGCCAGCTGTAAAGTTCTACGATTATGAAGCGAAATACGCTCCCGGAGGCTCGAAACACCTTCTTCCAGCGCCACTTAAACCGAATGTTTACCAAGAGGTCCGAAGACTGGCTCTGCTGGCGCATCAGGCGCTAGGCTGTCGAGGGGTAAGTCGGGCGGATTTTCGTTACGACGACCGCATGGACGGGACCGCGGGCTTGGTTTGCCTTGAGGTCAATACCCAGCCCGGCATGACCGAGACATCGCTTGTTCCGGAGCTTGCTGCCCACTCCGGCATGACGTTCGAAGAGCTGGTTAAATGGATGGTGGAGGACGCTTCGCTGGATCGCTGAGTGAGAGAGCGCCGTCGCGGCCCGGCAATGCTGCGGCTACAGCGGCCGCTTTGCAATGGCGGCGCGCTGAACGGCACGGAGGCTACGGCGTAGTGTTGGAGCCCAGTGGACGGTGGCGTCGCTTCGCGCGTTTTCTCGATCGCGTGGCGGGACGGGTGTCGCGTCTGCCGCGACATGCTGGCTTCATTGCAACGGTTCTCATCATCGCGGCCAGCGCCGGTTACGGGGGGGTAGCGGGCGGTCAAGCCAACAAGGTTATCGACTTTTTCAGGGATATCCGTGACGCAGCGGCCAATGTCGCCGGGTTCCGCATCGCCACTGTGGCGATCGACGGCGAGAGACATCTCAGCCGCGAAGAAATCCTCGCCGCCGCCGGCGTCAACGGTCGCACCTCGCTGTTGTTCTTGGATGTCGCCGATGCCCGCGCGCGATTACTGACCAATCCGTGGATCGCAGAAGCAACGGTCCAGAAGCTTCTGCCGGATCGCCTGGTGATCTCCATTTCCGAGCGCGTGGCCTTTGCGCTGTGGCAGAGGGCGGGACGCGTCGGCGTCATTGCGAGTGACGGCACGGTGCTTGAGCCTTATGTGCTGCAGCGCTACGCGGGCCTGCCGCTGGTCGTCGGAATCGGCGCCGAGACCCACGCCAAGGAATTTCTAGCCATCCTCGACCGACGCCCCGAACTGGCCGCAAATGTGCGCGCTTCGGTTTTGGTGGCCGAGCGGCGCTGGAACCTCCGATTGAAGAACGGCGTCGACGTCCGCCTGCCGGAATTCGATCTTGAGAAGGCACTGGACCAGCTCGTTGCCTTGGAGCGCAACAGCAAGCTGTCGAACCGCGACATCACCGCGATCGATCTCAGGTTGGCCGACCGCATCACCGTTCGCCTGTCTGACGGCGCCTTTCAGGCACGCGAGGAAGCGGCCAGAAAAAAACCGCAGAAAACAAAGGGCGGCAACGCATGAGCCCGCTCAACTATGGTCTGACGCCGAAAATGAGGCCGCTGGCGCCAAAACGGGCCTCGCTTGTAGTCGCTCTTGACGTCGGCACCAGTAAGATCGCCTGCCTGATCGCGCGGCTCACGCCGCAGCCGCCCCAGGACGTGCTGCGAAGACGCAGCCACGCCATCGAGCTGATTGGTTTCAGCCACACCGAGTCTTTTGGGATGAAGGCTGGCAACGTGGTCGACCTTGTCGAAGCCGAAGGAGCAGTACGCCATGCCGTGGATCTCGCTGAGCGCAGCGCGAGATGTCAGGTTGAATCCGTCATCGTTTCGATATCCGCCGGGCGGCCTGCCAGCGAACGCCTGAGCGCCGCCATGAGGATTTCGGGCGCGGTGCGCGAGCGCGATATTGCCCGCGTATTGGCGGCCGGTGCCCGACGGTCAGCCCATGATGGCCGCCTGGTGCTGCATGCGGTCCCGATCGGGTTTTCAATCGACGATGCCCGTGGGGTGCGGGATCCGTGCGGCATGCTCGCTTCGACCTTCGGTGTCGATATGCATGTCGTCACTGCGGATGCGGGGCCAGTCCGCAACCTGCTACTTGCGGTAGAGACGTGCCATCTCATGGTCGAAGCCATGGTGGCGGGCCCCTACGCGGCGAGCCTGTCGACCCTGGCGGACGACGAAGCTGATCTCGGAGCGGCCGTTATCGAAATGGGCGCCGGCACCACCACGCTGGCGGTATTCGCGGATGGTCGTTTCATCCATGCCGACGGCTTCGCTGTGGGCGGGCGGCACGTGACCCTCGATATTGCACGGGGTTTAGGCACAAGCGTGCACGACTCCGAGCGAATCAAAACGCTCTATGGCAGTGTGCTGGCCGGAGGGGCGGATGAACGTGACATGATCACCGTACCGATCGTCAGCGGCGAGGACCGTGAAGCGCCACGTTTCGTGTCGCGGGCTGAACTCACAAGCATCATCAAACCGCGCGCCGAAGAGATCCTTGAGATGGTGCGCGATCGGCTTGCCCTTTCTCCCTTTGCCGTGGAACCGCGTGGCCGCGTGGTTCTCACCGGCGGGGCGTGTCAGCTCACCGGATTGTCTGATCTTGCGGCACGCATCCTTGGACGGCCCGTTCGCATAGGCCGTCCGCTGGGCATTTCGGGGCTGACGGAAGCTGCCAGGGGATCGGCTTTTGCAGTGGCGGCGGGCCTCCTGGTCTATCCGCAGCTTGCCCGCCTGGAGCATTTCGAACCGCGACACACGCGGCAATTCAAGTCAGGGGCGGGCGGCTATATCGCCCGGGTCGGACGATGGCTTCGCGAAAGCTTTTAACCATCAGGAGTCCTGATCTTCAAAACCTGGCCGCGATTCGGGCGGCAGACGCGGTGCAATTCCCCCGCGCACACAAGAGGCAGCCATGAGCATCAACTTGAAAATTCCCGACATCCGTGAGCTGAAGCCGCGAATCACCGTGTTTGGCGTCGGCGGAGCTGGCGGCAATGCCGTCAACAATATGATTGCTGCCGGTCTCCAGGGGGTCGATTTCGTGGTCGCCAACACTGACGCCCAGGCGCTGACCACCTCGCGCGCCGAACGCATCATTCAGATGGGCGTGCAGGCCACCGAGGGCCTCGGCGCCGGCTCGCACCCCGATGTTGGCTGCACCGCCGCCCAAGAGGTGATCGATGAGATCCGTGATCACCTCGCGGGCGCGCACATGGTATTCGTCACGGCCGGGATGGGCGGCGGGACTGGGACCGGCGCTTCGCCGGTGGTCGCCAAGGCGGCCCGCGATCTCGGCATTCTTACCGTGGGCGTTGTCACCAAGCCATTCCATTTCGAAGGCCAGCGCCGCATGCGGATCGCAGAAGACGGCATTGCGGAATTGCAGAAAAGCGTGGATACGCTGATTATCATTCCGAACCAGAACCTGTTCCGGGTCGCCAACGAAAAGACCACCTTCGCGGACGCCTTCGCGATGGCCGACCAGGTGCTCTATTCGGGGGTCGCGTGTATTACCGACCTGATGGTCAAGGAAGGCTTGATTAACCTCGACTTTGCCGATGTCCGCGCCGTCATGCGTGAAATGGGCAAGGCTATGATGGGCACCGGCGAAGCATCCGGGGAGAAGCGTGCACTGCGGTCCGCCGAGGCGGCGATCTGTAATCCGCTCATCGATGATGTGTCGATGCGCGGCGCCCGCGGCCTGTTGATCTCGATTACAGGTGGTAAGGACCTCACGCTTTATGAGGTGGACGAAGCCGCCACACGCATCCGCGAGGAGGTGGATCCGGACGCCAACATCATCGTCGGTGCCACCTTCGACGAGAGCCTCGACGGCATCATCCGAGTGTCCGTGGTGGCGACGGGCGTAGACATCAACGCGACCAACAATACGGTCGCTCCTGCGACGCAAAGCGCTTCGTCAGCGCAGACACGGGTGCCGCCGTCGCCGCGATCGCCCTCGCAGCCGCAGCCAAGTTCTGCCAGCGCAATCAAACCGGCGGACCAATCGCGCATCGCGGAGCTCGCCCAACGACTCAAGGCCGACAATGCGCGAATCGCCGACCGCACCGAGCGCGCCGGACAGCAGGCCTCCCGCTCGGCGGGCTCGCCGCTACCGACGGCCTCGCCGGCCCCAATCCCGAAAGCGGGGTTGCGGCCTTCGCTCGATCAAGCGGCTACGGCCGCTGTCGCGGCAGCCTTGGCACCCCAAGGCGATGAGGTTTCGATCCGACCGATGGCTGATACGAAGCCCGGCTCGTTCTCTGAGCCCTCCGACACCCATGCGGTACCGGTGGCCGAACCTGCCGTGCCCAAAGCGTTCATTCCGCCGCAGCCCGAGCGGCCCATGAGCCGCAGTGTACCCCGCATGCCCACATTCGAGGAGCTGCCGCTGCCCGGCCAGAACGAATACCGAGCGCATCGCGGAGAGCCGATCAACTCCGAGCATCCAGAAAAGCGCCGATTGAGCTTGCTGCAGCGTTTGGCGGCTGTCGGGCTGGGCCGCCGCGAGGATGAACTTGACTATAAATCGGATGTTCGCCCCAAGGACACAGCCCGTGCCCGAGGACCGGAGCGGCCGGCGCTCCGCGGAACCGGGAGGCCAACCGAATTGGGTGGCCCCGACTCGGTCTCCGAGTTCGCAAAGCGGGCCGCGCCGCCGGCTGACGTACGCGGGCGCGCCGCTCCGGTGCATTCGCAGCCTGAGGACGACCAGCTCGATATTCCGGCGTTTCTGCGCCGGCAGGTCAAGCTGTGAGCGCGCTGGTGGAGGGGCAAAAGTCGGGGCCAGTTTCCGTTTGGTCGTGGCCGGGCTTGTCCACTTAGGGTGCTGCCGCGTGTGACCGGCGGATGAAGCAATCCGGGCGGAATCCGAGTAACAATTGGTAAAAAAGCGTGAGTTGTGGCCTTCGGAAGGCCGACTAAGATGCCCTGAGTCGAGGGGAGTGGGTAATCTCGTTGGGGGGCGGAGAGCCACGCGGCTTATCCGTTCTTTTGTCCAAAACCGAACAGAACTGCGCCCGCAAGAGGTTCGCCGTGGGGCGGTCGGCGTCTGATGACGTGAGGCGAGGACACACCGGGATTTGGGGTTGGAACGGTTGACCATGAAAGCCGCTAGGCAGACAACGCTGCGCGATAGTGCAACGGTGACGGGCATCGGGGTTCACTCGGGAATGCCGGTTACGTTGACGATCCATCCGTCCGAAATTGATTGCGGCGTTACGTTTCTCCGCTGCGGAATCAACGGCTGTCCCGACCGTGAAGTGCGTGCCGACGTGCGCGCCGTCAGAGCAACCGAGTTTGCCACTGTGCTGGGAGATACCGAAGGCCCGTTATGTTCGACGGCGGAGCATGTCCTTGCCGCACTGTCCGGACTTGGCATCGACAACGCACTCGTTGAAATCGACGGCCCCGAAGTGCCGATCATGGACGGAAGCGCTGCGCCTTTTGTAGCTGCAATCGAACAAGTCGGCATCGTGACGCTGCCAGCGCCGCGTCGGTACATTCGGATTGTCAAGCCCGTTCGCGTCGCCAAAGACGACTGCTTCGGCGAACTGCGGCCCTACCCGCGAGGTTTTCGCCTTGAGGTCGAAATTGCATTCGACAATACGCTGATCGGACGGCAGGCAGTGGCTTTCGACGTCACGCCGGAGTCGTTCCGCAAGGAAGTGGCCCGTGCCCGGACTTTCGGCTTCATGCGCGACGTCTCCAAGTTATGGAGCGCCGGCTATGCGCTGGGTGCGAACTTAGACAATACAGTCGTGGTATCCCATGACCGGGTGCTCAATGCTGAAGGTTTGCGTTTCGCTGACGAATTCGTGCGTCACAAAGCGCTCGATGCCATTGGCGATCTCGCCCTGGCGGGGTCGCCCCTGATCGGCGCCTACCGGTCGATGCGTGGTGGCCACAAGCTCAATCATGCGGTGCTGTGCGCTCTGATGGCCGACCCAACGGCTTGGACCACGGTTGACGCCTTCCGACCCACGGCCGGCCAGGCGGCCGCTCCGGCAGCCGATCGCGTTGCCCGCCGCCGCGGCCACGCCGATATCGCCGCGACGCTCCCGACTCCGGCGTTCGGCCCGGATGTTTCCTGACCATCGGACCAAAACGGCCCAAGCGGGATCCGTTTGCCACATTCCGGGCCGAATGCCCGCCTAGTGGTTGCGCAGAAGAAATTATTTTTGTTTTATTGCGTTTCGCGCCGCCCCTCCCCCTACCCCGCAAGCTGGAGGGGTATATCGATTTACCCTCCCCCCGCTTGCCGGGAGGTTAGGGAGTAGACTTGGTGCGGGTACGGGAGTTATCGATCGGTCATGCTGAATAGTCCTGTTACCGCTGGCGTGGGTAGCGCCCTCCGGCGCGGCGCCATGCCTGCGCTGGCACGGATGGTGCTGGTGCTTCCTCTGCTGGCTCTCGTGGCCGGTTGCAGCACCTGGAGCCTTTTCGGCGACAAGGACAAGGACGATTTGCTGCCGGACGAACCGGCCGACAAGCTGTACAATGAGGGCGTCTACCTGCTCAACGAGAAGCACGACGCCAAAGCCGCGGCCAAGAAGTTCGAGGAAGTCGACCGTCAGCACCCCTACTCGGAATGGGCACGCAAGTCGCTGCTGATGTCGGCCTACTCGTATTACGACTCCAGGAACTACGATGAATCGATTATATCCGCGAAGCGCTATATTACGCTGCATCCGGGCACGCCGGATGCAGCCTACGCGATGTATCTCGTCGGCGCCTCCTATTTCGACCAGATTCCGGACGTCAACCGCGACCAGGGGCGCACCGAGAAGGCGATTGCGGCCCTCGAAGAGGTGATACGCAAATTCCCCGACAGCGAATATGCGGCGAGCGCCCGGCGCAAGATCGAGGGCGCGCACGATCAACTCGCCGCGAAAGAAATGACCATCGGCCGTTATTACCAGAGTAAGAAGGATTTTATCGGCGCCATCAACCGGTTCAAGGTCGTGGTGACGCGCTACCAGACCACTCGGCATGTCGAGGAAGCCTTGATGCGCCTTACCGAGTGTTACCTGACGCTCGGCGTCGTTCCCGAAGCCCAGACTGCCGCGGCCGTGCTCGGGCATAATTTCCCCGATAGCGTCTGGTACAAGGATGCTTACAGGATGGTGAAAGGCCAAGGTTACGAGCCGCAGGAGAGCAATGACTCCTGGATCAGTCGGGCATTTCGTAAGATCGGATTGGGGTAAACCACACCGGTACCTCCTGGGATGGCTTGAGCCCAGCGAAACCATCAAGGCGTGCGGCGCCGGGCGGCCGAATGAATGGGTTTCGCTGCGCTCAGCCCATCCTACGCGCTACGCCTCGCTACTCGATTGACTCGCTTACGGCTCCGCAATCGGTTAGCGTTGCGCGTGAAATTGAGTCGATCCGAAGCAAAGCTTATTCCTCCGGTCCGCAATGATGTAGCGCCCGGCCCAACGTTCTCCGGCGCGCCGACGGCAGCAAAGCCGCCTGCGCTGACCCCAGTCGAGGCGCGCGCAATATTCGTCGGGCTGATGCTGACGGTTTTCCTGGCGGCTCTCAATCAGACGATCGTTGCCACTGCGCTGCCGACTATGGGGCGCTACTTCAATGACTTCGAAAACCTGTCGTGGATCGTAACGTCGTATCTTCTGACCTCCACAGCCGTTGCGCCGCTTTATGGCAAGCTGAGCGACATCCACGGAAGGCGCACTGTCATGCTTGCCAGCATCGCAATTTTCGCCACCGGCTCAGCTGCATGCGCGGTGGCGCCCGACATGCTGTCGCTCATTCTAGGCCGCGCCCTGCAGGGGATCGGCGGAGGCGGCATCCTGCCGGTGGCGCAGGCGATCATGGCCGACGCAATCACGCCGCGCGAGCGCGGACGCTACCAAGCCTACATGGCGATCGTCTTCGTCACCTCCGGGATCGCCGGTCCGATCCTGGGCGGCGTGCTTTCCGAGCATCTGCATTGGTCACTGATTTTCTGGATCAACCTGCCACTCGCCCTTGCGGCTGCCATGATGACCCACACCCGCCTCGCGAAACTGCCGCGCCACGAGCGCCGGCACCGGCTCGATATCCTGGGCGCCGGCCTCATGATGGCGGCCGCGGTTTTATTGCTCCTTGCGCTGACCTGGGGAGGCACCCGGTTCCCATGGGTGTCGGCGCCCATCATTGCTCTCGTTGCGGCTTCCGGCCTGCTGTCAATGGCGCTTGCCTGGTGGCTGGCTCGTGCACCCGAACCGTTCCTGCCACTGTCGGTACTGGTCGAGCCGATCATGTACACCGGCACCGCGGCCAACTCTTTCGCCATGGGTGCGTCGATCGGATTGGTAATCTTCGTGCCGCTCTATTACGAACTCGTTCACCGTCTGTCCGCCAGCGATTCAGGGCTGGCGCTCGTCCCGCTTGCGCTCACCACACCCGGCTCGATCCTTTCGGGCCGCGCTATGTTGCATATGCGCAGATACAAGTGGGTGCCAGTGGTGGGCCTCGCGGTCGGCATTGCCGGGCTGGGACTGCTGATTTGGCAGCCTGCGCTTGCCTTCTGGGGCGTGATTGTCATCATGAGCCTTGTCGGCATCGCCGTCGGTACGGTCTATCCGGTGTGCACAGTCTCGATCCAGAACGCGGTGCCGAATCATCAGGTCGGCGTAGCCATGGGCGCCATGAACTTCTTCCGTGCGCTGGCGAGCGCTTTTGCGGTTGCTGTAATGGGGGCGATTTTGCTCGGCGGACTTGGGGTCACGCTGCAGCGGGGCGGTAGCGCCGTCGTCGTGGCGGATCTCGGAAGCGTTGGATTTGACGTTGCCGGCGTATTCCGTTGGGTCTTCGTGGCGGCTGAGGCATTTCTGATAGGGTCATTGACAATGTTGATCTTGATGGAGGAACGGCCGCTGCGCGGGCCCGAACAGAGCGCAGCCGGGAAGGCGGCGACTCGGGCGGGATAATCGACGCGATGAAGAGCGACATGTCATGGTCAAAACGGTCACCTTCGAGATTATGCTGATGATCAGGCGCTGGCGGATCTCTGGCGCCTTCATGGCAGCAGCACTGACCATCGCGGCTTCTGATCACGCAACAGCGCAAACTTTCCCGTCCCGGCCAGTCACCATCGTTGTGCCGTTCGCGGCCGGCGGGCCCATCGACACGCTCGCCCGCGTCATGGCGGAGCAGATGCGGCCAATGCTCGGTCAGCCGGTCGTCATCGAAAACGTGACCGGCGCGGCTGGCAGCATCGGAGTGGGCCGGGTCGCACGCGCAGCGCCCGACGGCTACACGCTCGTCGCCGGCTTCTGGGGCACCCACGTCGTGAACGGCGCGACCCAGGCGCTTGGGTACGACGTGTTGAATGACTTCGAGCCTATCCTGCTGACGTCACGCAATGTAAACCTCATCGTAGGCAGGAAGGCGTTGCCGGTGAATGATCTCAACGGCCTCATCTCCTAGCTGAAGGCCAACCCGGATACGGCCGCAGCGGGAACTGCCGGCGTCGGCAGTCCGCAGCACGTCCATGGCGCCTTCTTCCAGAAGGCCACTGGCACTCGGTTCCGGTTCGTGCCCTACCGCGGCGGTGCGCCCGCGATGCAGGACCTGGTGGCCGAACAGATTGACTTGATATTCGCCGACCAGACGACATCCCTGCCACAGGTTCGTGCCGGCAATATCAAGGCTTTTGCCGTGACCGGGAAGACCCGCCTGGCGGCAGCCCCGGACATTCCGACGGTGGATGAGGCCGGATTGCCTGGCTTCTATTGCACCGTCTGGAACGCGCTGTTTGCTCCGAAAGGCACACCCCGGGATGTCGTCGGGAGGCTCAACGCCGCCGCCGTTGATGCGCTCGCCGAACCGGGAGTCCGCCAGCGGCTCGCCGACCTTGGCCAGCAGATCGTGTCGCGTGGGGAGCAGACGCCGCAGGCGCTCGCCGCGTTCCATAAGGCTGAGATCGAGAAGTGGTGGCCGATCATCAAGGCGGCCGGCATCAAGGCGGAATAGTTTGGATTTCCAGCATGGTGATGGCGGCG
>Ga0126384_10001539_pt1 | contig 13692 bp, 12 predicted proteins | sample PanSoiMetPlot_36_FD_92543 | JGI IMG/M metagenome (GOLD analysis project Ga0126384, IMG submission 92543) | Tropical forest soil microbial communities from Panama - MetaG Plot_36 | ecosystem: Environmental > Terrestrial > Soil > Tropical forest > Bulk soil | place: Panama | collected 2016-02-17 | reverse complement strand
GGTGCTGAGGTGATGGCTCTGTGCCTGCCAGGGGTGCCCAGCCGGGTAGGCGGCGCCTCCTTCGCAGACCTGGAGGCGCGGCTCCGCGACTGGCACCGTGAGGCCTGGCAGCCGGAACAAGCACCGAAAGGAGGTAAGGACGCCCTGCCCGACCACGGTCGGGTTCGCTTCAGGAAGGCGGGCGAGTTCCACGCGTACAACCCTCTTGCCGTCCGAGCCGCCCAGCAGGCTGCCCGGACGGCCGACCCCGAGCACTATGAGCGCTGGATTGCGCTCTCGACGATGGGCCCACCCCAGGACCTGCGCGACTTGCTGGAGATCCGGCCGGCGCCCGCGGCCATCTCGCTGGAGGAGGTGGAGCCCGCTGTCGAGATCCGCAAACGGTTCGTTTCGACAGCGATGTCCCTGGGCGCTCTCTCGCCCGAGGCGCACGCCGCCCTGGCGATAGCCATGAACGAGATCGGGGCCCGTTCCAACTCGGGTGAGGGTGGTGAGGACCCCGATTTCTACGAGGTCGGAGGGATCCGCCGCGACAACAAGATCAAGCAGGTGGCCTCGGCCCGCTTCGGCGTCACGCCGGGCTATCTGCGCCGAGCCGAGGAGCTGGAGATCAAGATCGCACAGGGCTCCAAGCCAGGTGAAGGTGGTCAGCTGCCGGGACTCAAGGTGACCGCGCTGATCGCCCGGCTGCGCCACGCCCAGGAGAGCCAGCAGCTCATCTCCCCGCCGCCCCACCACGACATCTATTCGATCGAGGATCTGGCCCAGCTGATCTACGACCTGAAGGCGGCCAACCCGCGCGCTCGGGTCGGCGTGAAGCTGGTCTCGGAGGCCGGCGTGGGCACGATCGCAGCCGGCGTGGCCAAGGCGAAGGCGGACTACATACTGGTGAGCGGCCACAGCGGAGGCACAGGCGCTTCGCCGCTCTCATCGATCAAGAGCGCAGGTTCGCCCTGGGAGCTGGGCCTTGCCGAGACTCAGCAGGTACTGGTCGAGCACAACATGCGGGAGCGTGTCTCGCTGCGCACCGACGGCGGTCTGCGCAGCGGGCGTGACATCGTGGTCGCGGCGATGCTCGGGGCTGAGGAGTTCGGCTTCGGCACCGGTGTGCTTGTGGCACTGGGCTGCGACATGGCGCGGCAGTGTCACCTCAACACCTGCCCAACGGGCATCGCGACTCAGCGCGAGGACCTTCGCGCGAAGTTCACCGGCAGCCCCGAGCACGTGATCACCTACCTGACGCTCATCGCCGAAGACGCGCGCCGGCACCTGGCGTGTGCCGGTGCACGGACCCTGGATGAAGTCGTCGGTCGGGTGGAGATGCTGAGGGAGGTCGACAACGGACTCGGTCTCGACCTGAGCTTCATCTTGCGGGCTCCGGCCGGCCGGGATGCGCCCCGACGGCGGCTGTGGGCCCGCAACGGTGAGCCTCCCCAGGTGGCGCGTCGGAGCGGCATCGTCGACAACTCGCACCGGGCGATCGGCGCCGCTCTCACGGGCGAGGAGCTGACGCTGCGGGGCAGCGCCGGTCAGAGCTTCGGCGCCTGGCTGGACGCCGGCACGGAGCTGGTGCTCGAGGGCGAGGCCAACGACTACGTGGGCAAGGGTATGGGCGGCGGGCTGATCGTGATCAGACCTTTCGAGGGTGATGGAGCAGCCAGGTCCGTACTCACGCCGGTGCTCGCCGGCAACACGTGCCTGTACGGCGCCACGGCCGGGCGGCTGTTTCTAGCCGGCCGGGCAGGAGAGCGCTTCGGTGTGCGCAACTCGGGAGCGGTCGCGGTGGTGGAAGGGACCGGCGACCACCTCTGCGAGTACATGACGGGCGGAGTGGTGGTGGCGTTGGGCCCGGTGGGCTGGAACGTGGGGGCCGGCATGACGGGCGGCGTCGCGTACATCCGTGAGTGGGGACAGCTGAATGCGGACAGCGTCCTGGTCCGGCCCGTGCCGGCCGAGGACGCCGAGCAGCTGACAGAGCTGGTCGAGGAGCACCGCCGCCGGACCGGCAGCCGCCTGGCGGCGGAGCTGCTCTCGGACTGGCCGCGGTCGCTCAAGGGCTTCCGTCAGGTGGTGCCGGTGGCGGCGGTCGCGCCCGCGGGGGCGCCGGAAGCAGCGGCCGAGACGACATCGGCTCCGAATAAGGTCCCATTCACGGCGATGGGAGCTATCCCGAGCACCTGAGAGGTCGTTTCGCCGGGAATGGTACGGATGCCGGGCCGCTCAGTGAGCGAGCTCAACGCCGGCACTTGACGCCGCGGCCGGCGCCGTGCAGGCGGCCCCTTTACTACCGCTCTTGACGTAACGGCGGGTTCCAGTGGACGTTAGTGCATACGGTGCTGATTGTCACCCGCCTGGTATGTACTGCGTTGCTGCTCGGGCTCTTGACATCCCTGGGTCTCGGGGCAGCCAATGTGGCCGCGTTTAACTCGCGCGCTGCGGCTCTAGAGCAGGTATGGGCGGGCGACGAAGCGTCAGGCATGACCCACGAGCAGCTCGCACCTGCCCGTGCCAGCCTCCAGGCGCTGCGTAACCGCAAGCTGGCGTTCCTGCCTTTCTCGATCTTCTCAGGCGCGGCTCTGAGCGATCCTTTCGGACGGTCCGAAGCGCTGGCGGCCAGAGGTCAGGCGGAGGCCCTCGCAGCCGCACACCGCCGAGCTGCGGACGACCTGGCCCATCTGAAGGACGTAGGCGGTCCCAATTACGAGGGGGTCCAGGCCCACTCTGCGGAGCTGATGGCCGCCAGGCAGCTGCCCGAGTACCTGCGGCTCGCCAGTGCCTGGGAGTCCGAAGCAAAGTCGCTGAGTGACGCCCGCGACCAGCTTGCGCAGGCAGCCGGCGGCCTGACCGACGGGCTGCCGAAGGACATCGTGGACAGCGCGGCCCGGCTCCAGTCGGTCATCTCGGCAGCCTCTCAGGCACAGCTGTCAACCGAGCCTGCCGCGCGGGCGCTGAACCACGCCCAGGCATTCCTCAAGCTGGGCTACGCCAAGGAGCTCGAGCAGCACAAGGACGTCGCGTCCGAAGCGGCGTCCGCCGCGGACACGGTCCAGCACCGGATCGACACTCGGGCCCAGGCAGACGACCTGCTCGGTCAGCTGACAAGCCTGCTCGGGCAGGCCGCCAAGTATGGCCTCGCCGGGAGCGCGGTCACCAACGCCACTCAGGCCGTCGCCGACGCACGGGCCGCCGAGAGCTCCGGTGATGACGGCAAGATGGACGCCGCCGCCGACGGCCTCAAGCAGGCGGTTGACGCCCTGAGCCCGGCGGTCGCCATGGCGAGGCAGAAGGCTCAGCAAGCGGCGCTGCAGAGCACCACCGCCTGCATCGAAGGCGCGCCCGCTCAGCTGATCGTGATCCACCTGACAACACAGGAGCTCGTCGCCTACGACAATGGCTGCCCGTTCCTTACGACGCCGGTCACGACCGGCCGGCCGGCACTCCCCACAGACCGCGGCACGTTTCACATCTTCGCGAAGTATCCGAGCTATCACATGATCTCGCCCTGGCCGCCGGGAAGCCCGTTCTGGTATCACGACGCGTGGGTCTACAACGCGATGGAATTCGTCAGCGACGGAACCTTCATCCACAACGCCGGCTGGCAGCCGGCCGACACCTACGGTCCGGGCTCTCAGTACGGGCCGTACGCCAGCCATGGCTGCGTCCACGTTCCTGACGGTCCGCTGGCCAGGCTCTACGCCTGGGCGGCGATCGGGACCACTGTTACGGTGATCGACTAGACGCTCTTCTCCAACCTCCCTGGTAATCACGCTGATGCCGCTCCTGCTGACCATCCTGCTTGTGGCCATCACGATCGCTACCGCGAACACCGTGGGGTTCGAGATGCGCGCCCACAACCTGGACCAGAGCTGGCAGACTGCGCAGGCGGCGGGCGTGCCGGCCGCCGAGCTCGCAACCGCCAGAAGCCGGGTGTCCGCCCAGCGCAGCCGGCGCGTCGGCATTCTCCCCTACCCGGCGGTCTCTGGCGCCGCCATCTCAGACCCCTTCCAACAGCCTGAAGCGACCGCGGACGCCGCCTACCGGGCCGCGGTCGACGGCGCCAGGCGCCGTGCGGAGGCTGCGCTCGTCGTGCTGCGTACCGCTGACGGACCTGCTGGCAGCGCCGCATACCAGGCCCGTCTGAGGCAGCTCGCCGGCGCCCGACGCCCGATTGACCTCGATGCCCTGGCCAGGAGCTGGAGCAGGGAAGCGGTGGCGCAGTTGAGCGTGCGGCAACGCCTCACCACCCTGTCGGGCGGCCTGACCGATGGGCTCCCGAACGACGTCGTCAGAGCTGTCGCCGATCTCAGTACACTTGCCGGACGGGCTGGGCAAGCCGGGATCTCGACGCAGGGTGCCGGTGAAGCTGTCGCCATGGCCCAGCTGTATCTGATGGGCGGGTACCCCGCGCTCCTCGCGGGCCACGAAGCCGTGATTGCCGATCTGCGAGCTGCGGCCGGTGACCTGCAGCACAGGCTCGACCTGCGGTCCAGAGCCGCTGATCTGATGGCAAAGCTGCCCGATCTGCTTCAGCAGGCCGAGCAGTACGGTGCCGGGGACGATTTCAAAGGCCGGGTCGACCAGATCAGGGCGGACGTCGCCGGCGCCCGCGCGACCGGTGACGACGACCGTCTGAACCTTGCGCTGGCAGACCTGGAGAAGCTGACCGACGACCTCCAGGCTGCGAACGCGGGCAGACTGCCGGCCGCGCATCTCTCCTGCGTGCCGGGCTCACCAGACCAGCTCATCGTCATCCACCTGGCGACGCAGCAGCTCGTGGCCTACGACAATGGGTGCCCATTCTTGCGGACTCCGATCACCACAGGGCGCCCGGCGCTGCCCACCGGTCGCGGCACCTTCAGGATCTTCTACAAGGCGCCGGTCTACCACATGGTGTCGCCGTGGCCGCAGGGGAACCCGTTCTACTACCCGCCGACGTGGGTCAACGACGCGATGGAGTTCATCGCCGACGGCACATTTCTGCACAGCGCGAGCTGGCAACCGGACAGCACCTACGGTCCCGGCTCCCAGTACGGCCCCTACGCCAGCCACGGCTGCATCCACGTTCTCGACGGACCGCTTCAGCAGCTTTACGACTGGGCGAAGATAGGTGCCACAGTGGTGGTGCAAGACTGACGGGAGCACCGACTGGGTACTGACCGCGGCCAGCTATTGACAAGGCGCGGTCCGCCGTGGAAGATTTGCGGCTCTGATGGCTGCGACGATGCCGCTGCGCCATCCGTTGATGGGCGGCAGGCTATGTCTGGACTTCTGTAACACGATCAGCGACCGGCGAAGTTCGCACGACGAGAGACTGGAGTCGTATGCAGACCTGGTCGGCTGGGGCTCGCTGGCGGGATTCCTGAATTCGGAAGAAGCCAGCCGGCTGACTCGCCTCGGCATGAGCTGTCCCACTGAGTCCGTGGCTGTCTGGGAGCGGGCGATCTGCTTGCGGGAGGCGTTGACGTCGATCTTCTGTGCTGCGGCCGAGGGTCGGCGCATGAGATCTGACGCTCTCGACGTGCTCAACTTCGAGCTGGCTGCGGCGACGGCGCGTTCTCAGGTCGTGCCGACCGGCGCGGGCTACACCTGGCTGTGGACCGAGCGCGGCATGGCGCTCGACTGCGTGCTGTGGCCGATCGCGCGTTCGGCCGCCGACCTCCTCACAGAGGGCCCGCTGGGCGCGATCAGGAAGTGCGAGGGCCGCGCCTGTGGGTGTCTGTTCCTGGACACCTCACGCAACGGCAGCAGGCGCTGGTGCGACATGCGGATCTGTGGCAACCGGGCCAAGGCGAGGCGCCACCATCAGCGCCTGAAAGCCGGCGCGGCCTAGCCGTCGCGGGGCAGACAGGGCTTCGGCCCGACGGAGCCGGACCTACCCGGCCGCGTCGCGGATGCGGTCCAGCAGCCTCAGGTTTGCGATCGAACTCTCGACCGGGAGCGGGGCGGGTGCGCCAGAGCGCGCCGCTTCAGTGAAAGCCTCGACCATCAGGCGGTAGGGATCGTGCGGGTCGCGCCAGGCCGTGAAGGGGTTGGCTGCCCGCACGACCCGATCTGAACAGACGACCACGAGCTCCTCGTACTCCGGAGACTCGAAGCTCGCATACAGCGAGGCCTGAGCACCGCCGGGGAATCCCAGGAGGGCCGAGCAGCTCATGTCGACCCCCTCCCGACGCATGACCGCCTCAACGCGCTCGGGCTCGCCGAGGAGCCAGCGCGCCACGTCCGCGAGGTAGAAGCCGACGTCCATCAGCGCGCCGCCGCCCAGGTCTGGCCGCAGCCGGTAGTTGCGGGGTGCATCGATCTGAAAGCCAAACGATGCGTAAAGGTGGCGGATCTCGGCGCCCGCCACCGAGGCGGCCAGCTCCTGCATTCGGGGGTGGAAGCGGTACATCACAGCCTCCATCAGGAGGCGCTGGGCTGCGCGTGCCGCCTCTGTCATCTCCTGCGCCTCCGGTGAATTCAGGGCAAGCGGCTTTTCGCAGAGCACGTGCTTGCCTGCCGACAGGGCCCGCAGGGCCCAGGGCAGGTGCAGCGAGTTGGGCAGCGGCAGGTAGACCGCGTCGACGTCGGGATCGGCCAGCAGCTCTGCGTAGTCGGAGTGTATACGGGGGATGCCGTGCCGGACGGCCATTGCACGCGCGCGCCCGGGATCGCGCGATGCGATCGCCAGCAGCTGTGAGCCGCTGGCCTGGCCGAGCGCGGCCAGCATCGCCCGGTCGGCAATCCAGGCTGCGCCCAGGACGCCCCACCGAAGCGCAGAGCCTATGCTCGGAGCTCCAGCGGGCGACCGTCTTGCGCGGCCGATCGAGTCGCGGCTTCCATCACCGCCACGTTGCGCTTCGCCTCGTCAGCTCTTACCGAGAGGGGTTCTCCGAGCAGCAGGTGGTCGGCGAGATTCCGGTAGAAGCCGTTCTTGACGCGCGGCGGCAGAGCCAGCTCGGTCACGTTCGTTCCGCCATGCCCGTCCGGCTGGTGGAGGTGTACCGCGGCCGACGACTCGGCGGGAGCGAGCTGCTCCTCGACCAGGTCTCCGCTCCAGGCCCTGCTCTTCACCGCCTCCCGCCTCCAGCTCCCGACCAGGGCGCCGGCTGTGCCCAGTAGGTACCACTTGGGTTTGAGCGCGGCCGCTATGTCCGAGTGCAGAAAGCTGGCTTGCTCGCCGCCCGCGAAGGCCACGTCGACCCGGACCTGGTCGGCGTTCGTGACGTCGTGCCAGACACGCTTGTGGGCCGAAGCGCCAACCCGCACGACTTCGCCGGGCAACAGCTGGAGCATCCAGTCGAAGTAGTGAGAGCCCCAGTCGAAGATCGTTCCGCCCGACACCGGCTCGTGGCTGTGCCAGAAGCTGCAAGGGTGCCCATAGCCTCCGATGAAGGCTTCGAGGTAGAACGCGTCGCCGATCTCACCGCGGCGGACCGCATCGCGCACGGCGACGAAGTCGGAGTCCCAGCGGCGGCTCTGATAGACCGTGAGGAGGAGTTCGGCGCCGGCCGCGGCGGCAAGCATGCGGTCGGCGTCGGCGGCCCGGAGCGCGAATGGCTTCTCGCACACGACGTGCTTGCCCGCGGCCAGGCACTGGAGCACCGCCTGCGTGTGCAGGGCGGGCGGGACGCCCACGACCACGAGGTCTATCGATGGGTCCGAGAGCAGCGCTCGCGCGTCCGTATGGCCGGTGACTTGAAAGCGCGCCGAGGCCTCGGCCAGGCGCTCACGCGCCAGATCCGCAATGCCGCGCAACTCCAGGCCTTCGACCTCACCCACCGCGTCCGCGTGCTCCCGGCCGATGGCGCCGTACCCGTAGAGTCCGACTCCGACCGGGGGCGCCGGCTCGAGTCCCGCCGCCGCTCGAACACAGCGGTGGACGAGCTTCTGGAAGGCCGGCTCGGAATAGGTGGGCGGCAGCCAGCCTACGCTCGAGCAGACCAGGCGCCCGGCCCCGATGCGGCGGCGAAAGACCGCAACTTCCTCAGAGAAGTGCCATGGCACGGTCAGCAGCACCTCGGCGTCGTCCGGTGCCGTGCTGCCGACTGAAATCCTGTCGCGGATCAGAGTCTCGGGATCGAGGCGAGCCGACAGCGGACCGGCGGCGGCGGGGCGCAAACGGAGCTCGGCCGGCGGCGAGAGGCGCCCGGGCCGCCAGCCGGCCAGCTCGGCAAAGGTGGCGTTGCGCGACCAGGCGGCCAGAGCGCCGCCCAGCAGCACCGCGCCACCGCCGGCACGCAGGTGAGCCTCCAGAGCTTCGACGTCAGCCTCGCTCGGCGTGTGGTCGCTGACTGCCACCACCACCTGGTGTCCCTGAGGACGCAGGCCATCGGACGCCAGGGTTTCGCTCACCTCGATCCCGCCGCAGCAGCGCAAAAACGGCAGAAGCGACGCGGCGGCCGCGGCGGGGTCAAGCCCAGGCCCGTCGCTTCGATGGAACATGACGCGAAGCGGGACGAACTCGGACGATCCCCAGTCCGTCATCTGCGCTCGCGGGGCAAGCCTGTCCTTCCTCCCTCCTCGGCCATCTGCTCAGTTGATGGTAACGGCGTCGAGCGCGCGAAGCGTGGCTGCAGCCGCGGCATCCCACGTGAAGCCTGCCGCGCGGCGGCGTCCCGCCGCGGCCAGCCTCGCCCTGAGCTCGGTGTCTGTGAGAACCCGAATGAGCCCATCGGCGATCGCCTCGACGTCACGAGGATCGACCAGCAGAGCCCCGTCGCCTGCCAGCTCCGGCAGGGCTCCGGCGTCTCCCGCCAGAGCTGGCAGGCCCTCGGCCATCGCCTCCAGCAGGGGCAGCCCGAAGCCCTCGTACAGACTCGGGAACGCCAGGGCAGCGGCGCCTAGGTACAGTCCCCTCAGCACGGGGTCGTCGACGTGGCCGAGCAGGCGCACGCCAGGCTCGGCGCGCAATTCGTCCAGCGCGCTGCCGTACGCCCAACCGACCTGGCCGACGACGACAAGCGGCGGCGCCACGCCGCGCTCCTTGAGGATCCGGTAAGCGGCCAGCAGTCGAAGGTAGTTCTTGCGAGGCTCGATCGTCCCAACCGCCAGCAAGAAGCCCGGGTGCACACCGGCCGGCAGCGGCGCGGAGTTGACTTGCCCCAAGCCCCAACCTTCAGGAACCACCTGCACACGCTCCGCGAGGCCGGAGACGGGGTACTGGTCCAGGAGATCCATACGCGTCGCTTCCGACGGTGTCAGCACCGCGGCGGCGTTGCGCAGCGAGCTCGGCAGGATGCTGCCCATATAGACGCGCTGCTGCCAGGGCACCTCACGCGGCCGGACGCGGAACGCCAGGTCGTGGACAACCATCGCGGCCGCGGGCGCCCCCAGGCGCCGCCGGGGTGGGCAGGGCCAGTAGGGGTAGAACATGGCGTCGAGGGAAGCGTCGGCCTCGACGGCGGGGAGCCAGCGAAGCTTGTTCAGCACCTCGTGCCGGTGCGGCGACAAGACCGCCCTGCAATCGGCCCCGTTCAGTCCGGCAGGCCTCTCGCGACTGCAGAAAAGCGTGAAGCGGCGCTCATCACGGCCTGTTGCGATCATCCGTTCGGTCAGCTGAATCGCCAGGGTCAGCATCCCTGCGCGAGGCCGCCAGCAGGCGGTGAGGTCGACGCCCAGACTCCTGACCATGCTCGGCCACAGGATAAGCAAAGAAAGGTCCTCCACCAGAAAGTGGCGGAGGACCCTAAGAAAGGAGGGAGGGCTTTGGGAAACTGTCTTGCGGCTGACTTGAATTCTACGCGTCCACCGACGCGTTGTCGAGCCTTAACCATCCTCCGGTTAAGGCCGGCACGTTCTCCGCAGCCACAACGTACCGTACCACACTGCGCCCAACCCACCGCTAGAGGATTTCAGCGTACCGGTCGAAGACCTCCTTCAAGTCAGAGGGCGGCGCCAGGTTGCGTCTCTTCAGGACCTGAAACAGAGACAGGATGTGGCGGACGCCCGCCAGGTTGACTCCTTTCTCCCGCGTCAGGTGCTGGATGACCTGAAGCTTCCGGATGTCGCGCTGTGAGTAGCGGCGCCTGTTGGTGGCCGTCCGAAACGGCTGAACCAATCCGACGTCCTCATAGAGCATCAGGGTGCGGGGGTGCGTCTCCAGGATCTCGGACGCCACAGAGATCGTGTACAGGGGCTTGTCGAGGTCGAATCCGGGATCGAGGGCCCCCATCGAGCGCGCGCTTAAAGAGGCCCCTGCCAGACCGCTGGGGCTCGTGGGTCCGTCATTCCTCTCGCAGCCAGCCCTCCACGCCGCGGGAGAGGTTCGCCGGCGTGGTCTGGCTCTTGATCAGGTACTCGAGCGCTCCCAGCTTGAGACCTCTCTCGACGAGCTCCTGTTCGCCGTAGTTCGAGAGGATGACCACCGGAACGTTTCGCGTCTCCTCCCGGCTGCGAAGCCCTTCCAGCACCGCGAAGCCATCCACCTTTGGTAGACGGATGTCCAGGAAGACGATGTCCGGCTCGATCTCGTTGGCAAGTCGCAGGCCCTCCTCGCCGTCCTTCGCCATGATGACCTGATAGCCGTCCAGCTCCAATTTGAGCCTGTACATCTGTGCCACCGTAGGATCGTCTTCGACGAAGAGGACCCTGATCTCGTCACTCGAATGCTCACCTCGGCTGTTAGCCACTTCTGATGGCAATCCTATCAGCTAATAGGCGCCCAGGGACGGGAAAATCAGCGTGCCGAGGTGGGGGTTTTGATCAGTCGTCTCTTTTCAGTGGCTGCCCACAGCGACTCCAGGTCGTAGTAGGCGCGCTCGCCGGGTAGGAATACGTGGGCCAGCACCGAGTCGAAGTCCAGCAGGATCCAGGCCGCCTCGTCGTAGCCGTCTACGGCCAGGGGACGAATTCCAACGCGGCGTGCCCGCTCCATCATCTCGTCGGCGATGGAGCGAAGCTGCCGGTCGGTCTCGCCGTCGCAGATCACGAAATAGTCCGCGACTGTGGTCTTCCCCCGCAGATCGACGATCACCGGATCCCACGCCTTCTTGTCCTCGCCGGCGCTGACCAGCATCTCGGCCAGAGCCTCTGGTGAAAGCGTGCTCAACACCTCGATTTTAAGCGCCTGGCGAGAAGGTTGTTTTCAACCGGACGGCCGGGCGGGTGCACGAGGTCATGGTGCGAGGTAGAGGCCTCGACCACGAATGTACAGCTCGACCGCGGGATCGACGGCGCCCTGGAGGCTGCCCCCCTCCTCGATCAATCTGCGAACGTCGGTCGACTCCACGTCCGGTGTAGGAGCATCGCAGATCTCCACTCGGGCGGCGTCGATGCCGGCCGCAGCAAGCTCAGCCGGCGAGGGATGGGAGTATCCGGGGCGCGTCACGATCACGAGCCCGGCCAGGTGCATGAGCTCATCCGGCGAGCGCCACGCGCGGATGTCGCGGGCAGCGTCCCAGCCGAGCACCAGGCACAGCTCGTCGTCGGGGCGCTCGGTCTTCAACTGGCGCAGAGTGTCCACTGTGTAGGAGGGACCGGGGCGCCGCAGCTCGATGTCCGAGATCTCGAGGCGCGGATGGCCCACCGCTGCGAGCCGGGTCATCTCCAGCCGGTCGGCGGCCGAGGCCATCGCCGCCGATCGATGTGGCGGCACGTTGGACGGGATGAGCAGAACTCGATCAAGACCGGCGCAAGCGGCGGCCGCTTCGGCCATGGCGATGTGCCCGAGGTGAACAGGGTCGAAGGTGCCCCCGACGACGCCGATCTTCACAATCGGTATTCGAACTCCATCTCCGCAATCCGCACCGTGTCGCCCGGTTCGGCACCGGCGTCCTCGAGCGCAGATGACACCCCGAGGCGGTCGAGGGCCACCTGAAAGCGGTGCAGGGCCGTCTCCGAATCGAACCGCGTGCGCGCCACCAGCCGTTCAACCGCCTCGCCCGACACCAGGAATCCCCACGGGTGCCGCTCCACGAGCGGCGGCTCGGCAGGGGTCCGGCGTGGACGGAGCCGGTGCACAGGCGGCGGCACCTCCACCTGCGGCGGAAGGGGGGCGGCCGCCACCATGTCGTCGATGGACGCCAGGACCTCAGGTACTCCTTCTCCAGTGAGAGCGGAGCACCACAGCGCGTCCGGGTGCCCGCCCCGGGCCCTGAGGGCTCGCGTCTCGGGCAGGTCCAGCTTGTTGATCACCACCAGCGAGGGTCGCCGGGCCAGCTCCGCGGAGTAGCCCGCCACCTCGTGCCTCACGGCGTCGAGGACGGCCCAGGGATCGCGCCCGGAACCGTCGATGACGAAGACCAGCGCTCGCGTGCGCTCCACATGACGGAGAAACCGGTGGCCCAGGCCGGCTCCGCGGCCGGCCCCCTCGATCAGCCCCGGGATGTCGGCCACCACCAGGCGCCGGCCGCTGTCCAGCTCGGCCACCCCCAGCTCGGGGCTGAGCGTCGTGAAAGGGTAGTCCGCGACCTTGGGGGTGGCCGCGGAGATCGACCGCAGCAGAGACGACTTGCCGGCATTGGGCGGCCCCACCAGTCCCACGTCAGCGATCAGCTTCAGCTCCAGCCGCAGCCATCGCGCCTCGCCTCTCAGGCCGGGCTCTGCGACCTGAGGCGCCTGGTTCACGGAGCTCCGGAAGTGCGGGTTGCCTCTGCCACCCTCACCGCCGGCTGCCACCACGGCTTCGGTGCCGGGCACGTCAAGGTCGGCCAGAACCGCGCCAGTCTCGTCGTCGGTTACGACGGTGCCAGGGGGGACCGCCAGCCGCAAGTCTGCACCGCCCCGCCCGGATTTGCGCCCGCCAGCCCCTGGCCGGCCATCCTCGGCGCGCCACTCACGCCGGCCCGTGAACGCGTTCAGTGAGGCTACTTCGGGGGTCGCAAAGAGGAGCACCGAACCACCGCGTCCGCCATCGCCCCCGTCCGGGCCGCCCCGAGGCACGTAGGGCTCGCGGCGGAACGACACGGCGCCTCTGCCGCCGCCGCCGGCGTGGACGCGGATACGCACCGCGTCCACAAACGTGGCGGGGTCGGTGAACGGGCTACGGCCGGCCGGCCGCGTCGAACTCCTCCTGCTATCGTGCAGCTTCAGCCGGGGTCACGCAGACGCGCCGGCGATCCTTGCCGAGGCGCTGGTACACAACCTGGCCGTCTACCAGGGCGAAGAGGCTGTGGTCGCGACCCTCGCCGACTCCTGGACCGGCCTTGAGGTGGGTGCCTCGCTGGCGAACGATGATGGACCCCGCCCTGACGGTCGTGCTGCCGAAGACCTTGACCCCCAGGCGCTGCGCGTTGGAGTCGCGCCCGTTGCGGGAGGAGCCCCCGCCCTTTTTGTGTGCCATTACTCCGATTCCTCCGCCGCCGCCGGCTCGGCGGGTCTGGCCGTCGAGCGCGTTCGCCTTGCCGGCTTCTTGCCACCCTCCCCGGCGCCGATCTTGACGATCTCGAGCGCGGTCAGATCCGCACGCGCTCCCCTGCGCACGCGCACACGTTTCTTCGGCTTGTAGCGGATCACGTCCACCTTGGGCCCGCGACGATGGCCGAGCACGCGAGCGGTCACCACCTGACCCACAAGCTCCTGAGGGGCTACCCTGGTCGCGGTCCCGTCTGCGATCATCAGCACCCGGTCGAGCTTCAACTCCGCCCCGGTCTCGGCTGATATCCGATCGACCAGGATGCGGTCACCGGGGGCGACGCGGTACTGCTTCCCGCCGCTGACGACGACAGCCGTCAGCGACACGCTGGGCGTGGGCACGGTCGCGGATTCTACATC
>Ga0126384_10001538_pt1 | contig 13692 bp, 12 predicted proteins | sample PanSoiMetPlot_36_FD_92543 | JGI IMG/M metagenome (GOLD analysis project Ga0126384, IMG submission 92543) | Tropical forest soil microbial communities from Panama - MetaG Plot_36 | ecosystem: Environmental > Terrestrial > Soil > Tropical forest > Bulk soil | place: Panama | collected 2016-02-17 | reverse complement strand
TCGGCGCATACTCCGACAGGCAAGGGAACGATCGCACCGAGAAATACGACGCCGCCAACTCCGGCTTACCTTCCACCAGCCATGACTGCAAGAAGTCCTCCACCGCATCTTCCAGTTTGCCGTCTGCCTTGCGCGGCACCGGAGGCACGTCCCCCGGCAGCAATCCCGCATTCGGATCATCGACCGCCGTCGGCAGACCGAACAGACTCCGCCACCAGTCCGCCAATCCTTGCCACCGCTGCAGGTGCACCTGCGTATTGTTGCCCGCCCGCACATCTGAGTTCGCCGCTGTTAAATGCCCATTGAACAGTCCCTGCGGAATACTCGACGACCGGTAGTCCACATCAATGTCGGCGTGCCTGCCATCCTTCGTCATCGAGAATTGGATCGACGGCGTTCCGTCCTGCCGGTAATTCAGCGGATAGCCCTTGTGATACACCGTATTGTCGCGGTCGCGATAGAACTCCTGCGAGTCTTTCAGTTTCTGCACCGCATCCGGCTTCAGCACCACGTACATGCGGAACTGCAAATCGCCCCGCGCCCGCAGAACTTTCCCGTTAATCGCCTCAATCGCTTGCACCAGGTCCAGCGCCGTTCCCATCGGCTTGCCCGACTTGTCCGTCAATTGGGTCGTCATCAGAGCATGCGTCACCGCCTCGTACGTCGTGCGCGTCGAAAGCGAGTACTGGTTGTATTCCTTCGGACTGGCATGATCACCCGTCAGCTTGTTGTAGTCCGCATACCACTCATCCATCAGCCTCTTCTGCTCCGGATTCAGCGCCTCATATGTCACGACAACCTTAAGCTGGATACTCTGCCCCACCTTCGCCGCGCTTTGACTCTGACTCTGCCCTGCAGTTTGTGCCTGCGCTCCACTCGAAGTCTGACCCTGCTGGTCTTTCGTCGAAGCTTGGCCGGCAAATAGCCGCCCTTGGACTAACTGGATCAAAATGAAAACTGCGAACCCGGCAATAACTCGATACCGCAACTCTGTCCACCCCCACGTTGGTTCACTATATCGCGGAACCTCCACTCTCGCGCCAATCTCATAAAAACGCCAGACCTGACCTTCTCACTGCTCTCTGTATTCTCTGTGGTGAATTCCAATGTCTATCTGACAACTGGCCACTGACTACTGATCCTCCGGGTGTACCATTTCCCTGACATTAGAAGGAGACCCCCTATGGCCTATTGCCAGAAGTGCGGTGCCGCTATTCCTCCCGATGCGCGTTTCTGCAACAACTGTGGTCAGGAGCAACCTGCGGCCGCTTATCAACCGAACCCCGGTACCACCCAATCCGGACTGTCCGAAAACGCCGCTGCCACCCTTAGCTATGTCCTGGGATGGCTCTCCGGCATCATCTTCTTCCTCATTGATCGTCGCCCTTATGTGCGCTTCCACGCCGCTCAGTCGATCGTCACCTTCGGCGGACTGCACCTCATCCGCACTTGTCTTGGCCTCATCTTCGGATTCGGCTGGGCGTTCGGCGGACCCTTTACCTATGGCCATTGGGGAGGCTTCGGCATCGGCATTGCCCTCATCGCCTTGGTCGGACTCGTTGGCTTCGTCCTCTGGATCGTTTGCATGATCAAGGCCTACCAGGGCCAGCGCTTCATGGTCCCCATTGCCGGCGACATCGCCGTCAACCTTGCCGGTCGCTGATGTGCAGCGGCGGAGCCGCAATACGCTTTTACAGCTCGCGGAAAAACTCACTGCCAGCCCTGTTTTGAAGCGGCGCAGCTTTAGCTGCGCCGCACAAGTCCTTATTTTTTCCCATTCGGAGCCGGCTTCAGCCCGCGAGGAATCTGCTCTTCCGACCTTTCCGCAGCCTGTTTAGGCGTGGGCGTCAGAGGCTGTTACGAAACTGCGGCGAAAAAATCTATTGCGGAAAACCAGCGCGGTGACTTCCATCATCGCAGCCGCGTAGCCGGGCTCCCTGCTCAGCGCCGCTTTTGCGCTCAGTGGGCTGAAGGAGCGGCGGAATGAATCGAGCCCGGCGCGTCAGCTCGCGCACCATGGGTTAAAACGAATCGCAGTCGCGGAACGGCGTCTTTGCCTTGCTTCTAGCGCTTTCTTTTTTTGACAATTGACAAGCGTTCCCCCCTTTTTGGTTTAATGAATCAGTCTTATCTGTGTCCTCCGTGTTCATCCCTCGTTAGTTGTTGTTCTGCTTTTTTTTGTCCATCTTCTTATCCAGGTCCTATCCGCGTCATCCGCAGTCGTTTTTCTGCCAACTGACAACTGGCCACTGATATCTGATGTTCGGTGTGATCCGTGCGCATCCGTGGATGGTCTTTGCGATCCCTGGTCGGCTGATTACTAGTTGCTGATAGCTAATTACGGTAAACTTCCGGTGTCCTCAAGGAGATTGAAATCTCATGAAGCCTTCGTTGCTTGCTTTCGCAATCGCGCTACTGACACTTTCCCTTAGTGCCGCACCGGTCCAGGCGCAATCTTCTTCGACCTCAACGGATACTACGCAGCAAAAGAAATCGAAGAACGCTCTGCAAAAGGCAACAGACGCCACGGTTGACACCACCAAGAAGGCCACGAATGCCACCGTCGACACCTCGAAGAAGATTGGCTCCGAAACCAGAAAGGGTGCCATCAAAGCCACCGACGCCACAGCCGATGCTACGAAGAAAGCAACTGACGCCACTGTCGACACGACCAAGAAAGCGGCTGACGCCACAGCCGATGCCACCAAAAGGACAACCAATAAGCTCACCGGCAAGCCTGCGGTTGGCCCCCCTCCGCAAAAGGCATGGTCTGGGTCAACATCGACAGCGGCACCTACCACAAAGAAGGCAGCCGCTGGTACGGCAACACCAAGCAAGGCAAGTACATGACCGAAGCCGATGCCCAGAAAGCCGGCTACAAGCCCGCCTACAGCGGCGACTAGCAACACGAAACTCTTATCCTACATTGTGGGATACAGACGCGAGGGTAATTCCGGGCGGTCGCGATTGTCTTCACGATTTAGTGCTTATCCGTGATCTGTGTTCATCCGTGGTGGTTTCCTCCTTGTCTGTATGATTCAGTTCTTCTCCGTGCCTCCGCGGTGAATGGTTTGTTACCCTGTCTCATTCCTTTCAGGGAGACTTTCATGCGTCTGCTGCTCGCACTGCTCATGTTCACTCTTAGTCTCGCCGCCCAAACCAGAACCATCGCTGAGCGCCTCGGCTACCCTGCCGACGCCAAACTCGTCATCCTCCACGCTGACGATCTCGCCGTCGCCCACTCCGAAGATGTGGCCAGCTTCGCTGCACTCGACAAAGGCGCCGTCTCTTCCGCCAGCGTCATGATCCCGTGCCCCTGGCTCACCGAAGTCGCCGACTACGCCAAGGCCCATCCCGATGCCGACCTCGGCCTGCACCTCACTCTCACCAGCGAATGCAAGACTTACCGCTGGGGCAGCGTCTCCTCCAGTAATCAGGTTCCGAGCCTGCTCAATCCCACGGGCACTTTCTACCCCACCACCGAAGCCGCCGCCTCGCACGCCAAGCCCGACGAGGCCGAACCCGAAATCCGTGCCCAAATCGAACGCTCTCTCGCCGTCGGCATCAAGCCCACGCACCTTGACAGCCACATGGGTACGCTGTTTGCGACGCCCTAGCTGTTCGCTACCTATGTCAAGGTCGCACACGACTACCATCTGCCCTTCCTTGCCGTGAAGGTCACCGATGAGCGCTCCAAGCTTCTCTCGCTGTTGTCGTCCAACGAGGTGCTCTTCGATACGGTCGTCATCGCGCCGTCCAACCTCCAACTCGTCGACCGCAAGAACTTCTACCTGAACTCACTCAAGGACATTAGGCCTGGTCTGACCTACTTCATCGTGCATCTGGCGTATGACGACTCCGAGTCGCGCGCGATGATGGGACAGAACGAGCCCTTCGGAGCAGCCTGGCGTCAAGCCGACTTCGACATCGTCACCAGCCCGGAATTTCAGCAAGCCCTTCGCAACAACCACATCACTGTCATCCGCTGGCGTGACCTGCAGAGGCTGGTCAATCCGCAGTAGCGCAGTCGATTTGGTGGTCTGCTGTTTGTCTCCCGTAGCTTTTAGTTGGGTGCCCCGTTCTTTTCCAGTTGTTGGCGAGGGTGGGACTCAATTTGTTCACACCATTGCGTATCAGACCACAGCTTTTTGCTGTTCAGATCTTTTTCTGATCCGCGTCGTCCTCGAAATCCGCGCTTGCTTTTTTCTTTTCAGCTCTACCATCCGTGGTTGGCTTGATCTTTCCGCCTGCAACTAGTCCAGCAGCACCCCCGGATTCTTCTTCGCAATATGCAGCAGCTTTAACGTCGCCTGGCGTGGCTCACGAATGCCTTGCTCCCAGCTCTCCACTGCATTCGAGCTGACGTTCAGCAATCGCGCAAACAGCGCCTGGCTTGCATTCAGGCTGTTTCGCAGGGCACGGATATCGCCAGGCTTCATGGGCTTGGGACGCCCCGGCATCTCCGCTTTCCGTAGGTCAAGCCCGCCTTTGGATGGCTTGGCAGCAGACTGGTGCACCGCTTTTTTCTTGTCTTTCTTCTTATCTTTCTTGCCCATGGCTTACCTCTAATGCCACACTGTGGTAGTGCCACAATGTAGGACATCACCGCCAACTCCGTAAATGGCCCAAAAGTGCCGGGAGGCTGTCGCACGAGAAAAAATATGGGTCCCACCCTTACGGCCTTCTCGTGAGCGGTAGGGTGCGATAAAACTCGGGTGCTCCTTCAAGCGCCGCCTGGGTACGGCTCTACTCCACCGGCCGGGCTACCGGCTTTCCCTTTTCCCCCATCTCTAGGTACGCTAGCGGCGTTTCATGATCGTGCGTGAACGCCACCAGCCACCTCTCCGGAATCGCCTCCCCATAAAACCTGTGCCGGCTCGCAGTAGTCATCAACGGATACAAGTCATAGCCCATGACCCAAGTCGGATCCAGGTGATTCGTCGTCGGAATCAGATCGCTGGGATAACACAATGTCATCCCGCCGCTGCGCACAATTACAACCTGTAAGTCGCGAGTATGGCCGGGGAAGACCTTCACCGAAACTCCCGGCGCAATTTCAGCGTCACCATCTAGCCGCGTCATCTGCCTGTTCTCAATCAGCGGGTCGTAGTTGTCCGTCAGATAACTCACGCGGTCGCGCTCGTGTTGCTCGTGCGCATGCTCCACTTCGCCTTTCTGTACGTAATACTTGGCATTGGGAAACGTCGCCACTGGCCTTCCGTCACGGTTGTAATACGTGTTCCAACCGCAGTGATCGAAATGCAGGTGTGTATTAATGACGATGTCCACCTGGTTCGGCGAAACTCCCGCTTCCTGGAAACTCTTCATCAGCAAGACCTGGTTCTTGTGAATAGATCTGCTCTTGTCATTTAGCTTCGAACCAATACCGGTTTCAACCAACACAGTCTGTTTGCCGTCCCGTATCAGGAGGCAGTTCGTACCGACCTTTAGCATATTGCGACCGTCTGCTTGTATCCTCTGCTCCCAGAGGATCTTAGGGACAACGCCGAAGAATGCGCCGCCGTCAAGCTCGTATGTTCCGTCTGACAGCACCAGCACTTCGAAATCGCCAATCGTTACCTTGCGCACACGCCGTCTCTTTTACTTCTTCGCGTCCAGGACTTCCAGAATGCGGTCGAAATCCTCCAGGGACTTGTACTCCAACAAGATCTTGCCTTTGCCGTTCCGGTCTTTGATGGTTACGCGCACTCCTAGGGCACGCTCGAGCTGTCGCTCGGCTTCTTTGACATTCGGATCAACCAGCGTCTCTTGGAGCGATTTCACCATCTCCGCAGGCGCAGGAGGGCTAACGAGGGCAGTGACGATCTGTTCCGTCTCCCTTACAGAAAGGCCGGTCTGAATCACTCGGCTGGCGATCTTGATCATTGCTTCAGGTGAATCCAAGGCCATCAGCGCCTTGGCATGACCGAAGGTAAGGTGACCACCTGCCACATGAGCTTGTACCGCTTCGGGCAGCCTCAGCAGTCGCAAAAAATTCGCTACCGACGATCGCTCTTTCCCCGTCCGCTGGGAAATCTGCTCCTGCGTTAGCCCGAACTCGCGCCCCAGGCGCTCGAACGCTTTTGCTTGTTCAATAGGGTTCAGATCTTCCCGCTGCAGGTTTTCGATGATGGTCATTTCCATCGCCTGCTCGTTCGAAACCTGCCGAACAATGGCTGGAACGGTCGCCTTACCGGCTTTTTGCGACGCCAACCAGCGGCGCTCGCCGGCAATGAGCTGATACCGGCCTCCCGGAACCGCGCGGACAGTTATCGGCTGAAGCACGCCCGTCGCCTTAATGGAATTAGCCAGTTCCTGGAGGGCAGCCTCCTCCATATGGCCGCGAGTTTGGTAGGGATTTTGATCGATCAGCTCAACGGCAAGCTGGTGGATCGTCTCACCGTGGTAGTGGGCAGGAGCAACTGCTGCAGAATTAATGGCGGGCCGCGATGGTAGCAGCGTTTCGAGTCCTCGGCCTAAGACTTTGCGTTTTTCCATCATCGATCCATCTCTTTCAGTAGCTTACGAGCTTGCTCCCTCCGCAATGGCGGTCTCTACCGGCAGTGGTCCGCCGCTCCGCTGCCGAATTTCGCCGGCAAGCTGAAGATATGCCTCACTACCGCGTGAGCGCGGATCGTAGAGCAGCGCGGGTTTCCCGTGACTTGGGGCCTCTGCCAGGCGAACGTTACGTGGAATCGTCGTCTGGCACATCAGATCGCCAAAAAATGCCCGAAGATCGGCGGCCACCGATTGCGCCAGGTTTGTCCGATCATCAAACATTGTGATTACGACACCTGCAACCACCAACGCCTGGTTCAAGTCCTGTTTGATACGCTCAATCGTGTCCAAGAGCTCAGTCACGCCTTCCAGGGCAAAATACTCGGCCTGCATTGGAATGAGGACGGAATCGGCGGCAACCAATGCATTCAGGGTCAGAAGATCCAGCGCTGGGGGACAATCCAGGACGACAAACTCATACTCCCCACGAATCGGGTCCAGCGCATAGCGGAGGCGGAATTCCCGGTGATCCATGGGGACAAGTTCGATGTTGGCGCCAATCAGATTCTTGTGCGCGGGGATAGCCTCCAGATTCTCGACTCCGGTGGGGCAGCGCGCCTCGGCGGCAGTCGTCTCTCCAACCAAAACCTGATAGGTACTCAGGCGGTTTGGTTCGCGGCCGAACCCGACACCGCTGGAGGCATTGGACTGCGGATCGCAATCCACCAAAAGGGTTCGAGCGCCAACAGAGGCAAGCGACGCCGCCAGATTTATGGCAGTTGTAGTCTTGCCCACTCCGCCCTTTTGGTTGGCGATAGCGATAACTCGGCCCAAAGCAAACTCCCGTCCAAAGAGACTAGACCCGGCACTTAGACGAGGACAATGCCCATCCTTGGTGCAACCCTATGTTTTTGGAGGAAAAACTGTGCAATTCACCCGTGAATGCGGGAAAACCCCTGATTCTTAGGCAAGTAGCAGGTTTCGTCGTTGTGCTTTTTCAGTGCAAATTGTTCCACGTGGAACAATTTGAGCCAGCGCATGAAGGACCGTCGATACTCAACATTGTTCCACGTGGGTAATTGACCACAAGTCATAAACGTAAAGGAGCGCTTTGCTTAGGATGGCAGCGCGACAGGTTCGCCCGGCTCAGGCGCGGCCTGGAGTTTGCCGCCGAGCAGCGCTTCAAAGAAGCGGTCGACGGCGGAGAGAGTCTCTACCTCATTGTGGGACTCGTAGATAGCCTTACGGAGCTGGGCACCATGAGCCACGCCGTGGGTGAACCAGGAGGCGAACTGCTTCATCTTCCCAGGGGCACCAATCATTTTCTCCTCGTGCAGCATGGTGAAGTAGGTGCGGATCATTTCGTAGCGGTCGGCCTCGCTGGGCGTGTCGTAGCGGCCAGTCGCAGTGTATTGCTCGATCTGCCTGAAAATCCAGGGGTTGGAGGCCGCGGTACGACCGATCATGACGGCAGCACAGCCGGTTTCGGCGATCATGGCGGCAGCATCCTCGGGCGAACGGATATCGCCGTTGCCGATAACGGGAATCTTCACGGCGTCTTTGAGCGCTGCGATCCAATCCCAGCGCGCCTGGCCGCCATAACCCTGTTCGCGGGTGCGGGCGTGAAGGGCGACGGCTGCGAGTCCGCAGGCTTCCGCCATCTTGGCGAGCTCGACGTGTACGACTTCTTTGTCGCTCCATCCCGCGCGGAACTTGACGGTGAACGGAATCGTTACCGCGGTGCGCACCGACTCGAAGATCGAGCGGATGAGTGGCAAGTTGCGCAGCAGGCCGGAGCCTCCATTGCAGGTGACAACTTTCTTCGCCGGGCAGCCGAGGTTGAGGTCAACGAGGTCGAAACCCATGTCCTCCACAACACGAGCGGCGTCGGCCAAGGTCTTGGGGGCGCTGCCGAAGAGCTGCGCCGAGATGGGGTGCTCGTTGCCGTAGAACGTCAGGTAGCGCTGGGCTTTCTTGTCGCGATGGCGCGTGAGGCCGTCAGCCGAGGTGAACTCCGTCATCATGAGGCCACATCCGCCGAGATCGCGGATGAAGCGGCGGAAGACCGTGTCGGTGATGCCAGCCATGGGCGCGAGAACCGTAGCGGGGCGGATTTCGACTCCGCCGAGAGAGAGGGATGCGGGAACGCGAGCCTCGGGAGGCGCGGTGCGTTGGACCGGATTGTCGAAATGCTTGTGCACATATTGATTTTAGCGGGTTTCGTCGTCGCAAAGGCAAATCTCCCACGGAGGCACGGAGGAGAGCGGTTCATAGGAGCTAAAGACACACCCGTGGATTACCCGAGGACGCGGATCGCTGTTCTGACCTAGTTCATGTCCTTGTGATCCGTGTTCATCCGTGTTTGCTGTTTTGTATTCGCTTTTACTGACAATTCTGGTGCAAATCCGCGGCTGCTTTTGTTTTGCTTTTCAGCTGTACGCTGGATCCCTCCGACACGGCTCGTGATGAATGTATGATTTCGCAATGAAGATGAGGCTAATTGCAATTGCAGTTTTGCTGGGACTTGCTCTGCGCGCTTCTGGGCAGAGTATTCCGCGCCCTGATGTACCAGACAAAATAAAGGCGCCAGCGGGCGAAGATGTTGTGCTGGTTGCGCACGCGTCGGGTTCGCAGATTTACGTGTGTCAGGCAGGCGCGGATGGAAAGCTCGCATGGACACACTCAAAGCTCCTGACGCGGAGCTTCGAAACGACCAGGGTGCAGTAATGGGCCGGCACTACACCGGTCCGACATGGAAGCTGAACGACGGAAGCTAAGTAACAGGCAAGCCGGCTGCAAGAGTCGATTCGCCGGATGCGGGCTCGATCCCGTGGTTGCTGGTCACGGTGAGTGAACACTCCGGAGAAGGCACGCTAAGCCGCGTCACAAGTATTCAACGAATACATACGAAAGGCGGAGTTGCGCCGACAGCCGATACCTGCAACGCTGCCAAACAGGGCTCGGAAGAAAATGATCAGCTATACTGCGGATTATCACTTCTACGCGCCAGCGAAGTGAGATGTATTCGGCAGTCTGGCCTTCGATCGCACCCTTCGCCAAAGGAAGGCGAAAGGGCGGGGGCACCCAACTGCAAGCCCTTTGCCGTTAGTGGCAGTTTACATCAGGGTCGTGCTCTCGCGACAGACGGCAGCTACCAACTTTGCGAAACATCGGCTGGAGGTGCGCCTTAGCCGAAAGTCTCAGTAAAGCGAATGGAGCCATTGACGAGGTAAGTCCACCGCTCCCAGCCACTGTATCCTATGAAGTTGCGTCACCCGGTGGATGACTCTCTAGCTCTAGCGAACGGGGAAAGCGTCTCATAAACTATGACGATTTCATTGTTGTCGAGGTAAAACTCTTGCCCGTACACCCCTCGGGTGTCCACGCCGACAAGAGCTTTACAGGAGCGCCGTGCAAGGTGCTCAGGTAAGCTTCGGTTCCATAAGCTCGGGGAACCCCGCTCAAGTTCTGTTTGGTGAGTAGATGAGCTTTGGCGTCAGGCTTCAACTCGCGGGTTTTCGCCAAGATCGTTTCCGCAACCGCAGGATCGCCTTCGCGTTTCGGTGGCATTTGCTCGGCTAGCGGCGAAGCCGCGGCGAGTGCGAAGGAGACTCCTTAGAGCACGATAAGAGCAGCCCGGTTAGCGGTACGCGGCAGTTTTTCGGCGCGTAGGTCGCATTCCATAAACGCTTGACGCGGAAGGAAGGGATCTGCGCCATGGAGAGTGGCCAAATGCACATAGGAAAGACGGGATTCGCTCTTTGCCGGTGAGGGCAACAGAAAGCCTCCGCCGAGGCGGAGGCCAGGTAAATCGTTGAAACTGCGTTACTTCTTGGCTTCGGCTTTGGGAGCGTCGGCCTTGGCGTACTTGCGGCGGAAGCGCTCGACGCGGCCGGCGGTGTCCACGAGCTTCTGCTTGCCGGTGAAGAACGGATGGCAATTGGAGCAGATTTCTACGTTGATGTCGCCCTTGTGAGTCGAACGGGTCATAAATGTATTGCCGCACGCGCAATGTACGCGCACTTCGTTGTAAGCCGGATGCGTGGCTGCCTTCATGGGACTCCTAACTCGCTGGTCGCAAACTTATATTTTACCGGAATGACGCGAAATGCGACAACCAGCGAAGAAGTTTTGATTCGCTGGGGGACGCGTTGGATTCACTCGGCTCGAAACCACAGGCGGCAGCGCGCATGCGTTCTCAGAAGGACGAAAAGATGAACCATGGACAGACACGGAGCACACGGATCGAAGAAGGCAGATATACACGTTTTGGACCGTCTTGCTCGGGATGAACAATCCTTAAGTTGGCACGGCAAACCGGCGCCGCCAACGACGGTGACGTTTTGGTTCAGCACGAGTCTAGGCTGGCGGGGGTAGCTGTGAAGACGAAACTTCTGGTTGTGTTGCTGATGTGGGCTGCTTCTGCAGCGGCGCAGGACCTTGAGCCGGGGCGGGAGAAGATTCCCGGAGCTGAGGTGCTGATGGGTATGGTGCAGACGCCGGCCGGATATCCGGTACGCGTGTTTGTCACCAAGCCGCAGAATGCGAGCGGCAAGCTGCCGGTGATTTTTGTTGCAGCGTGGCTGAGTTGCGATTCGACTGAAGCGGTGAACGGGCCGACAGATGGCTTCACGCAATTGCTGTTCGATGTGGCCGGGCGCTCGGGGTTTGTAACCTATCGTGTGGATAAGCCCGGTGTCGGGGATAGTGGCGGGCCGAAGTGCGGAGACGCAGACTTTGCGACAGAGCTGAAGGCATACCAGGCAGGGTTTGTGGCAATGCAGCAGTTGCCGTTTGTGGATACCTCGCGCATCTATGTAATGGGCTTCAGTAATGGTGGAGGCTTCGCTCCTCTGGTGGCGGGCAACACCCCGGTGCGCTGCTACCTCGCCTTCAGCGGCTGGTACAAGACCTGGCTGGAACACATGCTGGAGCACGAACGGCGTCGCATGAAGCTGAGCGGGCTGTTGGAGACCGACCTCAACACCCGCATGAAACAGTATGCGACGTTCTATGACCTATACCTCAACGGAAAGAAAACGCCAGGTGCGGTGATTGCCGAGCATCCGGAGTTCAAGCCCATCTGGTATGACGAGCCGGAGCATCAGTATGAGCGGCCGTCGAGTTTTTATTGGCAACTACAGGCGCTAAACCTGGCCGAGGCGTGGTCGCAAGTGAATGTCCCGGTGCTGGCGGTGCATGGCGAGTACGACTGGGTGATGAGTGCAGACGATTACAAGCTGCTGGTGGAGGCAGTGAATGCGCGGAAGCCTGGCACTGCGGCTTATGTGGATTGGCCGAAGGCGGACCATGGGCTGTACACGCATGCGAGCTTGCAGAAGGCGTTCGGACGGGATCCGGACAAGGGATACGATGCAAAGCTGAGCGAGTACGTGCTGGAGTGGTTGAAGCAGCATTGATAACGAGTTCTCGGTGATCGGTTATCACCTATCAGTTAAACAAACCACGGATGAACACGGATCACACGGCTCGAATTCGGTAAAGAAATGCGGCCCGGTTTGATCGATCGCTTTGGGTTCTCGCCGCACGAAGGACTAGATTTAGATTATGGAGCTGGAAGCGATTCGCAAGCTGTATGACTACAACCACTGGGCTAACGACAAAGTTCTGGCGGGTGTTGCCGGGCTGAGCCGGGAAGAGCTCACACGCAAGGACGGGACCAGCTATGGCTCGCTGTGGGGAACGTTGGTGCACATCTTTGGGGTGGAATGGCTGTATCCGCAGCGGTGGAAGGGAAACTCGCCGCCGGCTCTGCCGAAAGCACAGAGCATTCCTGATTTCGATAGCTTGCGGACGTATTGGGACGAAGTGAAGGCGGAGCAGCGGAGATTTCTTGCCGACCTCTCGGAAGAACGTTTGTCACAGCGCTTGGATTACATCAACCTTCAGGGCGAGCCGTATGGATATCCATTGATTGACCAGATGAAGCACCTGGTGAACCATTCCACTTATCATCGCGGGCAAGTTGCGCAGCAGTTGCGGCTCATGGGCAAGAAGGCGGTTTCGACGGATTATCTATTGTACTTTGACGAACAGAATGGATAGTGCGGAAGAGTAGTGATCTGCACAAACCGGACAGTTCCTGCGAAATTGCGATGGTCTTCACGCCTCCCGACTCGCTTGGCTCCGCTCAGCAGCAGGGAGCATTAAGGCCACGGCCCAAATGATGTGCAGTGATTACAAGCATTGGAGTGAGTTAGGCCGCTACTTTCTATTGACGTGCTTTTTGAGCTCGACGCCGGGAGTGAATTTGGCGACGCGGCGGGCAGCAATTCTTAGAACGCCACCGGTCTGCGGGTTGCGGCCGTTGCGAGCCTTTCGCTGAAGGACGGAGAAGGTACCGAATCCGACCAGCGTAACCCGGTCTCCTTTTTTGAGAGCGTTGGTAACAGAGTCGACAATGACATCAATTGCGGCTGCGGCATTAGTTTTGGTGATACCGGTGGAGGCAGCGATTCTCTCGACCAGATCGGTCTTGTTCATGATGACTCCTGAAACGGTTGCAAGCCTGTGGAGCGCCTTTTTAGACCTGAATCCTGGCGCGTGTCAAGTGAAACCGTGAAAGTGGCGGCGTAGGTTGGGGTTGCAGGAGTTCCGCTTGGGAAGTAGAGTCGAGCTTCGGAGAGAATCGACGGAGTGAGCGCCTTGAGCGAGAACGCGTGTCCGATTTGTGGCGGCAGTGGTTGGCGGGATGTGGCCAACGGCAAAGAACGCGCCGTTGTGCGCTGTGAGTGCCGCAAGCAGGGCCGCACAGTCCGCTTGCTGAAATTGGCGGGAATTCCGTTGCGTTATCAGCACTGCGAGCTGGAGACATTTAAGTACGATCCTGAGAATTTTGAGGACTCCAGGCTGGGCAAGGCGCGGCTGGCGGCGGGACGGTTCGTGGAAGAGTACCCAGTGGAGAAGACCGGGCTGCTGTTTGTAGGAAGCGTCGGCGTGGGTAAAACCCACCTTGCCGTCGGCATCATCAGGGCGCTAATTCGCGATAAGGGGGTGCCGTGCCTCTTCTGCGACTATCGCGAGTTGCTGAAGTCAATTCAGAATTCGTATAACACCTCGGTGCAGATGACGGAGATGGAGATTCTGCGGCCCGTCTTCGACGCCGAGGTGCTGGTGCTGGATGAACTGGGCGCGGTGCGCACTACGGAGTGGGTGTTCGACACCGTCAACTAC
>Ga0126384_10001537_pt1 | contig 13698 bp, 12 predicted proteins | sample PanSoiMetPlot_36_FD_92543 | JGI IMG/M metagenome (GOLD analysis project Ga0126384, IMG submission 92543) | Tropical forest soil microbial communities from Panama - MetaG Plot_36 | ecosystem: Environmental > Terrestrial > Soil > Tropical forest > Bulk soil | place: Panama | collected 2016-02-17 | reverse complement strand
GCCGGGTGGAGATGGTATCGAAGTGCGTTGCCATTGTCCTCACTCCTGATGGTCATTCCCGAGGGCATGGGTGTTCGCCTAACTGCTAACCCGGTTAGAGGTTATAGCCACTTATCCACTCTTGTCAACCACCACGACGGTTAGTATCTTTTGATGCATGGCAGGTCCAAATAGGCGGAATTCCCGTCTCGTGCCGGCTGCGCGAGACGAGCTATGTTTGGAGTTCGCGAACACCCGTTTCTGGCGCGGCAGCCACCCTGAAACGGAAACCTTAAACGATATCAGCGACGTGCTGAGTTGGTGCGAGCGCGCAAAGTTGATCGATGGACGGAGTGCGGGAGAAATTGGTGCATGGGAGCGAGCACATAGGACTGAGGCCGAGCACCTCTTTGATCGAGCCATTGCTGCACGCGAGACGATCTACACGCTGCTCTGCGCGAAGGCGGCAGGCAGGGGCGTCGCTGATCGTGACGTTGATGCGCTCAACCAGCTTCTCGCCGGCGCGCCTTGTCGAGTAAACCTGATCTTCACGAAAGACGGAAACATGTGGCGATTGCCGTCTGCCCCCCCCGACGTGGCAAACCTGCTTGCTCCCGTCTTATGGTCTGTGGGCGACCTGCTGGCCGGTGACCGTTTGCAGAGAGTGCGACTGTGCGCCAACGAGAAGTGCCGTTGGCTTTTCCTGGACGACAGCAAGAGCGGCACCAGACGGTGGTGCTCTATGAGTTCATGCGGCAACCGCGCTAAGGCACACCGCCATTACATCCGGAAAACCAGTCAGTCCGCAGAACCGGCCACCTGAAACAGGAATGATGCTGCGATCCAGAACACGAATGGCAGTTTAGGATTCAAAATTCGCCCGGGCGCTTTTGTTGGGCTCTATAGTAGCCGCCTGGAGGATGTCGACGCGACCTCAGTGCATCTTTGGCGCCGGCGCGTAGGTTTCCATCAAGCTCGGATTGAGCCTTCTGGCTTCCGCAATGTAGCCACTGGCCAACCGATCCAGTTCGTACGCCAGCCGCGCGTTCGTTCGTCTCGATTAAGCGCCGCATGCAGATCCACGTCACGTTCAACAGATGACGCAAACTCATATCGCTCCCTAGTAGGCCGCTTATCCTAGTCCTACGGAGGAATCGGCCGAATGGAGGTCATGCAACCCCCCGCTACCTGAACCTCACCCAACGGCATTGGCGTGATGGCTGCGCCCGCTTCGCCCGGATATCGCGAGTTCCATGACAAAAATGGCACCGGATGCGGCAGATTTGACCAGCGGCGGCATCTGAAATTTCGCTTCCGACCCGGATGCCATGTGACTATGCTGGACCCGCCGACCAGGTCCAGACCTGTGCGGCGGGGGGCGGGGGCAGCTGTCTTCCACGTCCAACCTGCGACGGGCGCAGCTCGCCGTCGGAGGAACTTTACGCGGTGAGTGTGCGCGGCGCGCGCAGCGCTTAACGGAAAATCGCGCCCGGGCGACGACGAATGGGTGGCGACGAAAAAGTGAGTGTGAGAAGTCCAGCGTAGAGTACAGCGTAGGGAGCACGACGATGAGTGCTGCATCGGATTGGCCCGCTGGCCCGCAAGACCCGTACGCGCCGAAAAGGCCCCGGGACCCCGAACAGTCAAGGCCTCAAGCGGAGAGACCTTCGAGCAGGCCCTTCCGCGTCGACGCGGACGATTTGTCCGAGAGCGATCGGGAGATCGAGTGGCTAAGGTTGAGACCTACAGCGGTGCAGCCGCTCATCGGGCGGCCGCCGCTCGAGCCGCGCCGATCCTTCACGGCGCAATTCGCACTCCTCGCCGGCGTCAGCATCTTGTCGGCGCTGGCCGTCGTCGTGTTCTATAGGTTCGCCAACCGCGCCGCCACTCCGGCTGCCGCACCGCAGCTTGCGTCCAGCTCGACGCGGTCAGTCCGGACCGTCATTGTGGCGCCGCCAGCGGCGCCGGTAACGTTAGAAGGATCGGGCAGCGCAGCTCCGCCAGCCGCGACGGCGGTCGTCCCGGCGCCGCCGGCCGCGCCCGCATCCGTCGCGGCCGCGGTGCCTGTCCTTCCGGCGCCCGCGCCGGGCGCTGCCGTCGTCAGGGGGGTGACAGACAGCGAGATCCGCTTCGGCATCGCGGCGCCTTTCAGCGGGCCCGCCAAGGAACTCGGCCGGCAGATGAAGCTCGGCCTCGACACGGCGTTCGGCGCCATCAACGACGCGGGCGGCATCAGCGGCCGCCAGCTTCGGCTGATCGCCGTGGATGACGGATACGAGCCGAGCCGGACCCTCGGCGCGATGAAGGACCTGGTCGACAAGCAGGGCGTCTTCGGCATCGTCGGAAATGTCGGGACGCCGACCGCAACGGTGGCGCTGCCCTACGCGCTGCAACAGAGGATGCTGTTCTTCGGCGCATTTACGGGCGCCGGGCTACTGCGGCGTGATCCCCCCGACCGCTACGTCTTCAATTATCGGGCAAGCTATGCGGAGGAGACGGAAGCGACGGTCAATTATCTCGTCAAGGTGCGCCGGCTGAAGCCGGACCAGATCGCCGTCTTCGCCCAACAGGACGGCTACGGCGACTCAGGCTACGCGGGCGTCGTCAAGGCGGTGCGCGCATTGCGCGGCGATCCCGACAAGATCCTGCGTCTCAACTACACGCGCAACACGGTGGACGTCGATCCAGCAGTCAAGGCGCTGCGGGCGCACAAGACGCCGATCAAGGCAATCATCATGGTGCCGACCTATCGGGCCGCGGCGCGATTCATCGAGAAGACGCACGATCTCTACCCCGGGCTGATCTACACCAACGTTTCTTTCGTCGGCAGCACCGCGCTTGCCGAGGAGCTGAAGCTGCTGGGCCCAAAATATGCGGACGGCGTCATCGTGACTCAGGTGGTGCCGGCAATCGACGGCTACTCGTCGTTCGTGCTTGATTACAAGAAGGCACTGGCCCTGGAGTTTCCGGGCGAGGCGGTGGACTACGTGTCGCTTGAAGGCTACGTGGCGGGGAGCCTGCTGGCGGAAGGCCTGCGGCGCACCGGTCCGGAGGTCGACACGGAGAAGCTGGTGGACGCCCTCGAGACCCTGCGCAACTACGACGCCGGGCTGGGAACGCCCCTGACATTCGGCCGGACCGAGCACCAGGCCTCGCACAAGATCTGGGGCACCCACCTCAACGCCGAGGGACGCTACCAGCCGTTCGACATGCAGTAGTTCCAGCTCGGGAAAGCGGTGGATAAAGGCTCCGTCGAACCTCGTCCGGAACTCGCCCGCGCAAACGAACGCGGGCGCGGCGTGGCTATCCTGCTCGTGGGTGATGGCCAGACCGATGGCGCCGCGTAACGCATCCTGATGAAGCGGCCGGCCATGTTGGTACCTTAGGGTCGAAGGTCATGACGGACACCCATCGTACGGCGTTGCCATCGCGGAAGGAGAGGCGGTAAGGTCGGCCGTTCGTCTGGGAGCTCGCCAACCAACGCTCTCGCAGTTCCCTCACTTCGTCGTGCTCGCCTATCCGGTCCTCACCATCTTCGGCCTCACGCTGGCTGTCGCTAACCTACTGGTTCTTCGCCGTGCCGAGCGAAGGAAGGCATCGACGTTAGCTGGATCGCAGCATCCAAGGCCGGTCATTCTGCACACTGAGCAGCGCCGTCTCGCATTGGCTCCCACAGGCGAACTGCCCGTGGTACTCCATTGGCGTGGCCGCTTATCGCGCGATAGCTACCGTGCCGGCCGAATGCTGCCGACCGGTGAAGAGGCCAATCCGGGGCTCTTCCAGAGGAAAACCGAAGCTCTGAGTCGCCGTTGCTGGATGACGCTAGACTAATGGAATCGTCCGGCCGTGCTCATGCCCCACCGCCGCGCTGGGTACCTGGATTGCTTCACTTCGCTCGCAATGACAGCATCAAGGCTGATTTGACTGACCGTTCACGCCGTTCGCAGGCCGGCCGCAAGAGCGATCCAGGCGAGGCCGTAGAAAATCAGATCGATCCCAACAAAGAGACCGATCACCCACAAGCCCGATGCAGGCCATTGCGCAAGGATGAGGCCGCCTAGCATGAGCATGATGATCCCGTCGACCGCCTGCCAGCCCCAGCCAGGCAACGCAACCGCAAATGAGGCGATCAGCTGAAACAAGCCGCCGATCAGGAAAAACACCGCCATCACGACGGTCAGGGCCTCGGCGCTGATCAGCGGCCTCGCAACGAGCATCACACCGATGACGCCGAACAGGATCGCGGCCAGCAGGTGATGGAAGAAGCCTACCCAGTGCCCAACAATCAGGGCCTGGACGACCTCGATGGCCGAAGCAATGATGAGAAGCCACCCGAAAAAGAGCATTGTAGCGACTGTGGCCACAACAGACCGCACAACGGCCGCGATACCGAGCAGCAGCAATGCGATCCCAAACGCCAGAAACCACCCCCAATATTGCGCGATTTCGTGTGGAATCTGGATGTCGAGAGCCTGAATGTCCCCCGGTATCATAGTTTAGCTCCTTTGCGACACCGCTCCGCGGCTGCCAAACTATTTCTGCTCGGCTTTGTCGGCAGGATGATGAGCAGCAACAGCATCGACACACCGCCACCCTCGCGGGCGACTCCCTCGGGCAGCCCCACGCAGAATCCAACGCCGCGCGCAGCGGGGGGTTCCGCCACGTCACAACTCGAATTGCGAGGCGTAAATTTTTAATCCTACCTCACCTAGGCAGAAGCGCGCCGTTGCTCGGTACCGTGACGATCGTGCTCCTCGACATGGGCCTTCACTGCCTCTTCGGCGTGACCTCTAGCGTGAATTATATGGCCCATTGCGATGTGAGCATGATGTGCCGCCGTTTCGTGGCGCCCAACCTCGTGGTGCTTAGCGGCTTCCTCATGATGAAGCGCCGCATGCTTCAGGTGTTCTGAAGCCTTTTTATGGTGTCCAGCAGCTTTTTTCGACATGAGATTTCTCCGCGTACTGTCCCCAGACCTAATCATTATAACCAACGCAAGAGATGGCGGGTCGTTCCTGTGGAGAGGGAGACCAGCCAGCCGAGGATCACTTGTTCCAATTCTCGGTGCGCTCCCGCTACGGCGATGCTTGCGGGATTGGGGACCTCGATCCAGGCCGCGCAAGGACCGGATCGATAAATGCCGTCCGTTCAGCATGCTGGGAGGCAGCATGGCGGCCAGGCATCAGTTAATGTCACTACCGCATTGGCCGAGCGAAGCTAAGTTCGTGGCCATCCGGATCGGTCAGGTGAAAGAACCGCTCACCCCAATCGGCATCGCGTGGTGGCGCGTCTGGTCGATAACCGGCCGCGCCACATTCGCGTAGAGGGTGTCAACATCGGAATGGTAGAAGATGACACGCCCCCACCAAGACCACTTTCGTTCCGCGGGCTGTGCGATCAGATTGAGAAAGCTGGTTCCAGCCCGAAAGCTTGTAAACGCAGCGCCATGACCACCATGAATGATCTCAAATCCAAGCGTGCGGTAGAAGGCGACGGCACGCGCCATGTTGTGCGTGGCCAGCGTAACGGCACTGACGCTCTCGATCATTGCGGCACTTCTCCATTCTTCAGCCTAACCCCGAATGGCTCGGGCGTCGCGCCACCCCATATACAGCTCTGCGAATCCACGCTCTCATCTCTCGCCTAGGTTCAGGCGCGGGACGACATTGGTGCCAGCGGCTCGGCAGTTTGCGTAACTTCCGCTGGAGTCACGGGCTGCCGTTGCGACTGCGTTAGCGCCACGACCGGTGTACCTCACATAGCGGACGACTTGCCGCAACGCCAAAGTCGGCAGAGTTGGGCCTTCTGTCACGAGCATCGTTCGGTCCACACGGCGATGTGCAGCTGTCGGGAAGATGAAGGAAGGTCCTTCCAGTTCGACAATCAGGTGTTGATCTCAAGCCATCGCAAGCTGCGGTGTCAAAAGCCAGGGTGGTGAACGTTGCGGAAAAGGCGGGACAGGATCCCGCCAGGCATGGTCGAGAGAGGCGAGCGTAAGCGAACCGCTGCAGAAGTGTCGAAATTTGCTTAGACGACGTCAAAACCGAGGATTGGCCCACTCTTCGGGATAAGCTCGGGGGATGCCTGAGACTGCCCAAGCGGAATCCGGCATGTAGGCGGCGCGACTCTTGACCGGGCTCCTGTATGGAACGTGAGAACCTGGCCGGCGATGCCAAGGGAAAAGCACAAGCGGCTCCAACCGTGAGGCTGAAAGTACCGGTGCGCCGGAGAGGGCGGACTGCCTCGCAGCAGCGACGAAGTGGGGTAATGCCGATGGAGCGAAGGGGGGTGGGTCATCGTCGTTGACCGCGGGCCAACTGGGTTACACCGGGAGGAGCTGCAATTTCAGCGGAAGGTGGCAGCCTTCGTGCGATGGCACGAGCCGGATGATGCGAGAGTATCACGTCCGGAATCTGTGAGGGGCTCGGGGTGAAATTCCCTGGGCCTACTCAGCAGGTGTCCGGGCGGGCTGCTATCACGTCCCAACCTTCGTGAAAGGGGAAGCGCGTCGCCCACAACTTCAGCCAGGCGCGGACCCGCATCAACGCGGCGCGCGATCTCGGCAATTTTCGGCGCCTCGCTATAGAAGCGCCTCCGGCCCGGGGACCAGCGGGAGACCGTTGCCACATACAAATCAGGACGCCCGATTCATCGCCGAGCAGGAATTGCTCAATCGAGCAAAGAGCGCTTCACACATTGATCCCACCAACGTCATCCTGCCCCATCATGCGGAGGGCACGCCCCTACCCGGACAGAACCCTCACCCGGCACGGATGACAAGTGGGAAGCTTCACCCAAGACCCGGGAATTAGAGAACAGCCCGGGCGGCACGTCCGGAGTACCCCAGATCACTGCCGACTTGCTGGCAACGCCCAAGTCGGGAGGGTCGCGGGCCACTAGCAAACGCGATGGCCAATCGTAGGCACGCGCTACAAGAGGGACACTCGACGCTCCAGGTGGGTCAGTTCAGCCGACACCGCCGCCCCTCGGGGCCGAGGTGGAACCCCGGAGGGCACGCGCGCTCATAACCTTGGTTCGGCCAACAGCGCCGCCCCGCGGGGCCGAGATGCCAGCCGACCGGGCATGCGCGATTGGTCGCCATTGGATGACAAAAGCCGCCCGGACCACGCCACCATCCTGGACCGCAACCCTCTGCGGCATTCGCGGCACCTGCAAAACCTACAACGCCACCAGCGAGTGCAGCGCCCAAAACCAAACTCTTCAGCATAGGTGTTCCTCCGATCTGTCCTCTCAAAGCAGAGGTGCGCACCATATGACGTCAATCCGACTGAACGCCGCCTGAACGTGGCGGCGTCACTTGCTATTTCTGTGCAGGGCAGCACGCTGCATCTCGCCGCCGAACTCTTTAAATCGCTCTCCGGAATCGACGCTCTGCATGTGCCGAACACAGGCGGTGCGCCTGCACTCAGCGATCTCGTCGGCGGCCGGTTATCGTTATGATCGAGAGCGTGCCTGGCACAGTGCCTTACGTAATGGCCGGGAGTCTGCTGGCGATCGCGATGCGTCGCGAAGTGCCTCGGGCCAACGGGTCGGATCGAGCGTACACTCGTAAATTATGCCCACAATGTTGGAGAATGCGGCAGTCGACAAGCCCATCTGGCATTGACGCCCCCTGCACAAACGTGAATGACCACGCTCCCGTGTGTATTGTTGTCAACATCTTATCATCCGCGGCCAAGCCAACCAAGAATTGGCGGCCGACTGTCTTTCAGAAAATCTGCGATCTCGCCATGTCGCCCCTCCATGCCCGTCCCCTCACTCAAAGCTATCTCATTAGATCTAAGAACAAACTCGCGGCTGCCGCAGCGCGACAGGAGGGTGGGGCGGGCGTGCTCCTGCGCGGGCAATACTTTGGTTTTGGGACTCTAGTACAGGGTCGTCACTTTCGCTCTGCGCGGCGAAAGCCCTTGAGTCGACAACAAGTTCGGCGAGGTCTGTCGGCACTCGCCGACGTCAGGGGCCAGGCCGTCAGGCTGATTCTCAGCATGCGGACCCTCAGGCATGATGCCCTAGCGAGGAAGGAGAAATCTTAAATTGTCGCGAAGATGACCGTCACCGGTCAGAGTGACGCGCCGGTCTGTCGAAAGTGTAGAGGGTAGGGGGTACCGATCGTGACCGTAATGCCGACAGCTGGCGCAGATTTTTCTGCTCTCAGCCAGCCCCTGGCTTCATGACCAACTGCCGATTAGGGCAAGATCTATGAGGTTCCCATCTCGGGCCCTGAGACGCGTATGCAATGTGGACATCGTAATCGGATTGACTCGTATGGATTTCAAGGCCGCCAACCTGCCCGGCGAGATCATCTCGATCGAGGCGTTTTCGCATGCGATAGAGTGCATCTACGACTGCGCCCTCGATCCGGTGCTCTGGACCCGCGCTATTGACGCGATCAGTCTCGCGGCGCCGCGACAGCGCGATCGCATCGGACAACTCGCGGTGTCCGGTCATGAGACCGAGGGCGCCGTTGCCGATCGCGACATTGCGGTCGTCCGGCTGCTCGCGCCGCACATCCGGCGGGCGATCGCAATCAGAGATGCGCTCGACATGCACACGATGACGATCAGCACATTCGAGGCTACGCTCGATCTGATTGGCCCGGGCGTGGTGCTGGTCGATCGCGATGCGAAGATCATCTACGCCAATCGCGCGGCGCGCTCCATGCTCGCAGCCGGTTCGCCGATCCGGTCGAAGCGGGGAGCGGTACACGCCTGCCGGCCGCAGACCTCGGCGGCGCTGCGAGCCGCCATTGCCAATGCCGCCGACGGCGAGGCCACGATCGGCAGGACCGGCATCGGCCTCCCAGCACCGCAGGCGGACGGCGAACCGGCGCTGATCTACATGCTGCCGCTGATGCGTGGCGATATCCGCGGGCGCATTGCACCGCATGCCGCCGCGGCTTTGTTCGTCACCGTAAAGGATGGCGGGGCTAGTTCGTTCGCGGAGGCCATCGCGGCAATGTTCGGCCTTTCGGCCGCAGAAGAGCGCACGCTCGAACGCCTGCTCGCAGGCGATACCCTGGCGCAGGCCGCTGATACGCTCGGTATTGCTGTCACAACGGTGCGGACACACTTGACCCACATCTTCGACAAGACCGGCGCGTCGCGGCAGGCGGAACTCATCCGCCTAGCGGCTAAGTTCTCCCCGCCGTGCCGTTGAAGAGGTCGCTCTCTGTGCTCAATTCGCGCAAAAAATGGGAGGAAGGTCTGTTTGAGTGCCTGCCTTACGGCGAAATGTGTAGTGCAAATCGATGATACTGTTTCAACATATTAACCAAGTAATTGCATCGCGAGGATGTTGAACGACCTTGCGGTCTCAAACCATTGGCCACCATGATGGTAACCGACAGGCGCCACACGCTGCGCCGCTGGATAACGCAGCGGTCATTTGGCTGAATGACGCAAATCTTGTCCCCGCCGGCCGACGCTGCGGCCAGCTCTGCCGAACGTGGGGATTGAAACGGATCTCACTCCTCAGGAACTAGCGATTGTCTTTCGTCCCCACAAAAGTGGGGACCTGCGTTTGGTCGAAATAACGTGACGCCCGTCCGGCACTCGTCTCTCCCCCATTGGTCCCGAGCGAGTCATCGATGACAACGCCTGAGGGTGTCAGGTCGAGCTGTATCGAACCACTCACCTTCTGGCCTTTCACATCTACGATGTGAATTGCACCACTAAAGCTGTCGGCCACATAGAGTGTGTTTTCATCGCCGGCCATCGCAAGGCCTGAAGAACGCAGGCCGATCGGGATATAGCCCTGGACCTTGCGGGCCCGTACATCGACAACCGCGATGCGAGCCGCGTGATCCAACGTGACATAGGCTGTCTTGCCATCTTTAGTTATCGCAAGATCAATTGGCGTCGCGTCGATCTTGTGAACGCTGGGGGGGAAAAGTTCGATCTTGCCCGCAATCGTGAATTTCTCCCTTTCTATAATATAGACCTCGCCGGATAATTCGGTCGACACCCACAACTCCTTGCCGTCAGGCGTCGCTGCAAACCGTCTGGGTCTCCTCCCCACCACCATGTTCTCCAGCACGTAGCCCTTGTCCGCATCGATAAGATGAATGAAATCGCCGACTTCGGAAGCGACATAGGCGAAATGGCCGTCCTCGCTCACGAACACCTCTGCAGGACCGGCCCCGGTCGGCACTTCCTGTATGATGACGTTCTGGTCCATATCGATGACCGACAGGGATGATCCCTCCGCATTCGGTACGTAAATGCGGCGCTGCTTCTCGTTGATTCCGAAGGCCCTCGGGTTCGACGCGGTGTGGAGCCTGCCAACGACCTCCAGCTTGGCGACGTCGATGACGTCGATGGCATCCTCGTCACCACAGGCAACATAGAGGTAGGTATGGTCCGTATTGAAGTGCAGGTCGCTGGGTCGCCGCGATGTTTTGAGATACTTGACTATTCTGCTCGTCCTCGGATCGAGAATGACTAAGCTGTCGCTCCGCTCACTGCTGACGAAAAGCAGACCGGTGTCCGTGGCGAGTCCATTCGAGGCTGCAGAGGTAAGGAACGGGATAATTAAGCCGAATGTAAGTAGCCTGCGTATCCCCATTGTGAATCATCTCCAATCTTAAAGTCTAAAGCCCCGCGATTTGTTCTGCACGCCGGGTCGTCGGCTAATATTACGGTCCGATACGATTGATTTACCCAGCTCTCGATACGTGAGCATCATTCATTTGAATGACCGCGAGGAAAACGGCTCCGCTGTATTGGTGACATTGCCGCTCGGCTGGACTCTCAGCGGTTGCATCGCGCCATCACGCAACCGCGCGATCCAGCACGGCTGCTGCCACTTGCGAGCCAATAACCACCCGCCGGCGCGCGCGGCACAAGCGCCGTCCTCCAACGTTGCGCATCTTGGGGCGCCCTTGCGGCGCTGGGTTCACGGGCCGCGCTGACAGGATTAATATAACGGAGCGGGACAGCGCGAGCACAGGGTCGCCCCTATATCAGCCTGCGTCGGCGCGGCATTGTTGTCGCCTTCCACGGCGCTGCGATCCCTTCAGGTTGGCTGAACCGACAACCCTCGAACGCTCTTGGCCCGCCACTGGGTCACGGGGGCAGCGCCGCGATACCGGCAAGATTCATTTGGGAAATGCCAGGGATGGCAGGCGGTGCATCCAGGGCTGAGCTTGTTCGAGTTGGCTCGCGAGTTGCAGCAATTGTGTCTCGCCACCGAATTTGGCGATAAATTGCACTCCTACCGGTAATCCGGCTCTAGTCCAATGAAGAGGGACGCTCATCGCCGGTGTTCCCGTCAAATTTGCGAGCTGCGTGAACGGCACATAGGCGAGGTTTTGACGGGAGAGCTCCGCAATTGCCCCCTCCATCAGGCTAAGCCGTGCCATGATGGCAAGCAAACCCGTATTCAAAAGAATAGACAGGACCCGCCGCTGGCCAGCCGGGATTAGCGTTGCCTCATGGCCGATAGGCGGCGTCGCGACGGTTGGGGTGAGGAAAAGATCATAGCGCTGATGAAATTGACCCAAGGCGCGGGAGAATTCGTTCCAACGCCGGTGACTGCGAATATAGTCTCCGGCAGCAGTGGACTTCCCGAGAGCTTCCAGCAACAGCGTCGTCAATTCGAAATCAGCGCTCTTCGCCCCTGCCGCGCGGACCTCGCCAAGAGTCGCTGCCACTTGGCCGAAATACATTTCAAGATAGCAGCGCGCCAAGGCTGCGCCATCATATCGCGGCTGATCCTCACCAACGTCATGCCCGAGTGAGTCGAGCAGTTTGATGGCGCTCTGAACTGCGTCGACCGCTTCGGGCGCGACATCGGTGCCGATCGGCGATCTCGTGCTGAATGCTATTTTGAGGCGTCCCGGATCGCGTATCATCGAGCTGACGAAGCTACGCTCAGGCCGCGCGATCACAAAAGGGTCGCCCTGATATGGGCCGGCGAGTACGTCCAGCGCCAGGGCCGAATCTCGAACGCTGCGCGACAGGACATGATCGCTGGAGGCTCCCTCCCAAATCTCGCCGGTAGTTGGCCCTGGCGGAACCCGGCCGCGCGACGGCCGAAGGCCGAAAAGTCCGCAATAGGAAGCGGGAATGCGTATCGACCCGCCGCCGTCATTGGCACCTGCGATCGGAGCGATTCCCGAAGCGACGGCCGCGGCGGAACCGCCGCTCGAACCACCGGGTGAACGCGACAGATCCCATGGGTTCTTGGTTACGCCGAACGCAAGGGGGGCGGTCACGCCTTTGAGCCCGAGTTCCGGCGTGTTGGTCTTGCCGAAGATGACTGCCCCGGCATCCAGCAGACGTTGCACGACGACCGAATGTTGTTTTGGGATGATCTTGCGGAAGCCGCGGCTGCCATACGATGTCGGCAAGCCGGCATAGTCTTGGATGGCGTCTTTGATCAGGACAGGGACGCCGGCAAGTGCACCGCTCAGCGGTTTTTGGACCCGCTCGCGCGCTTCCTTTAGCATCGGCACGTTGATAGCATTGAGCACGGGATTCAAGCGTTGCAGTTGCGCAATGGCAACCTCTAGCAGTTCCGCAGCGCTGACCTCGTGCTCCTTTACCATTTGCGCCAGGCCGGTCGCATCGGTTTGAACATAGTCTTCTACGCTGAGCACCATCAAAGTGCCTTTCAGTGTAAAACTCTTAAGATCGCTCCACCACTAAATCTACCACAAGGTGGAAAGACAACCGGCTACCAAGCAGGGTGGGAAGCCTGACCTCTACTCATTCCGAGTTCAGCGCGCGCCGCTTCCGGTCGAATTTGCCATAATCATACCGACTCCGGATAATTGACTCGGCTGGATTCCCAGGAGCGAGCGAGGCATTTAGATACGAGCGTCATGAATCGCGGAGGCGGATCATGGCGCGAGAAGATCAAGATGTGCACAATCGGCCGTACTGACTCCCCGACCCTACTCAGCGTTGCTGTCACCAGCTTCGGTCGGCTGATGCCGACGGCGCTTGGCGTCGATCAGGTCGAGCCCGTTGACATAGCCACCCCTCAGCCGCCTTGCGACCGCCGCGGCTGGCCGCGCATGCAGCATGGCATGTCCGTCAAGTGGAAAGAAACCACGCGGCTTTTGCCGCCGCAGGTCCCCAGATGTTCAATGAGGTGCTGATGATGGGCGCCGACCCTTCCGTCCGGCTAGGGCCATGAGCGGGACTCATGCACCGCAGCAAATATACGCTGGGTCCTCCCCGCGGTCAATTTCGGGTACTTGTCTGTCGAGTGCCCTTTTAACAAACTCTACGGAATCAATTGCCGCCCCAAGTTGGGTGCGAAACTGCTGATTTATCTCGGCAATATCTCTAAACGAAAGGTATTATGCAAGGCGTTGGCGACGTACTCTCGTCTTTATCAAAGCGACATGACGTCTGGGTTTATTCTTCAATATTATCTAATATGTATGTTGTATTCATTCAATTTAAATCGCCTACAAAGTTGAAATATGCCTATGTTGTCAATATTTATCAAGAAAATATCAGGAGTTTTATGATATTGAGCTCAGATGACGTTAGCCAATCTTTATAACTTGATAGCACGTGTGCATCTTCTACAACGATCGGCTACATTTGCGGCAGGTCAGAGTCGGGCCGATATTGTTGCAAAACGATTTTTGGTGCTGGAACGAAGAACAATTTTCTCGCACCTAGATCGAAATCTGGAATTTTGATTCACAGAACCGGCCATTCGGATTCTATTATTGCCGAATTT
>Ga0126384_10001536_pt1 | contig 13699 bp, 15 predicted proteins | sample PanSoiMetPlot_36_FD_92543 | JGI IMG/M metagenome (GOLD analysis project Ga0126384, IMG submission 92543) | Tropical forest soil microbial communities from Panama - MetaG Plot_36 | ecosystem: Environmental > Terrestrial > Soil > Tropical forest > Bulk soil | place: Panama | collected 2016-02-17 | reverse complement strand
CCTTATCCCCAGAGACCTGCAACAAATCACCGCCTGGTTATCCAACTCGTCATCAATTTAGCGCGTGTGAGAAATTGCCGCTAGAACCAGAGCGTCGATTCCGGCCCTAGCAAGCCGGAAGCCCAGCATCATGCCTGCGGGCCCGCCGCCCACGATGCAGCAACAGGCCTGCAATTTCTCGGGCACGGAAATGCCGTCTTCCATCTTCAGGTTCCCCTAAGCAACATCAGCCAAACGGAGTAGGCCCTCTCAGTGAAGGTCCTGTTTGCGGTGGAATTAGAGCTTGAACTCGTGTTGTCGTTTCCCATGATATTTGAGCAAAAACACATCCCCGACAATGCTGTCGGGGCAACGGAAGGCCCTCGGTTGTGGAACTCCCCATGGCGGTTGCCACCGCTTGCGGGCGGATGACGGCAAGCCGGAAATCATCGGGACCTCTTGTCAGTTTTTGGTTTGCCAACCACTCGCGAAGTTGGCTAATTCGGAACCAGCCGCCTGCCCGATGTAAAGCCCATGACGAGCCAGTTCAGTCTTGCTTTGTTGGTTCGCGCTGGAAATACCACGCCACGCCGAGACGGACAGTTCGTGGCGGCTCGACGGACAAGGGTACGCGCAACAGAAAGTCTGGTCCGGTAAGGGCGGATTCCTGTGTATTTTTGCTCCAATTCATGAGGTTGAACACGTCGATGTAGGCGGACAAAGTGCCCGCCCGCGGGTGGAAGTCACGTGCCAGACGGAGGTCAATAGTGGCGTTCAGTTGTGTCTGGAAGCCGCCGGGATGCCCAACCGGCGTAGCCCGCACAAAGAATGGTCCTTGATTGAAGCCGTTCACGAAAAGTAAGCGACCGAAAGGTGCACCGTCGAAGTAAGTAGCAACCGCTGCCAGGTAGAAACCGTGAGGCGCGGCATAGTACCCAGTGAGCTTGCTCATGTAGCCGCGGTCAAAATAGGTCCTGCCTTGAGACATGACCAGCGTGTTGGGATTGACAGCCAGTGATGCCACGACTCCGACATCGTTTTGCAAGGGAGAGTTGCCCGGGCTGGTGCGCGCCAACGTCTGGCCGGCGGTGAAGCTGGCGGAAAACTCCCACGAGTTACGCACGCGGGCGACGAATAAGGCTTCCACACCCTTGTAACTGGCATGGAATCCCGGATTCGACAACACCAGAAAATCCTTCCCCAAAGCCGTTGATTTCTCATTGTAGAGGGTCAATGCCTGGTCGTCGGTGGTTCCGTAAATGCCATCATTGCCCGGATCGGTATACGGCACAGGCGTGTACTGTGAGAGAGGCACACCACTGTTCTCCAGGGCAATCAGGCGATGGTCGTCGCGCCGTAAAAACCGGATGGAGGCGGTAAGTCTGTTAGGAATATTCTCTTGCAGCCCGAAGCTGATCTCGTCTGTATAAGGACGAGCCATGGCGGCAGCAATCGCCGAGTAGGGTCCACCCCACACTCGAAGCAGGGGGCCCAGTTCCTGGGGGCCGACAATGCCATCTGTGCTCCCTCCTGGCCAACGAAATATCTGTGCCCCGAGCGCAGGAGGATTCCCGAATTCGAGATAGCGTCCTTGCAAAACGTGACCGTAGCGAGACCAGCTACCTTGTAGCACCAGTCCCGGCAGCCAGAATGGAGTCACGAATCCGAGGCGTGGCTGCACGATTGTCCAGCTAATGCCATGATTTGCCCCGTCTGCTCTGCCGGTCGAAGTATCGATTCGCAGACCAATGGGCAAACTCAGCCACTTCCAGGGCCGCCATGCATCCTGCACAAATTCCGCGATGTTCTGAACGTGCTGGTGACTTTGCGCTGGAGTGTTCCACCGTATCCACTCACTACCCTTACCATTGACCAGTACCTGCTCGGCATTGCTCATCGCATACCAGCGTTGTGCCATCTCGCTTCGGCTCCAGTCGAAACCCACAGTGAGACTGTGAGTTCCGAGCGGGCTATTCAACATGGCTTGCAGAGTGCTTCCAGCCTCGTAAACGGTGCGCGCGCCTGAGGTGGCTAGAGGCGCTGGGCCAGTAAATATGAAGAGCGGCAAGTTAACCGTACTGATGCCATGAGCGCCGTTTTGGAAATCTGAGGAAAGGTTCGCGTTGACAACCCCGAAGCTGGCCGTTATCAGTGGTGCGGCACCGATTGCCCGGCTCCATTGCGCCTGAAATTGGTTGAAATTGTCTTTGCCTCGAGTAGTCGCTTCGGGCAATACCCTCGGCGAGGCATCCTGGCGTAAATTAAAAACATGTTGGCCGCTACACAGCACATCGACGTGCTGCTGCCTGCTGGACCAGGGACTGAAGTCGACGAGGACGCGATTGACGCCGGAATCGATAGGTGCGGCAAATCCGCCCAGCGTTTGCGAGACTTGCTGCGTGGAAGCTGCAACATAGAACGGTAGAGCCGAGCGAAGCGGTAGATTGCCTCCGAGCTGAGCACTTCCATCCAGCAGCGAATTCAGTCGCAAAGGACCCGGAAAGTCGAGCTTCTCTAAGCGTGGGCCCATGTTGTCGCTCTGCAGCCCGCTTCCCGAGCCGAACATCGCGACTCGCCCGTGTAGGCCGCCGCCCGTTGGAGGTGACGCCAAAGAGATCGACTCACCGGACGCCTGAGACATGGCCGGCTTCGAGGCAGTGATCGCCAAGAACTCCGAAAGCGCATCGACATCGGGATTGATGAGAGGCAGCCCCGATGTGTAGGGATCCGTGACGTCCAGACCATTGAGACGGTACCGGTTCTCCGTCCAGGAAGCGCCGAAAGCAGAGAACAAGGCGGGAATGGCAGTCTCCGTGCCACCGATCTCAAATCGGTTTGTAACCGTGGAGGGTTCCTGGCTTTGCAGTAACGACCAGATGTTGCGACCGTTTGGAAGTTGCTGAACTGCGAAGCCGGTGAAGTTCGTGCCGTACCACACGGCGTCGTCGACAATCCGGCTGCCGGCCGCGGCTTCACTGCCCCCACTCGATAGAGTGGTGTTCACGTAGAGAGTGCTGTCAGGTCGGAGGTCGATGCTGATTTTCCGATTCGTCCTGCCTTGGGCAGAGAAATCAAGAATGTAGTGTCCAGGAGCCAGCCCCACAAATCGGAACTGCCCGTGAGCGTTCGACTCCGTTTCGCGATCGGCCTGAGGGGTGTTGTCTCGAAGCAGTCGAATGTGCACGACCGCTGCCTGGTTGTCAGTTTGGGAAACTGTGCCGTACAGGTTGCTGGACTTCGATTGCGCCGGGGCAGCCACCGAGAACGCGACCAGCACAATCGAGATCCACAATGGTGTATCGCGTTTGAGAACTTCCGCGAAGAAATCAGCCGTCTTTTGCGCCTTGCGCACCACGACGAGCACCCAAGATGCGATGGCGCTAATAACTCTATTTTGCTCCTACCCAGAGGGTTCCAAGAAGAAAAGGAGAGAAAGGAGTGTAACGAACAACCGCGCCGTGCGGATTTCCAAGAACCCGCTCGTTCTCTTGATTGTCAACACGTCCACGGCGTATGACCGGCCAAGCCGGAAACAACGGTTGCCAGCGATAAACCGCCTTTGCATAAGCAATCCAACGCGTCCCACATTTGCGTTTGCAAACGTAAGGACGAGATCGTTGGTTACTTTCGTTTCCTGGCTGCACGGAAGCAGCTTGAATCTCGGTGTCGTAGTCGGTTACAAGCTATGGGTGAGGACAGGGAGAAGTGTCTTTGTCCGATTTCGCGCTTCGGCTGTGAATAACCAGCTCTTTCACAAATCCCATTTTGGAACGGGAAAACGAACCCGCCGAGTCCGAAAAGCCGCGGCTAATTCCTACGCGCTGACACGGATACGTATAACTTACTTGGTTTCAGAGGGATGCACGCAATTTCTGGCCAAGCCATTGATTCTAAACGGTCGCACAAAACATTTTCTCTCAGACCACAACCAGAGTTGTAACAATAGAGTTGTACGCCGACAGGAACTACCTTCGCCGCCGGCCTCCTGCCACCTCAGGCACCTCCTCACCCAGTGCGGTTGCCAAGTCGATCTGGTGGTCCCGCTCATTCACCAGAATTTGCCGGATCTGTTCTGCCATCGCAAACTCTCCCAACGCTTCGCATTGGCGGACCCGATCCAGGTAGTTACGAATTGTCTCGGTTTCGTTTTCTAGGTAGCGACTGGCAATTACTGGCGGTATGCAGAATCCACGATCTGCCCAGTTTGTGCGTTGTATTCGCAGCGATATTGAAACCCGCCTGAGCCTCCGCCGCTACTTTGATACTGCCCCTGGCCCCTAACCCGTACGATGTTGCCCCCTCCCTGCATGACTGCGATGGTGTCGGGCAGCATCTGAACGCCCACTACCTCGCTGTGCTCACGCGATACGCGGCGGCCGATATAGTCCTGACACGCCTGCGCGGCCGCAGAGCTCGACAAGTTTCCGTTCCAACTGGAACCCGAATCGCTCCTCTGATACTGCTGGCCATTGCCCCAGCCGCTGGCGCTGGAATAAGCATTTCCGCCACGCCATGTAAGGTCGCCAGTGTAGCCCTCGTTGTTGCCGCGATTTCCATTGTCAATACGGATCACGGCAACTCCGTTATTTGATCCAGGGCTCTGCACCAGAGTCTGTTGTCCATGGCCATCGACCCCTGAGAACTTAAAGTCGACCGGGCTTAACGGCATGGCCTGATTGCAATCCAACCGTCGCCACTGTGCGGGGTTGCCGCTGATCGTGCGCAGCCTACCTTGTTCTCCACGGATCTCTACCTCAGCCACTCCGTTCACAGCCACCTCGAAGGTGCATTTGCCATTACCGCCGCCTCCCGACACCCGGGCACGAATGCTTTGCATCTGTCCACCCCAGTTCGAATTACCGCTGCTCCACCTGCTGTTGTCGTCCCAGCCTCCTTTTCCCCAGCCTCCGTTATTTTGCGGGTTGCTCCAGGCAGTTGAGGATCCACCATTCCAGGTGATGTCGCCGGTGTAGCCTTCATTATTGTTCGAGTTGTTCACGATGTGGACGACTGCGATTCCGTTGTTGGAGTTAGGGTCAGCGGTGAGACTCTGCCTGCCATGGCCATCCACTCCGGTGAACTTGAAATTTGTGGGATTGGCCGGAAGTGGCTGATTACAATCGAGCCTTCGCCATTGCGCTGGGTTTCCCGACTGCGTTACTAATCGCCCTTGCGATTCCCGGATTTGCACGTCCGCCGCGCCTTGCACAACCACCTCAAAGGTACATTTGCCGTTATTGCCTGCTGTGCCTGACATACGCGCGTCAATCACCGAGGTCTGTTGGGCCACGGCTCTATGCTGAATCGCCGCTACCATACCCACCGCAATCGCGAAAGTTAGCGCAGCTTTGAATCTCATCTCCATCCTCCTGACGAGGCTTCGTCATGCCGCACGTCTGGGTGCAAGTCGTCGTGCGTGCGCACCTGACGCTGTGCTGCTTTCTCAAAGCTTAGAACTCGAATGGGTCTTTCGCCTCTCGGAATCATTCCGCAATCTTTTAGGAAAATTTCCTTAGCCTTAGCAGACAAGCTGTTGCGTGAGATTTGATGGGAGGAAATCAGGGAAGGTTAAAGCCCAGGGAATTGTCTGAATCGCGAGCGACTTCAAAAATTAATTCGGGAACCTTTGGAATTTTTTCCTTCGCCTGCCTTTCACGAATGATTAGCCTGCGATGGCTTTTTTCCTCGGGTTCCCGATTGCGCCACTTCGTCTGGAAACCAAGCTACAGGCCGGGCCGATATTTCGCTATCAGGTGATAACCGTAAAATTAAGCGCCGAATCGCGTAAGGTTAGTCTAAGAGATCCTGCTTACAATGTTCGCGGCCCGAAGCTAGTGCTGTGAGTTCAGTGAATATGTCGAGGAAAACAGCAACCAGAGTTCTTTTGCTAATCTGCATCGCGGGCTTCTCCATCTCGATCGTCATAAATTACCCCGGCTTCATGAGCAACGACTCCGTTGTGCAGTTACTGGAAGGGCAGGACGGACTCTGCACGGACTGGCATCCACTTCATGGCGTTCGTCTGGCATTTCGCAGATCGAATGACCCAGGGTTCGCTTGGAATGCTCGTTTGCAAACGGCCCTCATCTGGAGCGGGACGTTCCTCGTCACCCGCTACTGGTTTCTTGAGCTTCAACCAGCTTTGTTGGGGCCGTTCGCTGCCGGGATTGTATTCTATCCGCCCATCTTTACGATCACGGGTGCCGTTTGGAAAGACATCTTCATGCTCGGTTTCCTGATGAATGCTATCGGCATTGCAGGGGGCCCTATGCTGCTCGCAACAAAGGGCCCCATGGCGTCGTTATGCCGGCGTTATGCTGGTCGCAGTTTTGCTCTTGATGGCGATGTTGTTCCGGAACAACTCCCTGTTCGCCGCGTTCTCCCTAATGGCTTTGGCCATCGACGTTGCGTTGCCGGATGCATCGTTTATTTGTCAATCGCACAACAGGCACTGAAACGCCACTTTGAGACCATGTGCAACTAGCGCGAATTTACGGCAACGTCTGCCACTCAGCCGGCTGACTGGTCACGACCAGAAGTAGCAGGTAGACCCATGGCATTCTTTCCTAGGTAATCAGCAAAGCGCAGCGTCTTAGTACGAAGCCATGACACCCGGGCACAGTACGGAACACGTTGGAGCTGTTCGCGGGAAAGAGTGGCAACTTAGTAGGAATCTCCGTTTAAAGTCAATGGCTTTTTCCTCGCGTTCCCGATTGCGCCACTTCGTCTAGAAACCAAGCTAGAGCCCGGCCCGATGCACGCGACAGGCCGGGCCGATATTTTGCTATCAAGTGATAACTGTGAAATTCGGCTCCGAATCGCGTAAGTTTTCGCTTAGAACGGAATGTCCTCATCGGTAATTTCGCCGCCATTATGCGCTGGAGCCTCGTCGTGCTGCGACGTCCTCTGATCGAAGTTATCGCGTGAGGCTCCACGTCCTCCGCTCCCTTCGCCTTCACGTTGGCCGCCGACCATGATGAGATCGTTGACGATTATCTCTGTGCGGTATTTCTTTTGGCCGCTCTCCTTGTCGTCCCATGACGAGGTGCGAATCGAACCCTCGATGTAAACCGTGCGACCCTTCTTCAGGTACTCGCCGGCAACTTCCGCAGTGCGGCCGAACGCGACGATATTGTGCCATTCGGTCTTGTCATTCCAGTTGCCGTCCTTGTCCTTGGCGCGCTCGGTTGTAGCTAGGGAAAAGCGTGCTACCGCCATACCGCCCTGCGTGTACTTCACCTCGGGATCCTTGCCCAAGTTGCCCATCAGAATTGCTTTGTTGACGCCTCGTGCCATAAGAGCCGCTCCTGTCTTTTGGGGGAGTGTACTAAGGAACCGGAAAGAATAACAGACCGAGGCACGCGGCTAGCGCACGAAAATCTTGTACAACATTACGAAGATAACCACGCCGGTAACCGATACATACATCCAGATGGGCAGGGTATAGCGGGCTATCACACGGTGCCGCCCGAAGTTGCCCTTCAGCGCCCGGAACAGGGTGATAAGGATGAACGGCACCACCACCATGGCCAAGAACGTGTGCGAGAGCAGAATCGAGAAGTAAACCGGCCGCCACAGGCCCGCGCCCTGGAAGTGGGTTACACCCGCCCGCAGCACCAGGTGGTAATAGAGGTAGGAAATCAGGAATAAGGTCGACGTGACGAACGCGGCCAGCATCGTGCGCTTGTGAGCCTCGCGGCGTCCGCGGCGTATGAAGTAGTACCCGGTCCCGATCAGAATGGCGCTCGTGCCATTCAGAAAAGCATTCAAGGCAGGGAAGAATGTGGACGAAATCTGCATGCCGGAAGGCCTATGTCGCCTTGGTTGTTCGTCGATTCGCAACGAAGAAGCACAATCCGAACATGACCACCGCGAAGCCGCCCAGCACAACCAGATTCATATTCAACGGCAGCTCACTCGCTGGCGACCCGCGATAGAGCAACATTCTCAAAGCATCCGTTCCATAAGTCAGCGGATTGATTCGCATCAGGGCACGAATCCACATCGATGCTCCTGCGAGCGGAAACATCGAACCTGACAGTATCCATAGCGGAATCAGAAAGAGATTAATCACCGCATGGAAGCCGCCCGTGGAATCCATTGGCCAGGCAATGATGAAGCCCAGCGCAGTGAGCGAAAACGCTACTAGGAAGATCACCGCGACCGTCACCAGCAGATTAAGAGCCGTGAAATGAATCCCGAGAAAGGGTGCGAAGATCAGGAAGATCAGCCCCTGCAGTGTTGCCAGCGTGGCTCCGCCGAGCACCTTGCCAAGCACGATCACCGAGCGGCTCACTGGCGCTACCAGCACCGAGAGCAGAAAGCCTTCTTTACGGTCTTCGATCACCGACATCATGGTGAAGATGGCGGTGAAGAGGACGATCATAATAAGCGCGCCGGGGAAGAAGTAGTCGAGATAGTGCTGGCCTCCGACTCCTCTGGAGCGGAAGGAGGTGCCGAAGCCAGAGCCGATCACAACCCAGAACAGCAGGGGCGACGCGATGACACCGACCACGCGGCTACGCTGCCGATAGAAACGTACGATTTCGCGCCACCAGAGAGAAATTGAAGGCAGCACGATGCCGACGCTGGAGGGATGCAAGCTCGTTGTGCGCAATGTTGCAGTTGTTGTAGTCATGGAAACACTTTTTCACCACGGAGACACAGAGGACACGGAGAAGTCGAATTCAAAAAACCTGTCCTCTGCTAATTTTTGGCCCTTGCCTTTCTCTGTGCTCTCCGTGCCTCCGTGGTGAATCATTCCGTCTCTCGGTTCGTATCCGTCCAGAAGCGATGTCCGGTGCGGCGTATGAACACGTCCTCCAGGCTCGGCTTATGCACCGAGACGCCGTCGATTTCCCCTGGAAACGCCTCCACGACCTCAGTCACAAACCGGTGTCCTTGCTCAATCTCCAGCCGGACTTGACTCTCCATCACAGTTGTCGGCACTCCGAAGCGCTGCTCAATATGCTGCATTAATGCATATGGTTCGTGGGATTCCAGCAGGATTACATCTCCGCCAATCACACTCTTCAGCTCCGCCGGAGTGCCTAGTCCCACCAGGTTTCCTTCGGCGTAAATCGCCAGCCGGTCGCAACGCTCGGCTTCTTCCATCAGGTGCGTGGTCACTAGTACCGACACATGCTCTTCATCGCGCAGAGTCTGCAGGTACTGCCACAAATCGCGACGCGCTCCTGGATCCAGTCCGGTTGTTGGCTCATCCAGCAAGAGCACAGATGGATGATGCAGCAGCCCCTTCGCCAACTCCAGTCGCCGCTTCATTCCACCGGAGAATGTCTCGGCTCTTTCCTTTGCGCGGTCCGCAAGTCCAACCCGGGTCAGCATTTCCCCCACGCGCGCCTTCAGCGCCGGACCGTGCAGGCCATATACATGCCCGATGAGCATCAAGTTCTCTTCGGCCGAGAGCTTCACATCAATACTCTGCTCCTGGAAGACCACGCCAATTATCCTGCGTACTCGAGCGGGTTCCGTGGCCACGTCATGACCCATGATGAGCGCGCGCCCGCCAGTTGGAATCATCAGCGTCGAGAGGATGCGAAAGGTCGTAGTCTTGCCGCTGCCGTTGGGACCTAACAGCCCAAAAATCTCTGCCGGACGTACTTCGAATGACACACCAGCCAGCGCGGCTCGCTCGCCGTACTGATGCCGGAGATGTTCGAGCTGAATGACAGGCGAGATCGCTCGTGCATCCGCACTCGGATCTACGTGTTCGATCTCAGGTGTGGCTGTCTTGGAGATCACGGTGATTCAATGTCAGCTCGTCCGGTTGAGCATCATCAGCGCAAACAACAACGGCAGGTAGAGCACCGTCGCCTGCAGCAGATGACGCGCCCGCGCCTTTGAGGTTCCGGCTACCGGAGCCAGTTTCATCGTCCACATGCGCAGACTGAACCAAAGCAACGCCGCGCCGAGTACGGCAGCGCCGGTGAAATAAATCCATCCACTCATTCCCATCAGCGTGGGGGCCAGCGTCACGGGCAACAGCGCCACTGAGTACGTGACGATTGCGCGAATTGTCGTGCGCCCGTCGCTCTCTACGACCGGCAACATGCGCACGCCTGCATTCTCGTAATCTTCGCGGTAGAGCCATGCGATCGAGTGGAAATGCGGGAACTGCCAGAAGAACATGATGGCGAATAGCACAATCGCTTCCGGATCGATTCGCCCGCGCACTGCCACCCATCCCAGCACCGGAGGCATGGCGCCGGGAAACGCACCCAGTAGCGTGCAAATTGGGTGCACCTGCTTCATAGGCGTATACACCATTAGGTAGCAGGCTGACGTTAGCGCCGTCAGAATCGCGGCTTGCCAGTTAGTTGTCAGCCAAAGAAAGACAATCCCGGCGACCGTCATTCCCACGGCTACAATCGACGCATGCAATACGCTCAGGCTCTTCGTTACCAGCGGCCGCATCGCTGTACGCCGCATGCGCGCATCCAGGTCACGTTCCATGACCTCATTCATGGCGGCCGTCCCGCCGCTGACCAGGCCAATTCCCAGTAGAGCGTTGAAGATCGTCCACGATAGCGAGGGAATTCCTGACTTCGCCGCCGCCAGATACGCGCCGCACCACGCCGTCAAAATCAGCAGGGTCGTCACGCGCGCCTTCACCAGCACTGAATACTCATGCGCCAGCGCGGTCACGCTGATGCGCGGAATCACCAAAGGCTGGGTGGCCGTACTCACGCGGCAACCACCTTTCGGCTCGGCGATGCCGGAGCCATGGCCGTTGCTTTAGCCGTAATCATGCGGCGTGTCTGAATAGCCAGAATCACTGTAGTCGCCAACACGAGTGCTCCCCCAGCAACATGAGCCACTGTGCTCACCACCATCCCCATCAGCGGTTGCACGGCATCTTTGCCCCATTGCACGCGCGTGATGTAGGCAATAAAGCCCAGAGCCAGTTGCAGCATAAGCAGCACCAGAACCGCTTGTGCGGGGCTCCGCAATTGCTCAACGCTTCCGTAGCGCGACAGTACCCTTATTACTGTCCAGGTGAGAATCGCCATCACCACAGCTGCGCCCAGCAGATGCGGCAGCAGCTTCACGCCAGAGTGCCGAAACGCCGCGCCGAGGATGAGTTGCACCCACACACATCCAGCCGCGAGCGCGGTCAAGATGGGAGTGCTAGGCCAAAGCCCGTTCTCCATAATCGCTTCCGACTCCTGTAGCCAGCGCTTGCTGGTGAACCACGCCATCGCCGTCACGACACAGAAAATGGTCTGCGCCAGTGTTGCGTGCGCCGTCGAAATCGCCCACGGGAGATAGAAGAGCACGGTGAGTCCGCCCAACACGCCCTGCCCAATCACCGCTGCCAGAGCAATCCAGCCGAGCACCTTCATCCACTTGCGCTGCTCCACGCGCTGCGTCCATACAGCCATTACGATGATAAGCAACCCGATGAACTCGGCGAACATGCGGTGGCCGTGTTCGTACTTCACGCCACCCACCATCGGAGGAATCTTATACAGCGATCCGAACGACGTAGGCCAGTCAGGCACCGACAACCCGGCGTCTTTGCTGGTCACCAGCGCGCCCAGCACAATCAGCACCAGCGTCGCCCACGCGAGAAAAGCAGCGAAGCGATGGTGCGCCTGGTTATACGGAATCGTCCCTGGATTCAGAGCAAGCTCCTCTACCATCTTCGGCGAATGACCGTCATTCTTGTAATTTTCAGGCCGGTTGGCGCGGTAGTATTCCTTCTGCCTCCGAACGAATACCAGTGCAGTCGCTCTCGTATTGTAGCAAACGAATTTTCGGAGAAAGTTGTAAGTCAGACGCGCCGGGGAAAGCCACCGGGAGCCTGATCCTTACTATCTTCCTGACTCCTCAAGAACTCGCGGAAGCGGTCAATCGCCAGCGGACTGTACTGGCCCACTTCGATCAAGTACCCGTCCGGGTCTCGCATGTAGCAGCGCAATTCGTGACCGTGATTGTCCCACGGTTCGGTCAGAAACTCCGCGCCCTTCGCTTTCCAGTCGTGATAGCAACTCCAGATGTCGGCGACCCGCAGGTTCAAAAAGCTGCTGACGCGACGCGGATCTTGAGGCGTCTCCAGCACTACCTCAGGTTTGTCGGGTGTTGGGCCTCCGCCGCTGTTCAGGATAATCCACGAATTCGACAGCTTGATATAACACGGGTTCTCTTCCTTCACAACCCGACCGCCCAGGATTCCGACGTAAAACTCCTTCGAGCGGGCTTGATCTGCGACGGTTAGAAAGTGGGTAACGTAGAAACCTTCGTGTGCAATCGGCGCATCCGGCGAACTCATGCAAGACCTCACCTCATGGGTGGAACTCAAAAACAACGGCTCGTTTATTATCCTTGGGCGCAACCGTCAGCTTCATCTCCTGCTCCCCCAACCTCTCATGTACCGCCGCAATGATGTAGGTCCCCGCCGGCAATCCTTTGAGACTGAAGTTTCCATCTTTACCAGTCACGGCGAAGAACGGATTGTCCACGACATTCAGGTACATCCTCATCCATGGATGCTGATTACACTTCACCGGAATCATCAACTCGGCCGCAGCAAATGGGCGGGCAAACTGACCATTTGGCATCTGCGCCTGGTTCCACTCTGGGTTGCTCTTCGGCAGGGGATGGATGTTGTGCAGCGCGTCATCGCTATTCAAGAACTCGACTGGTTGCCCCACCATAGCTGCTGCCACGTGTGGCACAAACCGGCAGCCTTTCTGATCGATGACCACTTTCTCCGACGGGGCAGAGAACTTGTGTACCCCGAGACCTTCCTTCACGTAGATCAGCACGTTTGCCAGGCGGCCATTCTTCACAACCACAATTTCGCTCTCGTTCTGACCCTGGCAGCCCGAGTCCGCCGACATGTCGATGCTCTGCGGAGGCGGCGGCGTTCCCTCAAAGGTCACTACGCCGCTGATCGACGCTGCCGTAGCGGGATCTATCTGCGTCACTGCAGATACGCTCGATTGTGGTGATCGATTTTGAGACCCACTCTGCTTGCTGCATCCCGCTGCCAGCAGAATTAGTAGCGCAGCGACTATGACCCAAGTGTGCCTTACGGGCACCGGGAGTGGAGTTGTGGCCCAATCTGTAACTGACATCTGACAACCGACAACTTACTATAGCTCCGCCTCATGCGATACCAAAGCCGGCACAGGAATGGCTTGCAGTGCCTCGATCACAGCATCAGCAAATTCGCTGGTGCTGGCCGTTCCTCCAACATCGCGCGTTACATGCTTCTTCTCGGTATAGACCTGAGCCAGCGCCGCATTGATGTGGTCTGCCGCCGAGTATTCGCCCAGGTGTTGCAGCATCAAAACTGCTGAGCGCAGTACCGCAGTCGGGTTCGCCATGTTCTTCCCGGCAATATCAGGTGCCGAGCCGTGTACCGCCTCGAAGATCGCGCAGTCAATGCCGAAATTCGCTCCCGCCACCAACCCAAGCCCTCCGACAAACGCCGCGCAAAGGTCCGAAACAATGTCGCCATACAGGTTCTCCAGCAGCAGCACGTCGTACTGATAGGGATTCATCACCAACTGCATGCAGGTGTTATCCACGATGTGCTCACCGTACGTGATCTCCGGGTAATTCCGCGAGACATGCCGCGAGCAGCGAATGAACAGCCCGTCCGACATCTTCATGATGTTGGCTTTGTGAATTGCATGAATGCGCTTGCGCTTGAACTTGCGCGCGTATTCGAAGGCAAATTTGGCGATGCGTG